>RCMZ01000251.1_pt1 | contig 32976 bp, 33 predicted proteins | sample 2041141 | NCBI WGS metagenome assembly RCMZ01 (sample SAMN09708263, study PRJNA481090) | Wastewater metagenome, whole genome shotgun sequencing project. | biome: sewage; isolation source: Davis station wastewater (DW) | place: Antarctica: Davis Station | collected 2010-03-01 | reverse complement strand
CAACGCCCTTGATGCGTTCGACCAGGGCTTCGCCGGCGTCGATGTCTACACCGGCGTCCTTGTAGCTGATGGAGGGTTGCTTGCTCATGGGTTCAGGCCTTTAAAGGGGAATTCGAGGGGCGACCGGGGGGCTGCGCGCGCCGGTCTGCGAAGGCGCGCGATTTTATCAGGCTTGAACGCCAGCGGCCATCGGCGCATGCCGGCCGCCTATCGAGTCGCGTGCCTGCCCTAGCATCGTGCCGTTTGTCCGAGCCTCAGTTGAGGCGGAAACGGTCTACCGAATGGCCCAGTTCATCGGCCAGGCGCGCCAGTTCGTCGGTGGTCTGCGCGGTTTGTTCGATCACCTGGCTGTTGTCACGGGACATGTTGGCAATGTTATCCACTTGCTGAGCAATTTCGTGGCTGGCCAGGCTTTGTTCACTAATGGTGCGGGAAATGTCGTCGACCAGGCGCGTGGTGCTGAGGGTAGCTTCGAGGATTTCACGAATGGCGCGCTCGACATCGGCGGTCACAGTCATGCCCTTGTCCACCTGGGTCACACCGGCTTCCATGCTGGTCACCGCTTCGCGGGTACTGCTCTGGATACGTTGCACCATTGCGGCGATTTCTTCGGTGGAGGCGCTGGTGCGTCCGGCCAGTTGCCGCACTTCATCGGCGACCACGGCAAAACCGCGGCCCTGTTCGCCGGCGCGGGCGGCTTCAATGGCGGCATTCAGGGCTAGCAGATTGGTCTGGTCGGCGATGCCCTTGATCACCTGGATAATGCCGAAAATCTGTTCCGACTCCTGATCCAGGGTGCGGATCACCTGGGCCGATGCCTGTACGGAGTGGGCGATGGCGTCCATGTCCTTGACCACCTGATGGATCACCTGGCCGCCATCTTTGGCCAGATGCTCGGCCTGGTTGGCCATCTGCCGGGCCTGTTCGGCGTGGCGGGTGATCTCCTCGATGCTGGCGTTCATCTGGTTGGCCGCTGCGGCCATGGTGTTGGCGCCGTCGCTCTGCTGTTGGCTGCTGATGGCCACGCTGTGGCAGCCGCTGCTCAGGCGTTGGGTGATGGCACTGACGCCGCGGGCCTTGCCGGTGATCAGCTCGATCATCTCGCGCAGATCGCGTTGCATGCTGGCCAGGCTGCGCACCAAGGTGCTGGCCTCATCCTGGCTGCTGGGTTGTTCTATATGTTCACTGAGATTGCCGGCGGCGGTGGCGGTGGCAATCCGGTTGGCAAAGCGCAGTGGGCGCATGATGCTTTTGAACACCCACATGCCTTGGGTCGTCAGCAGTAACAGGCTGATCAGCAATACTCCGGCAATCGCCGTGTTGGCGGCACTGATGGTGGCATTGGTTTCGGCGCTGCTCGCGTTGGCATTTTCTTCGATCAGGCCGCTGAGGGCCTCCATGTCGCCTTCCAGTTGCTCGAAGGCCTTATTGAAGGCAGGCAAGGCTTGCTGGCCGAGTTCGGGGTCTTGCAAGCTTTGCCCAACAATCTGCTCGGCGGCAGCCAGATAGGCATTCAGGTTGGGTTGCACCTGCTCCAGTGCCTGTTTGATGGCGGCGCTGGTGGGCAGTTGCTGATTGGCCTCGAGAACCTTGCGAAAGCGCGCGGCATGTTCTTGCAAGCTGCTGCGTACCTCATCGGCACTGCTTGGGCTCTTGCCCAGGCCGACCAGCAGGGCCGAGAGGACGTCGGCGCGCAGGGCGTCATGCATCATGTCCGCTTCCAGATGGTTGCGCAGAGCGGTCAGGCTGACCTGATTATCGTTCACTGCCGCAGCGGTTCGAGCATTATTGAACAGGCTGTCCAGGCCCATGAATAACGCGGCCAGCAGGCCGGTGGCGGTTAATAGCAGTAAACGTAATTTGATCGACATTCCTGGTCTCCGGAGCTGGCGTATGCCTGTGCGGGTGCGGTCTAGGCAGTCTGCATCTAGGCGCTGTATCGACCGGCCTGGGCGCTTGTTTAGCGCTATTGCCCATTGCCGCGGTGGGGGTGGCTGTTTAAGGTATAGCCACTCTTTAGCCTTCGAGTCGTACGAGAAACCGATGCGCCCCATTGCCCGCTTGTTTGTCAGCTGTCTGTTGTTGTTAAGTCTGCCGCTCTCGGCTGAGACCTTGAGTGGTCTTTATCAGGTGCGCGAGGTGGTCAGCAGCCAGCAGCCGGCCGAGCGCGATGCGGCGCTGAGCCGCGCCCTGGATACTCTGGTGCTGCGTCTGAGCGGCGATCCGGCGGCCCTGCAGAGCCCGGCCGTGGCGGAGTTGCGTAAGAATCCACAACAGCTGGTCAGTCAGTATTCCTATCAAAGTGGCCCGCCCCAGGTGTTGCAGGTGGATTTCGATCCGCTGAGCAGCGAGCAAAGCCTGCGTCAGGCAGGCTTGCCGTTGTGGGGCGCCAACCGCCCGGCAATTCTGGCCTGGTGGCTGAATGACGGCAGCGATGGCAGCACCCTGGTCGGTGACGCCCAGGCCGCGGCACCTCTGTTGCGCGACGCGGCCCAACATCGCGGCCTGCCGCTGCGATTGCCGCTGGCGGACCTGGATGAGCAATTGCTGGCGACTGCTGAAAACCTCTCGGCAAACCAGCCGGCGGCCTTACAGCAGGCGTCTACCCGTTATGGCGCCGACGCCTTGCTGACCGTGCAAGCCCGCGAGGCGGACGGACAATGGCAGGCGCAATGGCGTCTGTGGTTGGGCGAAAGCCGCGAGCAGGGCACGGCTCAGGGCGCTGATCAGGCGGCCTTGGCTGATGCCGTGTGGTTGGCGGTCAGTCAGCGCCTGGCGCCGCGTTTTGTCAGCCGTCCGGGGGCCGCCCAAGGCCTGCAGCTGGAAGTGCAGGGCGCCAACCTGGCGCGTTACGCCGAGCTGCAGCGTCTGCTTGAACCTTTTGCCGCGCGTCTGCAGTGGGCTAAGGGCGATCGTTTGGCCTTTCGTCTGAATGCCAGTCCCGAACAGTTGCGTGCTCAACTGGCGTTGGCACGCTTGCAGGAAGGCAGCGTCGCCGTCGATCCGGCCGCTCCGGCAACAGCAGCGCCGGCCGAGGGCGGTGCGGCCTTGCAGTTTCACTGGTAATGTCCACGGTGCGCAGCTCCAGCCGCTTGGAGCTGCAGTATCTGGCTGATTTGTATAGACTTTCCTCGTCCTATAAAGAGTCTTGCGGCGGCTTTGCGAAGTCGCCCCGCCCGTTATGATCCCGATCCAGCTGCCTTTGGGGGTGCGTCTGCGTGATGACGCCACCTTCGCCAACTACTACCCCGGCGCCAACGCGGCGGCCCTCGGCTATGTCGAGCGGCTGTGCGAGGCGGAAGCCGGTTGGACGGAAAGCCTGATTTACCTGTGGGGCGGCGAGGGCGTCGGTTGTAGCCATTTGCTTCAGGCCGCCTGTTTGCGCTTCGAGCAGCGCGGTGAGCCGGCGGTGTACCTGCCGCTGCGTGAGGTGGCGGACTACGGCCCGGAGCTGCTCGACAACCTGGAGCAGTGCGAGCTGGTGTGTCTGGACGATCTGGATGCGGTAGCCGGGCGGCGCGACTGGGAGGAGGCGCTGTTTCACCTGTTCAACCGTCTGCGTGACAGCGGCCGACGCCTGTTGCTGTCGGCCAATTGCTCACCTAGAGAGCTCCCGGTCGGTCTGCCGGACCTGCAGTCGCGACTGACCCTGGCGCTGGTGTTTCAGCTGCAGTCGTTGTCCGATGAGGACAAGCTCAGGGCTCTGCAGCTGCGTGCATCACGCCGCGGTCTGCAGTTATCAGACGAAGTCGGGCGTTTCATCCTGACCCGTGGCACCCGCAGCATGAGTGCCCTGTTCGAGTTGCTCGAACGGCTTGATCAGGCGTCTCTGCAAGCCCAGCGCAAGCTGACCATTCCCTTTCTGAAGGCCACCCTCGGCTGGTAGCCACGCCCCCTGCCTGCGCAGGGGCACTTCAAGCCCGGTCAGCGTTCACCGGCGAGGATGCGGTCGTACTGAAAGCGCCAGCGGGTGTACATCAGCGCGGCGCAGAACAGGCTGGCGCTGAGTAGCACTTCGATCCAGCCCAGCAGGCTGCGGGCCGGGTCGAAGGCCGCCAGTACGCCCTTGATAAAGTACAGATTGACCACGAAGCATGCCCAGGCATAAGCGCGCGCCTTGCCCAGCAGCATGCCGGGGGCCAGCAGGGCCAGTGGTGCCAGCTCGATGGCCATGATCACTTCGGTGCGTGCACCATGCAGGTCGGCGAACGCCAGGTTCCACACAACCAACAATACGGCCAGGGCGAAGAAGCTGAACAGGCTGATGCCACGGCTGATGCTCAGGCGCGGCTGCAGCCAGCTGATGGCGGGTAGGGGTTTGGCGATTTTAGCCACGGGTGTTCTCCAATTGCTGAGCCAGTTTCGCCAGACGCAGGCCAAGGGCGCGGCACAGGGCGGTTTCGTCTTCATCCAGGGCACGCTTGCCATCGGCGCCGGCGTGGTGGCTGGGGCCGTAGGGTGTGCCGCCGCCGCGGGTGCTGAGCAGCGCGCCTTCGCTGTAGGGCAGGCCGCTGATCAGCATGCCGTGGTGCAGCAGCGGCAAGAGCATCGACAGCAAGGTGGTTTCCTGGCCGCCATGCAGGCTGGCGGTGCTGGTGAACACGCCGGCCGGTTTGCCGACCAGGCCGCCGGTAAGCCACAGGTTGCTGGTGCCGTCGAGGAAGTACTTGAGCGGCGCGGCCATGTTGCCAAAGCGCGTCGGGCTGCCCAGGGCCAGGCCGGCGCAGTACTGCAAGTCATCGAGGCTGGCATACAGGGCGCCTTCGGCCGGGATCTCCGGGGCGACTTGCTGGCATTCGCTGGACACTGCCGGCACCGTACGCAGGCGCGCCTCCAGGCCGCCGAGCTCGACGCCGCGGGCGATCTGGCGGGCCATTTCAGCGGTGGCGCCATGGCGGCTGTAATACAGCACGAGGATGTAAGGCGCGCTCATGGCAGCAGCTCAAGCAATTTTTCGCTGGGGCGGCCGATCACCGCGCGGGCGCCAGCAATCAGAATCGGGCGCTCGATCAGTTTCGGGTGGGCGGCCATGGCGCTGAGCAGGTGTTCTTCGCTGAGGCTGATATCGGCCAGGTTGAGGGCCTTGTATTCCTCTTCGCCGCTGCGCAGCAATTGCCGGGCCGGCAGGTTTAGCTTGCTCAGCAGGTCACGCAATTGCTCGACGCTGGGCGGGGTTTCCAGGTAGCGCACAATGTTCGGCGTCAGGCCGCGGGCTTCGAGCAGCTCCAGGGCGGCGCGCGATTTTGAGCAGCGTGGATTGTGATAGAGGGTCAGATCGGTCATTTGCGGGTCGCATCTTGCCTGGTGAGGCGGCTATTCTAACCGCGTCTGAGCGCCGGCCTGCACCTTGTGTGACCGATGCGCCTCAGGGTGGCCGCGATGGCCTTTGCTTATCAAGGAGATGGAATGCGCCAGCGGCTACACGATGTTCTCGATTTCTGGCGTTTCCTGCTGCAGCGCTTTCTCGCCGACCGCGGCATCAGCAGCGCGGCCGCCCTGACCTACACCACCCTGTTTGCGGTGGTGCCGATGATGACCGTGACCTTTGCCATGCTCTCGGCGGTGCCGGCCTTTCAAGGCGTTGGCGAGCAGATTCAGCACTTTATCTTTCGTAATTTCGTGCCCTCTACCGGTGCCGCGGTGCAGGAGTACCTGTGGGCCTTTACCGAGCAGGCGCGGCAGCTGACCTGGGTGGGCGTGCTGTTGCTGGCGGTCACCGCCTTTATGATGTTGGTGACGATCGAACAGGCATTCAACACCATCTGGCGGGTGCGCAAGAGCCGGCGTGGGGTGTCCAGCTTTCTGCTCTACTGGGCCATTCTCAGTCTCGGCCCTCTGCTGCTGGGCAGTGGTTTTGCGATCAGCACCTACCTGACCTCGACCTCGTTACTGAGCGGGCCTGATGCCGTGGCAGGGGCCAAGACGCTGCTGAGCTTTACGCCGCTGCTGTTCAGTGTGGCGGCCTTTACCCTGATTTACGCGACCGTGCCCAATGCTCGAGTGCCGCTCAAACATGCGCTGATTGGTGGCGTATTCACGGCCAGCCTGTTCGAGGTGGCCAAGGCGATTTTTGGCCTGTATGTGAGCTTTTTCCCCGGTTATCAGCTGATCTATGGTGCTTTTGCCACGGTGCCGCTGTTTCTCCTGTGGCTGTATTTGTCCTGGCTGATCGTGCTGTTCGGTGCCGAGTTGGTGTGCAATCTGTCGGCGCCGCATCACTGGCGGCGCCGAGGTTTGCCGCGTCTGCTGGTGCTGCTGGGCGTGCTGCGGATATTCCATCAGCGCCAGCAGCGTGGGCAAGTGGTGCGCCACAGCACTGTGCAACGCGCGGGTTGGCAGTTGCCGGGTGACGAGTGGGGCGAGGTGGTGGCGTTTCTTGAAGCGGAGAAACTGATCTGCATGACCGGCAGCGATGGCTGGGTGCTGTCGCGCGATCTCTCCACATACAGCCTGTACCAGCTGATCAGTCGCTGCCCATGGCCGACTCCGCGCCTGGAGCAGTTGCCCGCGCAGCTGGATGAAGCCTGGTATCCGGGTTTGCGGGTGGCGCTGGAAAGTCTTTACGCGCAAGAGTCGGCACTGTTCAGCGGCAGCCTGGCGCAGTGGTTGCGGGCGGGTGACGAATAACACGCCGCCTGGCCTGCTCAGTCGATCAGGCCAGACGCAGTGGGTAGCGTGATACGGATGGCGTGCACAGGTTGCTGGCCGGCAGCGGCAGGATGGCCTGGTTGTTGACGCTGGCCAGTTGCAGCCAGAGATTCTCTCCTTCGACAAACTGACCATTGGGCAACCACAGGCCGTGGTGCCAGCCATTGCCTGGCGCCGGGGTGCTCTGCATCACGCCCGGATGGGTTTGCGCGCTGGGTGCGCGGCGTAGCCATACGGGGCGCGGCAGGCCCTTGAGATAGCGCAGGCCAAGGTGCAGGCCTTCAGCGTTCTGATGGCGCCAGCGCACCAGCGCCAAGGTGGGTGTGCCGCTGTCGGCGAGCACCAATACCAGCTGGCCAACAGGCAGGTGCGCGCCTTGGTCGCTGTTGCAGATCAGGCGAGCCCCGCCGGCGCTGGCGTCGAGCATCAGGGTGGCGCAGTGCTGGGGGCGTTTCTCCAGCAATTGGGCGTGTATGTCATTCAGGCCGATCACCAGATTGCACGGGCCTTCAAGGTCGGAGCGGTCATGGCGGCGTTGCTGGCGGCCGAGCCAGTGCGGTCGAACCCGCTCCAGCAGCGCCCGCTCGGCGGCGGTTTGTAGCGGTGCGGGCTCATGCAGGGCCACCAGCAGGGCACCCAGCTCCAGGCGCCGCAGTTGGCTGGAGTCGCCTTCTGGAGGCTGATCGTAGGTCAGGCAGGCCTGGGAGGCGCCGAGGTCGACAATCGGGCCGTCCGCTTCTTCCTCATCATCCCAAGGCAGCAGGCGTGCCAGGCCGGCCAGCGGGGCGAGGGCGCCAAACAGCAGCGGGCTTTCACCTTCGGCCAGATGGAAGGGGTTGCTCAGAGCCAGGATCAACGCCTGTTGGTACAGGCCGCGCAAGGTGCAGGCCGGGGCAGGCAGGAACGCCGCAGAAATATGCTCGTCCAGGCACTCCTGATGCTCGCCGATCCAGTACAGCAAATGGCTGTCGCGCCACAGGCTGGGGGGCGGCTCCTGATACAGCTGATAGTGGCGCAGCAAACTTTGCGCAAGAAAGTGCTGGGCCATATACAGGCACCAGGCCAGATGGGGGCGTGACGGCTGGCGTCCTTGCAGAATCTGCAGCAACAGGCGCTTGAAACCGGCCGCCAGCTCGCTGCACAGGCGCACAAACAACGCCGGCGGTGTGCTGTGGTCGGCGTAGGCGCTGGCGTAATGCCGATAGGCATCGCTGAAGCTTTGCAGGGCGCGCTGCCTTTCAAGTAAGGTCATGGCGCTGCGATTGAGGCGAAACAGCAGGCTCAGTACCTCCTGCAGTGCGCAGTCGCTGTCCAGCAGGCGCGCAGCCGCCAGGCGCTCGTTGAGGTCGGCCAGCGAGGACGCTTCCTCATTGAGGATATCCGGCACTTCCAGGCGCAAGGCATCCAGCGTCATATCAACCCTACGAGGATCGACAGCATGGGAATGCAACTCCATTGGTTCAAGGGGCGAATGCTCATAGGGGGCCTGGCCGTTTTATTACTGGCGGGGTGCGGCGAGAATTACGGCATTGATCAACATGGTAGAAAGGTAACGGCTGAGAGTCTTGAAGGCCAGTGGTTGCTGATTAATTACTGGGCAACCTGGTGCGCGCCGTGCCGGGCTGAAATCGGCGAGTTCAATCACTTGGCCGGGCAACTCAAGGGGCAGCCGGTCAGTGTGCTCGGGGTTAATTTCGACGGCTTGCAGGGCGCGGAGCTGAGCAAGGCCAGTGCAGAGCTGGGGATCGACTATCGGGTCTTGGCCCAGGATCCGGCGCAACGCTGGCAATTACCGCGCGCCGAGGTGCTGCCGGTGACCTATATCGTCGGACCGGATGGCGTGCTGCGTGAGCGTTTGCTCGGTGAGCAAACCGCGGCCGGGTTGCAGGCGCGTTTGGCGCTACTACAAAAAGGTGAACACTGATGGCGCGAGTATGTTGGCATGCCTTGGTTCGTGGTCGGGTGCAGGGCGTGGCGTATCGGCAACACACCGATGAGCAGGCCCAGCGCCTGGACCTTGATGGCTGGGTGCGCAACCTGGAGGACGGTCGGGTTGAGGTGCTGTTTGAAGGCGAGACAGAAGCCGTGCAGGAACTGGCGACTTGGCTGGAGCAAGGGCCGGCAGCGGCAGAGGTTGCCGAGGTCAGCTTGAGCGAAATGCCGCTGCAGGGGATGGCGGGCTTTATCGTGCGGCGTTGAGCGGTGGTGTCGGGCGACTACCACCGTCGTGGGGCAATGGCTTAGTCGTTGGCGCCTGGGTCGGCGGCCAGGCGGCCGGCGTCTTTTTGCAGGCTCTGGATAAACTCCAGCTGCAACTCCGGATCGTTGCGGGTGAGCTCGATCAGGCTTTGCTCCAGTTCACTGGCTTCTTCTTCCAGGCCCAGTTCGGCGAGGCGCTTGACCCGGTGTACCCACTCGGCCACGCCACTGCCTTCCAGGTCGTCGTAGATCAGCCCATGGGCTTCCACCAGCTTGCCACGGAGTGCGCGGCTGACGGCCAGGCTGGCTTCGGCCTGGGTGCCGTCCTGCGGATCGCTGACGCTGATCTGCAGGGTGCCAACCTTGCTGATCCCGGCCTGATCGGCAAACGGGCTGTCGAGCAGGTTGAGTCGCAGCATGCCTTTGTTATCCGTGCTCAGCTCATAGCTGTGTCCGCCCGCTTTGACCGTGACGTTGCGTTCACTCCAAGGCAGGCTGGTGTACTCGGTACGTCGCTCAACTTGTTGTTCGTCAATGTTCGCCAGGTTCTGCTGCGAGCGGCCATGGGACTCGACGTTGATGAATGGATTGAGCCCGGCAAAGCCGTAGTCGAACCAGCCCTTGGTGGCGCTGTCCGGGACGTTGCCGAAGGTCAGGATGTTCGCGACGTTGGCACCTACACCGGCCACCACGGCGACGGCGCCGAGAGGGATTTCATAGAGTTTGCGCCACGCCTGATAGGGGGTGTAACGGTCGTAGTGACGGCTGACTTCGAACTCGGTCACGTCGAAGGTTTTCTGTTCCAGGATGCGCACGCGGCGCTGGGGCAGTTCGAGGACCTTGGGTTCGCCGACATCAATCTGCAGGCTGTGCGCGAGCAGTTTGCGCTCGACGCGCTCCTCATGTTCGCTGCGTTGCGACAGCTGATTGGCACAGCCGCTGAGCAACAAGGCGCCACCGAGGGCGGCGACGAGGGGAAGATTGAGTCGGCTGTACATGACGCCTCGATCAGCCGCGAATGCGGGCTTGCAGGAAGGCCAGAACGTCGGCAGCTGGAATCGCCTGCGCCTCGGTCTCGCGGCGGCTCTTGTATTCCAGGTTGCCGTCAGCCAGACCGCGGTCGCTGATCACGATGCGGTGCGGAATGCCGATGAGTTCCATGTCGGCAAACTTGATACCGGGGCTGGTCTTCTTGTCGCGGTCGTCCAGCAGCACTTCAAAGCCAGCGGCGGTCAGCTCAGCGTAGAGCTTGTCGGTAGCCTCGCGTACCACCTCGGTTTCATAACGCAGTGGCACAAGGGCGATCTGGAACGGCGCCAGGGTGTCGTTCCAGAGGATGCCGCGTTCGTCGAAGTTTTGCTCGATGGCGGCCGCCACCACGCGCGATACGCCAATGCCGTAGCAACCCATGGTGAGGATCACGGGTTTGCCGTTTTCGCCCAGCACCTGGCAGTTCAGCGCCTGGCTGTACTTGGTGCCGAGCTGGAAGATATGCCCGACTTCGATGCCGCGCTTGATCACCAGGGTGCCCTGGCCGTCCGGGCTTGGGTCGCCTTCGACCACGTTGCGCAAGTCGGCGACGGCCGGCAGCGGCAGGTCGCGTTCCCAGTTGACGCCAAGGTAGTGCTTGTCGTCGATGTTGGCGCCGACGGCGAAGTCGCTCATCAGAGCCACAGAGCGGTCAACGATGCACGGCAGCGGCATGTTCAGCGGGCCGAGTGAGCCGGCGCCAGCGCCGATGGCGTCACGTAGCTCGGCTTCCCCGGCAAATACCAGCGGGCTGGCAACCAGTTCATGGTTGGCAGCTTTGATTTCGTTCAGTTCGTGGTCGCCACGGATGATCAGGGCGATCAGCTTGCCCTCTTCGGCGGCGTGTACGACCAGGGTTTTGACGGTTTTTTCGATGGCCAGGTCGAACTGGCTGACCAACTCGTCGATGGTCTTGGCGTTTGGCGTGTCGATCAGGCGCAGGGCTTCAGTCGCCGCGCCGCGCACGGTTTCCCGCGGGATGGCTTCGGCTTTCTCGATGTTGGCGGCGTAGTCGGAGCTGTCGCTGAAGGCGATATCGTCTTCACCCGACTCGGCCAGCACATGAAACTCGTGGGAGCCGGTGCCGCCGATCGAGCCGGTGTCTGCTTCTACTGGGCGAAAGTTCAGCCCTAAGCGGGTAAACACGTTGCAATAGGCTTGGTGCATGCGGTCGTAGGTTTGTTGCAGGGACGCTTGGTCTTGGTGGAAGGAGTAAGCGTCCTTCATGATGAACTCGCGGCCACGCATCAGGCCAAAACGCGGGCGGATTTCATCGCGGAACTTGGTCTGAATCTGATACAGATTGAGCGGCAATTGCTTGTAGCTGTTGAGCTCGTTGCGGGCCAGATCGGTGATCACTTCTTCGTGGGTCGGGCCTGCGCAAAACTCGCGACCGTGGCGGTCTTTTACACGCAGCAGTTCCGGGCCGTACTCTTCCCAGCGGCCGGATTCTTGCCACAGCTCAGCCGGCTGAAACAGCGGCATCAGCACTTCCAGGGAACCGGCGGCGTTCATCTCTTCGCGCACTATCGCCTCGACCTTGCGCAATACCCTCAGTCCCATCGGCAGCCAGGTGTACAGGCCCGAGGCCAGGCGGCGGATCATGCCGGCGCGCAGCAGCAATTGGTGGCTGATGACTACCGCGTCAGAGGGGGTTTCTTTAAGGGTCGAGAGCAGATACTGGCTGGTGCGCATGATTGGCCGTTTTGTCAGTTGCGAAGGCTTGGAATCTGTTCAATATCGGCGCCAGTGCGGGTATTGCAGCCCCGCGCGTAACGATATTGAGCAGCTGCTTAGAATAGTTGGCCATTGTACGGTGCCAGTACAGCCGCGTACAGGCGGCCAGCCTGATAGCAAGAGGGAATGCCGGTGAGCGTTTTAACCGCAGAGCAGGTGCAAAATTTGATTCGTCTTGGCGTGCCTATGGCGGACGATATCGACCTGCAGATTGATCATTTGGATATGGATAAGGCCGTGGCGCGAGTGCCGTTTCACGGCAAATTGGTGCGCCCGGGCGGCACACTGTCGGGGCCGGTCATTATGTCGCTGGCCGATGCGGCCATGTATGCGGTGGTGTTGGGGCGTTTGGGGCGGGTCGAGATGGCGGTTACCGCCAATCTGAATATCAACTTTTTGACCAAACCCAAGCCAGTTGATCTGGTCGCCGAGGCCCGCATTCTGCGCCTGTCACGCCGGCAAGCGGTGTGCGAGGTAGCGCTGTATTCGCAAGGGGAAGAGGAGCTGGTGGCCCATGTGACCGGCACTTACGCCTTGCCGCTGTAGTGTTTGGGCCAATCATAGTTCGTCCGGTGCCAAAATTGCTTCCTGCGTTCCAGTCGTGCTTAATAGGGGCGCAGCTTTATTGTTTGGCCGGGAATTTCCAGTACATGACGCGCATGCGCTTTTATATCCATCTGCTGTGCCTGGTGACATTCACTTGGGCAGCGACCTGCGTGGGTGAAACGCTCATCGTTTATCAGTACGCTCAGGACGATTCCCACTCGCAGACGACCCTGGTCGAGGGGGCGGATCAGTCTTGGGTTTTTCATCACATCGGTCATCAGGATCAACATGAAACAGCAACCCAGGATGAAGAATGCGCCAATGAGGGGCAGATGCATGAAGACCATATCGTCAAACACGGTTGTGTTAACGGTATCGTCGCTAAAGTAGTAGAACCCAGTTTGCCGGCTAAAGCACCGGCGATGCTGTTGGCAGAGCCGCCACAGTCCACTCCACTTCATACCGTTGCAACGCTAATCCCCGCTTCATGGGTGGCCGACCTAGCCCCGGCAACTCGAAACTCTTCCCTGGCGATCGTTAAGCTGACTCGCATGCGTATCTGACAGTGTTCCTGCCGCATTTTTGTGGCGTCCTGTTTTCGTACTTTGTGTTTGCGGCCTAAAGTCCTCAGGTCTGGTCGCACGCCATTTCGTTATCGACTCCTGTAGAAGAGTATTGCCATGCCTTGTCGTTTATTGCGCGTCGGCCTCGTTGCTAGCGTTATTGTTTCGTCCGCGTTGCTTCCGGCTTTCGCCGAAGAGCGCGCCAATCGCTTTGCGGTATCAGATGAGCAGGTGCGCGCCTTGGGCGTTGAACTGGTCACCTTGGCGGCGCAGCTGGACAGCGCCGGAGTTCGCTTCCCCGCTCAGGTGGTGCTGCCGCCGCAAGCCGAACAGGTGGTGAGCGCGCCGGTTGCCGGCCTGGTCAATCAGGTTTTGGTGCAGGAGAACCAAAGTGTCACACCGGGAATGCCGTTGCTGGTGTTGAGCAGCCCTGAGCTGGGTCAGCTCCAGTTGGCCCTGGTGCAGGCTGCCAACCGGGCGCGCTTGGCGAGTCAAGCCTTGGTCCGTGAGCGTGCACTGTTTAAGGAAGGCATCATTGCGCAGCGGCGGGTGGACGAGGCGGCCGCTGCGGCACGCGATGCCGACGCTGAATTGATCCAGGCCCGGGCGGCCTTGGAGCTCGCTGGGGTGAGCAAGGCCGACACTGCGCGCATCGCTAGCGCGGCGCAGGTCAAAAGCGAGTTGACACTGACCGCGAAGGCCGGCGGTATTGTGACCGAATTGACCGCCAAGCCGGGTCAGCGTGTGGCGATGGCCGATCCGCTGCTACACCTGGTGCGTCTGGATACCCTGTGGCTGGATGTGCAGATTCCGAGTGGTGAAGCCTCGCGTTGGACGCCAGGTAGCATCTTGCGCATCACTGGTGGTATGGAAGCCAAGGTGTTGAGCGTTAGCCCTGTCGCTAGCAGCGCCCAGACCGTGCTGTTACGCGCACAACTGGTGAATGGTGCGGGTCATCTACGCCCGGGTGAATTTATTCAGGCCGAGCTGCCCCTCGCCACCGGCGACGCAGCCCTGGACATACCCATTGCCGCTATCGCTCGCGAGGGTGAGCAGGCCTATGTCTTTGTTCGCGAAGACGGTCAGTTCGTCGCCACCGAGGTCACCATCCTCGCTAACGCGGGTCAGCGCGCCAAGGTTTCTGGCACGCTGCGGGCCGGTCAGCAGATTGCGGTGTCCAGTGTAATTGCGCTCAAGGCCGCTTGGCAGGGGCTCGGCGGCGCCGAGGAGGAATAACCTATGTTAAGCCGTCTCGTGCAATTCGCGCTCGCGCAGCGAGCCTTTATCCTCATTCTGACTGTGCTACTTGCCGGCGTCGGTTGGTATGCCTTCCGTCAGCTACCCATCGATGCCTTTCCCGATGTAGTCAGTACCCAGGTCAAGATTATTCTGAAGGCGCCGGGCATGACCCCGGAGGAAGTCGAGAACCGCGTCGCGGTGCCCATCGAAACCGAGATGCTGGGCATTCCCAAGCAGGAAATGCTGCGCACCACGGTTAAGTACGGCCTGGTCGATATCACCCTTAATTTTGAGGATGGCACCGACATTTATTGGGCGCGTCAGCAGGTGGCCGAACGTCTGTCCGGGATCATGGCCGAGTTGCCGTCAGGGCTGGAAGGCGGTATGGCACCTATCACCACGCCGCTCGGTGAAATGTTCCAGTTCACCGTGGACAACCCCGAGATGAGCTTGATGGAGCGCAAATCGCTGCTCGATTGGGTGATTCGTCCGGCCCTGCGCACCGTGCCTGGAGTCGCCGACGTTAACGTCCTAGGTGGCGTCAGCCGCAGTTACGAGGTGGTGCCCGATCCGATTCGGATGGCGGCGGCCGGTTTAACCGTCGATGAACTGAAGGCCCGGATCGAAGCCAACAACCGTAACGACGGCGCCGGCCGTTTGAGTGAGGGCGGCGAGGTGCTGCTGGTGCGCACCGAGGGTAATATTCAGGGCCTCGATGACCTGCGCTCCATTGTGTTGACCACGAAGGGCGGAACGCCTATCCGTGTTGGCGATGTGGCAGAGGTCAGAATCGGCGAGATGGCCCGTAACGGTGTCGTCACTGACAGCGGCAAGGCTGAGGCGGTTGAAGGTCTGGTGCTAGGTCTGGCGGGGGCCAACGCCCGTGAAGTAGTCGCCGGAATCGAGAAAAAGATCGCAGAAATTCAGCAGGGTCTGCCGAAAGGTACAGAGCTGAAAGTCTTCTATAATCGCGCCTCACTCGTCGATAAGGCGGTAGGTACGGTTGCCAAGGCGCTGGCTGAGGCCATCGTTCTGGTTCTGGTCTTGCTCGGCGTGTTCCTCGGTAATATCCGTGCTGCTGTGACCGTTGCGCTGATTTTGCCGTTGTCGGCCCTGGCCACTTTTATCATGATGCGTCAGGTCGGCATGTCTGCGAATCTGATGAGTTTGGGGGGGCTTGCTATCGCGGTCGGCATGTTGGTGGATGCGGCTGTGGTGGTGGTGGAGAACGTAGTGCAGCATCTGGCCCATGATCCGAGCTCGGGCAAATTGCCGCGCTTGCATGTGATTTATCGGGCGGTACGTGAAGTGGCGGCGCCGGTCACCACCGGTATCTTGATCATCATCATGGTGTTTTTACCGCTGCTGACCCTGCAGGGCATGGAAGGCAAGTTCTTCGTGCCGGTCGCGCTGACCATTGTATTTGCACTGGCCAGTTCGCTGCTTCTATCGTTGACCGTGATTCCGGTCTTGGCGTCGTACCTGCTGAAATCGGTGAAGCACGAAGATCCTTGGTTGCCGCGCATGCTGTTGCGCGTCTATGAGCCGCTGCTGGATAAAGCTTTCCGCCACCAAAAAACCGTTTACGCCGGTGCAGGCCTGATGTTGCTGTTGACGGTTGGGTTGTACCTGAACGTCGGCAAGACCTTCATCCCGAGCATGGACGAGGGCGACATCATTATCGGCATGGAAAAACTGCCGACAGTGAGCCTGGAGCAGACTGCCGCCCTCGACCTGAAGATCCAGCAAGCGATCATGAAGGCTGTCCCGGAAGTGACCGGTATTGTTGCGCGGGCTGGATCGGACGAAATCGGTCTCGATCCTATGGGCCTTAACCAGACCGACACCTTCCTGGTGCTAAAACCGCGTGCTGAATGGCGCATGGACAGCAAGGAGGAGTTGCTCGACGAGTTACGCAAGGTCTTGAACGAGCTGCCGGGCACCACCTATAGCTTCACCATGCCGATCGAGATGCGCGTGTCAGAGATGATCATCGGTGTGCGCGGCGATCTGGCGATCAAGATATTTGGTCCGGATCTGGCGACGCTCAACGATCTGGCCGCGCAGATCGTGACCCTGACCAAAACCGTCCCCGGTAATCAGGATGTCTACACCGTGGTCAATGACGGTGTGCAGTATCAGCGAGTGGTCATCGACAGGCTTAGCGCCGGCCGCTTCGGGCTCTCGGTAGAGGATGTGCAAGAGGCCCTGCGTCTGCAAATTCAGGGCGTCGAAGCCGGTACTGTGATTGAGGGTAACCGACGCGTGCCGATCCAGATTCGCGGTCCAGAGAATGTACGCACCTCGCCTGGTGATTTTGCCAACTTGCGGATCATCGCACCGTCCGGTGAAGCGGTGCCGCTGACGAGTGTGGCGCGGCTTGAGCGCGTGGCCGGTCCGGTCAAGATCGACCGTGAACTGGGCAGCCGCTATAGCGTGGTGATTGCCAACGTCACGGGGCGCGATTTGGTCGGTTTTGTCGAGGAGACAAAGCAGAAAATTACCGATCAGTTGCAGTTGCCGGATGGTTATCGAGTGAGTTTCGGCGGTCAGTTCGAAAACCAACAGCGCGCCGCCGCACGTCTGGGCTTGGTGACACCGCTGGCATTGATTCTGATTTTTATCCTGTTGTTCTCCAGCTTTGGTTCCGTGCGGCAAGCGTTGCTCGTGCTGAGCAATATTCCCTTCGCCTTGGTCGGCGGTGTCCTCGCTCTGTGGCTAACGGGTGAGTACCTCTCGGTGCCGGCCTCGGTCGGGTTTATCGCCTTGCTTGGTATTGCGGTGCTCAACGGTGTGGTGATGGTCAGCTATTTCAACCAGTTGCACGCCGAAGGCCTGTCGATCGAACGGGCGGTGCGGATCGGTGCAATGCGCCGCTTGCGGCCCGTCATGATGACGGCAGCGATCACCGGTTTTGGCTTGATTCCACTGCTGTTCGCGACCGGGCCAGGTTCGGAAATCCAGCGGCCGTTGGCGATCGTGGTGATTGGCGGTCTGATTACCGCGACCGCATTGACGCTCATTATTCTGCCTATGCTCTACACCCGCTTTGCGTTCAAGGAGGCCCGTCATGGCTGATGTCTGTCTGTCCCTGCTCGGTGCTCCCGAGCTGGAAGAAAAACTGCTTGATCGACTGCTGATGACGCCTGTCATCGCGACTTTCACCAGCCAGAGTGCTGCCAGTCACGGCGGTCACCCGGCTGAGCTCGATCCTACCGAACAGGTGCTTGGCCGTGGCTGTGCGGTGTTGGTGCAGGCCGTGCTGGATGAGAACGATGCGCAGGCTTTGCTGGCTGATTTGTGTCAGGTGTTTGCCGGTTCAGGGCTGCGCTATTGGCTCTGCCCGGTACTGTCCCAAGGAGAGATGAAATGAAATATTGGTTATCCATGCCAGCCCTGCTCTGGGTCGCCGTGGCGGCCGCAGAGCCGCAGGTGCAGGTGCAGGTGCCGCTGGTGTTATCGGAGGATCTGGCGATGCGTTGGCTGCAAGCCGATCCGGCGCTGCAGGGCGCGGACAGTGCCTTTGCGGCGGCCAAGGCCGAGGCTGGGCAAACGGCCGCTTCGCCGTACGAGTGGAATGCGACCTATACCCGTCAGCGGCGCGATTATGGCAGCGGGCCAAAGTCTAACGAGTGGAATGCCGGGCTTGAGCGCACGTTTCGCCTGCCGGGTAAAGTGAGCGCCGACGAGGCTGGGGCCGAGGCAGCCAACACGGCTGCTGGGGCAGAACACAGCCTGGCGCGGCGTGATGCGGTCGAGGCGCTCTTGGGTGCCTGGCTGGATTTGCTCGGCGCGCGCTCGGTCAAGGCGCTCCTGGCTGAGCAGTTGCAAGGCGCGGAGCAAAGCGTCGAAGCGGTCGGCAAGCGCGTGAAGAGCGGTGACGCGGCGGTGCTGGAACAGCGTCTGGCCAGTGCGGAGCTGAGTGGCGTGCAGCGCGAGGCTAGTGAGGTGGCAATCGCCGAGGCTACGGCGTGGGCGATGTTGTCCGCGCGCTATCCGTTGGGCGGCGATGAGACACCCAAGCAACTGCCAGAGCCGGTGGCGGTTACTCAGGGCGCCGGCTGGTGGCAGGCACGTATCTTGTCGCAGAGCGACCGCTTGCTGGTGGCGCGTGCCGAACTTGCCCGTGCGGAGGCGGGTGCCGAGCGGGCCAAGGCGGATCGTATTCCCGATCCGACCTTTGGTGTGTTCACTGGCACTGAGGCCTACGGCGAGGAGAAAATTGTCGGCTTGAGCGTGAGCATGCCGATTCCGGGATCGCGGCGCAGTCTGGAGTTGCAAAAGCAACTGGCAGGCGCTGATCAGGCCCGTCAGAACCTGGAGCTGGTCGAGCGGCAGCTCGCCGGCACCGCTCGTTCACGTTATGCGCTGGCACTTGGCAATTATGAGCGCTGGAAATTGACTCGTAGCGCCGCCGAGACCCTGCAAGATAACGCCCGCCTTGCGCAAAGGGCCTATACCCTCGGTGAGCAAGACTTGCAGGCGTTACTGCTGGCTCGCCGGCAAGCCTTGGAGGCTGCAGAGGCGCAGGCTAATGCGCAGGTAGATGCGTTACGTAGCTACTATGGGTTGCTGCTGGATGCCAAGCTACTGTGGCCGAACTGGTTGAACGTGCCTGCCGAACCGCTCGCTAATTTGCCTTAGCAGGCATTTATACGGCCCAGGAAAGCCCTGGGGCCGACCGACTGAAAGGTCAACTGCAGAAATGAAAAAGCCCGGCTCGCCGGGCTTTTTTGTGTGATGTGAATCAGTGCAGAGCTAGAGGATGCTCAGTGGGTATTCGGCGATCAGGCGAACTTCGTTTGCATCAGCACCAGTAACCTTGTTGGCTGCAGTATTGCCACGGTAAACGGCCTCACGCAGACGCAGAGACAGATCCTTGGCTGGGCCTTCTTGAAACACGTACTTGGCTTCAAAGTCCTGTTCCCACGACTTGCCACCATGGGTGTCGCCCAATTTGGCGGTATAGACATCGCTGCTGCTCTCACCTTCCGAACCTGTAACGTAACGGGTCATGAAGCTCAAACCGGGAACGCCAAAGCTTGCCATGTTCAGGTCGTAGCGTGCCTGGTAGGACTTTGTGCCAGCGCCGTTGAAGTCAGAGTATTGAACGTAGTTGGCCAGGACAATCGAACTGCCGCCAACGTAGTCAAACGGAGTGTCGCCACGAACCTGCTGGTAAGCAACGGTGAATTTGTGCGCGCCGAGGGCGTAGGACGGCGCCAGGGAGAAGGTGGTGTTGCCAATCTCGCCTGAACGCGCATTGCCGTAGTCGTTGGTGCGGTAGATGTTGAAGTCTACAGCGAGCTTCTGGTCATCTGCCAGCGCTACGCCGTAGTTGAGGTTGGCATAGTATTGGCGCCAGTTATCTTCAACTTCCGAGGCGTAAAAGCGGGTGCTCAGCTCGTCGGTTACCGCGTAGGTGGCGCCGAAGTAGGAAATGGCGTCGACAGCGACTCTTGAGTAGTTGGTCGTCAGTTCGTCGTCGAAGTTGCTCGAGTTACGGTTGCTGAAGGCGGTGAAATGGCCGGCTTCGGCAACCAGGCCGCTGATTTCTTTGCTCATCACGTTGAAACCGGTAGCGGTTTCCGGCAGCAGGCGCGAATCGCCGGTGGCGAAAACTGGAGCTGTGGTGCGCATGTCACCGTATTTTGCGACAGTCTCAGACACGCGCAGTTTTACCGCGCCGCCGGCCTTGGCGTATTCATCGTTACCGCCATAGTTTTTATCGCCATCAGCGGAAACGTGGTCATTGGGTAGAAGACCGGTTCCGCCTGTCCCATTGCCGCTGTTCAGTTTCAGGCCCAGGTAGCCAAAGGCATCCACGCCAACGCCGACGGTGCCTTGGGTAAAGCCCGACGTGAGGGTGAGCATTTCGCCCTGAGCCCACTCGTTGCGATAGCTCTGGCTGCTGCTTGAGTTGTTTTTGAAATCACGCAAGAACGCGAAGTTACGGCTCAGCAGGTCAACGTGGCTGTCTTCCAGAAAACCATTGGATTTAGCTTGGCTGGAAAGGTTTTTTTTGGCCACCGCGTCGTCTTGCACGTCAGCGAAAGCCAATTGGCTCGTTGCTGCGGCGATTGCCAGGGCCATTAGGCTCGACTTCATCATTTGCATTGGGTGTGCTCCTTTGGTTTTAAAGTTGTCAGTCCAGCTTATGTGTGAGTGTGGACAGATGTTCTTATTGTGTGGGCGTTAAATATATAGCAAACAGGCACTTGTGAACTTGTGAACTTGTAGCGGTTGCTGTCAGTGGATGGTTTTTTTGGCGGAGTGTCATTTGTATTACTTCGGTGTCGCTTGGTTTTACCGAACTTGCGAGGCGACCTATGCTGGAAATCAGTTCAAGGCAGTATAAAAAAACCCGGCCAAGCCGGGTTTTTTGTGGAGCTTTAAAGCCATGCTGAATTACAGAATGTCCAGCGGGTACTCGGTGATGAAGCGGATTTCGTCTTCGTCGGCGCCAGAGTTGATGCCTATGTCGCTATTGCCACGATAGGTCGCTTGGCGCAGTTTGAAGGATAGGTCCTTGGCTGGGCCTTCTTGGAGTACATAGGCAACTTGGATGTCACGCTCCCATTCTTCGCCATTTTGCATATCTGCATAAGCGCTATAAGCGCCATTCAGGTCAGCACCAGTACCGTCTGCATCGGTACCCGTGACGTAACGGGCCATGAAGCTCAGGCCTGGAACACCTAAGGTGCTGGCGTCGAGGTCATATTGCAGCTTGTAGGATTTCTCGCCTGGTGAGTTGAAGTCACCCCACTGCGAGGAGTTGGCCAGCCAGATTGAACCGCCGAAGTTGTAGCCTTTACCGCCGTTATTTGCGCCGTTTTGGCCGCTTATGCCCAGGTAGTCAAAGGGTGTGTTGCCATTGATGCGCTGGTGGGCGAGGGTAAATGTGTGCGCTCCAGTCGTCAGTGCCATGGCCATGCTGAAGGCGTCGTTGTTGATCTTTCCGCCTCTAGCGTCGCCAGCGTCATCGGTTTTGTAGTAGTTAATGCTGGATTTCAGCGAGGTCTCTTCACCCAGAGCCAGGGTGTGGTAAAGGTCGAGGTAGTACTGCTTCCACAAGTCTTCGTAGTTGGATGCGTGTAGACCGCCCGACAAGGTGTCGCTGAAGGTGTAGTCGCCGCCGATATAGCTAGCGCTGTCAACCCGTGTCGCACCGTAGGCAGAGCCTATGTTGCCGTCACGGTTGGTGCTGTTGTCGGCAGTGCCGGAGGTGAAACGACCACCTTGCAGCGCCAGGTCCTTGATCTCGGCACTGTTGAACATCATGCCGTTAGTGTGTTGCGGCATCAGATAGCCGTCCGAGGTGCCAAACACTGGGCTTTGCGGCATCAGATCGCCAGCCTTCAGTTCGGTTTCGGAGATGCGTACTTTGACTGCGCCGCCAGCCAGACCGTAAGAGTCCTGGCCTTGGCAACTGCCGGTGATGTCATCGCAGTGGCTGCCATTGGTCGGCAATGTAGCGCTGCCGCCGGTGCCGCCGCCGCCATTCAAGCGCACAGCGCCGTTGGCAAAGGCGTCCACACCAAAGCCAACAGTGCCTTGGGTGTAGCCCGAAGTGAAGGTAAGCATTTCAGCCTGGCCCCACTCGTTGATTTGGTTTTGACTGTCTTTGACGCCGTCATCGTTGTAGGACGTGTTGTTCTTGAAGTCGCGCTGAAATGCGAAGTTGCGGCTCAGCAGGGCGAGATCGCTGTCCTCAATAAAGCCATTGGATTGGGCTTGACTGGAGCCTTCCATGCCTTGGGCAAGTTGCTCAGTGCCGATGTCTTTGGCATCGTCATTAGTCATGGTCTCGTCAGCGGCGTAAGCCAGTTGGGTCGTTGCCGCGGCGATTGCCAGGGCCATTACGCTCCACTTCATCATTTGCATTAGGTGTGCTCCTTTGGTTTTAAAATTTTCAGTCCAGCTTATGTGTACTTGTGGACAGGTGTTCTTATTGTGTCGGCCCCGAATTTATAACACGCAGGCACTTGTGGCGATAGTTGTGGTCTAAGCGCCCGACATTTTTTGGTGCAGTGTCGCAATTATGTAATTTCGATGTCGCAAGTTTAGGGGCGTTGCTTGTCATGTTGCCGTCATTTTTTGTCTGTTATGGCTTAAGTATTCGTTAAGGTTGATTGCTGAAAATCCATCCCCAGCAGACATAACGGCTAGGGGGGGATGGTATGCAGTTGCCTTGGGAACATCATGAAGGGGCGTTGGCCCGGATCGGGCACGACCCCGCATTGTCGCTGTATTTACTTAAGCAACATCCGTGCACAAAGCGTCGTGATGAGATAGAGGATCTTATCCGTGTGCGTTTTGCTGAACAGTACGGCGCCAAGATTCAGCATTTTATGCCGTGTCTGCTGGGGCTTGAGGATCTCTCGGGGCAACTGCAGGCCGCCGTCGGTATCCGCGGGGCGGATGCTGGCGAGTTGTTTCTTGAGCGTTACCTGGGCCGCCCGGTCGAGGAAGAGATTACCGCTCGTAACGGTCGTTACCTGCAGCGGCGCGAGATTGTCGAAGTCGGCAATCTCGCGGCGGTGGGTGCCGGGCATGCGCGGCTATTAATAGTGGCGCTGACCGATGTGCTGGTTGCCCTGGGTTTTCGCTGGGTGGCGTTTACCGGCACCTCGACCTTGCTCAATAGTTTTCAGCGTTTGGGCCTCAGCCCATTGTCGTTGGGTATCGCCGATCCTGCCTGTATGGGCGATGACCTGGCCGACTGGGGCAGCTATTACGCGACCCGGCCACAGGTGATGGTGGGCGACATCTATGCCGGCCATCAGCGCTTGCAAGCCATGGGGATCTACCGTCGCCTGGGTTATCAGCCGCTGTATGCGGCCGAGGAGTTGGCTCATGTCTGCAGCGGTTGAGTCGTTGCTGGAGACCCTGGCTCAGCACGGCGAGCGCGTGGCCTTGGTGCAGGCGGGTCAGCAACTGAGCTATATGCAGCTATTGCACGAAATAAGTGCGCGCGCTGATAGGTTGCGTCAGGTTGGTGCGAAACGCTTGGGTTTGGCGCTGGATAATGGCCTGGAGTGGGTGCTTTGGGATCTGGCTGCACTGGTCGCGGGCATTGTCTGTGTGCCGGTGCCCGGTTTCTTCTCGGCCGCTCAGCAGCGTCACGTGCTCGACAGTGCCGGCGTCGACAGCCTGATTGCCGCCGATGCCTCGGTTTTTGCTGCCCTGGGCTTCGGTGCGGCTGCGGCGCAAATTGCTCAGCGCAGTTTGCCTGCGGTGGCCGAGCTGCCGGTGGGCACAGTAAAAATCACCTACACCTCCGGCACCACCGGGCAGCCCAAGGGCGTCTGCCTGGATGCCGAGGTGCAGCTGGCTGTGGCGCGCAGCCTGTGGCAGGCCAGCATGCCGTGCCAGGTCGAGCGGCATTTGTGCGTACTGCCGCTGGCCACCTTGCTGGAGAACATTGCCGGGATTTATGCGCCGCTGCTGGCTGGCGCGGCCATTGAGTTGTTGCCGGTGGCTGAGGTGGGCCTCAAAGGCGCCAGTCAGTTCGATTTACCGAGCTTTCTCAGCTGCCTGAATCGAGTGCAGCCCCACAGTCTAATTCTGCTGCCGCAGTTGTTGCTGGCCCTGGTGGCGGCGGCTGAGCGGGGCATGCCAATAGCCAATTCCCTGCGCTTTGTCGCCGTCGGCGGTGGGCGCGTATCGGCACAGTTGCTGGAGCGTGCCGATGCGCTGGGGCTGCCGATTTATGAAGGTTATGGCTTGTCCGAGTGCGCCTCGGTGGTGTGCCTGAACACGCCGCAACAGCGCAAGGTGGGCACTGTCGGCACGCCATTGCCCCATGTTCAGGTGCGCCTTGCCGCGGATGGCGAGGTGCTGGTCAAGGGTGCGCGCATGCGCGGTTACCTGGGCGAGCCGGCGCTGACGGATGAGTGGTTGGCAACCGGCGACCTCGGTCATTTCGATGGGGCTTATCTGGTCCTGCACGGGCGCAAGAAGCATCAGTTCATCACGGCCTTCGGCCGCAACGTCAACCCTGAGTGGGTGGAGTCTGAGCTGGTCCAGCAGTTGCCCATCGCGCAGGCCTGGCTATACGGCGAGGCGTTGCCGGCGAATGTGGCCGTGCTGGTGCCGCGTTTCTCTTCAGTGAGCGATGCAGAACTGGCGGCGGCGGTGGAGCAAGTCAATCAAACCCTGCCGGATTACGCCCGTGTTCACCACTGGCTGCGTGGCGAGCAGGCGTTTACCGATGACAACGGCCTGGCCACCAGTAACGGTCGGCTGCGGCGTGTGGCATTACTCGAACATTACCAATCGGCCATCACTCAAGTGATGGCTGGCGAAACGGTCTATTAAGGGGTTTACATGAATTTCTTCGATCAGTTGCAAGAGCAAACCAAGGCTGAGCGTGAGTACCTGTTGAGCGCGCCGATTATTGCCCAGGTCATGGCAGGCACCGTCAGCCCGGCCAGTTATGTGGCGTTTCTCGGCCAGGCTTACCACCACGTGAAGCACACCGTGCTGTTGTTGATGGCGTGTGGCGCGCGATTGCCAGAGCGCCTCGAGTGGCTGCGCGAGGCGATCGCCGAATACATTGAGGAGGAATACGGCCATCAGGAGTGGATTCTCAACGATATCCGCGCCTGTGGCGCCGACGCTGACGCGGTGCGGGTGGAAACCCCTAACCTGCCGACCGAACTGATGGTCAGTTATGTCTATGACCAGATCAATCGGTGCAATCCGGTGAGCTTCTTCGGCATGGTCAACGTGCTGGAAGGCACCAGTATTGCCCTGGCGACCCAGGCTGCCGGCATCATCAAGGGGGAACTGGGCTTGCCGCCGCAGGCATTCAGTTACCTGACCTCCCATGGCAGCCTGGATATCGAGCACATCGCCTTCTACGAGAAGCTGATGAATCGCCTGGACGAGCCAGCCGACAAAGCTGCCGTGGTGCACACCGCCAAAGTGGTCTATCGCCTGTATGGCGACATGTTCCGCAGCCTGCCGTTGTCGGCCTGAGGAGGGACTATGCAATTGTCAGATTGTCGTGCGCTGATTACCGGCGCCAGTGGTGGCATTGGCCAGGCGTTGGTCGAGCGCCTGTGTCTGGGCGGCGCCAAGCTGTTGCTGGCGGGGCGTCAGCTGGCGCCGTTGGACGGCTTGGTGCAGCGTTTTCCCGGGCAGGTCGAGCTGGTCTGTGCGGACATCACCGAGGCCAGCGGGCGTGAGGCTGTGCTGGCGGCCGCACGGCGCTTTGGCGGAATGAACACCTTGATCAATGCCGCCGGGGTCAATCGCTTCAGCTTGTTGGAACAGCATGACGAGGCTGATATTGCCGCCTTGATTGGCCTGAATGTGACCGCCACCTTGCAGCTCACCCATCGCCTGCTGCCGTTGTTGCGGCATCAGGGCCGGGCGTTGGTGGTCAACCTGGGCTCGACTTTTGGCTCCATCGGCTATCCGGGTTTCAGCGCCTATTGCGCCAGCAAGTTTGCCTTGCGCGGGTTTTCCGAGGCGCTGCGCCGCGAGTTGGCGGACACTGAGATGAAGGTGCTGTACATCGCCCCGCGGGCGACCCGCACCAGCATGAACAGTGCGCAAGTGGTGGCCATGAATGATGAGCTCAATGTGGCCATGGATGATCCGTTGGAGGTGGCCGATCAGGTGGCCCAGGCGATCATCCGCGAACGTGAAGAGCTCTATCTAGGTTGGCCGGAGAAGCTTTTTGTCCGGCTTAACAGCCTGCTGCCGCGGGTGGTCGATCAGGCCCTGCGCAAGCAACTACCGATTATCCAGCGCTTTGCGCGCAACAAACCTTGAAGGGACGTTCTGATGATTAAGCTACGTGTTCTCTGTGTGGCGGCGCTGTTGAGTGCCGTAAGCCTGCCCAGCCTGGCCCTGACCGACAGCGGCCAGAAGAGCCTGCAGTTGCTGCAAAGCCGTTGGGCCGAAATCAACTATCAAGTACCAGCAGCGCAGCGTGAGGCCGAGTTCGCCAAGTTGGCGGCCGAGGCCGACACCCTGGTGCGTAGTAACCCGCAGGATGCCGAGTTCTACATCTGGCGCGGCATCATCCTCAGCACCTATGCCGGTGCCAAGGGTGGCTTGGGTGCACTGGACCTGGTCAAGCAGTCCAAGGCCAGTCTGGAGCATGCGGTTGCGCTTGATCCCAAGGCGCTGGAAGGCTCGGCCTACACCAGCATGGGCGCGCTGTACTATCAGGTGCCCGGCTGGCCGATAGGCTTTGGCGATGACGAACAGGCGGAAAAACTGCTCAAGCAAGCGCTGCAATTGAACCCCAATGGCATCGACCCGAACTACTTCTATGGCGATTTCCTCTTTCGGCAGAAGCGTTACAGCGAAGCCAAGTTAGCCCTGGAAAAGGCTCAGGCGGCCACCGCTCGCCCAGGGCGTGAAGTCGCTGATCGCGGTCGCCAGGCCGAAATCGCCGCATTGCTGGCCAAGGTTCAGACCGAACTCAAGTAAGCTGACGGGATTGTTGGTGGAGACAACGCATGCGCATCCTGTTGGTGGAAGATGATCTGGCCCTGGGCGAAGGTATTCGCACGGCGCTCAAGCCTGAGGGTTATACCGTTGACTGGCTGCAGGATGGCGTCAGCGCCCTGCATGCGCTGACCCATGAGAGTTTCGAGTTGGTGATCCTCGATTTGGGATTGCCGCGGATGGACGGCTTGCAACTGCTCAAGCATTTGCGCGCTGCCGCCAATCCATTGCCGGTACTGGTGCTGACGGCGCGTGACGCCACGGCGGACCGGATTGCCGGGCTGGATGCCGGCGCCGATGACTACCTGACCAAACCCTTCGACGTCGCCGAACTCAAGGCACGGCTGCGGGCCTTGCTGCGGCGCAGTTTCAATCGTCCGCAGCCGGCGCTGGAGTACCGTGGTATCAGCCTCGACCCGGTCAGTCAGGAGGTGTGCTATCAGGGCCGGGTGATCAATTTGCCGCGCAAGGAGTTCCTGCTGCTGCATGAGTTGATCGCTCAACCGGGGCGGGTGCTGACCCGCGATCGTTTGCAGCAGGCTTTGTATGGCTGGGACGAAGAGGTGGAGAGCAACGCTCTGGAGGTGCATATTCACCATCTGCGCAAGAAGTTCTTTAGCGAGCTGATTCGCACTGTGCGCGGTGTGGGTTATCTGGTGGATAAATAGATGTCCATGCTGCGCTCCATTCGCGCCCGTACGCTGGTGTTGGTGCTGGGTTTGCTCAGCGTGTCGATGACGCTGATCTCGTACAAAAGCTACCGGGATGCCAATCACGAGATCGAAGAGCTGTTCGATGCCCAGCTGGCGCAGACCGCGCGTTTGCTTCAGGGCATGCTCGGCCTGGATCGTTCGCTGGCGGCGCGCCAGCGCTTGCAGGCCTCGCTGGATGCCGCTTTCGCCGGTCAGCGTCAGGCGCTGGTGGGCGGGGCGCCGAGGTCTGGCCACCCTTACGAAAGCAAGCTGGCCTTTCAGGTGCTGGATGCCCAGGGGCAGTCGTTGCTGCAGTCGGCTAGTGCGCCGGTGGCGTTGCTGAGTCAGTTGCGCCAGCAGTTAGTGGAGTCTCAGGGGGCAGATGCCTCGCCTGAGCGCTTGGCGGGTTATCACGATGTGGCCTTGGGGGCTTATCACTGGCGCACCTTTATGCTCCACGATCCAGGCAATCAGCACTGGATTCTGGTGGGCGAGCGCGAGGATGTGCGTGGCGAGCTGGTAGGGCTGATCGCCCGGCGCATGCTGTTACCCGACTTGCTCGGATTGCCGATTCTTGCCCTGTTGGTGTGGATGGCCGTCGGCTGGGGCTTGGCTCCGTTGGCGCAGATGGCCAGCTTTATCAAATCGCGAGACGCCGACAACCTGGCGCCGCTGCTGTTGGCACCGTTGCCCCAGGAGCTGGAGCCGATCGTGGCGGCGCTCAATCGCTTGTTGCAGCAGGTGGCTCAGTTGCTGGCGCGCGAGCAACGCTTCCTCGCCGATGCCGCCCATGAACTGCGCACCCCCCTGGCGGTGCTGCGTATCCATGCGCAGAACGCCCAGCAGGCGCCGGACCCCGAGGATCGTGCCAAGGCCTTGCAGCAGCTTGAGCATGGGGTCGAGCGCGCCACCCGTGTGGTGACTCAATTGCTTACCCTGGCGCGGCTGGAGCCGGCGGCCGTGCAGCTGGCCATGGCACCGTTGGACTTGGCAGCCCTGGCCCGAGAAGAGCTGGCCGAGCTGACGCCGCTGGCGCTGGATCACCAGCAGGAGCTGGAGTTCGAGGCCGAAGGCAGCGATTTTCAGTTGCAGGCGGATGGCCCCAGCCTCGGCACCTTGCTGCAGAATCTGCTCGGCAATGCCCTGCAGTACACCCCGGCAGGTGGGCGTATTCGGGTGCTGTTGCAGGGGCAGCCTGAGGCTTTGCTGTTGCGCGTGCAGGACAGCGGGCCGGGCGTTCCGGCAGAGCTGCGGGAGAAACTCTTCGAGCGCTTTTTCCGCCAGGGCATGGGGCAGGGTGCAGGCCTTGGCCTGTCCATCGTGCGTCGGGTGGTGGAGCTGCACAGTGGTGAAATCGAGTTGCTTGACTCGCCATTGGGCGGCCTTGAAGTGTTGGTGCGGCTGCCGCGGCACGGTTATCGCGGGTGAACTGAGGCGTTGCAACGCGCTATCCTGCACCGATCGTTTGCCGGGCGACCATTGTGGGCTCGGCAAGCGGCCGTCATTTGCCGTCGACCCGGAGCCCTTTTAGCATGTTTAGTCTCGATCCACGCTTGCAGCAGGACACCCTAGCTGTTGGGGATTTCCCCCTGTGTCGCCTGTTGCTGATGAATGATGCCCAGTTCCCCTGGTTTATCCTGGTGCCGCGCCGCGCTGATGTTAGCGAGGTGTTTGACCTAGATGCTGCTGATCAGCTGGCGCTCTGGCAGGAGACCACGGCCCTGGCTACCGTGCTGAAAGATGGCTTCGCCGCCGACAAAATGAATGTGGCGACCTTGGGTAATATGGTCAGTCAGCTGCACATGCATGTGATTGTGCGCCGCCGCGAGGACGCCGCCTGGCCCGCGCCGGTCTGGGGCAAATTGCCTGCCCAGCCTTACAGTGAGGCGCAGTTGGCCGAAGTTCTGGCTCGGTTACGTTCGTTGCTGACGGATGATTTTCGTTTTCTGCAGGAGACCTCATGAGTCTGGAAATGCGCATCAATGATCTGGAGAGCCGTTTGGCTTTTCAGGACGACACCATTCAGGCACTCAACGATGTGTTGGTCGATCAGCAGCGCTTGCTCGACCGCCTGCAGTTGCAGTTGGCGGCGTTGGCGCGCCGGCAGGACGAGCAGCAGAACCAGTTCGGTAGTGAAGACAATCAACCGCCACCGCATTACTGAAGGTTTCTCAGTACAACAAAAAGCCCGCTAATTCAGCGGGCTTTTTGTTGTTCGACGCTGACTCAGCGGCGGCTGGGCAGTGCCGCAATCACGTCTTCGGCTTGCAGGCCTTTGTCGCGCTGCATGACGGCGAACTCGACGCGCTGGCCTTCGACCAGGACGCGGTGACCTTCACCGCGAATAGCGCGGAAGTGCACGAAAATATCGTCGCCCGAGTCGCGGGAGATAAAGCCGAAGCCTTTCGAGGTGTTGAACCACTTAACCGTGCCAGTTTCGCGGTCGCCCAGGTCCTGAGGCGAGGCGGGGCTGTAGCTGCTGCTATAACCGTGCGGGCGCAGGTTGAGCCACAGGTTCACGGCTACGGCGGCAGTGACGGCCAGCAGGCTGAACAGGGCCGCCGGCTGAGTGCCAATGAAAGGCAGTGGTGCCAGCAGGATCAAGGCTTGCAGGGCGGCGGCAAAGATCAGTAGACCCGACACCAGGTTGTGCAGCCCTTCACGGCCTTGGCTGACGGTGGGCGCATAAAGCAGGTTAAACAGACCGAACAGACCAAGGTACAACGCATCGGTTTGCTGCAGGTACGGCAGGGCTTCGCTACGCAGACTGGGGATGAAAGACAGCAACAGCGCGGCAGCGCCGCTTAACAGGTGGACGATTTTCAACATATGCAATGAGCTCACTTCAAGATGGATAACGAGGAAAAGCGGGCGCTATGTGGTACGCCTTGAGGCAATGAGGGCGTTGGACAGACACGTAGCAGCCGCATGCGTCAGCCGCTTAAAAAGGGCGTGGCTGACGGCACGGGGTATTTAACAGCAAAGCGCGGGGCTACTCAAATCAAGCGATGAGCGCAGTTTCCGGGAAGGGAGGGTGAACCTGGTTGCGGCCATTGCGTTTGGCCTGGTACATGGCGTCGTCGGCGCGGGTGATCAGTGCTTCGGGGTCATCGCCGGCTTGCGCCAGGGCCAGGCCGAAGGAGGCGGTGATGGTGTCCAATACCTTATCGGTGCTGCGCACTTTTACGCGCAAGGCCTTGATTTTCAGGCGCAGGCGTTCGGCGAAGGCATGGGCGGTTTCCAGGTCATAGCAGTCGCGCATGATCACGCAGAACTCTTCGCCGCCGTAGCGGGCGGCCATGGCTCGCGGTGGCAGCAAGTCGCGCAGCAGCTGGCCGACGTGTTGCAGCACTCGATCACCAAGCGGGTGGCCGTACTGGTCGTTGAACTGCTTGAAGTGGTCGATATCCATCATCACCAGCGCCAGGCCCTGGTGATCGGTTTTCAAGGCTTGTTCAAGCAGACGGCTGAAGGCGTTGCGATTGAACACCTGGGTCAGGTTGTCCAGAGTGGCGGCCATGTGCGCCCGCTCAAGCTGGGTGCGCAGGTGCTGAATCTCGGTTTGGGCGTTGCGCAGGCGATAGAGAAATTTCTCTTGCTGGTCCTGCATCAATTGCGTGCTTTGCTGCAGCTCGTTGAGGACGTTGGGCAGGTTCTCATCCAGCGGCTCGCGCAGGGCGTCAAGGCCGGAGCTGAGGCTGGCCTGATAAGCCTGGCTGCCCTCGACGCTGCGGCTGACATCGCCTTCCATGTCGTCGACCAACTCAATAACTTGCTGCTGACCGATGCGCGCATCTTCCAGCTCTTCACGGATGATGTGATCACGGAACAGTTTGAGGGCGGTTTCCGGCGGGAAGATGTCGAAGTCGCTGACGACTTTGTCCAGGCGACGGTTCAGGTCTGGATTATTGCCCTGGCTATAGGTGTACCAGAGGGCGTAATGCACCGGATTCGGCGGGATCTGGTGGCGCATCATGAGCGGCACAGCATGCTTGAGAAGGTCCGCGGCTTCGCGGGTCTCCTCGGGATACTGGGCTAAAAGAGAAGGTGCTTTGGGCTGTTGGCTCATGCTCGTCACTGAGGCGAAGGTCCGTAAGGTCCAAGCATAGAACAGCTCCTGTGCCGATGCCTAGTGAAAGCCCTAGATAGCAACGGCTGCCAGATATCAGCGCGCCTGCGTGCTAGGGGGCTATTCGATTGACTTGCTAGCGCCCCAGTAGCCTGTTCAGCTGCCATGGATAGGTGCTATTGGCGTCATGGTCGTCGTCCGGGGCTCAGTGTGGTGTGTACCCGGTTTGTTGTTGCAGGGCGCGGTTGAACACCTCGACCCAGTGACTGCTGAACTGGCGCCCGGCCAGGCCGTTGATCTCCAGAATGGCGCGCATCAGCGGGCGTTTGCTCAATGTTTGGTGGGCGCGTTCGTGGGTGCGTGCATCGAAGGTGTCAACGATGCCAAGGATCAGCGCGCCTGGAGCAATTTCGACCTCCGTCAGGGCCTTGGGGTAGCCAGAACCGTCAGCGTGTTCCTGATGCTGCAGGATGATTTCTGCGGCGGCCGCCCACTTGGGCATGCGCCGCAGCAGCTCAAAGCCCTGGCGCGGGTGGGCCTGCATCTGCCGTCGTTCGTCACGGCTGAGATTCTGCTCTTTATGCAGCAACTCCAGGGGCAGGAAAGCCATGCCCAGGTCGTGCAGGCACACGGCCGCGGCCAGTTGCGCCGGCTCGGTAAGCTTGCCGCCCAGCTCATTAATCGTCAGCGCCAGGCTCAGCAGGCGCTGGCCACGGCCTTCCCAGTAATGGGAGCGGCGTTCGCCGGCTTGCATCAGTTCGGCAAAAAATAACAAGTCGGCGTCGGTGTCGATGCCATATTGCGCCAGCATGTGTTGAATCGGCGGGGCTTGTTGGGGCTTCGGTTGTTGCAGCTGGGTGCTGGGGTCAAGTTGCTGCAGCAGGGTGCGGCGCAGTTGGCTTTGTTTGGCGGGTGCGCCGCCCGCGAGGTTGTGCAGAGCCTCGCTGAGAGCAAGCATTTGCGTCGGATTGATGCGAGCTGCGCCGCCGCCCAGGGCTTCGCGGATCAGTTCGCGCAGGTGATCGAGATTTAGCAGCAGGATGTCACCGAGCAGGCTGTCGAAGTCGATCCGCCGCTCGCGCAGGGCGTCGAGCACGTCCTCCATCGCTTGCGGCAGTGGCATCAGGTGATTGAGGCCGACGTAACCCAGGTTGCCCTTGAGGGTATGCACGACGCGAAACAGTTCGCGTAAGCGCGGTTCATCGTCGGGGTAGTGCTCCAGCTCGATCAGCAGTTGCTCGCAGCGCGGAAACTGCTCGGCGGCATCCAGGCGGAAGTCTTCCAGCAGGTCGGTGGACAGGTCATCGGAACGGGGTATGGTCATGGCGACTCTCCGCAGGGCAGCAAACTAGCCCATTCAGTATAGAAGCCACGGAGAATGTGACAGGTCGCGCGGCTGCACAGCCTCGCTTAACCATATATAATCCCGCCCTTTGCCGCTGGGCGCGGGCTTGCGGCGGGTTTTTTCCGATTGCCGAGATGAGCTAATGCCGATTTACGATTACCAATGCGCTTCCTGCGGTCACCAAATGGAAGCCATTCAGAAGTTCAGCGATGCGCCGCTGGTCGACTGTCCGACCTGCAAGGCGCCCGAGTTGAAGAAGCTATTGTCCATGCCTGGTTTTCGCCTGAAAGGCAGCGGCTGGTATGAGACCGACTTTAAAACCGGCGCGAAAAAGAACCTGGCTGGCGGCGACAAGTCCGAATAACCAGCACCCCTGAACCATCGAATTACGAGAAGCCAAGATCATGATGCGCAGCCACTATTGCGGCCAGTTGAACGAGA
>RCMZ01000967.1_pt1 | contig 33000 bp, 37 predicted proteins | sample 2041141 | NCBI WGS metagenome assembly RCMZ01 (sample SAMN09708263, study PRJNA481090) | Wastewater metagenome, whole genome shotgun sequencing project. | biome: sewage; isolation source: Davis station wastewater (DW) | place: Antarctica: Davis Station | collected 2010-03-01 | reverse complement strand
GCGGCCTAGTCCAGGCGGTGAAGACCCACGAGACCCTGACGGTCCAGGCGGCGGTCACCCGCAGCCGCGACATCGCCCTCCAGGCCCTGCTCGCTCACCCGCTGGTCGGCGACCTCGACGTGGCCGCGCCAATGCTGGATGAATTGCTGAACGCCCACGGCCTGAACTTCCACTGAAGGACCGCGCGATGCTGAGCCTAGTCGAACGTCTCGGATACGGCCCTGAAGAGCGGCTGCTGATCATCAATTGCGATGACATCGGCTCCAGCCACGCCGCGAACCTGGCCTGCCTGGAAGCCATGCGCGAGGGCGTGGCCACCAGCGCCACCCTGATGGTCCCCTGCCCCTGGGCGCGGGAGGCCGTCGACATGTTCAAGGGCCTCGACGTCGGCGTCCACCTGACCCTGACCGCCGAATACCCCGGCTATCGGTGGCGCTCGCTGACCGGCGCCTGGTCGTTGCACGACGAGGACGGCTACCTGCCGACCAATGTCGCCCATGTCATGCGCCACGCCGATCCGGAGGACGTGCGTCGCGAGTGCCGCGCGCAGATCCAGCAGGCGATCTCCTGGGGCGTCGACGTCACCCACATCGACTCCCATATGGGCAGCAACCAGATCGATCCGCGGTTCTTCGAGATCTATGTGGAGATGGCGCTCGAGTTCGCCCTGCCCCTGCGCATGGTTGGGCCCGGCATCGAGGCCAGGCTCGGCTTCCCGTGCCGCGCGCAAGCCCAGGCGCGGGGCGTGGTCTTCCCCGACGAATTCGTCTCCGAGTGGGGCCGGCCGACCGACGATCTGCTGGCCGAGGCGCTCCCGGCCCTCGAACCCGGCGTCGCCGAGGTCAATCTGCATCCCGTGTATGACGGCCCAGAACTGCGCGGCTACGACACCACCCAGGCCCACATCCGCGTGAACGACCACGCCTGCGCCATGTCGGGGCGAACCGCAGAACTGATGGCCGGCCAGCGGCTACGTCCAATCAGCTTCCGCCCGCTGCGCAACCTGCAACGCGGCATGATCTGATGACGTCCTCGCCGCCCGGCACCCGGCAACCGCGCGGCCGCGCCCGGCGCGCGGCGGGCCGGTTCTGCGATGCGGCGTGCGCCCGCCCGCACGGACCAGCCATCCGCCGACAAGGCCGCCGCCAGATGCGAGCCGATGAAGCCATTGGCGCCCAGCACCAGAACCCGTCCGCTCATCCCAACACCCGGTCAGCCAAGTCACGTCCCGCCGATGCGCCCGCCTGAGGCATGGCGCACCACGCCTGACCGGGAAACCGGCGGCGACGGCGGGCGATGAAGTCATAGAAATGATCGCGGATGAACCGCGGCACGATCCGCCCCACGACCGCCAGCCTCCACGGCATCGGCAGTTGGGCGGCGATAGCCAGAGCGCCGTCCGAACGCTCACGCGCCAGACCATCCTGGATGAGCAGCATGGTGTAGGGATCGTCAGAGTCCACGCCATAGTGGACCAGAAGCGCCCGCCCCAGATCAGACTGGGTCGGGGCCAACCGGAAGACGCCTGTCCGGTCAGTCTTCAGGATCTTGCGCGCCGAGCCGGAGCACAGCGCGCAATCACCATCGAACAGGACCAGAGGCCGGTCGTCCGGGAATGCAGGAACAGCGGGGTCGTCGCGATAACTGTACGCAGACCGCCCCACCGCCCGATGCCTCTTAGAACGGAATGTCGTCGTTCAGATCGTAGCTTTCCTTGGGACCGCTGGGCTTGTTGGCGCCGCCGGTCGAGAAGCCCGAGGAATAGTCGTCGTCGCCGCGACCACCGCCGCCGCCGTAACCACCGCCCGACGAACCGCCTTCCGAACGGCCGCCCAGCATCGTCAGTTCACCCTTGAAGCGGCTGACCACGATCTCGGTCGAATATTTCTCGACGCCCTGTTGATCGGTCCATTTGCGGGTCTGGAGCGCGCCCTCGATATAGACGGTCGAGCCCTTCTTCACATAGTTCTCGACGACCTTGACGATGTTGTCGTTGAAGATGACGACACGGTGCCATTCGGTCTTTTCCTTGCGCTCGCCTGAGGACTTGTCGCGCCAGGTTTCCGAGGTCGCAATCGACAGGTTGGCGATGCGGTCGCCATTCGGCATGGAGCGGATTTCCGGGTCGCGGCCCAGATTACCGACCAGAATGACCTTGTTGACTGATCCAGCCATGACTTCTTCCTTCTCGTGCGGGACAGCGAGATCGTCGCCCATCCCTTAATTCAGCCGGATGTCTTAGAGGCGCGACGAATCACCGCCAGCCGCATTCGTCATCAGGCCCGCCAAATCGGTGGATGAACCAAATGTTCCACCTTTGTTCGATACACGCAAGACCTTGCGCGAACCGCCGTTACTGGGCCACAGGCTCGGCCGCGACCGCAACGGGGCGGCCGCTTTCGTCACGCTGGATCGCGCCGGGGATCGCCAGACGCCCGTCGCCCGTGCGCGCCATAGAGAAGAAGCGGCTGCCGGTCAGGGTCTTGGCGATCTTCACGCCCTCGCGGTCGATGAAGATGAAACGCCCCTGATAGGCGCCGGTCACCTCGTTGTTCGATCCGCCCATGCGCAGGAAGCGCAGACGCATTTCCTCCAGACGTGCGGCGCACAGCTCCAGTTGGGCCTGTCCATCCGCCAGCTTCTGCAGCTTGGGCGTTTTCGATGTCGGCTCGGCGACGTAATAGCAGACGCCCGGCTCGAAGTTGAACTTGGGCTGGTTGCTGCACGCGCCCAGTAGGACTGCGCCGGCGACGGCGGTGAGTGCAAGTACGCGCATCAGTTCATCCCCGTGAATTGGCAGTTGCGGTCCTGTTCGGCCAGGGTGCGGAAACGGGTGTTGTCGTTCGATTGTTCGACCCGACGCGGAACAAGGCGCAGGGTGGTGTCGCCCCAACGGCCGTACTGGGCCTCGCCCGGACGGACACAGGTCCCGGCGTACAGGGCCTGAACACAGGCGGTCAGGCTCATGCCCGTCGACAGGACGCGCCAATCGTCGCCGGTGTGGCGCAGGCATTGGGTTCCGCCCGTGGAAGGCGGCGTCACGGCTTTGACCGGACGATCCGGCGTCGGCAAGGCCACTGTGAGATCAGGGTCAACCGTCAGCACAGGCGGCGCCTCGGGCGGCGGTGCGAAGGATGCCGTCGGAGCAGCGGCCAGCGCCCCCGTCTCATCAAGACCGACATCCAGCGCATCCGTGGCCAGGCCGTTCTTCTGGGCGCAGGCGGCCAGCGTCGCCAGGCCGACGAACTGGCCATTGACGAAGCACCGCAGCTCGCGCGTCGGCTCCAGCGTCGGCGCCTCGGCCAGATCGACGGTCAGTCCGCCGCGTGAGGCAGGCGGCGCCTCGGGCGTCTTGTCGCCTCCGCCGGAAAAGATCAGGGCCAGCACGACGGCGGCTATGATCACCAGCGCAGCGCCGATCGCGATGATGACGCGGTTGTCTTTCGGAAGGGCCATAGGGGGCTTTCGCGTTTGGGGCGTTCAATAACCCCGAGGGGGCGCCGGGCGTCAACCGCCAACCGGCGGCGCCGATCCCTTCTAGGCCAACAGACGGTTCAGCGCCGCCTGATAACTGGCCTGCTGCGCCTGCTGGTAAGCGGTCGACGAGCCCTTGCCCGTCAGGGTGTTGTTGGTGGACGTCTGCGGTCCCAACGATCGATAAGCCGATCGCACGATGGTCATGGCCGACGCCAGACTGTCGATGGCCGCTTTTATGCTGGCCGGGTCGTTCAGGCTCAGCGAGTTGGACAGGTTCAGGCCATAGGTCTTGGCCGACTTGTCCCCTGTCTTGCCGACAAATCCGGGCGTCAGGCCCAGCGCACCCAGCGCGTCCTTGCCCGCAGCGCCCGCCGCGATCACCGCGCCATCCTTATTGTCCGCCGCAACGATCTGCAGACGCTGCACAGGCGGGTTCACCTTGGAATCGGTGATGACCGTGACCTTCAACTGGCGGTTCGAAGCGTTGGTGATCTTCTTGGCCAGAGAGTCCAGCGTGTCCTTGTCATCAATGGTCACCGTCGCCGCGCGACCACCGCCTGCGGGCGTGATGGTGAACTGGTCCCCCGCCCTGGCCGAGGTTGCAACGGTCAGCAGCTTTGTTTCGGACTGCATCACCTCACCCTGCGGCAGGCCCAGCCTGTCCAGCACGCTTGCGCCGCCGGACACGATACTGATGGTGCTTGGCGTCGCCTGATCATTGTCGCCACGCCAAGTCTGATTGTACTCGACCGCGCCCGTCTCGATGTCCAGGCGCGCCAGATAGGCCTTTGTGGGATCCGTCTTGCCCGCGCCTGCATCGCGTTGCGTGCCGGTGACCCAGACCTTGCCGTCCTTGACCACCACGTCGGCTGCCGTGTCGTTGCCGCCGCTGCCGAAATAGGTCAGCCGGTCGTCGCCAGAGGCCTGAAGATCCAGCGAAAGGGTGGCGACGAAAACATCGGTCCCGCCCGCGTGGGCGTTGGTGATCGTGCCGACATCCAGCCCCGGATTCTCGGTCTGGCCCGTCAGGACCACCTTGCCGTTCTCGACGGACACGCCTGCGATCTGGCCATTGGCGCGGCCCAGATCGCGCGTGGCCGCCAGGGTCGGCGCGCCTGCATCGTCCAGCGTGAACTGACGCACGACAATGCGTCCGCTTTCGACACCCGCAGTATAGATGTCGGAGCCTGACGTGGTCATGGCCTGGACGGAATCATCGCCCGCCGATCCGAACTGCAACGTCGACAGGCTGACGCCCGCAACCGGACCGATGACAGAGGTCTTCTGCTCCTTGAAGGTCTGCAGATAAGAGTCCCAGCCGCCGATCGACGCTGCGCCCGGCATGGCCGACTGGGAGCGGCCTGCGACATAGACCACGCCGTCAGAGCCGAAACTGACCTGTGTGGCTTCGTCTGCGGCCTTGGCGCCGCGACGCTGGGTCCACATTTCCTTGCCTGCGCCGTCGAACACGGTGACGAAACTGTCGGCGGTCTTGGGCGAATCCCCGCTCTTGCCCGGCTCCAGCGCGCCGATGACCGAACCCGCCACCGCCACACGGCCATCATCCGCCACGGCGATGGAATAGCCGTTCGCCGATGACGCGGCCCCCAGCAGGCTGGTCTGCAACAGGTTGCCCGCCGAATCGAACTTCATCAGGGCCACGTCGCGCGCGCCCTTGATCGGCTGGTTTGCGCCCCCCGCCGTTAGGTCCGCCACCACCCAAAGCGATCCATCAGCCCCCGCCGCGCTGGCGCGAATGGCGTCGACGCCTGCGGGAAGATTGGTCTGTCCTGCCCGTCCCTCGACCCAGAATGCGCCGTTCAGGTTCGGCTGTACGGTCGGGGCGGCGCCGCCATCGGCCTGGAATTTCAGCAACTGAGCGGATTTGGCCGTGCCCACGCCCTGGGTCACATAGACGGCGTCGGATTTCTCGACAGCCTGGAAGCTGACCGTTTCGGCCGTGCCGCCCCGCACCTTCAACGCCCACTGGTCCGGCCCCGCAGGCAAGGTGATGCTCTTGTCGCCGGCCTTGATGACCTTTGGCTGGGCGGGGATCATTTCACGCGCCATGCGGGTCTGCACCCCGGCGTCGCTCAACTGCGTGTTGATGTAGTCGACGACATTTCCCATCGTCCGGGGCGTGTCGCCCATTTCGGACAGGTCGATGGCGATGGCCCGAGACACGGACCCGGTCTTAACGGTCACCGAAAAACGCACGTCGCCTTCGAAGGCCTTGACGGGATCGCTCAGCGCACCGTCGTGAATGGGCTGGGTCACATAGGTCGTCGGGTCTTTTTCAATCGCGGCCCCGGTCTTTACCGTCGTCTGCGAAACGCCTTGCACCAGACGCACATCGGAAAACGCCGCCGTCGACATATAGGACGACAGTTCTGACAGCCCTTCGGAGAAGCGTCGGGAAAGCTGATCGGTTTCGAGGCCCGTCAGACCTTTGACGTTTGCGCGGTCCGCCAGGGCGCTGAGGCTGTTCAAACCCTGATAGAGGGCGAACAGTTTGCGGTAATCCGGCGATGCGCCGGTCATATCGAGACTGACGGCGGATTCGTTGATCAGACGCCGCCCGGCCAGGGCCGAACGCACCATGTCGCTGGGCTTGGCTGCAACCACCGAAGACGACCAGGGCGCGGTCGGCTGCGTCCTGGGCTTGGGCAAAGCGGCTCCGCCGCCAGACGAATAGGGATTCGTCGCGCCATACAGACCGAGCAGATAGCTGTTGTTGATCATCAGACGGCTCCGCGTTTCTACAGTGCCGCAACCCTCGATAACGAAGCCTTAAGCCGCGTCGTCAGCCCTTGAACAGCGACAGTATGATCTGCGGCGCCTGGTTGGCGATGGACAGGGCTTGAACGCCCAACTGCTGCTGGACCTGCAGGGCCTGCAGGCGCGCGCTTTCCTTGGGCATGTCCGCATCCACCAGATTGCCAATGCCGGTCTCCAGCGCATCGGACAGTTTGCCGACATAGGTGGTGTGACGCTCGATCTGCTTGGCCTGGGCGCCCAGCTCAGCCAGACTGGCCGAGCTTGTGGCGATCGCCGCATTGATTGCGGTCAGGGCCGTATCCGCCGTAGCCTTGCTCAACAAATCCTGCGTCACCAAGCCCAAGCCGGTCAGGCTCATGTCCTGACGCTTCATGGCGATGGTTTCGGTCCCATCGGCACTGGCCAGGAAGTTGATCGGATCCGTGGAGGCGCCGTTCAGGATGTTCGTCTTGTCGAAGATGGCGTTGTCCGCAAAGGACCCGATCGACTTCAACAGCGACTGGAACTCATCGTTGTAGGAGGTGCGCATCGCCAGGGTCGCGCTTTCGTCAGCGGCGGCGGTGGCCTTCTGCTTCAGTTCGATCAGCAGGTCCGAAATCTGCTGGCCCGCCGCCAGCGACACGTCGGCGATGGAGGTCGCGCGTTTCAGGCTGGTGGTGACTGCTTCCAGCGCCCCCTTGTCGGCGCGCTGCCCCTGAGCCACGGCCCATACGGCGGCGTTGTCCTTGGCGCCCTGAACCTTCAGGCCGGTGTTCACGCGGCTCTGGGTGGCGGCCAACTGATCGTTGGTCCGGTTCAGGTTCTGCAGGGCGATCAACGCCGAGGTGTTTGTGTGGACGCTGGTGGTCATGGCTTCGAGCCCCGGACTTCTGTTAGCTTCAGCATTAACCATGAGTCGTGATCATATGGTTAATGGTCCGGAAACCATGATTACGCCCCCGGCAAGCCGACGACGTTCGTGAAACCCAGTCGGCCCTGCCCCAGCAGGTCCTGATGTCATCCAGGCCTAAGCCTTGGTGTCGACAACCTCGCCGCCGCGATAAACGGGATCGCTGAACAGCTTTTCGACCTCTTCACGCGGCAGTTGACGGATCACCTCGCCCGTCACGCGATCCACGACCTTGTAGACGAAATGGTTGTTGCCCAGAGGCTCGATGGTCAGGCGGTAGCGGCCTGCGTCGTTATTGTCGTTGCGCGCCTCAGGCGACTGCACAGTCGGTTGGACTGGCGCAGGCGGCGTCAGAAGAGGCGGTGCGTGAGTTACGCTTGCGGCATTGTCTGTCATGGCTCCCGGCGCGGACGCATCCACGCTCCCTTACAAGGCCAGAACGACAGACTGGGGCGGCCACGCGGACCGCCCCAGCCTTTCGTCTTAGCGGAACATGCTCAGCAGGATGGAGCTGGACGAGTTGGCGATCGACAGCGCCTGCACACCCAGCTGTTGCTTGGTTTGCATCAGGCGAGCGCTTTCCTTGGCCAGATCGGCGTCAACCAGGTTGCCGACGCCGGTTTCCAGCGAGTCTTGCAGCTTGCCGACGAAGGTCGCCTGACGATCCAGCGACTTCGACTTGGTGCCCAGATCAGCCAGGGTCGAGGCGAAGCTGTTGATGGCCGTGTCGACATTGGCCGCCGTATAGGCGGTCTTCTTGGCCGCGTCGGTCGCAGCAGCGGTCCAGACGTCGCTGGCCGCCGTTCCGCCCATCAACAGGCTTGCGCCCGTCGCTGCGCCGCCGGCCGCCTTAAGATCAAACTTGCCGCCCGAGGTGTTGGTCGTCACCGACACGGCATTGGTGTTTGCGGCGAACAGATTGACGCCATCAAATTTCGCTCCGCCCAGGGCAGAGTGAACTTCTTTCATGATGGATTCGAAGTCTGCGACCAGCTTCTTGCCGTTTTCGCTGAAACCACCGGCGCCGTCACCGCCGTCGTCCTGAATGCTGATGGCGAGGCCCTTCAGCTCCTTCAGGGCGCTGGTCACCGTGTCGACGACGGATTGACCGCGTTGCAGCGACTGACGCACCGCGTCCTGGGCGCCCATTTCTGCGCGCTGAGACGTGGCGATGGCGAAGATCGCGCCATTGTCCTTGGCCGAGGAGACTTTCAGGCCGGTGTTGACCCGGTTCTGCGTGGTCTCCAGCGCCTTGTTCGTCGCATTCAGGGTCTGCAGCGCAACAAGGGCGCCGCCGTTCGTATTGATGCTGTTAGCCATTTTGGCTGTCCTTCTTCACTTCGTGAGGGCCGACGGCGTTTTGCCGAAGGGAGCATTTTGCTCAGGGTGGGTCGGAAGATTATTCCGAGCCTGAAGCATGGACTCAAAGCGTGTCCAAATCGTTGTTTTCGATGGTTAATCGTCGATAAACCTCCTTTACGGGCCGGCAGAATCTGCCGACCCGTTGCCGTAAACGATGAATTTTCAAGAAGAACCCGGCAAAACCGGCGCAGCGATCAGCTGCGGAACAGGCTCAGCAGGATCTGGCTGGACGAGTTGGCGATCGACAGGGCCTGCACGCCCAGCTGTTGCTTGGTTTGCAGAGCAGTCAGGCGAGCGCTTTCCTTGGCCAGATCAGCATCGACCAGGTTGCCGATGCCGGTCTCCATCGAGTCCTGCAGCTTGCTGACGAAAGTCAGTTGACGATCCAGCGACTTCGACTTGGTGCCCAGGTCCGCCAGCGTCGAGGAGAAGGAGCTGATCGCAGCGTCGACATTGGCGACGGAATAGTCGGCCAAGGCAGAGGGCGTGGCGCCGGTCGTCGCACCGGCCTTGGCGGCCCAGGCGCCGGTCGCCTCGTTGAAGGTTCCCGCCGCACCTGCCGTTCCGGCCGCCGTACCGAAAGCCAGGCCGTCAGCGGCTGCTGCATCCGCGGCCAGTTTCAGGGTGAAGCTGTTGTTGGCGGCGGCCGTGTTGGCGGTGACCTTCAGATCGGTCGCCTGCTTCTTGAAGACGTTGCCGCCATCGAAGTTGGCGTTAGCCAGAGCCGAGTGGATTTCCTTCACGATGGCTTCGAAATCCGCCACCAGCTTCTTGCCGCTGTCGCCCAGTCCCGTGACGGCGCCTGCGGCGTCATAGGTCTTGGGGGCGTCGGCCAGGGCGACCGCGATCCCCTTCAGCTCGTTCAGCGCCGTGGTCACCGTATCACCAGCCGCCAAACCAACGTCGAGAACAGACCGGCCGCGCTGCATGGACTGACGCACTGCATCCTGAGCACCCATTTCGGCGCGCTGGGCAGTCGCGATGGCGAAGATGGCGCCATTGTCCTTGGCCGAGGAAACCTTCAGGCCGGTATTGACGCGCGTTTGTGTGACCTCAAGCGCCTTGTTGGTGGCGTTCAGGTTCTGCAGGGCGATGAGCGCGCCAGCGTTCGTATTGATGCTGTTAGCCATTTTGGCTGTCCTTTTTCACTTCTGTGTTGGTTCGACGCCGTTTTGGCGGTCGGGAGCATTTTGCTCCGCACTCCCTAGAGCAAGGACGGGGCCAGCTTGGCGCAGTATTGGCACGCTGATCGTTCACTGAATTTATTGGATATTTTTGGAAACCCGCGCCATGAGCCCGGCACTTCCCGCCCTGCATGGGCAGAAAGTGCCCAGTCGTTTTTGCCGCAACGCTTGCCCGGCAGGATCAGGGCTTCTTCATCGACGCCAAACTCATGTTCGCGTTGCGCTCGGCCTCCAGCGTCTCGACCGCCAGACGACGCGCGCCATTGCAGGCCGCGATCTGTGCGCCGCGCTCGACATAGGCGGCCTCCAGATCGCCTAGCGTGGGTTCAGAGGGCAGCACCGCGAGGGCGCACGGCCGCCTCGCCGCTTCCGGCAGGGCCAGCCGCACCGGAGCAACCGCCGAGGTCGGGCGCGATGCGGCACAGTTCGCGGTCATGGCTGCGCAGGCGATCAGCACGGCGGGTTTCCAAAGGGATGTCGGCATCATCGGCGCTCCTGGCCTGTTCGACGGCGACGGCGGTCGCGCGCGCCGTTTGCGTCTGCTGTTGATGAAATCGATCAAGCCGCTGGGACTGTTCGACAGAGGCGGCGGTTTCCCGCCTGCGCGCCACCGCCTCAAGCCGCCCGGCTTCAGCCTCAGCCTGCGCCGCCGCCAACCGTCGTTGTGTCTGGTTGAACGGGTCCAAGCGGAACCCCGATCCACCCAGCAACAGCAGCCCGACTGCGAGAAGGCCCAAAGCTGCGGCGGCCCAACCCAGCGGGGTCAGAATTCGGAATGCGTTCATGGAAACACCCTCCGATCCAGCTCAAAATGAGGGCCGTCACGCAGGCTGACCCAGTCGCCTCCCCAGATGATGGGGGTCTTCAGCTCAGCCGCAGCTGACTTGAACGCCTCGGCGATCCGGCCGTACAATGGCCAGTCCCAGCGCACCTGCCCATCAATCAAGGCCGCCACATCGACCGCATGGCCGGTGAGGTGACGCGACCTATGGGTGCGGCTGGCGCCTGCCTTGACCAACGCCGCTTGCCGCTCGGGCGTCCGCAACCCCTCCGTCACCATGAAATCGATGGATGAACGCGCCAGCGCCGCCTCCACCACCGCAACCAGCGCCGGATGCACGCCCTTCAATCGCGTGCGCGACCGGGTCGAAAGCCTGAAACTCATGGCCGCCCTCCCCCCAGCCGCAGCCGGGCGTTGGCGATCAGGGTCACCAGTTGCTGAGCGGTCGGCGCCACCAGATACAGGACCAGGATCAGGGCCAGCAGCCCCATCAGCCCATCCGCAACCTGTGGCAGGTTCTCAGGCCGCGTCCGCCCCACGGCCCGCATCAGCAAGGCCCACAGCCCCCCACTGATCAAAAAGGCGTACAGCCGCCGATACAGCCACCGCCCCTCGGCCAGGGGCGGCGCTTCATATGTCTTTCTCATCCCTCATCCTCCTCATTCATGCCGTCCACGGGGCGGCGGCCATCCCAGCCGCTCTGAGCGCGCCAATCGTCATCAGACAGGCTGTCGGGAACCTCCCAGGCTTCATCCTCCAGCACTTCGATCGGGCGCATCAGCATCTTCAGGCGCCCCGTCATCCGACCGCCGTGATGCGGACCACGCCTGCGCCGCCTGCACCGCCAGCACCCGAAGTCGTCAGCCCCGCGCCGCCGCCGCCGCCGCCCGCTCCGAAGGCCGCACCCGCTCCGCCTGCAAATCCGAAGGCGCCCGCCGAAGCCCCGCCCCCGCCGCCTCCGCCGCCAACCCAAGACAGGATAGGAGAGGCCGAAGCCTGACCGCTGGCGCCGACGGACGCCCCGCCTGCGCCACCCGAGGTGCGCAAGCCCGCATAGGCCCCTGCACCGCCTGCGCCGCCTGCGCGCACGGCGTCCGCAGCACTCAGCCCCCCGCCTGCTCCGCCGCCGCCGGGACCATCAGCGCAGGTCGTCGCCGCGCCTGCGCCTGCTGTCGCTGTGATTGAGGACGCGCCGCCTGGATTGGCCGGACGCGTGCCCACCCCGCCGCCGCCCGAGGCGCCCGCTGTGGCGGACCCGCCGCCGCCCGCCGATCCGCCCGCTGCGCTGAGCACGACAGCACCACCCAGTGTGATCCGGCTCTCCACGCCATTGCCGCCATTGACGCCTGCACCGCTGGCTGCGACGCCGCTGCTACCGCCCGCGCCAACGGTCACCGCCAGTCCGGCGCTCAGGGCTGAGGCAGGCCAGCACCCTTCACTGAGCCCGCCTGCACCGCCGCCGCCGCCGCCGAAACGCGCCGTGCCGGCTGCGCCCGCCATGCCCGAACCCCCGCCTGCTCCCCCGCCGACGCACACCACCTCAACCCACCGCGCCCAGGCAGGCGGGACATAGCTGCCGTTAGTGGTGAAGACGGTCGTTTCACGCCGCGTCGCGCCCCGGTCGAAATCGACACGCCCCGTTGCGCGGTCCACGACGAAGGCTCGGGACCAGCCGCCGCCGTCCGCGCTGACCTTCAGGCTGAAGTCATCATCGCCGACCAGCCCCAGTTCGGCCCGACCGCCCCATCCGCTCTGGAACAACAGGGACAGCACATCCGACGCGCCCTGCTTGTTCAGGGTCATGCGCAGGTCGCCGTCGCCGCCCGCCTCGACCTCCAACGCGGTGAACAGCATCTTTCCCGCCTTGACTGCGAGCGCATTGCCGGCGTCCGCCGCCGTGCCGACGCCCAGACGCGTCAGGTTCTGCACCTCGCCCAGCGGGCCGCCCAGCGGACGCCACTCAACCGCCTCACGCACCAGGACCGACTGGGTGTCCAGCACTACCGCGATCAGGCCGACGGGCGCAGGAACTTCAGTCCAGCCCCCGGCCTCGAACCGCATCAATGCGCCAGCCGCACGCCCATTCCACGCTGCGCCTGTCGCACCTGCAGGCAGGATGTAGAGCGCCCCATCCGCCGCACTCGACGGCTGGGCCGCTGTCGTCCGGCTGACCACCGCTGTCGCCGTCAAGGCGTCCAGCCGCGTCAGGGCCTCGTTCAAGGTCACATGTTTCTGCATCTGCCCCGCCGCCAGATAAGGCAGGGCCAGACGGGCGCTGAAGTCGTCGCTCATTGGCTGATCTCCGTTGTCGTTGGAGATCAGTCTGTGCGCAGGCCCAGGTCAGGCGCGCAGATTGGCTAGCGCGTCGATCAGCCTATTGTTTTACATAATGATCGTTCGACCAGATGTGCGCGCAGACCCGTGCCTGCGCACCCATTTCAGTCGTGCAGATAGACGATCCGGCGCAGCTTCTTGTCTGCCTTAACCGTCTCCAGATGCTTGTCATGATCGCCGCTCGCCTTGGCGTTGGCCTCTGTGTCCTCGACCCAGTGGGTGGACTCGATATGCTTCTGCAACGCTCCCGCCGCCAGCAGTTGACCGGGAAAGAAGGTGTCCACCACGTCCCCTGCAATCGGCACGGTTCCGGTGGCGGCGTCCACGGCCATATAGGCCGCCATCCGCGCCAGGGTCGCGGGCGTCGCCTTGGCGCGCAATCCCTGCCACATCAGCCAACCGCCTGTGCCCACCGTGTAGACGGTTCCCACGATCGGCACCCAGGTCAACAGGCCGTCCATGCCGACGCCGAACGGGCCGAAACCGATCACACGGTCCGACAATTTCTTGATCCCCTCGACATTGGACCAGATGTTCTCGATATCGCTAATCGTGCGCTTGGCCATGTCGCGTCCCTAACACCGCATTGGGATCAGCGTTCACAACGAAAGGCAATCTTTGATGTCCTTGCTGAAACTGGCGGCCAACCTGGCTGCGAGTGCGGTCCTTGCGGGCCTGTCTGGCTTCGGCGTCGCCGCTCTGTCCGGCATCGGTCATCGCTGGGTGGATATTCTGGCCCAGTTCACGGCGCCGGTTCTGATCGCTGCGGCGGTCTTCACCCTGATCTGCCTGATCACACGGCTGTGGCCCGCTGCGGTCGTCGGGATGCTGGCGTCGCTTGTGCTGCTGGTCGCCGTCTGGCCGCAACTGACGCCGACCAAGGGAACGCCCCAGCCGGGCCAGCCGGTCATCCGGCTGTATTCCGCCAATCTGTGGGTCGAGAACACCAATGTTCAGGCCATGCGCCGCTCCATCGTCGCGGCTGATCCCGACATCATCGTGCTGGTCGAGTTCGGCGCGGCGCCCTCCGCCCACGTCGAGGAACTGCTGGCCGGTTACCCGCACCGCGCCATCAACGGCCGTCTGGACCCGACCACTGGCGCATCACGCTCCGTCATCGCCTCACGCTTCCCGATCACACAGAAGCTGCCGTCACGACATGACGGGCTTCAGGCCGTCGGCGCCGAGATCGAGACCCCTCTGGGCCCGCTCAATGTCTTCGGCGTCCACCTGACCCGCCCATGGCCCTATCAATATCAATGGGGTCAGATCACCCAAGTCATGGCCCTGACCGAGCGGCGTCTGGCCGCGCCCCAACACCCGGTCATCGTCGCGGGCGATTTCAACAGCGTCTCCAGCGCCCGCATCGGCAAGCAGATTCAGGCGGACATGGGATTGATTCCTGCCCCCGGCTGGCCCGGCACTTGGCCCAGCCAGGCCCCGGCCTTCATCGGGATAAACATCGACCAGGTTTACCGCTCGCCGAACCTGGCCCTGCTCAGCCGCCGCATCGGACAAGAGACGGGTTCTGACCACCGGCCGGTCATCACCGAGTTCACCCGCGCGACGCGATAGGCCGTTTCAGCCCGCGATCAGTTCCCGCAGCCGGTCTTCGTGACCGTCCGTGGGGAAGTCGTCGGCGATCCAACCCGCCTCGAACGCGTTCAGGATGCGCCCCGTCTCCGGCCCCGGCTTGACGCCCAGCTTGGCCAGTTCACGCCCGCCGACCGGCATCTTCGGCACAGGCCATTCATCGGCCAGCAGGCGCAGGGACTGGCCGTCACCGCCCGTCGCCGCTTCGGCCAGTCGCAGACGATCCTGAAACACCGCTCGCCCCAGTTCGTAGATCGCCGCCCGCGCCGCGACCTCGCCCATGTCGGGCGCCACCTGCGCCCCGTCCGTGACAATGGCCGCCAGTCGGTCGCGCACAGCGTTCGACAGGCGCAACGCCCCCGCGATCCGCACCACCGCCGCCTCATCCTTCGGCAGCAGGGCCGACAGACGCAGGACTGGATCATCGCTCGACCCGCAGAGGGCCTCGAACAGCGCCAGCGGCTGCACATCCGGCAATACTTGCGTCAGCACGCCGCTGTCCTGCCACCGACGGGCACGGATCAGGCGCGGCCAGCAGTTTCAGCAGTTCCTTGGACACCCGTTCAGCCGACAACCTGTCCATGCCGCCCTTCAACGCGCTACAGGCCGCCAGACCCACCGCGTCCGGCGCCTCCCGCCCGTACCAAGCGTGCGTAAAAGCGGAAAAACCGCAGGATGCGCAGATAGTCTTCGCGAATGCGCGTCTCTGCCTCGCCGACGAAGACGATCCGTCCCGCCGCCGCATCCTCCAGCCCGCCGCCGGTCGGATCGAACACCGTCCCATCGGCGTCGGCGTAAAGGGCGTTCAGGCGGAAATCCCGCCGCGCCGCATCCTCGGCCCAATCCTCGGTGAAGGCCACCACTGCACGGCGCCCGTCCGTCTCCACATCACGGCGCAGGGTCGTGATCTCATAGGGTTCGCGCTCGGACACGCCGGTCACCGTGCCGTGTTCAACCCCGGTCGGCACGGCCTTCAGCCCCGCCGCCTTCAGGGCCACAATCGTCTGTTCGGGCCGCAAGCGTGTAGCGATGTCGATATCATCGACGCCCTGCCCCATCAGGCTGTTTCTGACGCAGCCGCCGACAAAGCGCGCGCAGCCGGCGCCGCCCGCCGCCTCCAGCGCCGCCATGACGGCTCTGGTCGCCGAGGCCGTCAGCCACGGCTGATCCGCCATCGAAACCGTCACGCCGCGTCCTCGTCCGCCGCCACGTCGGGTTCGGCCTCGTCGCCATACAGGCGGGCGTGCAGCCCTTTCAGGATGCTGGCCGTCACGCCCCAGATATAGCGCTCGCCCCACGGCATGGCCCAGAACCAGCGCCTGAGGCCGGCGTCCATGTCGTAGAAATCCCGGCGGTGATTGGCGGCGTCCATCAGGAAGTCCCAGGGCGTCTCGAACACCTCGGCCACCTCATCCGGCGACGGGGTCACCACCGGCGGTTCACGCAGCCACCCGATCACCGGCGTCACCAGAAAGCCGGTGCCGGTCTCATAGGTGTCTGACAGCCCCAGCACCTCGACCGCGTCGCTCTTCAGCGCAACCTCTTCATCGGCCTCGCGCAAGGCGGCGTGAACCGCATTCTCACCGGGATCCAGACGACCGCCGGGGAAGGCGATCTGGCCTGTATGGCTGGCCAGAGTGTCCGAGCGCCGCGTCAGCAGCACCGTCGCCCCCTCGGGCCGCGCCACGATGGGGATCAGAACCGCAGCGGGACGCAGCGTCTTGATCGGACGCTCGACCGTCGGGTTCAGGTCAAAATCCGACCGCACGCCTTTGGCGTTCGGACGCCATGTCTCAATCGGCGCCAGCCGATCCACCAGCCGCGATCTCAATGTGTCCAGGCTCATGACACGGCTCCGAGATCGAACGACTGACCGCCCGACCGGACCCCCAGACGCCCGTCAACCTCATCGGCCGCCTCAACCAGATCATAGAAGACGGGCCGCACGATCCGCGCCCACAGGCCGCGCCGCACATGAACCCTCGGCGCCGGCTCGCCGGTCGTCGGATCGGTCTCGACCACAATGGGATCTTCCACACCCGCCCGCACCTGATCGCCCACATCGGTGGTGAAGACCAGATCATCGCCGTCCCGCTGCATGGCCACAGCCCGGAACGGCAGATCCTCGACCCTGATCTTCATCTTCTCGACCGGCGTAACCAGATGATAGCCGTCCGGGTCTTTCCTCAACACGGTTGAGAACAGCCGCACCAGAGCCTCACGCCCTATGGGAGAGCCCTCGTGCATCCACACCCCGTCCGCGCGGATCAGGATGTCGATGTCGCCGCAATGCTGCGGGTTCCACAGATGAACGGGCGGCAGGCCGCGCCCCGGCGCCTGTTTCGCCGCATCGGCGATGGCGTTCAAACCTGACTTGGCTGGGTCCATGTTCGTCATATCCGAACATGACTTAGGCCCTGCATGCGGCGGCGGAAAGGCTCAGCCGATCCTGACCGGGCCCTCGACCGTCTCAACGCCCGCCGCCAGCCACAGCACACGCCGCCGATCCACCGGTCCCGGCAGGATGGCGTCAGGTGACGGCGCAAAGCCGAAGCGGCCGAAATACGGGGGATCGCCCACCAGCAGAATCCCGCCGATGTCCGCCGTGCGGGCATGGTCCACGCAGGCCTGCACCAGTTCAGCGCCCAGACCGTCGCTGCGGCTCGCGGCGTCCACCGCAATCGGCCCCAGGAACAGTGCATGGGTTTCCCCGACCGTCACCGGCCACAGACGCACCGATCCGATGATCCGCCCGTTCTGACGAATGACGAAGCCCGCAGCCGGACGCGAGCCTTCACGCAGGCGTTCCGCCGTCTTGGCGAAACGGCCCGGCCCGAAGGCGGCCATGACCAGCGCCTCCACGCCTTCGGCGTCAGCCGGGGTCTCGGCTTCGATGCGGCTGTGGGCCGTCGACAGGGCAAGGGCGTGCGACATCTGCGCTCCGGTATGGGCGCGCGCACCTAGGACCAAAGCCGCGCCAAATCAAGGCGCGTCAACGATCAGTCCAGCTTGGAGAAGTCCGGCGCCCGCTTCTGGGTGAAGGCGGTGAAGGCCTCCATCGCCTCAGGGCTCTTCATCTGCGATCCGAACGCTTCGCCTTCGCGTTGCATCAAGGCCCACAGGGCCTCGGCGTCGCGCATCAGGCGTTTCGTTTTGCGGATCGAGTTCGGCGCACGGGCCGCCACCTTGGCCGCCAGTTCCGCCGCCGTCGTATCGACGTCGCCAGCCGGAACCGCACGGTTCGCCAGTCCCCACGCCAGCGCCGTCTTGCCGTCAATGACCTCGCCCAGGGCGAACAACTCAAACGCGCGCTGATGACCGATAGCCGCCGGCAGAAGCAGGCTGGACGCCGCCTCGGGCGCCAGGGCCAGATTGACGAACGGAACCGACAGCAGGGCGTCGTCCGCCACCACCACCAGATCGCAGTGCAGCAGCATGGTCAGGCCGATGCCGACCGCCCGCCCCTTCACGGCCGCCACCAGCGGCTTGTCCAGATCGGCCAGCGATTTCAGATAACGGAACACCGACATGTCGAACGGCTTTTCGGTCTGCGAACCGATGGCGATGAAATCGCCGATGTCATTGCCCGCCGAGAAGCTGTCGCCTTCGGCGCGCAGCAGCACCGCGCGGATGGCGTCGTCGGTCTTGGCCCACTCCATCGCATCCGACAGCGCGGCGTACATCGCCTGGGTGATGGCGTTCTTCTTGTCGGCCCGGTTCAGGGTGACGCTCAGCACGCCATCCGACAGTTCAGTGCGGATATGTTCGCTCATGTCGTTTCCTCGTTCTTATCCGTCGCCGACCACCAGTCGACGCCGTTTTCATCGCGTGTTCGCCGCGCGCGGCCCCGCCGTTCCAGATAGTTCAGGTGCGCCTGGGCCTCGCCCGTGGCCATGCCCAGCACAGCATCCCCGATGGCGCGACCAAACACCGCCGGGAAGGCGTCAATGACCCTAGACGGTTTCCCCAAGGTCCGATCAAGCCGTTTCAGCGCCACCTCGTGTCCGCGCTTCAGGGCGTCCAGGCGCGGGTGAACGCCGTAAAAGGGCTCACCATGCGCAGGCAGGATAAAGGCGCCTTCCGGCAGCAGCGCCCGCAGCTTCTCGATCGAATCCATCCACTCGCCCAGAGGATCTGCATCCGCCTCCGTCGGCCAGACCGATACGTTGGAGGAGATGCGCGGCAAGATCTGATCCCCAGCGATGAAGACATCATCCGACTTGCGCCACAGGCAGACGTGCTCGGGGCTGTGACCGGACCCGATGACGACAGTCCATTCATCGCCGCCGATGCTCAGAACATCCCCTTCGCTCAGCCGTTGGTAGCCGCGCGGGATGGGCGAAACGCCCTTGGCGAAACCGCCATACTCCGCCCGCCATTTGGCGATCTGCGCCTCGGTCCAGCCCGCCGCGCGATAGAAGATTTCACCCTCGACAGGCGCATCAACGCTCTCTTCCGCCGCCAGCATGCGTCCGGTCAGGTATTCGATCCGCGACATCAGCAATGGCGCGCCCGTCCGCTCGCACAACCAGCCTGCCAGGCCGATGTGATCCGGGTGCATATGGGTGCAGATGACTCGCGTCACAGGCCGTCCGCCCAACGGCCCCGCCAGCGCCTCAGACCATGCCTTGATCGAAACCCCTGTCTTCAGCCCGGAGTCGACGATCGCCCAGCCCGCGCCATCCGCCAATGCATAGACATTGACGTGATCCAACTGAAACGGCAGCGGCAGCCGCATCCACAGAACGCCTGACGCGACCTCGGTCACCTCGCCCGGAGCTGGTATCCCCAACACCGGATAGTTCGGCCCGCGTCGTTCACCAGCGGTTTCGTGTTTTTGGGCGCCGTCGGGCAAGTCCGTCTCCAATCGCAACCCATTCGGTATAACCACGTGAAGCCGATGGGTCTATGTCCGCCTCGCCTTGACGCCGCCACACCGACGCGCCAAGGCTCCCGAAAGTTCTCAGGAGAGGAGCATCCATGATGCTGAAGTCGCGTCTCATCGCCCTTTGCGGGGCACTCGCAGTCACAGTCACCGCCGCCCCGATCCTGACCTATGCGCCGCCTGCCGCTGCTCAACAGGCAAACGAGACGCCCGTTCAGGAAGGGCGCGGCCGCGTTCGGGGACAGTCCGCGCGTCCAGACCGACGCGCTCAACGTGAAGCTGCTCCTACGCCAGAGCAAGTGCTGGCGACAGCACGTGAACAGACAGCCCTGACCAACACGGGCTGCGACGTAACCAACGCCATCTTCCGTGGAAAGACCGCGGAAAACACCACAATCTATGAAGTCGCATGCGCCGCTGGTCCCGGTTACATGATCGAGACCAAGGCCCCGCCGGTCGCTAGCGACTGCATCATTCTTGCGTCTTCCGCTCAAGCCATGCGCCAGCGCGACCCTGCCGCGCAGGTCGGACCGCAGTGCGAACTGCCCGGCAGCACCGATGTTCTCGCCATGTTGAAGACCTACGCCCAACAGGCAGGCGTTGACTGCACGGTCGATGCGGCTGTCGTTCGCGGTCAGGACAACGCCGGTGTTCCCGTTTATGAAATCGGCTGCCAGGGCGTCGACGGTTATTGGATCAAGAAGGCTTCAAACGCCTGGTCCAAGACGCCCTGCCTGCAGGTTCTGGCTGAAAGCGGAACCTGCGCGCTGACGACCCCTGAGGAACAGGCAGCCACCGTCAAGACCTGGCTGGTTGGCACGGACGTCGCCGACTGCAACGTCGGCAAGGCCCGTCTGATGGGCCGCAACGCCAACGGCAGCTTCTACGAGATCACCTGCAACGGCGCAGACGGCGCCATCCTGCGCGTGAACGAGCAGTACGCCGTGCAGCAGGTCTATCCCTGCGCCACGGCTCAGCAAATCGGCGGCGGCTGCACGCTGACGACGGCGGCTGCGGCGGCACCGGCGGGCGGTCGTCCTTAAGCGGACCATTGAGAATCTGACATGAAGGGCTGCCGGAGCGATCCGGCGGCCCTTTTTGTTTCACGGCCTCTTTTCCAGAACCGTGACGCAGCCTAGCCTCGCCGTCATGCGCATCGCCACCTGGAACGTGAACTCCGTCAACGCCCGCCTGCCCACCGTGCTGGCGTGGCTGGAACAGGCAAAGCCCGACGTGGCCTGTTTCCAGGAGATCAAATGCGTCGATGAAAAGTTTCCGCGCGAGGCCTTTGAGAGCCTGGGCTACAACGTCGAGACGCACGGCCAGAAGAGCTATAACGGCGTCGCCCTGCTGTCGAAGTTCCCCCTGTCGGACGTTCGGCGCGGCCTACCGGGCGACGAAACCGCCGAACAGGCCCGCTATATTGAAGCCGTCATCGAGGCCCCCCGACCGATCCGCGTGGCCGCCATCTATCTGCCGAACGGCAACCCTCTGGGGACCGAGAAGTTCGACTACAAGCTGGCCTGGTTCGACCGGTTGAACCGCCATGCCCGCGAACTGCTGACCTACGAAGAGCCGCTGGCCCTGTGCGGCGACTACAACGTCATCCCAGAGGCCGTGGACGCCAAGGATCCGTCAGCCTGGACCGGCGACGCCCTGTTCCAGCCCGAAAGCCGTCAGGCCTTCCGCGCCTTGAAGAACCTGGGGCTGGCCGATTCCCATGAGCTGGGCGACGAACCGGCGGGAACCTACACCTTCTGGGACTATCAGGCCGGCGCCTGGCAGCGCGACCATGGCATCCGCATCGACTTCGCCCTGCTGTCGCCCCAGGCCGCTGACCGTTTCCGCAGCATCGAGACCCATCGCGACGCCCGCGACATGGACAAGCCCAGCGACCACGTGCCCGTGGTGGTCGATCTCGATCTGGAGGCCTGACGGACATGGCGGATGCGCTGCGCGTCGTATTGCTGGTCGCCCTGGCGGCGGCCTTGTTGACGACCGTGGCCCTGGCCTTCTCATGGTGGATGGAGCCGCCGCGTCGCCTGCACCGCGCCCTGCAGAAGGCCATGGGCGCCACGCCCGAAGTCGAGACCGTGTCGCCTGGCGAAGGCAAGGCCTGCGCGCTGAACTTTGACGAAGAACAGGTCGTCGTCCTATGGGCCAACGGCGCCCACGGACTGGCCTATGGGTTTGACGAGGTGGACGGCGGCGAGATCATTGTCGACGGCCATGTGGTCGCCCGCGTCCGTCGGGGCGAAGTGCGCAAGTCGCTGGATGTGCTGGCGCCCGACGCTGAACAGGTGGTGCTGCGGTTGATGTTCGCAGACGCCCGAAATCCCGAGTTTGAGCTGGCGTTGTGGGATGCGACCCTTGCGGGCCAGGTCGGATCGCCGGGAGAGGCCTTAAGGCTGGGGCGGCGTTGGCTGTCGCATCTAGAAGCCTTGCTGAAAGGCTGACCGCCTGAACGAGGCCAGACGCACACCCGCGGTTTTCAGCGACGACAATCCCCCCTTTCGATTGTCACGATGGGGCGTTAGAAGCGCCAGTTCATTGTACTATACGCCTTTTTATTTGGGAGGCCGCCTTGGCCCGCCTTTTCGACGCCTATGTCGTCGCCGACTGGACCGCTGCTGAAAACAAGAAGCTGGGCGATACGTCCCTGTGGATCGGCGTGGCCAAACGCGATGTGCGTTTCCGCCTATATACCGAGACGCACAATGTCGCGACGCGCGCGGAAGGCGAGGCCCTGCTGGCCAGCATCCTGGCGGAGCACCGCAAACGCGGCGACCGGGTTCTGGTCGGGCTGGACTTCAACTTCGGATATCCCAAGGGCACGGCTGAACGGCTGAAGCTGGAAGGCGCGCCCTGGCAGGCGATGTGGAAATTCATCGCCGCCAACATCGTCGACAAGGCCGACAACACCAACAACCGCTACCAGGTTGCGGCCAAGATGAACCGTCTAATGACGGACGAGGCTTGGCCCCTGTGGGGCGCGCCTGCGAAACAGGCGCAGCGCTGGCTGACCACGACCAAGCCGCCGGTTGGCGCAGGCGCTGACATCCCCGAGTTCCGTGCGACCGAAGACGCCGCCCGCAAGGGACGGCTTCAGCCCAAGAGCGTCTGGCAAATGCATGGCGCGGGCGCCGTGGGTGGCCAAACCCTGGTGGGCATTCCCGCTGTGCGCCGCCTGCTGGAAAGCCTTGGCCCGTCCGGCGCCGTCTGGCCGTTCGGCACCGGCTGGCGTGCGCTGACGCCGGATGACGTCGAGCCGCTGTCGACCCTGGTGGTCGAGGTCTGGCCCTCAATGTTCAACGCCAAACCGAATGACGGCGAATACAAGGATCAGGCCCAGGTCCGCACGACGGCAGAGGCTCTGGCCCTGCTGGACGAGGCCGGTGATCTGGCTGGCAAGTTCGCACCGCCCGCATCGGCGACGCCGGAACTGATCGAACAGGTTGAGCAGGAAGAAGGCTGGATTCTGGGCGTCTGACGTCGGGTTTGTCCAAACCCGACGGTCGGAGTATCTGCTCGCGCCATGTCCTCCCTCCCCGACCAACAGACCACGACAGAGCCGGGCGACATCCGCGTCGCCGCCCTTTACCGGTTCAGCCCCATCACCGACCGCGAGGCGGTGCGCGACGCCCTGTACGCGGCCTGCGAGGCAGGCGGCGTGCGCGGCACCCTGCTGGTCGCGCATGAAGGGCTGAACGGCACCATCGCAGGACCAGAAGCGGGCATCGAGGCGGTGCTGGCGGCCATTCGCGCCCTGCCCGGCTTTGCTGAGCTTGAGGTCAAATACGCCTGGACTGGCGACATGCCCTTCCTGCGCCTGAAGGTCCGCGTGAAGGCCGAGATCGTCACCATGGGCCAGCCCGATCTGGACCCGGCGCGTCAGGCGGGTGTCTATGTCTCGCCGACCGACTGGAACGCCCTGATCGCCGATCCCGCCACCCTGATCATCGACACCCGCAACGATTATGAGGGCGAGATCGGCGCCTTCGAAGGGGCGGTGCAGCCCAACACCAAGAGCTTCCGCGACTTTCCCGACTGGTTCCGCACCGAGGGCCGCGCCCTGATGGAGCAGACCCAGCCGAAACGCGTCGCCATGTACTGCACCGGCGGCATCCGCTGCGAAAAATCCACCGCCTTCCTGAAGGCCGAAGGGGTCGAGAACGTCCACCACCTTGAGGGCGGCATCCTGCGCTATCTGGAAGAGGTCGAAGAGGCCGACAGCCTGTGGCGCGGCGACTGTTTCGTCTTCGACGAGCGGGTGTCGGTGGGTCATGGGCTGGTTCAGGGGCCGCACAGCCTGTGCCGCGCCTGCCGCCTGCCGGTCGATGACGCGGGTCGCGCCTCGCCCCATTTCATCGAGGGCGTCTGCTGCGAGCGGTGCCGCGACACGCGCGATGACGAACAACGGCTGCGCTATGCCGAACGCCAGCGCCAGATCGAGATCGCCCGCACGCGCGGCGTGGACCATCTTGGGGCCAAGGGAACCTAGAGCGTCTTCAATGCCATCGACCAACAGGACCATTCTGGGTCTTCTCTGCGGCATGGCGGCGGGCGCTCTGTGGGGCGTGGTGTTCGTCGCCCCCGAACTGGCGCGCCCCTTCAACGGGATGCAACTCGCAGCAGGCCGGTTCCTGGCCTACGGCGTCATCGCCGCCGCCCTGATCATTCCCCAGTGGAAACGGCTGTGGGCCCTGATCGGCGCGGGGGAATGGCGGGCGCTGATCGTGCTCAGCCTCTTGGGCAACATCATCTATTACATCTTCCTGGCCAACGCGGTTCAGTTTGGCGGCGTGGCCATGACCTCGCTGGTGATCGGCTTCCTGCCGGTGGCGGTGACCATCATCGGCAGCCGCGACAAGGGCGCCGTGCCCTTCATCAAACTGGCCCCTTCGCTTGTGATGTCCGCAGCGGGCGTCGGTCTGGTGGGTTGGCAGTCGCTGGGCGGCAATGCGCCGGGCGAGATGAAGGGCCAGTTGATCGGCCTGGCCTGCGCCTTTGCGGCCCTTGGCTCATGGACCGCCTATGCCGTCAGCAACAGCCGCTGGCTGGCGCGCCTGCCGCATATCTCCGGCCAGGACTGGAGCCTGCTGACCGGCGTGGTCACCGGCGCACTGGCCCTAGTGATCGCCATTCCGGCCTTCCTGATCCACCCCGGCCATTTCGCCGCCGAGGAATGGATGCGCTTCATCGCCGTGGTCAGCGGCATGGCCCTGCTGGCCTCCATCGTCGGCAACGCCCTGTGGAACAAGATGAGCCGCCTGCTGCCGCTGACGCTGGTGGGCCAGATGATCCTGTTCGAGACCCTGTTCGCCCTGCTCTACGGTTTCTTGTGGGAGCAGCGCCTGCCGACCGCGCTGGAATATGGCGCCATGGTTCTGGTGGTGGGCAGCGTCATCAGTTGCATCTGGGCGCACCGTCCGCCCACGGAGAGATCAATCGTCCCGAAAACCTCCTGACCCGCGAAGTTCGATGCCGCAACCCGCTGCGTCCCGTCATCGCAGTGCGCCATTGAGACAGACCGGACACGAGTTTGTTAGCGATCCTGTCATCACCGTGCTATGAGCCGCGCCCTTTATAGGCGGCGGCGATGTCGCCAGAGTTTTCACACTTCGGGAGAAGCCACACATGAGCAGGGTGCTGGTTATCGGCGCAGGCGGCGTCAGTTCGGTCGCAGTCCACAAGATGGCGATGAATACGGATGTGTTCTCGCACATCACCTTGGCGAGCCGCACCAAGTCCAAGTGCGACGCCATCGCTGAATCCGTGAAGACGCGCTTTGGCGTCACCATCGACACGGCGGCCATCGACGCCGACGACGTAGCGGCGACCACGGCCCTGATCCAGTCGGTCAAGCCCGCGCTTGTCGTCAACCTGGCCCTGCCCTATCAGGACCTGTCGATCATGGACGCCTGTCTGGCGGCCGGCGTGAACTATCTCGACACCGCCAACTACGAGCCGCGCGACGAAGCCAAGTTCGAATACAAGTGGCAGTGGGCCTACCAGGACCGCTTCAAGGAAGCCGGACTGATGGCCCTGGGTTCGGGCTTCGACCCCGGCGTGACCTCGGTCTTCGCCACCTACACCAAGAAGCACCTGCTGGACCGGATCGACACGCTCGACATCCTGGACTGCAACGGCGGTGACACGGGCCTGCCCTTCGCCACCAACTTCAACCCGGAAATCAACCTGCGTGAAGTGACCGCCAACTCGCGTCACTGGGAAAACGGCCAGTGGGTCGAAGGCCCGGCTCTGACGCAGAAGCAAGAGTTCAACTTCGAAGGCGTCGGCCCCAAGAACATGTACCTCATGTACCATGAGGAACTGGAGTCGCTGGCCAAGTTCTACCCTGAGATCAAACGCATCCGCTTCTGGATGACCTTCGGCGACAGCTACCTCAAGCACCTGGAAGTGCTGGAGAACGTCGGCATGACCTCGATCGAGCCGATGCAGTTCCAGGGCCGCGAGATCATCCCGATCGAGTTCCTGAAGGCTCTGCTGCCGGAACCCTCGTCGCTGGGTCCGATCACCAAGGGCAAGACCAACATCGGCACCATCGCCACGGGCGAAAAGGACGGCGCAGCCAAGACGGTCTACGTCAAGAACATCTGCGACCACCAGGAAGCCTATGCCGAAACCGGCAACCAGGCCGTCAGCTACACCACGGGCGTCCCCGCCATGATCGGCGCGGCCCTGATGCTGACCGGCCAGTGGAAGGGCGAAGGCGTGTTCAACATCGAACAGCTGAACCCCGATCCGTTCATGGACATGCTGAACAAACACGGCCTGCCCTGGACCGTCGAGGAGCTGGACGCTCCGCTGGCCTTCTGATCGGAAGAACTGAATGCAAACCCAGGCCGGAGATCCGGGCGCGTTCGCGCATTTTGACCTGAACCGTGTCGCCTCGCCCGCCTTCGTGGTGGATGAGGCGGCAATCAGGCGCAATCTGTCCGTGCTCAAGGATGTGCGGGACCGGGCAGACGCCCGCGTCCTGTTGGCGCTCAAGGCGTTTTCGATGTGGTCGCTGGCCGATGTGGTCGGCGAATACCTCGACGGCGTCTGCGCCTCCGGCCTGTGGGAGGCCCGTCTCGCCCGCCAGTTCTACAAGGGCGAACTGACCACCTACTCCCCCGCCTACCGCGCCGATGATCTGCCCGAGATCCTGCGCCTGTCGGACCATGTCATCTTCAACAACCCCGCCCAGGTCGCCCGTTTCGCCGACCTGATCGCCAAGGCGCGCGCCGATGGCGAGGTGTTCGAGATCGGCTTGCGTCTGAACCCCGAACATTCCGAGGGCGAGGTCGCCAAATACGACCCGGCCCAGCCCTGCTCACGCCTGGGCTTCCCGGTGTCCCAGCTGAAGCCGGAACACCTGGAGGGTGTCGACGGCCTGCATATCCACGCCCTGTGCGAACAGAGCTTCCAGCCGCTGGCCCGTATCTGGGCGGCGGTGGAGCCCAAGCTGGCCCCGCTGCTGGGCGGCATCAAATGGATCAATCTAGGTGGCGGCCACCACATCACCCGCGCCGACTACGAGAAGGACGACCTGATCGCCTTCGTGCACCGCCTGTCGCAGACGCATGACGTGCAGGTCTATCTGGAGCCGGGCGAGGCCGTGGCGCTGGACGCCGGCATCCTGATCGGTGAAATCCTCGACGTCTTCGACAACGGCATGCCCATCGGCATCACCGACATCTCGGCGACCTGCCACATGCCCGATGTGATCGAGGCGCCCTATCGTCCCGCCATGCTGGACGAGCAGGACACCGGCGTCGCGGTGCGCCTGGGCGGGCCGTCCTGCCTGGCGGGCGACATTATCGGCGACTACGTCTTTGCTGGACGCCCGGCCGCCGGAACGCGCATCGCGTTTCTGGATCAGGCCCACTATTCGATGGTGAAGACCAACACCTTCAACGGCGTGCCTCTGCCGTCCATCCATCTGTGGAACAGCACCACCGACGAACTGAAGTCGATCAAGTCCTTCGACTGGACCGAGTTCCGCGACCGCCTGTCCTGAGACAGATCAACCGATCAGGGCGCGGGCTGCGGCGCGCGCCTCATCGGTGATTTCCGCGCCTGACAGCATTCGCGCGATTTCTTCCTGACGCCGCGCATCATCCAGCGCCACGACCGTGGTGGTGGTCAGGCCGTCACGATCCGCCTTCATCACCTTCCAGTGGGCATGACCGCGCGAGGCGACCTGCGGGCTGTGGGTGACGACCAGAACCTGCGCCCCGTTCGACAGGCGTTTCAAGCGCGAGCCGACAGCCTCGGCCACGGCGCCGCCGACGCCCTGATCCACCTCGTCGAAGATCATGACCGGCTGGTGCATATCCTCGCGGCTGGCCAGAGCCGCCTTCATGGCCAAGGCGAAGCGCGCCAGTTCGCCGCCCGAGGCGATAGCGTCCAGCGGTCCGAAATCCGTCCCGGTGTTGGTGGCGATCTGGAAGCGGATGGTCTCAACGCCGTCCGGCCCGCGCCGCCCCTCGATCGGCTCCAGCGCCACACGGAACCGCGCGCGCTCCAGCTTCAACGGCCCCAGTTCGCCCATGACGGCGGAAGTCAGACGATCCGCCGCCGCTTCGCGCGCCGAGGTCAGGAAGGTGGCGGCCAGATCATAGGATTCGGCAGCTTCCGCCGCCTCACGTCCGGCGTTGGTCAGCGCCTCCTCGCCGTCTTCGATCAGACGCAGTTGCTCGCGCAGGCGGATGCGCAGGCTGGGCAGGGCATCGACGGTGGTGTTGAGCTTGCGGGCGGCGGCGCGCAGGGCGAACAGGCGCTCCTCCGCCTTGTCCAGTCGTCCCGGTTCATAGTCAAAGGCGTCGGCGGCGGCGTCTACGGCGGCGACGGCCTCTGCGGCCTCGACCATGGTGCGGTCGATGGCCTCGACGGCGGCGGACAGTTTCAGGATGACCGGGTGATCGCCCTCGGCGCCCGCCTGCCCTGCCCGCTGACGGGCGTGTTCGACGGCGCGCAGGGCGGAACCCAGCTTCTGGCTCAACTTGTCGCCGCCCAGTTGGGTGCGGGCGTCCGCCAGATCGGCGATGGCCTTTTCCGCCGCCCCCAGCAGGGCGCGCTCGCCTGCCAGTTCAGTTTCCTCGTCCGCGCGCGGGTCCAGCGCATCCAGTTCGGACAGGTTCAGGCTGATTTCTTCAAGACGCGCCGCTGCATCCGCCGCCTGCGCCTTCAGCTCTGCAAAGCGCGCCTCTGCCGCCTTCAACTTGGTCGATGCGGCGGCGACGGCGGACAGTTGAGGCTGAAGCCCGCCATAGGCGTCCAGCAGCCCACGGTGATTGCGCCAGTCCAGCAGGCCCACCGTTTCGTGCTGGCCATGCACCTCGACCAGCGCCGCGCCGATCTCACGCAGGGCTGTCACCCCGGCAGGCTGGTCATTCACATAGGCGCGGCTGCGACCATCGGCCGACAGGACGCGGCGCAGGATCAGTTCCTCGCCCGGCTGAACCTCGAATCCCTTGTCCGCAATCAGCGCCAGCAGGTCGGGATCATCGGGGGCGCTGAAAACAGCGGTGGCGACCGCCTGTTTGGCGCCGGATCGCACCAGCCCCGCATCACCGCGCCCGCCCAGCGCCAGACCCAGCGCATCGAGGATGATCGACTTGCCCGCCCCCGTCTCGCCGGTCAGCACGGTCAGGCCGCTGTCGACATCGAGGTCGAGCACGTCGACCAGAACGACGTCGCGTATGGAAAGGGCGGTCAGCATGAGGTCAGCAGCCGGCGGAACGAATCAGGATCACGACCGGCAGAATCGAGAGATGCGCAGGGATGCACAAGGGTGTTCCCCGCAACACGCTCGCCGAAGTTCAAACTCAGCCCGGAATGAGACGGCGCAGCCAGCTCTCGCGCTTGCCTTCCGGCGCCTTGTCCGGCGACTGGCCGTTTTCGGTCAGCAGGGCATAGGCTTCGGCGTACCAGGGGCTCCCCGGATAGTTGTAGCCCAGGACGGCGCCGTTACGGGTCGCCTCTTCCTTCAGACCCAGCACCAGATTGACCTCGACCAGACGGTAAAGGGCTTCAGGGGTGTGCGAGGTGCGCTGGAAATCCGGGTTGGTGATGACGGCCTTGTAGCGGTTCAGCGCAGCCAGAGGCTGGTTGTTGCGCTGGTAGTAACGGCCGATGTTCATTTCCTTGCCAGCCAGCTGATCGTTGACCATGTCGATCTTGATCGCAGCATCGCTGGCGAAAGGCGTGCCGGGATAGCGGCGGGCCACGTCACGCAGCCCTGTCAGGGCGGCATTGGCATAGCCCTGATCGCGGCCCACATCCGTGATCTGTTCGAAGTTGCAGACGGCCTTCATGTAGAAGGCGTAGGCCGCCGACGGGTTGCCGGGGAACAGGGCGATGAAACGATCAGCCGCCGCAATCGCGTCGGCGTAGTTGTTGTTCTGATAATAGGCATAGACCTGCATCAGGATCGAACGACGCGCCCAGTCCGAATAGGGGTGCTGGCGTTCCACTTCCTGGAAGTAGTCGACTGCATCGCTCCAGCGGTGCTGCTGCAGGCGCTGATAGCCGGTGTTGTAGAGCGCCTCGACCGGGCGTTCTTCATAGGCCAGGCGCGGCTTGGCCTTGCCTGCGCAACCGGAAATCGTCATCGCGGCGACGGCGACGGTCATCAGGACCATGCCGGAACGGAACTTGGATGCGAACAAAGACGACCCCATAGACGTGCGGACAAGGTGCGGGCGCACCTGTTGGAAGACTGATCCGGCGTTCTCTAGCATCCGCTTTCAGGCTGCGCCATGCCGAGGAAATGTCGTTCCGCAGCTTGCCCCGCCCGTAGTCGCTGCTAAAGAGCGCGCCAACCGACATCCGTTCATGGGGGTCGGATGACGGCGAAAGGATGACCGGCCCATGAAGCTGCTCTCAGGCAACTCTAACCGCGCACTCTCCCAGGCCATCGCCGACCACCTGGATATGCCGCTGACCAAGGCCCAGGTGAAGCGGTTCGCGGACAACGAGGTCTTCACCGTCATCGAAGAGAACGTCCGCGGCGAAGACGTCTTCATCCTTCAGTCGACCAGCTATCCCGCCAACGACAATCTGATGGAGCTGCTGATCATCACCGACGCCCTGGTGCGTGCGTCGGCCAAACGGATCACGGCCGTCGTCCCCTATTTCGGCTATGCCCGCCAGGACCGCAAAACCGGCGGCCGCACGCCTATTTCGGCCAAGCTGGTCGCCAACATGATCACGCGCGCCGGCGCCGACCGGGTGTTGACGATGGATCTGCACGCGGGCCAGATCCAAGGCTTCTTCGACATTCCCACCGACAATCTGGTGGCGACGCCGGTTCTGGCGCAGGACATCAAGGACAACTACCAGCGCGGCAATCTGATGATCGTCTCGCCTGATGTCGGCGGCGTGGTCCGCGCGCGCTCGCTGGCCAGCCGCCTGGACGTGGATCTGGCCATCGTCGACAAGCGCCGTCCCAAGGCGGGCGAGAGCGAGGTCATGAACATCATCGGTGACGTCGCTGGCCGTCACTGCATCCTGTTCGATGACATCGTTGATTCGGGCGGCACGCTGGTGAATGCGGCCAAGGCCTTGATCGAACAGGGCGCGACCGAAGTGTCCGCCTACATCAGCCATGGCGTTCTTTCGGGTCCGGCGGTGCAGCGCATCACCGATGGACCGCTGAAAGAACTGGTGATCACCGACTCCATCGAGCAACCCCACGAAGTTTTGAACTGCTCGAAAATCCGCACGGTTTCAGTGGCTCCGCTGATTGGCGAGGCTATCCGACGGATCGCGAACGAAGAATCCGTCTCCAAGCTGTTCGATTAACCTTCGGATAACCACTTTTCGTTCGTTATATGCGCCTTTCCGTATCGGCGCTGCCCCCCGGCGCCTCGAGTTCTGGGACGCGCCTCCATGCCCAAGGCCTTCATGACCCGCGGCCTCACGGTCGCCGCTATCGCCGCTGCCGCCCTGCTGGCCAGCTGCTCTACCGACAGCTCCAAGAATAAGGGGGTTGCGCCCCCGCCCCCGCCCCCCCCGCCCGTTACGCTGAACCAGAGCGTGGCGGACGCGGCCTCCATCTACGTCGCCTTCCTGCGTCAGGCCCAGACCATCCAGCCCGGCGGCTTCTCCAGCGCCGAATCCATTCAGGCCGAGATCCGCAAGGGCGCATCCTATGAGCCGGAAGAACTGTCGCGCGGTCTGATCGCCTATGGCTCGATCATCGCCCTGCAGTCGCCCGAGTTCGTTGCGGGCGTGCGTCAGTTCGCCGTCGATCCCGTCCAGCGCCAGCAGGTGATCGCCCAGATCGTCGCCGACCCCGCCTATGCCGCCAGCCTGCCCGGCGCCGATGCGGCGGCTGGCCTGGTCACCGCAGCAATCAACAACGACGCCGTGGCCATGCGCGCCATCGCCGACGGCATCGAGCAGGACGCCTACACGATCCAGGAACGCCGCGACCCGCGCCGTCGATGGGCCGTGACGCCGATCGCCAACCGCGAAGTCCGTCTGGAAGGGGCCAAGACCCTGTCCGCCGTGGACATGCTGCCTTCCGCCAACGAGGCCGCCAGCCTGTTCACCGCCGCCAACACCGGCACAGGCCTGACCGTCGAGCCTTCACGCAAGGCGCCGCCCTACACCCCCGCCCTGACCCGTTCACTGGCCATCGCTGCCCTCGCCGCTCTGGGCGCTGCTGGCGACGAAGCCAAGGCCAACACCGACGCACTGGTGACCGAACCGAACAGCGAGTTCTGCCTGAATATGTCCAAGCTGATGCTGTTCCAGTGCCTAGCCGCCTCGCGACCCAGCTATGAGGACATGTTCTGCCTGGGCCGCCACGTCGCCCGCGACCTGTCCAGCTGCGCCACCCAGGCGGTCTATGCGCCGATCATCACCGTTGGCGACCCGACGGCGGCCCGGACGCCTGCACCCGGCAACTAAGCCCCTAAGCGAGGCGCTCTACACTCAGGCCTGGATCGTCATTCCGGGGCGTTCGCAGGAGGAACCCGGAATGACGCCTCTGAGCTGAAGTCAGACACGACAAGGCCCGCCCCGAGTGATCGGAGCGGGCCTTTTCTAATGAGCGATCGAACTATTCGTAGCCGTGGGCGGCTTCGTTGATCACTTGCGACGGCATGGACGAGAAGTCCACGGCGACCGGCGTGGCGGTCTTGGCCTGATAGGTGCGGAGCACGTGCGTCAGACGGCGGCGCACTTCACGCTCCGCCTCGCTCCCCGCGTCCAACGCCAGCGGGGCCAGGCAGAAGTCGATGATGGCTTCAGTACGGGTCAGCGGTTCCATTTGTGCGGTTCCTTTTCCTGATTAAGCGGCGGTGGTGAACTGGGCGGTCTCGGTCGAGTCCTTCAGCGCTGTCGTCGAGGACGTGCCGTTGGAGATGACCGTGGCGACCTGGTCGAAATAGCCGGTGCCGACTTCGCGCTGGTGACGCGTGGCGGTGTAGCCGATGGATTCGTTGTCGAACTCGCGCTGTTGCAGCTCGGAATAGGCCGCCATGCCGCGGTCGCGATAACCATTGGCCAGCTCGAACATGCCGTTGTTCAGGCTGTGGAAACCGGCCAGGGTCACGAACTGGAACTTGTAGCCCATGGCCCCCAGCTCGCGCTGGAACTTGGCGATGGTGGCGTCGTCCAGCTTGGCCTTCCAGTTGAAGGACGGCGAGCAGTTGTAGGCCATCAGCTTGCCCGGATGCTTCTTCTGGATCGCCTCGGC
>RCMZ01000250.1_pt1 | contig 33055 bp, 31 predicted proteins | sample 2041141 | NCBI WGS metagenome assembly RCMZ01 (sample SAMN09708263, study PRJNA481090) | Wastewater metagenome, whole genome shotgun sequencing project. | biome: sewage; isolation source: Davis station wastewater (DW) | place: Antarctica: Davis Station | collected 2010-03-01 | reverse complement strand
TGATCGGTAACGCATTCACCTATGGTCACAAGGGTAAACAATACGTTGGCGTATTCTCCGGTATCGGCGGATGGGCTGGTGTAGCGATGAACCTGGGTATGACCAATCCAACAGATGCCCTTGGCGCTGCTGGTGGTTATGCAGAACTGACCAAGTACAACGCTGCTCCTGGCGGCGGCGCACTGAACATCTTTGCTCTTTAATCAAGGTATGCAACTTGGTATAGAACTAAAGATCTAGTTAGTGTGTCCTATAAACACCCCGTTTCGACGGGGTGTTTTTTTGTTTAATGTGTTATAAATAAGACCGCTAATGACGACGAGGATGAAATAATGCGAGCCAAGATAAAACACTTTCCACTTTTCCTGATACTGTTCAGCCTCGGCTTGCCAGCATATGCGGAGGAGCCTGCATCAACGAACGAGCTTAATGTCGATATGGATATCGGGCGGGGCGGAGAAGCGCGTCGAGTGCCGGCTGAAAATGAATTCAAGGTATGTGCTGAAGCCGATAACTTGCCGTTTTCGAATCTCAAGCGAGAGGGGTTTGAAAACAAGATTGCAGAATTAATTGCAGAAGACTTGGGCAAGGAATTGTCGTATCAATTCTGGCACCACATGCTGGGCTATTATCGTAATACACTGAATGCTTATCGTTGCGACGTCATTATCGGTACCGTCGCCTATAACGATATGTTGATGACGACCAAACCTTATTACCGATCCACCTATGCCTTCGTTTACCGCAAGGATAGCGGCTATAACATCACCGATTGGGACTCCCCTGATCTTCGTAAAGCCAAAGTTATCGGCGTCGTGGATAAGACTCCAGTTGCCAGCGCCTTGAACGACAAGGATCTGATGGGGAATGCCAGGCCGTACAGGATTTTTCGTGACCTGACTGTACCACCCAGCAAGCTGATTGATGACCTCGTCGCAGGTGAAATTGATGTCGCGATTGTCTGGGGACCGATTGCGGGGTACTACGCCAAGAAATCCAGTGTACCTTTAGTGGTGGTGCCAACGCCTGAATATGAAGGCATGCCGGCTCAGGCAAAAATACAATTCAATATTGCCATGGGTGTGCGCAAACGCGATAAAGAGCGCCAGGCCATGCTCCAGGAGGTGCTGGATCGTCGACAGGCAGATATTTTGAAGATTCTTGACGATTATGGCGTACCTTACGTGCCGGTCGTTGATGAACGTGTAGAAAAAGCTAAAAAACGTGGTGCTGTAATCCCCAAAAACGAGTAATATTTCAGGGTTTTGGAAGGCTTTAGCGTCAACCAACCAAGTAAAAGTTCGTTATTTTGAATGGGACCGGCTGTAAAATAAAGCATCAGTCGGTTCTATGCCTGTATTAAAACGAGGAGATGACATGTTCAGCAAGAAAGCAGTAAAGACAACCTTATTCGTTTCAATGTTAACTCTTGCAGGCTTGATGCCTATGCAAGCAAGTGCAGCGTGCGACCTGGTGTCAACGAAAGACAATAGCCCACTGAATATCAAGATTGTGGACACTGATACACCGGAAGCAAAGGAGTTTCTAACTACTTGCATCAACCCTTACACCAAGATGTATGCGGCAGACCCGACTTTGGCAAAAAAAGGTAAAGGCAGATTCGGTTACTATTCCTGCACTCAATGCCATGGCCCCAATGGTGATGGCCAGGTTGCAGTAGCCATCACGGATGATCGCTGGCAATATGCAAAGCACGTAACAGACAAGGGTATGTTTGAAACGATCGCTGGTGGTAGTAATGGTGGTATGTTCGCATGGCATCAACAGGTTGCCAATAACCCGGAACTCGTTCCAACTGACGATATTCTGAAAATCATCGGCTGGCTGCGTACCCAGTACAAGGGTGGTGGTGATAAGCCTTGGTTGAAGTAATTAAACTTTAGCTTCTGTTAAAACGGCCATTGTCCCGCACAGTGGCCGTTTTTTTTATATCCTTGAATCACTTTGAGGTAAAATCGGATGAGAAATATTCACGAGGAGAAATGCAATGGTTTCAACTAGGTCTGGATTGGTCGGTTTGTCTTTTTTGCTCGCCTTGGTTGGCTGTGGTCAAGGTTCGGATGCCCCGGCCGATGCGCCAAAGGCAGCATCCGCAGATAGCGGCAAGCAGTGTGAGCTTGTATCTACCAAGGATGGCAGTCCGTTACCGATTAAAGTGGTAGCGACCGACACACCGCAGGCGAAGGAGTTCCTCAAGACTTGCATCAACCCTTACACCAAGCTCTATGCGGCAGATCCGGAAGCTGCCAAAGAAGGTAAAAAGAAATTCGGCTATTACTCCTGTACACAGTGCCATGGCCCCAATGGAGATGGCCAGGTTGCAGTGGCGATTACAGATGAGCGTTGGCAATATGCAAAGCACGTAACAGACAAGGGCATGTTTGAAACGATTGCTGGTGGTAGTAATGGTGGTATGTTTGCCTGGCATCAGCAGATTGCCAATAACCCGGAACTCGTTCCAACTGACGACATCCTGAAAATTATTGCTTGGTTGCGTACCCAGTACAAGGGTGGCGGTGAAACACCATGGCTGAATTAAGCAAACCCATCACCTGGCTTTAGTATTGGATTAAGCATCAATGGAAAGAAAAAAAATAGAAGCTGATCTGCACCATGTCGTCATCGTTGGCGGCGGGGCAGGCGGTCTGGAACTTGCTACCCGTCTCGGGAGAACCCTGGGACGCAAGGGCAAGGCTGCGATCACGCTGATTGATCGTACGCGTACCCATGTCTGGAAGCCCTTGTTGCATGAAATCGCAGCCGGCAGCATGAATCCGGACAAGCATGAATTGGAGTATCTGGCGCAGGCGCACTGGAGTCACTTCCGTTTCCGTCTCGGTAATATGGATGGGCTGGACCGCGCCAAGCAGGAAGTATATGTGGCGCCTTTCTACGATGAAGATGGTAACGAGATGATTCCTCGTCGTACTTTCAAGTACGATACCCTGATTATTGCGGTAGGCAGTACGACTAATGATTTTGGGATTCTTGGTGCCAGAGAGCATTCGATCGCTCTGGATACACAAGATCAGGCCGAGCGTTTCCATCGACGTTTGCATAACGCGCTGGTACGTGCCCATACACAGGTAGAACCGGTTGGTGCCGGGCAGTTGGAAGTGGTGATTGTCGGTGCCGGTGCTACGGGTGTCGAGCTTGCTGCCGAATTGCATAACACCACAAGAGAATTGACTGCTTACGGCCTGGATAAAATCGATCCAGATCGTGATATCAGAATCTCGTTGATCGAAGCCAGCGACCGGATATTGCCCGCATTGCCGCCCAAGTTGTCCAATGCAGTAGAGCTGGAGCTGCGCAAGTTGAAGGTTCATCTGTACATGGGTGAGCGGGTGACAGAAGTGACCGAGAAAGGCATTTATACGCACACTGGGCGCTTTATTCCGTCAGAACTGGTTGTCTGGGCTGCAGGTATCAAGGCACCAGATTTTTTGAGCAATCTGGATGGCCTTGAAACCAATCGAATCAACCAGTTGCTGGTTCATCGAACCTTGCAGACGACGCGAGATGAGAATGTTTTTGCCTTCGGTGATTGCGCTGCCTGCCCAAGGCCTGGGTATGACGAGAATGTGCCGCCACGTGCACAGGCTGCTCATCAGCAGGCATCCATGCTGGTGACTACCGTCAAACGGCGTATTGCAGGAAAACCCATTCCTGAATATAGCTATCGCGATTATGGTTCACTGGTGAATCTGGGTCGTTATACAACGGTAGGTAATCTGATGGGAGCCATTTCAGGTGGCAGTATGTTTGTTGAGGGATTGATCGCCCGCTTCATGTATCAGTCCTTGTACAAAATGCATCTGATGGCGCTACACGGATTTTTTACTGTTTTCCTGCAGACCATTGCCAGGATGATTACACGCAGGACTGAGGCGCAGGTCAAGTTGCACTGATTGTCTGAAACTTGTCGTCAGGCAGAAAGCAATAAAAAAGCCCCGCCATTGCAGGGCTTTTTTATTGCTGTTGACAGCAGTGCTACAAAGCCTCAGCTGCAAAGTCAGCCAGCCTTGATCGTTCGCCACGTACCAGCGTGATATGGCCGTTATGGCCCCAGCCCTTGAAGCGATCAACGACATAAGTCAGGCCTGAACTGCCTTCGGTCAGGTACGGGGTGTCGATCTGCGCAATGTTGCCCAGACAGACCACTTTGGTGCCTGGCCCAGCGCGAGTGATCAGTGTTTTCATCTGCTTGGGCGTGAGGTTCTGTGCTTCGTCAATAATGAGGAATTTGTGCAGGAAAGTCCGGCCGCGCATGAAATTCAGGGACTTGACCTTGATTCGGGTGCGAATCAGATCCTGCGTCGCTGCACGCCCCCACTCGCCGGCATCTTCGTCTGATTTGTTCAGTACATCAAGATTGTCTTCCAGCGCGCCCATCCAGGGTGCCATTTTCTCTTCTTCCGTGCCTGGCAGAAAACCAATATCCTCGCCGACCGGCACAGTGACGCGGGTCATGATGATCTCGCTGTAGATTTTCTTGTCCAGCGTTTGTGTTAGCGCTGAAGCCAGTGTAAGCAGTGTCTTGCCGGTGCCCGCCTGACCCAGCAGGGTAACGAAATCCACATCAGGGTCCATCAGCAGGTTGAGTGCGAAATTCTGTTCGCGATTGCGTGCGGTAATGCCCCAGATATTGTGCTTGGCCTGTGTGTAATCCTTGACTACCTCCAGTACTGCTGTGTTGCCTTCAACCTTGCGTACGATGGCATGGAAAGGCTTTTCATATTCGTAATAGACAAACTCGTTAACGATCATATTCTTGCAGATTGGACCTGTCAGCCGGTAGAACATTTTGCCGGCATCCTGCCAGGACTCCATTGCTTTGCTGTGTTTATCCCAGAAATCCGCCGGAAGTTCGCGCATGCCGCTGTACAGCAACTCGGTGTCTTCCAGCACTTTGTCGTTGAAGTAGTCTTCAGCCGGCACACCGATCGCCCGCGCCTTGATACGGATGTTGATGTCTTTGCTGACGAGGATGACGGGGCGCTCAGGAAATTTCTTCTGCAAATCCCAGACTACGCCAAGAATCTGGTTGTCTGCCTTGCCGCCGGCCAGCATGGGTAAGTCGACACTGATGGCGTGTGTCTGCAAGAATAGACGGCCACTGATGTGCTTGTTGCCGTTGATCGCTAGCGGGCAACCGTCATCCAGATTATTTAATGCACCACCGACGATTTCTTCCAGGTTTCGACTGGCTTGACGGGCATTTCTGGCGACTTCCGTCATGCCTTTTTTGTTGTTATCGAGTTCTTCCAGCGTAACCATCGGCAGGTAGATGTCATGCTCTTCGAAGCGGAACAGGCTGGATGGATCATGCATCAGTACGTTGGTATCCAGGACAAACAGCTTATTATTGGCATCACGCTTCTTGCTCATGTGATTTTATATTCCTGATTAAAGTGATTGAATAAATTGCAGCACTTCTTTTGCGTGACCGTCGACTTTCACTCCACGCCATTCATGCACCAACGTCCCCTGTCTGTTGATAATGAAAGTGCTGCGTTCTATGCCGCGCACCTGCTTGCCGTACATGTTTTTCATCTTGATGACACCGAAAATATTACAGGCAATTTCTTCGGTATCGGATAACAGGTCAAAAGGAAATGTGAATTTGGCCTTGAAATTCTCATGGGATTTCATGCCATCGCGTGAAATACCGAATATTTCAGCGTCAGCGGCCTGAAAATCGGCGTGGGTATCGCGAAACTGCTGTCCTTGGGAAGTGCAACCGGGGGTAGAGTCTTTGGGGTAGAAATAGATAACCAGTGTTTTGCCGAGATGTTCTGAAAGTTTAAACACCCTGCTACCTGTAGAAGGTAATTCGAAGTCCGGAACTTGTTGGTTTAGCATAATCTCAATCGTGTTATTGACAACACCATTGTTGTTAAAAAATGCTATTTAGGCAAGCGTGTCTGGCAGGATTTAACGATTATTTTCGTCAATGTCGGCCGTTTTAATCCGCCTTGGCAAAATCAGTTCAACCTGTGTGCCGCCTTCCGGATGGGGATTGAAGCTGACTTTGCCAGACAGGGTGTCGCACACTTTGAAAACGAATGGAATGCCGAGTCCGGTGCCATAACGTTTGGTGGTTGGGCCGGGGCTGAGGGAAGTCGGGTCTGGTGAAAAAGGCATGCCGGGCCCCTGGTCGATAATTAGTACGCGCAGGGTGGTGGCAGAGCTTTCTGCTCTGATTTCAATCTTGCTCTGGCTTGGGCTGGCATCGATTGAATTAAGCAACAGGTTATAGAGCGCCTGCTCCAGCAGGTGCTCGTCTGTGAAAACCTGTAAATCGAATTTGGTCCAGTCTGGCAATACAAGTGCAATGGATTTTTCGCGCAGTTTTTGCTGTAAAGGAATCAGTGCACCCTCAATAATCTGTTTTAAATTTGCCAAGTTGGGTAGCGGCCGCAATGGATGCAGGTAGGCGAGCAAGGCGCCAGTCCAGCGCTCCAGGCGGTCTACGGTGCTGATGATGCCCTGCAGCGATTCACGCGTGTCGGCGTCAAGCTCGCTACTGTCAGCCACCTGGGCTGTCGCCCGGATGCTGGCCAGCGGGTTGCGGATGTTGTGCGCCAACATGGGAACCAGCAGACCCTGTGCCGCTTGTTTTTCTGTGCGCACCAGCGCCTCCTGGCTGATTGCCAGCTCGTCGGCCATGTGATTGATGGCGGCGGAAAGTGTGACCAGTTCTTCAGCGCCGGTTTCCGGGGCTTTGTGGGTTAGATTGCCCGCACTGATCTGCGTGGTTGCCGTCACCAAGCCTTCCATCGGTTTAACGATTGCCCGTTTGAGGAAGAAGCGTGAGAACAAAAGTAATAATGATGACAGCAGGATGGGGATAATGAGCAGTGCTGTCGATCTGCGCTTGGATTCGGCGAGTCGCTGCTCCAATTCCTTTTGTTTAAGGGTGAGCAGGCCTTCTGCACGCGCCGAAATCGATTCGTAACGTTTAAACACGTCAGACTCGAGGTCGGTATTCAGCTTTTTTTCGAGGGCGCTGCTGGAGAACACCAGTTGACGGTTAAAGATCGGACGAGTTTTGACCAGAAAGGATTCATAGCTTTCTTTCAGGTCGCTGATGGCAGTTAACTCTTCATGGCCCTCTGCCAACTCGCGTAATCTCACAAAATGCTCTTCTATGGATACTGTATAGGCGTTGTATTCTTCTTCTGCCTCTGTGTCGTTCAGAAAATAGGCATCAAATAACTCTTTCATCTGCCGGTAAAGATCACCGCGTGTCTGCTGAATTTCCTGAACCAACTGATTAATACGCTGTGATTCGCGCGAAGACTGGTCCCATAGGTGCATGCCAATACCACCAGCGGCGCCGGCGAGGACAACTAGCAGGATAAACGTCAACTCATGAATGAGCAGCAGGTCTTTAAGTGATCTTGGCCTTGGCATGGGGATCTATTCCAGCTTGAAGGAAACCGGCACTTGGATATTGAATATACTACTCTGCAGAATCTCGGGCGGCGGTGGGAAAGGGGCTGCCTTTTTGATCATTTCAAGCGCCTGCTTATCCAGCATTTCGTAGCCGCTGGAACGCTCTATTCTTGATTCAATTAGTGCGCCCTTGCTATCCAGCTTCAAGTCAACCAGAGCCTCTCCAACCCAGCCACGCATCCTTGCTAGATGCGGATAGCGCTTCTGTTGTGCGATCGCACGCGCGAGTTTGTCCGCGTAGCCCCGGCGTGCAGCATCCAGATCAGCCTGACTCGGGCCCGGCGGCGGCGGGGGCGGTGGCGGCACAGTAACCACCGGTTTCTGCACCGTCGCTGGTGCCGCTGACATCAGGGGCGCTGAAACAGGCTCCTCTGTCACTTCAGTCTCATTGTTGACTGGTTCATAAGTTTCGATCGGGGTCGGTTTTTGTATCGGGATTACCCTGGGTTCTGTTTTTGGCTTTACCTTTGGTTTGGGTGGTTCAGGGACGGGCTCGGGCTCAACAGCAGGGCTTTCAATCGGCTCCTGGGCCTTGGGTGCTTCAATCTGGATATTCAGCACCGGCGGCAGTGGCTCCTCTGTGTCGTGCTGAAAATTGGGCAGGTAGAAGGCGGCAAATACGTGCAGGCAGGCAGAAATAATTACGGCCCAAACCAAAGTATGGTTTGGTGCTTCATAAGCAGGTTGGTAGATGCGATAGGAGGTGGCAGCAGTATTCACAAAAATTAGCGGAAGTCGTATGGTTTGCTGAGTGAAAGCCAAAGTCAGCGATTATACATTATTGATTCTGTAGGCCTAATCAGCTAAGAACTTCTGGGATCATTCCCATTCAAGTCCGGGATAGATGTTGTTTACATTGCGCCGATTGACAATGTCAAACAGTACCCAGTGGTCCTTTTCGGATGCGGCGGCAGTGTTCATGGCGCTTTCCATCATCTCGCCTTTCTTGATGCTGGCGCGAACGTCCTTGAGCAGCGTAGCCAGATAACGGTGCTGCTGATTGAGCGCCGCTTGCAGATCATTGACTACAGGGCCATGGCCGGGCACGGTCTGTTTGACATTCAGTTGGCCAAGACTTTCCGTTACCGAGATCCAGCCCTTGATATCACCATCGATAGATGGCGTGCGATCGACGAACAACAAATCGCCAGACCACAGTGTGCCGGTTTTACTGTCGATCACGGTCAAATCCGTGTTGGTATGGGCGGTGGGATATGCACTCAAGGTTAGCTGGCGGTCGCCCAGATCCAGGGTCAGCTTGTCTTTTACCGGGAGCGTGGGTTTAATCATCTCGCTGCCTGCAAATTCCTCTCCCAGCCATTCCTGGTGCATACGGGTATAGGCATCCTTGCGCAGTTCCATGGCGTCAGCCAGTTTATGATGGCCGACGAATTGCGGCTGGTCTGTAACGAATGCGGCGTTGCCATAGATGTGGTCGGGGTGCACGTGAGTGTTGATCACATACAGTACCGGTAGCTTGCTGACTTCACGAATGGCTTCGCGGAAGCGCTGGCCGACCTTGAACGTGCCGCCGGTATCAATGACGGCGATGCCCTTGCTGCCGACGATCAGCCCGATGTTGCAGATGTCACCGTGGTAGCCTTCTGCAAGGTCTTCGTGGACACCGTGATGTACGTAGACGCCATCTGTCACTTTCTCCAGCTCCAGCGGTTGGGCATAAGGTTGTGTGGAAATGATAAAAAGACCGAACACGGCGATGACAAATTGGAGCATGGGAATTATTCCTCGATTGGTGTCAAATACTTCATTCCGGAATGCCGAACTTTTCATGCTTGTTGCGGAACTTGCACAAGACATCGGCGTCGATAACGTTACAATACTGAAACATTTACAATAAGACAAAATAGATAATTGATCATTTTTGGGTGTTTGCAATAAACATCCATTTAATAACCAGCTAGGATACCCATATGAATAATTCCACGACTCAATATACCAAGACTGCTATTATTCTGCACTGGCTCATTGCCCTCGGCATACTCTTTATGCTTGCCTTCGGCTGGTACATGACCGGTCTGCCGCGCGACGGGGCAAAATCGAGTTCCTATGATTTATTCAACTTCGGTATTTATACCTGGCAACTGTCTGAAGAAATCACGCCGAGAGCCTTTTACTTTAACCTGCATAAATCCATTGGCATCACGCTGCTTGCCCTGATTGCGTTCCGTGTTTTCTGGCGCCTGACTCATCAGCCACCTGCATTACTAAGTTCGCTGCAAGAGTGGGAAAGAAAACTCGCTGAAGCCGCGCACAGGTTGCTTTATGTGCTGATGATTGCCATGCCGGTTAGCGGTTTGTTGATGGCCCTGTACAGCAAATATGGCATCAAATGGTTTGGTCTTCCATTCCTGCCGGGGCTGGATAACAAGGCCGCACGCGAAGCTTTTCTGGTGGTACACGAATGGGTCGGTTGGGCTTTGGCGTTCTTTATCCTGCTGCATATCGCCGGTGCGCTCAAGCATAAATTTATCAACAAGGATGAAACGCTGAAACGCATGTCTTTGCATTAAGCCTTTGCGCTAGCTTTTGCGCTAATTCAGGGTGCAAAAAAGGGGCATCATGCCCCTTTATATTTAGCTTTTTACATCCACTTCATGGGTGAAGAGCTTGCCTTCGTTATCGGTCGCTTTGACTTTCAGGGTACCTGGCTCTTTCGGTACAAAATCAAATTTCAGGTAAGGGTCTTCGCTTGTACCGACGTTAATATCGACATCAAAAACCGTCTTGTCGTTGTAGGTGAAAGTGGCTTTATTGATGAAGAACGCCGGCAGAAAGCCCTGTGATACCAGGTCGCGTTGCAGGCCGGTTCTCATCGGATGTTTGATGATGAAAGTGGCTGGTGTCGTTTTGCCAAAACTCACAGGCGATTCCACATTCATTTTGATTTTACCCGCCGATGCACGCACCGCCGACTCATCCGCATCAATGCTACCGCCGCAACCACCCGCCGCACGGATGGGAACGGCCGCCATGTAGAGTTTGCCATCCGCCGTCTCGCCCACAGCGCGTACGAAAGAATCTGTTTCAAGACGAATGCGCGTGGAAAGATTGAAATTTCCCAGCGCTTCGGTCAGGTTGTAAGTAGCAGCCAGTTGTATCGGGTTGGCATCGACTATGACATAGATCTTTTTGATAGCCTTGGCATGACCTTTGTTCTGGTCCAGGGCGATGCTGAAAGGCACCTGTGCACCACTCTCAGCGCGCTTTGGCGCAGTCAGCTGAATAAAATCGACCTCTTCAATCGGGCGATTAGCAAAAAAAGCTTCCTTGATCACGGGCCATATTTTGGGGTCGGCTTCAGCCAGCGCATTACTGCTGAAAGAAAACATCAATCCGGCTAGCGCCAGGTAGCTTATTTTTGATGTAGATTGAAACACGCTATTCTCCTCAATGATAGCAAGGCATTATAGTCTCTTATTTATAAGAGATATGGACGTGAAAAGTGGATATAAGTTCGTTAGTTCAGGGTAAGCTGACTGCTTGAGCTTGAAATGATTCAAGCCTCAATTATGAATATTGTATGCGCAAAACCGCATACAATATTCAAGCATGCTTCATGAATTGGAACTGATAGCTCAGAATTGATAACTGGCGTTGAGACCAAGCAGCCAGTTGCGGGAAGGCGCCGCTTCGTAATAATTGCCGTTTGAATCGCCAATACGAATCGACCCTATATACTCCTTGTCGAAAATATTCTCGACTCTAAGAAACTCGTTGAATTTCCATTTGCCGCTGTCCTGATTGAATCCTGCCCGTAAGGATGCAATGGCGTAGCCGTTTGCATTACCCTGGGTAGGATCGAACGAGACGTAGCTCTTGCTGAAAGCACGACCTTCAATTGCTGTTGAGAAGCCGCTAGGCTTGTGTCTCCATGCGAGTTCGCCGAACATGGTATGTTTATAAATCCCAGGGATGTCGGTGCCAGCCTCTACATTTTTGCCGCCTGAGCTAAAGTCTTTTGTGAACTCTGCATCCAGATAGGTATATGCCAGGTAGGCTGACAGGCCATAAGCAAGTTTGCTGTCGATTGACAGTTCAAAGCCATTTCGCTCGCTTTCCTTGGCATTCGTATAAACGGTGCGTCCACCCGACGATGCCTCGACGACGATCTCATCATTAGTATCAATTTTGAATAGGGCAGCGTTGATTATCGTTGAGTCTCCGGCCATCCATTTGGCACCGACTTCATATTGCTTGCTGGTTGCGGCTTTCAGGTTGGTGTTGAGTCCACCGCCCGCGGCAGTGCTTTTGTAGGCGGCCTCGACAAATGTCGGGGTCTCAAAACTTTCCCCGGCATTGGCATAGAAATTGAGTGTATCGGTGGCCTTGAAAATGATGCCGACGACTGGAGTAGTCTCACTGTAAGTCACCGAGCCGCTGTCATCCAGATTTTTCCCCACGATGTATTTGTCGTCAGTTTCGAATTTGATTTTGCTGTGACGCAGTCCAGCATTCAAGTTCCAGCGAGGGTCGAGGTCAATCGAACCTTGAACATACTGGTCGAAGCTTCTCAGACGATTCATTTCGTCGCGGCGCAGCTTGCCCTTGACGCCACATGTGACAAAGGCATTCGAGCATGAGGTAGAAGTGCCGCTGGTCCGGATGTAGTTTTCGAAACCGCTACGCTCATCACTCATGCGGTCGACGTTGGTGCCAATGGTGAAGTTATACGGTTTGTCTGCAAGACTTCCGGTATGCGTCCAGCGCAGATCGATACCACCAAATTCACGATCGATTATTTGTACACCGCCACCACTTCCAGCAGGGATCTGGGCGCCGATGGGGATGGATTGATACTGTTCATTATCACGCTGGCCGTAGTAGGCCATGAAGCGCAGGGCGTCATTCTTGGTCAGTTGGTGCTCAAGTGTTGCGCCCATGTGCTCCTGGCTCTTGCTGACGCGCGTGTTGAAATCTTTAGTGCCCTGGCTTATCTGTTTTCTGTCTGCACGATACAGTTCCTTGGTCAGGCCCTGTGGGTCATCATTATCAGGCTGGTCGAGTGCTGTTGCCACCACAGTAAGCTTGGTGTCTTCATTGAGTTGCATCTTGATCTTGGCGTGGTAAGTGTCGCGTCTGAACTCCGCGTGGTTGCGATAGCCGTCCGACCGTACCGTGTTGGCGTTAACGACAATATTGAAATTATCGAAATCGCCGCCATAGGTGACGGTTTCACGATGGGTGTCATAGCTGCCGAAAGTGACGCCGCCCGAAAGTGTAGGGTTTTCGGGGCCGTCTTCGGTGAATATTTGCACAACGCCACCGGAGGAGTTGCCATAGAGGGCTGAGAACGAACCGCGCAGATATTCCACGCGTTTGGCCGTATCCAGGTTGAATGTGCCGGTCTGCCCCTGGCCGTCGGGCATGGATAGCGGAATACCGTCTTGATAAAGTCTGACACCGCGAACCCCGAAGGCGGAACGGGAGCCGAAACCACGAATCTGGATGCCCAGGTCTTGAGACGGGTTGTTGCGGTTGTTGACGACGACACCGGGCACGCGTGCTGCGGATTCGGACAGGTTGACTTGCAGTTGTCCTTCGCGGATGGTTTCGCCTTCCACCGAGTCAATTGACATGGGCAGGTCAAAGCTGTTCTGTTCAATGCGGGTACCGGTGACGACGACAGGAGCCAGACGAAGTGCATTATGCAGTTCGATTTCTTCTGCACTGAATTCATATTCAGCCATTGCGAAAGATGAGAATCCGAGGCTGATGCAACCTGCCAGCAACAGTTGAGCGTGCAGGGCGCGATAGGTGAATCGATGGTTCATGATGAATGGTTTCTTGGTTTTTTAAAGATGATATTGAACAATAGCCTTACTTGTGCGGAAAGAACATCATGATTTTCATGATATTTAGTAATGATTGATCTCTGTCAAATCACGCCTTCCAGCACCTGCACGCGCACCGGCATACCGGCTTCGATGTTACCGGTGCTTTCATCCAGCACGATGAAGCAATTGGCTTCCGACATTGAGCGCAGAATGCCGGAGCCCTGATTGCCGGTTGGCCTGACTTTCCAGTCACCATCCTGATCGAGATAGAGAGTGCCGCGCTGGAATTCGGTACGCCCTGGCAGTTTTTTGATGCTGTCCGTGCAAATGGCTTTTAGTAGAGGCGATGGCGTTGGTACGGGTTGGCCCATCAAAACCAGCAGTGCTTCACGCACGAATTGATAGAAAGTCACCATGACCGAGACCGGATTACCGGGCAGGCCGAAGTAGTGGGCATTGCCTACCTTGCCATAGGCCAGGGGGCGGCCGGGTTTCATGGCGATTTTCCAGAAGACGACTTGTCCCAGTTTTTCCAGTAGCTGTTTCATGAAGTCGGCTTCGCCGACCGAGACACCGCCGCTGGTGAGGATGACATCGGCGCTGGATGAGGCCTCGATCAAAGCCTGCTCGAGCAGTTCGGGCTCATCACGCACGACGCCCATGTCGATCACTTCGATGCCGAGGCGGGTGAGCATGCCGTAGAGGGTGTAACGGTTGCTGTCATAAACCTGCCCGACCTGCAGTTCCTGGCCGATGCTGGCGAGTTCGTCACCGGTGGAGAAAAAGGCGACGCGCAATTTGCGGTAAACCTTGACTTCACCAACGCCAAGCGAGGCGATCAGGCCAAGGTCAGCGGCACGCATCAGGTGGCCATTTGGTAATACGATCTGACCTTGCTTCAGGTCCTCGCCTGCATAGCGCATGTTCATGCCGCGTTTTGGGCCGTCGGTGAAACGCATGTTGTCGCCTTCAACCGTGACCCGCTCTTGCACCACCACCGTATCGGCTCCTTCCGGCATGACGGCGCCGGTCATGATGCGCACGCATTGGCCTTTTTTGATGCTGCCTTCATAGGCTTTGCCGGCAAAGGCGGTGCCGATGATCGTTAATGATGTTTCACCGGGGTTGGCCATGTCGTCGGCATTGAATGCATAGCCGTCCATGGCCGAGTTGTTGTGGTTGGGAACGTGGCAAGGGGAGTGGATATCCGCAGCCAGAACACGGCCCAGAGAGCTGCGTATCGGTACGCACTCCCTGGTGGTCACCGGTTTGAGAAATTCCTTGATGTAATTACGGGCCTGCACGACGGCCATCGAATTCGGGTCGTAATCGTCCAGGCAGCTGGGGTTGTTGATCAGGTCGGAAAGAGATTTTTCGTTCATGGCAGTCACTCAGAGGGAAACAAGTTTGGGTCTGTTCTCCATCCAGTTAAGGATGAATGTAGCGATTTCTTCCGGCTTATTCAGATCCAGTACCGGCAGGTTTGTGGCAACTGCCGCATCGCTGGCGATGGCAATGACGTGATGGTCGTGTGTCGAGATCAGCGGCTTGTTCATATCCGGGCGATGGACTTCTATTTTCGGGATGGGTTCGCCTTTGAAGCCTTCCACCAGAATCAGGTCAACCAGAGTGGCGTCGATTTGCGGCAGTAGTTCGGCAAGCCCGGATTCTTCCGGCTGCTGCTCCCGAATGCGTGAAAGCTCGGTCATCAAGGCCCAGCGATGACGCGAGCCGAGCAGCATCTGCACTGCGCCGGATTCGCGCAGGCGATAGCTGTCCTTGCCCGGATGGTCGATATCAAAGCTGTGATGGGCGTGCTTGATGACCGAAATGCGCAAGCCACGCGCATTCAGCAAAGGGATCAGGCGGGTCAGCAGGGTGGTTTTGCCGACGCCACTGCCGTAGGCGCAAAAACCCAGTAGGGGTACTTTGCTATGGATTGGTCTGTTGGCTGTCAATGTTTTACCTGATCTGGCGTTTTACCTGTTCTGAGCCTGCAGTGATTCGAGTTCTTCAATGGTGTTGATGTTGGCGAAAGCTCGGGGCTGGTCGTCGAATATCACTTCCACCACCTTCAGTGTGCTGTACCAGGCATCTATTTTTCGCCCGCCGTTCTGTAGATAATTTTGCAGATGAATCTTCAGACTTGTGCGACACAGGCAGAACACTGGATGCACCTGCATGCCGGTTTTTGCCACGGCCAGATCTGCATCGGCTTGCTGCAGTGCCTGCATCAGTCGGCTGGCCAGATCAGTCGGCAGGAATGGTGAGTCACATGGTACGGTCATGACAAGCGGATAATTTGCCGCAGACATGCCGCGGTGCAGCCCTGCGAGCGGCCCGGCAAAACCCTCGATTTCGTCCGGAATCACCGGGTAACCAAAAGCCGCATATTGCTCGATCTCACGATTGGCATTGACCAGGATTTCATCGACTTGCGGACGGAGTCTTTCCAGCACATGTGCTACCATGAGCTTGCCGGAAAATGGTATCAGCCCTTTATCCGCACCGCCCATCCTGCGCGCCAAGCCTCCTGCCAGCACAACCCCGGTGATGCTCATGTGTCGGCCTTTCCGGAAAAGTGGAAGCGTTCAGCGCCGGTGAAAATCAGGAAATGTTTTCCCTGAGAACGGCCTATCATGGTCATGCCGATCTTGTTGGCAATTTCCCAGCCCATGCGCGTAAGACCGGAGCGCGAGACCAGGAACGGTACGCGCATCTGCGCCGCCTTGATCACCATCTCGCTGGTGAGGCGGCCGGTGGTGTAGAAAATCTTGTCATCGCCCACAACGTTGTCCAGCCACATCATCCCTGCAATTGCATCCACGGCATTATGCCGGCCGACATCCTCGACGTAATAGAGAATCTCGCTGCCCTCGGCCAGCGCGCAGCCATGCAGTGCACCGGCCTTCTTGTAAAGGCTGTCGTAGAGGCGCACATTGTCCAGCAGTGCATACAAGGTCGATTCCAGCAGCACCGCGCCTTGCGGCAGGTGGATGTTGTCGATGTCTTCCATCAGGTCGCCGAACACGGTGCCCTGTCCGCAACCCGTGGTGACGGTGCGCTTGCCAAGCCGCTCTGTGGGTTGCAGGCCATGACGTGTAGAGACTGCCACCGCATCGACTTCCCAGTCGACATGGACTTCGGCAATCTCCTCGATGCTGCCGATCAGGCGCTGGTTGCGCAAATAGCCGATGGCCAGCGCCTCGGGTGCGGCGCCCAGTGTCATCAGTGTGACGATTTCCTGCTTGTCGACATACAGTGTCAGTGGCGCCTCTCCTGCGATTTGGGTTTCTATCTGTTCGCCGTGTTCATTGATTGCCGTGACGCCAAAGGTGAGCGGACGTGAGGCTTGTGAAGTGATGGGGCGCTCGAATGTCATGATGAATGCCGATACAGCTGAACGACTAGCCGCCGGTGTGTGACATGAAGCGCACTACCGCAGGTTCGGCGCGCCGCAGGTCAAAATCATGGCCTTTGGGCTTGATCTGCATGGCATCGAGGATGGCCTGGATCAAAGGTGCATCGTTATCCGGATGTGCCCTCAGTAGCGGCATCAGGTCAATCTTGTCCTCGTGGCCGAGGCAGAGGAAAAGTTCGCCTTTGCAACTGATGCGGACGCGATTGCAGGATTCACAGAAATTGTGACTGTGCGGCGAAATGAAGCCGACCCGGGTCTTTGTCTGCGGGATGCGCCAGTATTTTGCCGGCCCACCGGTGGTTTCCGCGCTACTGACCAAGGCGTGATGCTGTTGTAGCAGCTGGAGGGTGGCATCATTGCTGACATAGGTAGAATTACGCTGGTGATTGACTTCACCCAGCGGCATTTCCTCGATGTAGGCGATATCCAATTCCTGCTCAATGGCGAACTTCAGTAATGACAGCGCTTCGTCATCATTGATGCCGCGCATCAATACCGTATTGAGTTTGATGTTTTCAAAGCCGGCCTGCTTCGCTGCCGTAATTCCGCGCAGTACCTTTTCCAGTTCGCCGACGCGGGTGATCTTGCGAAAACGTTCAGCATCGAGGCTATCGAGGCTGATATTGATGCGTTTGATCCCAGCTTTTTTCAAAGCCTCTGCCTGTGATTCCAGCTGTGATCCATTGGTAGTGACCACTAGCTCACGCAGCCCTTGAAGCCGGCCGATCTGCTCAAACAGCCACAAGGCGTTCTTCCTGACCAGCGGCTCACCTCCGGTGATGCGGACTTTGCTGACACCCAAGTCAACGAAGATTTTTACCAGTCTTGCGCACTCTTCCAGCGACAGCACTTCGTCGCGCGGCAGGAAAGTCATGTCTTCCGACATGCAATAGACGCAGCGAAAATCACAACGATCGGTGATCGAAAGGCGGATGTAATCGACTTTCCGACCAAACTGGTCATGCAGTGCAGGCTGTGGGTGGGCTGTGGCTGACATTGGAAAGTTGAATAACCTTGCGCCAGTTGGCGCAGTAATTAGCTAAGACGTTCAATTTTAAGTCTTTCACCGGGGATTAACAATGCTGCGCGTAGTAGGGTTATAGTAATAATCCTCAGAAGCCAGCAATTAAATATATGACAGCAAAGAACATCAAAATTCACCTGCCCTCTGGCAAAGTGTCGGCAATCGGCCCGGGCAAGGCCGACCTGCTTGAAGCGATTGCGCAAAGCGGTTCGATTTCCGCAGCGGCACGACAGATGGGCATGTCCTATAAACGCGCCTGGGATCTGGTCGATACCATGAACAAAAGTTTCCGCGAGCCGCTGGTGCATACGGCGACCGGTGGAAGTCACGGCGGCGGGGCGCAGATGACCGAATTCGGGCATGAGATATTGCGGCGTTATCGAGAGATTGAACTCAAGTCCTATCAGGCAGTGGAGACCGAGTTGAAAGTCTTGACGGGGTTTCTGGCGCCACGCCAGTAATTGCTCACTATGGCCGATGAGCCATGCGATCAGGCGCAATCCTCCACCGGCGGCAGTTGCTGCAATTCTTCATCAGTGAACAAACGCGAGCGGATGATGAAATGCCGTCCGGTGCCCTGCTCCAGCGAGAATTGGCCGCCGTGGCCGGCAATCGCATCCAGTGTCAGATGGGTGTGCTGCCAGTACTCGAACTGAAACTTGGCCATATAAAAGGGCACACCGCACACTTCGCCCAGTTTGATGTCCGATGCACCTACCAGGAACTCGCCTTGTTTCAGGCACATGGGCGCGCTGCCTTCGCAGCAACCGCCGGACTGGTGGAACATGAGAGCGCCATGCCTGGTTTTGAGATCGTCAATCAACGCTTTTGCCGCGGGCGTCGCCGCGATGCGTGATACTGCCATGCGCTACTCCTCAAAAAATTCTGCGCGCGAGCCCTGGCGCGCGACTGAATGAAAAAGCGGATGCGAAGGTTGGCTAAACCATCGCATCCGCCTATGTTACCTGAACTGACAACAAGCCCTTTGTCGGCGAGGGGAAAACCGCATAAAGCCGGATTTACGTTTCGGCCACCGATTCAGAGTTGCCTAGAAAAAGCCTAGTGCGTTCGGGCTGTAGCTTACCAGCAGGTTCTTGGTCTGTTGGTAGTGGTCTAACATCATGCGGTGGTTTTCGCGACCGATGCCTGATTGCTTGTAACCGCCGAACGCAGCGTGTGCTGGATAGAGGTGGTAGCAGTTGGTCCATACGCGACCGGCCTGGATGCCTCGGCCCATACGGAAGGCACGAGCGCCATCGCGACTCCAGACACCTGCGCCAAGGCCGTACATGGTGTCGTTGGCGATCGCCAGTGCCTCGGCTTCATCCTTGAAGGTAGTGACGGACAATACTGGTCCGAAGATCTCTTCCTGAAAAATGCGCATCTTGTTGTGACCCTTGAATACGGTCGGCTCGATGTAATACCCCTCGCTGAGGTCGCCTGTCAGCTTCGTTTGCACCCCACCGGTCAGCAATTGCGCGCCTTCTTCCTTGCCAAGCTTGATGTAGGACATGATGATCTCGACCTGCTCGCTCGACGCTTGGGCACCGATCATGGTGCTGGCGTCCAGCGGGCTGCCCTGCTTGATGGCCTTGACGCGCTTGAGGGCGCGTTCCATGAACTTGTCGTAGATGGATTCTTGAATCAGTGCGCGACTAGGGCAGGTGCAGACTTCGCCCTGGTTCAGCGCGAACAGCGCAAAACCTTCCAGGCACTTGTCGAAGTAGGCATCGTCGGCGTCCATGATGTCTTCGAAGAAGATATTGGGTGACTTGCCGCCGAGCTCTAGCGTGGAGGGGATGAGGTTCTGTGATGCGTATTGCATGATCAGGCGGCCGACTGATGTGGAACCCGTGAAGGCGATCTTGGCAATACGCGAACTGGTTGCCAGTGGCTTGCCGGCTTCCACGCCATGACCGTTAACGACGTTGAGCACGCCGGGTGGCAGCAAGTGGCCGACCAGTTCCATTACTACCAGGATAGAAGCTGGCGTTTGCTCGGCTGGCTTCATGACGACGACGTTGCCAGCAGCCAGTGCTGGTGCCAGCTTCCACGCAGCCATCAAGATAGGGAAGTTCCAGGGGATGATTTGGCCGACGACGCCCAGTGGCTCATGGAAATGATAGGCCATGGTTTCGTGGTCGATTTCGCTGATGCGGCCTTCTTGTGCACGGATTGCGCCAGCAAAATAGCGGAAGTGGTCAATCGCCAGCGGAATATCGGCATTCATGGTTTCGCGAATCGGCTTGCCGTTGTCGATGGTTTCGGCGATGGCAATCTTTTCCAGATTTGCTTCCATGATGTCGGCGATTTTTAGCAAGATGTTGGCGCGCGCGGTGGTGGAGGTTTTACCCCAGGCTTCCCTGGCCGCATGAGCAGCATCCAGTGCCAGATTGACATCCTTCTCGTTAGAGCGTGCGACCTGGCAGAATACTTTGCCGGTGATTGGGCTGATATTGTCGAAGTACTGACCATCGACAGGAGCTACCCATTTGCCACCGATAAAATTGTCGTATTTGGCTTTGTAGGGGATGGCTACGCCAAGATTCTTCAAGCTTTCTAGACTCATTACTTCACTCCTCAAGTGTTGGTTTAACGGCACCGGCTACGTGCAAATATGTGGTTTGGATTAGCGTGCGATATCTATAGCAGATAGCGTGCCCGTTTTTATGGACAGCTTAGTAGCTGATTAATTGCATTATTTTTTTCTCGGCATTGTGTTTCGCTTGTGATGCGGGCAGAATGAAACACTTTCCATGATCAAATTGAGACAGTTGAGACAATTATGAGCCGGTCCAATTACCTACATCAGATTCGTAGTGCGCGTGAGCGACTTCAGGATCGAGGTGAGTTACCGGAAGGCTTGTTGCCGGAATCTATCCAGCGTTCATGGGAGCGTTGTATCGAGACCGGGCTGGCCGTCAATCTGAGGCCGGAAACCGAGCCTGCCGCCACCCAGCAGCTGAATGAGCTGCGCGAACGAAATTCGCGATTGCTGACGCAGGCGCAACCGGAGATGGAAAGCCTTTATTCGCATATCGCCGGTACGCAGAGCATGGTTATCCTGAGCGATGCCGATGGCACTATCATCCATGCCTTGGGTGACCGGGCTTTCATGAGCAAGGCGCAGAGGGTAGCGTTGCAGCCTGGTGTTTCCTGGCGTGAGGACATCTCCGGTACCAATGCCATCGGCACCGCGCTGATCGAGAAAAATCCTGTATTCGTCATGGGGGGCGAACACTATTTTGAAGAGAACGCTTTCCTCAACTGTTCCGCTTCGCCGATTCTTGATCCTCACGGCAGTGTGATAGGTGTCCTGGACCTTTCCGGTGACCACCGGCAGCCGCAGGAGCACACCATGGCACTGGTGCGTATGTCGGCGCTGATGATCGAAAACCGCCTGTTCAATGCCGGTTTTGCCACCGATGTCACTATACGTTTTCACACACGACCGGAATTTATCGGCACCCTGTGGGAAGGAATCGCGGTGTTCTCGCCGGACGGCAAGCTGCTGGCCATTAATCGCACCGGCGCTTTCCAGCTTGGATTGGACGAGCAGAAGATCAGCGGTATTGAATTCGACCGCTTGTTTGAAGTCAATCTGACCAAATTTCTTGATGTGGCCAGACGCTCGCTTTCTAGTAAATCCATGCTGGTGCTGAAAAACGGCCTGCGATTGCATGCCAAGGCCGATCCTGGCATGCACACGCTGGCGAAAGCGATTTCCATGCCGGGCAATGGGTTGGACAAATATCAGCCGACTATCGAGCAGCTGCAAGCGGCGGAGACTCCGCTCGACAGGCTGGATACCGGTGACAGTATGCTGCGCAAGACGCTGGTGCGGGCACGCAAAGCGCTTGGACATGATATTCCGGTGCTGATCGAGGGTGAGACCGGCACAGGCAAGGAATTACTGGCCAAGGCGATTCATGAGTCGGGCCAGCGCAAGCACGGCGCTTTCGTCGCCATCAACTGTGCATCCATACCGGAAAGCCTGATCGAGTCAGAACTATTTGGCCACGAAGAAGGAGCTTTTACCGGTGCGCGCCGTCGCGGTGCGGTCGGTCGTGTCCAGCAGGCGCATGGGGGTACGTTGTTTCTCGATGAAGTAGGCGAGATGCCGCTGGCGTTACAGGCGCGCTTGTTGCGCGTAATCCAGGAGCGCGAGATCGTTCCTTTGGGTAGCAACAAGCGCATCCAGGTCGATATTTCGATTATCGCCGCAACCAATCAGCGTTTGCGTGACCGCGTGCAGCAGGGCGAATTTCGTGAGGACCTTTATTACCGGCTCAACGGACTGCGCCTGACTCTGCCGCCATTGCGCGAAAGGGACGACTTGCCAGCGCTGATTCAGCGCATACTGCAAGAAAACCTGGGCAGAAAAGAGGTCGTCATTCAGCCTGAAGTGCTGGACCTGCTGCAGCGACACCCATGGCGTGGCAATGTGCGACAGTTGTTCAATGTGCTGCGCTCGGCGCTGATCTTTATGGAAGATCATGAGCTTGGTATTCGGCATCTGCCGGAAGACTTCTTTGAAGAGATGGATGGCGGTAGTTCAGCGCCGCAAGTTTCTGTCATGGAGATGGCCGAAGCCAGCCTGCCAGAGACTGAGGCCGCTTTGATCAGACGTGCGCTGGCTGCACATCATGGCAACATGACGGCCGCCGCCAGGCAACTGGGTATCAGCCGGGCAACAATTTACCGCAAATCAAAGCGTTTGAATCTTGCTTAGCCGATAGCAGCTGACTGACCGTCTGGGTTTCAGGCGAGTGCGGTCTGATGTTCCCTGATGGCTGCAGTGACCATGGCATGTAATCCGGACCCCTGTTTTTCCAGCACGTGGGCGACAAGTTGCTGCCGCATTTTCAGGGCCCAGAAATTTTTGATGTGGGCAGCGATACTTTCCTTAGCCAATTCGTTATCAGGATAGGATTCAAAGAAATCGCCTATCTGGTTGGCCATGACAATAAGACGTTCGATATTCATTTCACTTCCTTGTGCAGTATTCTTTCTGGGCAGCTGTATATGACATGCTGGCTTTGCCGCGCAAAGCCGACCAGCGTGATGCCGCAATTCTGAGCAATCTTGATGGCGAGGCCGGTAGGCGCAGACATGGCGACCAGGATGGGGACGCCGATGCTGGCAACCTTTTGTACCATCTCGTAACTGGCACGGCTGGTGGTCAGCACAAAGCCGGCTGACTGTTTGCCGGCGCTCGTCCTGGCGCCGATCAGCTTGTCCAGCGCATTGTGCCGCCCGACATCCTCTCGCAGGATTTCAATCTCGCCTGCAGGGTTTACCCAGGCACTGGCATGGGTGCCGCCGGTCAGCGCCTGCAATTGCTGTTGCCTGCTGATACGGCTATAAGCTTGCTCAATGGCATGCGCGTGGACGCGTTCGGCAATTTTCACTACATTCATCTGGCTGCGCATAACCTGATCCAGGCTTTCGGCCCCACATAAACCACAACCGGTTCTGCCTGCCATGCTCCGACGTCTTTGCTTCAGGTTCTGGAACGGCTCAGCGGCCAGCTCAATATGCAGTTCCATACCCTTGGCATGATGCAGCACCTCGATGCCGTATATCTCGGACGGGTAACTGACGATGCCTTCTGTGAGCGAAAAGCCCAGTGCGAAATCTTCCAGATCCTGTGGAGTCGCCAGCATCACGGCATGAGAGATGCCGTTATAGACCAGCGCCACCGGTACTTCTTCAGCGACGCGATCGTCAAATGTATGAGCACGTCCGTCTTCCCATTTGAGTACCGGGTAATGGGAGGAAGTCGCTTCAGCCATGGTGACTTCGGCAGGGGCTTTCATGATCGACTATTCCACCTGGGCACTGTTTTGCAGTTTGCCAGTGAAGGCTTTCTGTTCCTTGCTGAAAGCCTGGTATTCTCGCTGCCATTCTGATGGCTGCGATACGCGGCTAACCTGTACCGCTGTCACCTTGTATTCCGGACAGTTGGTGGCCCAGTCCGAATTGTCCGTGGTGATGACGTTGGCACCCGATTCCGGGTGGTGGAAGGTGGTGTACACCACGCCGGGTTGCATGCGCTCGCTGACACTGGCGCGCAGTACCGTTTCACCGGCACGGCTGGCGATGCCGACCCAATCGCCATCCTTGATGCCACGATCTTCGGCGTCATGCGGATGGATCTCGATGCGGTCTTCCGGGTGCCATACGACATTGTCAGTACGACGTGTCTGCGCGCCGACATTGTATTGTGCCAGGATGCGCCCTGTGGTCAGGATCAGTGGATATTTCTGGGTGACACGTTCCGTGGTCGGCACGTATTGCGTGACGAAGAACTTGCCCTTACCCCTGACGAATTCGTCGATGTGCATGATCGGTGTGCCTGCAGGATACTCCGCGTTACAGGGCCACTGGATGCTGCCCAGTTTATCTAGTTTTTCGAAGCTGACGCCGTGAAAAGTCGGCGTCAGTGTGGCGATTTCATCCATGATGTCGGACGCATGCCGGTAGGGCATCGGATAACCCAGCGCATTCGATAGCATGGCGGTAATCTCCCAGTCCTCGTAACCGTTTTTCGGTGTCATCACGCGCCTGACTGGCGAAATGCGGCGTTCGGCATTGGTGAAGGTGCCGTTCTTTTCGAGGAAAGAGGCGCCGGGGAAGAACACGTGGGCGTACATTGCGGTCTCGTTGAGGAATAAGTCTTGCACGATGACACATTCCATGGATTCGAGCGCGCGAGTCACATGCTGCGTATCCGGATCGGACTGGGCGATATCCTCACCGTTGCAATAGAGCGCTTTGAATGAGCCGTTCACCGCCATATCCAGCATGTTGGGGATGCGCAGGCCCGGATCCTTGCTCAACGGACGGCCCCATGCCGCTTCAAATAGCGCGTGCGTGGTTTCATCGGCCACGTGACGATAGCCGGGGTATTCGTGTGGCATCGATCCCATGTCGCATGAGCCCTGAACGTTGTTCTGACCACGCAGCGGATTGACGCCCACGCCTTCGCGCCCGATATTGCCGGTAGCCATCGCCAGGTTGGCAATGCCCATGACGGCAGTGGAACCCTGGCTGTGTTCGGTGACGCCCAGGCCGTAATATATCGAGGCGTTGCCACCGGTGGCGTAAAGCCTTGCCGCAGCACGCACGGTTTCTGCCGGGATATTGAGGTCATCGGTCAGCGCTTCCGGCGAGTTCTCCGGCCGTGCAACAAAATCGCGCCACATTTCGTAGGAGTCCCATTCACAGCGCTCTTTAACGAACGCTTCATTGACCAGCCCTTCGGTGACAATGACGTGGGACAGGGCCGAGATCAATGCGACATTGGTGCCGGGGCGCAGTTGCAGGTGGTAGTCGGCCTTGACGTGTACCGTGGAAACCAGCTCGATGGCACGCGGATCGGCCACAATCAATTTGGCGCCGGCACGCAGATGGCGTTTTAACTGTGAGCCAAATACCGGATGGGCGTCAGTCGGGTTGGCGCCGATGATCAGGATGACGTCGGAATGCATGACGGAGTCAAAAGTTTGTGTGCCGGCCGACTCTCCCAGCGTCTGTTTCAGCCCATAGCCGGTAGGGGAGTGACAGACGCGAGCGCAGGTGTCGACGTTATTGCTACCGAAAACTGCACGTACCAGCTTCTGCACCACGTAGACTTCTTCATTGGTGCAGCGCGAGGAGGTAATGGCGCCGATGGTATCAGTGCCGTGTTGGTTCTTGATACGCGTGATCTCGCTGGCAGCATAGTTGATGGCTTCTTCCCACGACACTTGCTGCCAGGGATCCTGAATGCTTTTGCGGATCATCGGTGTGGTGATGCGTTCCTTATGGGTGGCATAACCCCAGGCAAAACGTCCCTTGACGCACGAATGACCATGGTTGGCGCCGCCATCCTTGTTGGGCACCATGCGAATGACTTCTTCGCCCCGCATTTCGGCGTTGAAGGAGCAGCCGACGCCACAATAGGCGCAGGTGGTGACGACCGTGTGCTCCGGCAGGCCGCGCTCAATGACGGTGTTTTCCATGAGTGATGCTGTCGGACAGGCCTGGACACAGGCGCCACAGGATACGCACTCGGAGTCGAGGAAGCTTTCGATGCCGGGTGCTACCCTGGAATCAAAACCGCGCGCCTCGATGGTGAGGGCAAAGGTTCCCTGGATTTCTTCGCAGGCCCGCACACAACGTGAGCAGACGATGCAACGCGCCGGATCGAAGGTGAAGTAAGGGTTGGAAGTGTCTTTTGCGGCCTGGAGGTGATTGGCACCTTCCTGACCATAGCGTACTTCACGCAGACCGACGGCACCGGCCATATCCTGTAACTCGCAGTCGCCGTTGGCAGCGCAGGTCAGACAGTCGAGCGGATGGTCGGAGATATAGAGTTCCATGGTGCCGCGCCGGATGTCGGCCAGCTTCTGTGTCTGAGTATGAACCTTCATGCCCTGATCTACCGGTGTGGTGCAGGAAGCGGGGTAGCCCCGGCGGCCGTCGATTTCGACCAGGCAGAGGCGGCAGGAGCCGAAGGGTTCCAGGCTGTCGGTCGCGCAGAGTTTGGGGACGGTAATGCCGGCCATCATCGCAGCGCGCATGACAGAGGTGTCCTTGGGTACAGTGATCTGGCGGCCGTCAATTTCCAGGCTGATGTGGGTGTCACTGTGCTTGATCGGTGTGCCGTAATCGATGGGCTTGTCCATGATGGTCTCCTAGGCGCTTATGCTGCCGTTGTGCTGGCGTCCACGCCAAAATCTTCAGGAAAATGGTTGAGTGCGCTGAGTACCGGATAGGGTGTCATTCCACCTAAAGCGCAAAGTGAGCCATTCAGCAGGGTGTCACTCAGGTCCCTGACCAGTGCTATGTGCTTGGCCCGCTGATTGCCGGCTATGATTTTGTCCATGACCTCCACGCCGCGCGTGGAGCCGATGCGGCAAGGCGTGCACTTGCCGCAGGATTCGATGGCACAAAATTCGAAGGCATAACGGGCCATTTTTGCCATGTCCACCGAGTCATCGAAAGCAACAATGCCGCCATGGCCGAGCACAGCCCAGAGTTCGCTGAACTTTTCATAATCCAGCGGCGTATCAAACTGCGATTCTGGCAGGTAGGCACCGAGCGGGCCACCGACCTGTACTGCGCGTATCGGGCGCCCACTGGCTGAACCGCCGCCGAAATCATAGAGCAGTTCGCGTAGCGTGATGCCGAATGCTTTCTCGACCAGGCCGCCATGCTTGATGTTGCCTGCCAGTTGGATAGGCAGAGTACCGCGTGAACGGCCCATGCCGTAGTCTCTGTAATAGCCGGCACCCTTGTCGAGGATGATGGGTACGCTGGCCAGGCTGATGACATTGTTGACCGCGGTCGGTTTGCCGAACAAGCCTTCGATCGCCGGCAATGGCGGTTTGAAGCGCACCAGTCCACGCTTACCTTCCAGGCTTTCCAGCAGCGAGGTTTCTTCGCCGCAGACATAGGCGCCGGCCGCGCGCCGGACTTCCAGGTTGAAATTGCGGCCGCTATCGAGGATGTTGTTACCCAGATAGCCGTTTTTATAGGCGCAATCGATGGCTTCGTTCAGCGTCTGCAGCGCGTCCGGGTATTCCGAACGCAGGTAGATATAACCTTTTGTGGCGCCCACCGCGATACCGGCGATGGTCATGCCTTCAATCAGCACAAACGGATCGCCTTCCATGATCATGCGGTCGGAGAAAGTGCCGGAGTCGCCCTCATCGGCATTGCAGACGATGTATTTCTGTGCAGCTTCGCAGCCGAGTACAGTCTTCCATTTGATGCCGGTCGGAAAAGCGGCGCCACCGCGCCCACGCAAGCCGGATTCGGTGACTTCGTGCACAATATCGGCAGGCGTCATGGAAAACGCGCGACGTAGTCCGCGATAGCCGTCATGCGCGATGTAGTCATCAATGCTGACCGGGTCGGTGATGCCGACGCGGGCAAAAGTCAGACGTTCCTGATTTTTCAGCCAGGACAGTTCATTGGTGATTCCTAGTAGCAGGTGATGCTGGCCACCATAGAGAAAATTACAATCGAACAGTTCGGCAACATTTTCCGGCGCGACCGGGCCATAGGCAACCCGGCCCTGATCGGTCGCCACCTCGATCATGGGTTCCAGCCAGTGCATACCTCTGGAACCGTTTCTGACAAGCTCGACAGATGCGCCGCGCCGTGCGGATTCTATCGCTATCTGCATGGCAACCTGGTCTGCACCCATGGAAAGTGCAGCGGAATCTCGGGGGATGTAAACCTTGATGCTCATTTTGAATCTCTCGCGGCTTGTATCAGGCTATTGAGTTTTTCAGGGCTGACGCGCCCATAGACTTTTTCATCCAGCATGACGGAAGGCGACAGGGAGCAGTTGCCGAGACAATAGACCGGTTCCAGGGTGACGGCCAGGTCGGCGCTGGTCTCGTGATAGTCGATTTGCAAGCGGGATTTTGCGCAGGCTTCAAGTTCGGCTGAGCCCATGGCCTGGCAAGATTCGGCGCGGCATATCTGCAACACGTGGCGGCCTGGCGGCTGAGTATGAAAATGATGATAGAAGGTCACCACACCATGTATTTCCGCAATGGATAGATTCAGCGCCTTGCTGATCGGGCTGTAACTCTCTTCCGGAATATAGCCGATGTCATCCTGTATCGCATGCAGCAAAGGCAACAACCCGCCTGGCGTAGTCCTGTATTTGTCGATGTGAATCAGGATCCTGGAAAAATTGGTCGCTTCCAAAATATGCTCTTTCTGGCTGTCTCAAAAAACAATCGATATATATTACCAAATATTACGATGGTTATATCTTAATAAATATATTGAAATCATTATTTTGTTCTTCTTAAAAGCGCTATATTTACATATGTAGAACGTTTGACCGGATATTTGAGTTATAACAATGAAAAGGATGATTAACAGATGGCGATGAAACGTCATGAGAGAGGGCTGAGTGCGATGTACCAATCAGTGAGGAGCCTGCTGTTCTGGCTGCTGCTTGTGCTTGCGGTTCCTGTGCAGGCTGCCAGTGGCGAGGTGGTACGTCTGGCGACAACGACCAGCACCGCCAATTCTGGTTTGCTTGATTATCTCCTGCCCTCATTCGAGCGTCAGTGCGGTTGCAAGGTACATGTGATTTCGGTTGGCACCGGCAAGGCCCTGAAACTTGGCGAGGATGGCAATGTGGATGTTGTGCTGGTACATGCACGCGGACTGGAGGATGCTTTTGTCGTAGCCGGACATGGCGTCGAGAGGCGTGATGTGATGTACAACGACTTTGTCCTGATTGGGCCAGAGCAGGATCCGGCGCGCGTCGCAGGTGGCCAGGACATCGTCGCGGCCATGAAAAAGATTGCGGCTAGCCAGTCAAAGTTTGTTTCTCGTGGTGACAATTCCGGCACCGAACAGATGGAAAAGTCCTACTGGGCTCAGGGTGAGATTCCCTTTGCAGAGATCAGCAAGGCTAGCTGGTATGTCTCCGCAGGCCAGGGCATGGGTGAGGTTTTGATGATGACAGGTGAGATGCGTGCCTATACATTGACCGACCGCGGTACCTACATCAGTTATCGTGAGCGTATCGGTCTGCCGATTCTGGTGGAGGGTGATGAGCGCATGTTCAACCCCTACGGCATTATCGCGGTCAATCCGAAAAAATATCCGGATATCAATCATGCCGGGGCCATGCAGTTGATCAACTGGATCACCTCGGATCAGGGGCAGCAGAAGATTGCCGCATTCCGCGTCAATGGCGAGCAATTATTCATGCCGTCGGCTCGCAAATAAAAAGTTTTAGCCCATCAGATGGAATTGCTGGAAACCACTTATGCTGCACTGCGTCTGCTATGGAGCGGCGACCGGACGCTGTGGGGCATTATCTGGATTTCGATCAAGGTCTGCTTCCTGGCGCTGGTAATGGCGACCCCGCCAGCTGTACTGCTGGGTTTTGTGCTGGGAAGTTTCAGGTTCCCCGGTAGACGCGTATTGATTGTTCTTGTGCAGACGCTGCTGGCGCTGCCGACCGTGGTGATTGGCCTCATTCTTTATATGCTGTTGTCAAGACAGGGGCCATTCGGCAGTATGCATCTGCTTTTCACTCAGGAAGCCATGATCATCGGCCAGGCCATTCTGGCTTTTCCTATACTTGCCGCGCTGACGCTCTCCGCTGTGCAGGGTGTCGATCAGCGCGTGGCAGAAACTGCACGTACACTGGGTGCGGACAGATGGCGTACGATGTTGACCATGCTGCTGGAAGTACGCTTTGCTGTGATGGCGGCCATGGTCAGCGGTTTCGGTCGTGTGATTTCGGAGATCGGCTGCGCCATGATGGTCGGCGGCAACATCGCCAATGTCACGCGCAACATCACAACAGCCATTGCGTTGGAAACCAGCAAGGGCGAATTTGTGCAGGGCATTGCGTTGGGAATAGTGTTGGTGATGGTCGCGCTGGGAATCAATTTCGGATTGGCGCTGATGCAGGGCCGCGGAGGACAGCAATGAGTTCAAAGCAAGTGCTGCTGAAGCTGCAGGATTTACGAAAATATTATGATTCACGTCTGATACTGGATATCGATTCGCTGGAGCTGAGGCGAGGCTGCACTTATTTGATTACCGGCAGCAATGGTGCCGGGAAAACCACTTTGCTACGAGTTCTGGCAGGTCTGGAATCGGCAGAGATTAGGGCATTCAGTTTTGATGGAATGCCGGTGCCGACAGATGAGATTGCACAGAAGCTGTCCCCGCGCTTGATTTATTTGCATCAGCATCCCTATCTGTTCAACACTTCGGTGGCCTCGAATATCGCTTTTGGCTTGAAAGCCCAAGGTGTACCGCATGGTAGGCAGAAGCAGTTGGTTAACGAGGCTTTGACCTGGGCCGGGGTCGGGCATGTGTCTCATGTCGCGCCGCCAAAATTGTCAGGTGGTGAAAGGCAGCGTGTGGCGCTGGCCCGGGCCAAGGTGCTTGATCCGGATATATTGCTGCTGGACGAACCGACGGCCAATCTGGATGAAGCCGCACGTCTGCAGGTGGTGCATCTGATTCGCCAGATGTGTGACAACAATCATTGTGTCGTTATTGCCACGCACGATCCAGAGCTGATCGCGCTGCCAGGCATGGTCAAATGGCACCTGCATCAGGCGCAGCTTTCAAACGGCTGAGTTTAAGCCTGATTGCTACGCTGGAAGAGGCGAAAGCTTTCGCGTCGCTCGGCGGCGCGCTTGCCTTCCCAGACAAGCTGCCAATGGTCACCCGGATCTATACGGGGGCTGCCGCGCTCATCCTGAATCAGGTAGAAACTGCAATCAACATGACGCCCCGTTGTCTGCACCTGAATGTCCGTGTAGTAGTGCAGTAGTGCCGTCTGTGCGCTGCCCAGGTTCGGGCTCTGCAAGCAGTCGTATTGTGCAGGCACGGCCTGGCCTATGCCCTGCATGACACCGGCATAGCTCCTGGCAGAATCAATCCATGGTAACCATAGGCACATCAGCAGGCTCCAGACCATGGTGCTGCCGACAGCCCAGTCAGTCACCGCTGCGCGATTGGAGTGGCGCGAGTTGTTGATGACCAGCAGCCAGATGACAGTGATGGCGATGGCAGCGATCAGGCCAATCCAGCCAATGACGGGCGTATTCATGCCGGAGAGTACCTGCATACGCTCATTGAGTTTTGCCGGCCAGCCAAATTGCATGGCAAACCAACCCAGCCATATCAAAAAGGCCATGGTGCCGAACAGCATGAGGCCGAACCAGTTGAGCAGTCCGGCGGCACCACGCTTCAAGGTTTCGACGCTACCGCCGGCAAGCGCGGCCAAAGGCAGTAAAAAGGCCAGCGCGTTGCCCTCAGACGGGTTGTTGGTGGTGCCGATCAGAGTCAGGCTGACAAGAAAGAATGTAATGGGCAGCTGAAATTTTTGCTCATTCAACAGATCCTTGCGGTAGTGCCACAAGCCCCACATGGCCAGAGGCAGCGCCGGCAGTGCATACCAGCTCAGAGTTTTGAGGTAATACCAGTAATTGACACCGTTGATGCTATTAATGCTGTGTTGCCACCAGCTGAGAAAAATCTCCGGCGCGATGAACCAGCTTAAGGCTGGCCAGATGAACAGCCATGGGGCAGAAAACAGGCTGGCGATAGCGAGTACGATGAGAAAGCTTTTAGTGCGCCAGGCTGAAAAGAGCAGGGGCAGAACAGTTGCCGTCAGCACCAGGCCAAGCGCTGGAATCAGGCCAATAGCAAGAAAGGCTATACCTGTACCGCTACCGAGCAGTATTGATGCTCGGTATGGGCGTCTTTTCGACAGCGCCAGCGCATAAAAGCCCATGGCGGAGCCCGCTAACCCGGCAACTTCCGGTCTCAGTAGATGGGCGGCAAGTACCAGGCCTAGCGAGCCGAGGAAGATGAAAGTGGTCTGGCGTCCGGCGCCATAGCCCCACAGTTCTCTGCCTATCATGCCGACCATTAGCAGAGTGATGGTCATCCACAGGCCAGTGACCAGGCGTGCAGCGTCATGGGTATCAAGAATTGGGGAGAGTGCTTTGGCGGTGGCCGTGGCCGTCAGGTAGTAAAGCGGAGGCTGTTCCAAATTGCGCTGGCCAGCAGCGAGAGGGATAAGCAGATTTTCGCCTTGCAGCATGGTTTTGACGATGCTGGCGCTTCGCGATTCGTCAGGTTTCCATGGTTCATGGCCGATCAGGCCCATGCAAACCCAGATTACGCTCAGTATGATCAGCAGCCGGGTTTTTGCGCGTTCGCCGATGCGCGCGCGTGGCGTTGCCAGGTTGCCCTGCCAGTCATGTTCCAGTTCAAAAGCCATTTTTATCCGTTATTTTTGAACAGCGTAGATTGGGATTTTAAAAGCAAAAAGGCAGCGATAGCTGCCTTTTTATCAAAAACATGCCAACAATTACATGCCGTATTTTTGACGGAACTTCTCAACACGGCCAGCGGTGTCCAGAATCTTCTGTTTGCCGGTGTAGAACGGATGGCACAGTGAACAGACTTCAACGTTGAAGTCTTTGCCAATGGTTGTACGTGTCTTGAACTTGTTGCCGCAGCTGCAAGTTACGTTTACTTCAGGGTAATTCGGATGGATATCGGCCTTCATGCTGATGTCTCTTTCAAATGCTGTCGCAGAAAACCGGTGATTATCAATCAAACGGGCGAGTTTTTCAACAACTAATTTAGTAAATGCTTATTCAGCGAGCTTTGGTATTTTGCAGATTAACCGCGGCGCATGCTGTCGAAGAAGTCCGAATTGTTCTTGGTAGCCTTGATTTTATCCAACAGGAATTCCATCGCTGAGGGGTGAGGCCAGTGACACGGTGCGCGTAGCGCCGGTGCGGGAATCTGGCCTCGACCTCGAAGCTA
>RCMZ01000249.1_pt1 | contig 33065 bp, 29 predicted proteins | sample 2041141 | NCBI WGS metagenome assembly RCMZ01 (sample SAMN09708263, study PRJNA481090) | Wastewater metagenome, whole genome shotgun sequencing project. | biome: sewage; isolation source: Davis station wastewater (DW) | place: Antarctica: Davis Station | collected 2010-03-01 | reverse complement strand
GTAGAATCGCGGGTTTTCCGTACAACCCGTGGAGTTGATGGCATGACGGACGTTAAGAAGGTAGTTCTGGCCTATTCCGGTGGCCTGGATACCTCGGTGATCCTCAAGTGGCTGCAAGACACCTATCACTGTGAAGTGGTGACCTTCACCGCCGACCTCGGCCAGGGCGAAGAGGTCGAACCGGCCCGCGCCAAGGCTCAGGCCATGGGCGTCAAGGAAATCTACATCGATGACCTGCGCGAAGAGTTCGTGCGTGATTTCGTCTACCCGATGTTCCGCGCCAACACCGTGTACGAAGGCGAGTACCTGCTGGGTACGTCCATCGCCCGTCCGCTGATCGCCAAGCGTCTGATCGAGATTGCCAACGAGACTGGCGCTGACGCCATCTCCCACGGCGCCACCGGCAAAGGCAACGACCAGGTCCGTTTCGAGCTGGGCGCCTACGCGCTGAAGCCGGGCGTGAAGGTCATTGCTCCGTGGCGCGAGTGGGACCTGCTGTCACGCGAGAAGCTGATGGACTATGCCGAGAAGCACGGCATTCCGATCGAGCGTCACGGTAAGAAGAAGTCGCCGTACTCCATGGATGCCAACCTGCTGCACATCTCCTATGAAGGCGGCGTGCTGGAAGACACCTGGACCGAGCACGAAGAAGACATGTGGAAATGGACCGTGTGCCCGCAACAGGCACCGGACGTAGCCACCTACATCGAGCTGACCTACCGCAAGGGCGACATCGTTGCCATCGACGGCGTTGAGATGACTCCAGCCACCGTGCTGGCTGAATTGAACCGCATCGGCGGCCTCAACGGCATCGGCCGTCTGGATATCGTCGAGAACCGTTATGTCGGCATGAAGTCCCGTGGCTGCTACGAGACCCCAGGCGGCACCATCATGCTGCGTGCGCACCGCGCCATTGAGTCGATCACCCTGGACCGCGAAGTGGCCCACCTGAAAGACGAGCTGATGCCCAAGTACGCCAGCCTGATCTACACCGGCTACTGGTGGAGCCCGGAGCGTCTGATGCTGCAACAGATGATCGACGCCTCCCAGGCGCATGTGAACGGCGTTGTGCGCCTGAAGCTGTACAAGGGCAACGTCATCGTCACCGGGCGCAAGTCCGACGACTCGTTGTTCGATGCCAACATCGCCACCTTCGAAGAAGACGGCGGTGCTTACAACCAGGCCGACGCGGCGGGCTTTATCAAGCTCAACGCGCTGCGCATGCGTATCGCTGCTGGTAAAGGTCGTAAGTTGTTCTAACGGCTGCCGGTAGAAAAAACGCCTCGCTTTTGCGGGGCGTTTTTTTGTCTGCTGATTTTGGTTGGTGAGTCAGGGCTTGCTGCTGGCCAGTTTGGCTGGGGTCGGCGGGCGCAGGTACTGCTGCAGCAGGGCGACCAGGTTGGCCTTGGGCGCCAGCAGGATTTCCACTCGGCGATTCAGGGCTCGGCCCTCAGGACTGTCGTTGGCGGCGCGTGGCATGTCTGAACCCACACCCTTGAGGCGCATGCGGTCGCGCTCGAAGCCGCTGAGACGGAAGATGCCGCCAACCGCCTGGGCCCGCTGTTCGCTGATCCGTCGGTTCAATTCCAGTTTGCCGCTGCTGTCGGCGTGACCGAGGATCAGCACGGCCGCGCCTTGCGGGTCTTGCTCGGCGAGCTTGGCCATGCGTGTGAGCGGGCCGAGTTTGGCCGGCAGCAGCAGTTGCGGCCGGTCCGGGTTGAAGCTGCCCTGGACCGGCATGGTTACCAGCAGCACATCCTCGCGTCGCTCCAGATCAAAGCCGCTGCCCTGCAAAGCTTCGCGCAGGCGTGGCTCGTAGTCATCCAGCCATTTCTGATCATATTTGGGCGCCGCCAGGGTTGGGTTGGCGGCGATTTTTCCTGCGCTGGCGCTGTCGAATGGCCACCAGCGTTTGGCCGTGGTGCTCTTGTCGGGTGCGGTGCCGGAGTGGGCGCAACCGCCGAGCATGATCAGGGCCATGGCTAAAACGAGTTTGGGTGACATGCAGGTGTTTCCTGAAAGGTGCGCTGCCAAGCGGCCGGCGCCAGAGGGGCGCAGTCTTTCCTGTCAGCGGCCGATAGGCAAGGGCGGTAGCGCGCCGTTGGTCGCTGGGCCGTTGCTGCTTGGCCTGGCAAGTCTGGCGGTTCACAATGCGCCACTGATTTATCGCTGAGGGAACCACCATGCGAATTTTGCACACCATGCTGCGCGTCGGCGATCTGGATAAATCCATCGCCTTTTACACCGAAGTGCTGGGCATGACTCTGCTGCGCCGCAACGACTACCCGGACGGCAAGTTCACCCTGGCCTTCGTTGGTTACGGCGACGAAGCGCATAACAGCGTGATTGAGTTGACCCACAACTGGGGCGTAAGTGAGTACGCGCTGGGCAGCGGCTACGGCCATATCGCCCTGGAAGTGGCTGACGTGTACAAGGCCTGCGAGGACATCCGCGCCCGTGGTGGCAAGATCACCCGCGAAGCCGGACCGATGCAGCATGGCAGCAGCATCCTGGCATTTGTCGAAGACCCGGACGGCTACAAGATCGAGCTGTTGTCGCCTTCGCGCCGCGACTGAGTCTCTCGCCAAAACCAAAGGCCCCGTCCAGTTTGTCGCTGGACGGGGCCTTTTGTGTTTCTGGCAGAGGGTTAGCTGTGTGTGCTCTGGGCCATTGCCGCGCCGTCGAGGCTTGGCTTGGCCAGCACGCTGTACACACAGGGCAGTACGAACAGGGTGAACAGGGTGCCGACAGACATGCCGGTGGCGATCACCAGGCCGATGTCGAAGCGGCTGACCGCACCGGCACCGCTGGCGAGGATCAGCGGCAGCATGCCGAAGACCATCGCCGCGGTGGTCATCAGTACCGGACGCAGACGAATGGCCGCCGCTTCTTCGACCGCGGCACGCGGCCCGAGGCCTTTGTCGCGGCGCAACTGGTTGGCGAACTCGACGATCAGGATGCCGTGCTTGGTGATCAAGCCAATCAAGGTCACCAGGCCGACCTGGGTGTAGATGTTCATGCTGGAGAAACCGAGGAACAGCGGAATCAGCGCGCCGCAGATCGACAGTGGCACGGTCACCAGAATCACCAGCGGGTCGCGGAAACTCTCGAACTGCGCCGCCAGCACCAGGAAGATCAACGCCAGCGCCAGGCCGAAGGTGACATACAGAGCGCTGCCTTCCTGCACGTACTGGCGCGAGGCGCCGGCATAGTCGAAGGCAAAGCCCGGCGGCGCCTCTTCAGTGGCGATCTGCCGCACGGTCTCGATGGCGTCGCCCATGCTCACGGTCGGGAAGCCCTGGATGATCGCCGAGTTGAGTTGCTGGAACTGGTTGAGCTGGGTCGGCCTGGCGCGGTCATGCACTTTGATCAGGGTCGACAGCGGCAGCATCTGCCCCTGGCCGTTCTTCACGTAGTAGCTGCGCAGCCAGTCGGGGTTGTCGCGGTAGGCGCGTTCCACCTGGGCGATCACCTTGTAGCTTCGGCCGTCGATGGTGAAGCGGTTGATCTCACCTTCGCCCAGCAGGGTGGCCAGGGTGCCGCCGAGGTCTTCCATGGACACGCCCATTTGCGCGGCTTTCTCGCGGTCGATCTCGACCACCACTTCCGGTTTGTCGAAGGCCAGGTCGACGTCAAGGAAGGCGAACTTGCCCGAGGCCTGGGCCCGTTGTTTGATCCGCTCGGTCACCTGCAACAGCGACTCGTAGTCGTTGGGCGTGTTGATCACGAACTGGAACGGCAAGCCTTCTCCGGTGCCGGGCAGAGACGGCAGGTTGAAGCCGAAGATCTGCAGGCCGGGGATCTGGCCGAGCTTGGCCTGCACTTCCGGAAGGATTTCCATCTGGGTGCGCTGGCGCTCGTCCCAGGGCTTGAGCAGGAAGCCGCCGATGCCGGCCTGTACGCCGTTGAAACCGTTGATCTGGAACGACGAGTAGTACTCGGGGAATTCCTTGAACAAGGTCACGAACTGATCGGTGTAGGCATTCAGGTAATTGAGGTTGGTCGGCTGCGGGGCGGTAGCCATCAGGAACACGATGCCCTGGTCCTCGTCCGGTGCCAGTTCCTTCTCGGTAAACATCAGCAACAGCGGGATCAGGCACAGCACGATGGCGGCAAAGGTCAGCACCACCGGACGGGTGTCGAGGGTAGTGTGCAGGGCGCGCTGGTAGCGCTGCTTCAGACGCTCGAAAATCTGGTCGAGGCGATGGGCCAGGCCCGAGGGGTTTTCCTCGTGGCGCAGCAGCACCGAGCACATCATCGGCGATAGGGTCAGGGCGACGATGCCGGAGATCACCACGGCACCGGCCAGGGTCAGGGCAAACTCCTTGAACAGGGCGCCGGTCAGGCCTTCAAGAAAGCCGATGGGTGCATACACCGCCGCCAGGGTGATGGTCATTGATACCACCGGCACGGCGATCTCGCGGGCGCCTTCGATGGCCGCATTGAACGGGGTTTTGCCTTCCTCGATATGGCGGTGGATGTTCTCTACCACGACGATGGCGTCGTCCACCACCAGGCCGATCGCCAGGACCATGGCCAGCAGGGTCAGCAGGTTGATCGAGTAGCCCATCAGTTGCATAAAGAACAGCACGCCGATCATCGACAGCGGGATGGTGATCACCGGGATCAGCACCGAGCGGAACGCGCCGAGGAACAGGAACACCACGACGATGACGATCAGCACCGCTTCGATCAGGGTCTGCACCACTTCATCGATGGAGGCCTGGATAAAGCGGGTGGCGTCGTAGGCAATCGCCACTTTCAGGTTAGGCGGCAATTGCGCGGTCAGCTGTGGCATGACCTTGCGCACTTCCTTGATCACGTCCAGCGGGTTGGCGCTGGGTGAGGCTTTGATGCCGATGTACACGGACGGGATGCCGTCGAAGGAACTGATCGAGTCGTAGTTCTCCGCGCCCATTTCCACCCGAGCCACGTCGCGCACCAGCACCCGGCGGTCGCCGAGGGTTTTCAGCGGGATGGCGGCAAAGGCGTCGGCGGATTTCAGGTCGGTTTCCGCGTTGAGGCTGGTGACCACGTACTGGCCTTTGACCTCGCCGGCGGCGGACAGAAAGTTGTACTTGCGCACCGCCTCGTTGACGTCATTGGCGGTCAGGCCGAAGGCGGCGAGCTTGACTGGGTCTAGCCACAGGCGCATGGCGAACACCTGGTTGCCGAGGATTTCGGCCTCGGCCATGCCGGGCAGGGTGGCCAGCTTGGGCTGGATTACGCGCGACAGGTAGTCGGTGATCTGCGGGTTGTTCAACTCGTCGCTGTAGAAGCTGATGTACATCAGCGCCGAGGAATCGGCGGCTTCCTTGCTCAGCACCGGGTCTTCGGCGTTGGCTGGCAGCTGGTTCTTCACTTCGCTGGCCTTGGCCAGTAGCTCGGTGAACAAGCGGTCGCTGTCGGCGCCGATGCGCGCATAGATCGAGATGATCGACACGTTCTGTCGGCTCACCGAGGTCATGTAGTCGATGCCGGCGGCGCTGGCCAGGCTTTGCTGCAGGGGTTGGGTGATATAGCCCTGGATGGTTTCGGCGTTGGCGCCCGGATAGGCGGTGGTCACCGTGATCAGGGCGTTTTCCATCTGCGGGTATTGGCGGATGGTCAGTTTGTTGAAGGCCTGCAAGCCGAGCAGCACGATCAACAGACTGACCACCGTGGCCAGCACTGGGCGACGGATAAAGGGATCGGTAAAAGCCATGAAAAAAGGTCCTTGGCGCGGGCGCCGAATCAGTTGGCGGCGGGCTGGCTGCTGGCGTTTTCGCTCAGGGACTGATCGTCGCTGAGGCTGACGCGGGCACCGTTATCCAGCTTCAGCTGGCCGGCAATGACGATCTGTTCGCCGGCCTTCAGGCCTTTGCGAATCACCACCTGGCCGTCGCGGCGCTCGCCAGTCTCGACAAAGCGGCGCTCCACCTGCAGCTCCTGCACCGGCTGCTCGGCGGCCGCAGGAGCCTGGGCGATGCCGATGGCGCACATCAAACTGCCAACGGCAGACTCGCACGGGTTGGGCGCAGGCTCCGGCGTATGGGGCACCACCACATACAGGCTGTTGCCGTAGAGGGTAAAGGTCACCGCGGTTTCCGGCACTACCACCTGCTCAGCCTGTTCGGCCAGCAGCACCTGCAGGTTGGCGAACATGCCCGGCAGCAGCTTGCCATTGGGGTTGGCGAGCATGGCGCGTACTTGCAGGTTGCGCGTGCTGTCTTCGACCTTGGGGTTGATGGCGCTGATCTGGCCGATAAACACCTCATCGGGGTAGGCCGCGACCTTGATGCGCACCTGTTGACCGATGGCCAGCAGGGGCACGTTCTGCTCCGGCAGGAAGAAGTCGACAAACAGGGTGGAGAGGTCCTGCAGGGTGGCCACCGGGGTGCCGGCGGCAACGAAGTCACCGACATCCACCTGACGGATGCCGATGGTGCCGGCGAACGGCGCGATGATGCGTTTCTTCTCCAGCAGGGCCTTGAGTTGCGCCACGCGGGTGATGGACTTTTGCAGCTCGGCGCTCAGGCGGTCGAACTCGCTTTTCGAGATCGCCTGGCGCCCCACCAGGTTCTTGCCGCGCTCGTACTCGACCTTGGCCAGGCCCAGTTCGGCTTGAGCAGTGGCCATGCTGGCCTGTTCCACATCGCTGTCGAGTTGCACCAGCGGCTGGTGCAGACGGACTTTCTCGCCGGAGTTGAACTGCAGGTCGTTGACCGTGCCGCCTACTTCTACTGTCAGCTCCACACCCTGAAAGGCTTTCAGGCTGCCGATGGCCGGCAGCAGGTTCTGCCAGGGCTGCAGGCTGGCGGTGGCGGCGCTGACCGCAATCGGTGGCCGCGGTCCGCTGAACTGCTGGATCTGCTGGTAAATGGAGATGAATTTAGCGGTGGCGAGGGCGAGTACCGTGAGGGTAACCACACCCAGCATGGTCAGCATGCGGCGGCGCAACATAGTCCGAATCCTTGGCTTGGCAGAATGGGCATCAGCAAGCCTCGCACCTTAGCCCTGCGCGGCCTGTAGAGTCAAAAGCGCTGCTTTGCAAAAGTTTACGGCGCGGCTTTGGCGTAACAGGCTGTTGCCCGTTTCGATCTAATGGAGGAGGGGGAGACGCGCAGTACCTGGCCGCTTGGCCAGGTACTGCGGGGGCTCAGGCCTGCAGGCGCTGGCTGACGCCGCCGAGTTGGCTGGAGAGGTCTTGCAGGGAATGGCTGGCCGTTTGCGTGCGGCCGACATGCTCCTGGTTGGCCGTGGCAATGGCGGTGAGTTCGGTGAGGTTCTGCGAGATGTCCTCGGCCACCGAGGTCTGCTCTTCGGCGGCGGTGGCAATCTGCCGGTTCATGTCGCGAATGGCCTCTACGGCGCCGGAGATGCGTTGCAGCATGGCGCCGGCCTGGGTCACTTGCTCGACGCCTTCTTCGCTGCGGCTCTGGCCGCTGACGATGGCGCGCACGGCATTGGCCGCACCGTTTTGTACATCGCTGATGATCTGGTTGATCTCGGCGGTGGAGTCGGCGGTTTTCTTCGCCAGGTTGCGCACTTCATCGGCCACCACGGCAAAACCACGCCCGGCATCACCGGCGCGGGCCGCTTCAATGGCGGCGTTGAGGGCCAGCAGGTTGGTTTGTTCGGCGATGCCGCGAATCACCTCGAGGACCTTGCCGATGCGTTCGCTGTCGGTTTCCAGGGTGCGAATCACGCTGGCGGTGTTGGCGATCTCGTTGCGAATGCTGGTGATGGTGGCGATGGTGGACTGCATCACGTTGTCGCTCTGGCGCGCCGAGCTGTCGGCGTCGTCGGCAGCGTGGGCGGCCTCGGCGGCATGGCGGGCGACTTCCTGGGAGGTGGCCGACATCTCCTGCATGGCGGTGGCCACCTGGTCGGTGCGGTCGAACTGCTCGCGCACGCCTTCGGTCATCAGGGTGGCGATGTTGTTCAGGTTGCCGCTGGCGCTGTCCAGTTCCTGGGTGCTGTGGTGCAGTTGCTGGCTGGCGTCGGCGAGAAAGTCGCGCAGGACATTGGCGGAGTCAGTCAGGCGGCCCAGTTCGTCATGGCGCTGGTTGAGCAGGCGCTGGCCAATCTTGCCGCGGCTGAGTTGTTCGAGATGGCCGGTGAGTTTGCCGATGGGCACCAGCAAGTTGCGATTGACCAGCGCCAGGCTACCGATGGCCACCACGATGGCGGCGCCGACGAGGATCAGCACACCGCCGAGAATGGTGCCGCTGGCGCTGCTGGCAATCGCCACAGATTTAGTCTGGGCATGCTCGTGCAGCTGTTTGACCAGGGCCGACATCTGCTCGCTGGCGGCGCGGTCGATGCCTTTGACCGCAGCATCGCCGGCCTTGCTGTCGGCGTTGGCGGCGATAAAGGCGGCACGGCCCTGGCGATAGGCCTGGCCGAGGCTGCGGTGTTCATCTTTCAGGCGGCTGGCTTGCTGTTTGAACTCGCCCTCCAAGGCTGGTACGGCCAGCAGGGCGTCAAGGCGTTGTTGAACCTTGGTTTCTTGCTCGACGAACTGATTCCAGTATTTGTCCAGGGCGGCTGGGTCGCTGCCACGCAACAGCACGTTTTTCCACTCCTGCACCTGAATTTTGAACTCCAAGTTGGCTTGGTCGACTTCGCTGGCAGCCAGCATTTCCTGGGCCAGCAGGTCCTGATAAGCCTGAATGTTGTTGGAGAGGAACTTGAAGCAGCCCAAGGCAATCAGCAGCATCAGTAGCAAGCTGCCACCGAGCAGGACCAGGGTTTGACTGCGCAGGGAGTTCTGGATGGCCATGGGGTGCCTCATTGCCGGGGGAGTGATGATTGAGTATAGGTCGGCCGGCACCGGGTTAACTTGAACTGACCGGCGGCCTCAGGCCAGACGCAAATGGTTGTCCCAGAGCCCCGCAGGCAGTTCTAGAGGGTGGCCGACAATGCTTTCGCTACGGCAGTCGTATAGACGGCAGCGGCCGACGCCGGAGCTGACCACAAAGCCTTCGGCCACCGCGCCGACCCCGGCGCAGTCGGGCAGCGGTGCGTCCAGGCGCAGGCGCGCGTTGTCCAAATCCCAGATCAGCAGGCGATTGCCCCGTGGCGCGGTGAGGGCCAACAGGCGCAGCTCATCGTGAATCGCCAGGCTGGCGCAATACTGCTGCATGACCTGGCGCTGCTCGGCGGCCACCGGGAATTCTGCCAAGGCTTGACCGGGGCGTTTGACCGCCAGCAGCGGCACGGCGTCGCCGGGCTCGCCCTGGTATTGCTGGCCGCAGGCGATGGTGCCGTCGGCGGCCACAGCCAGGTGGCGGATGCTGTTCAGTGGGTTGGCTAGGCGCTCGCGGCTGAACAGGTTGCCGTCGCGGCCCAGCAGCACCAGGCTCGACTCCATGGCATCGAGGTTGGTGGCCTCACGGCTGTCGGCCTCGGTGCGGATGCCGCCGTTGGCCACCACCAGGGTTTCGCCATCCGGCAACCACAGCAGTTGGTGCGGGCCGATACCGTGGGTGGACAGTTCGCTGTGGCGCTGCAACTGACCATTGCTCAGACGCCAGACACCGAGCACGCCGCGACCGGGGTCGCGGGTGTCGTTCTCGGTGCTGTACAGCCATTCGCCGTCCTTGTGGAACACCGCGTGGCCATAGAAGTGGCGGTCGGCCGGCGTGCGCAGGGTTTGCAGCAGGCGGCCGTCGCGGCAGTCGATCAGGTAGCTCTCGGTGCCGGGGCGGCGGCCGACAAACAGCGCCAGCGGCTGCTGTGGATGCACGCTGATGTCGTGACAGCGGCTGGCCACCTGGGTGCTGAATGCCTGGCTGCCATCCAGATGAAAACCCACGGCGTAGTGACGTCCGGCCGCGTCGTTACGGGCGGACAGCAGCAGCGGCTGGCGGGTTTGCTGGGTCAGGGTCCAGCCGCCCAGCGCCCCGGCGCCGAGCAGGGCGAGGCCGCTGAACTGGAGAAAGTGCCGACGGTTCATGGTGTGCCTGCCTCAGTCGCCATCGTTGGCGTTAAAGCCCAGCTGGATATCCAGGGCTTTGGCCAGCTCGGTTTCATGCAGGCGATGGAGGCGGCCGAAGCTGTCGTACAAGGCATTCAATTGCGCGCGACCGCTGTCGTCGCTCAGCAGTTCGCTGAGGGGTTGCTTGAGGGCGCTCAACTGCTGGCGACTGTCCTGGTAGGCGCTGTCGATGCGGTTGGCCAGCTCATGTTGTTCGCTGCTCAGCAGGGCGCGCAGGCCATCGGCCTTGGCACCCTGCCAGAGCTGTTCGGCGCTATTGAGGCTGGCCAGCAGGTTGCTCAGGCTGGCGTTACTGCGCCAGGCTTCGGCTTGATAGGGCTGGGGCAGGCCCTTGGTTTGGCGGCCCAGTGGGGTGCCGAGTTTCTTCTTCATGCCTTCCAGGCCGGTGACCTGGCTGCGCAGGATCGCGGCGATGGCTTCTTTGCCGTCGGCATAGCGCTCGTTAGGGAAGGCTTGCAGTTGCGCGAGCATGCCGTCCTTTGCCTGCCACTGTTCGAGCATGCTGCCCGCCAGCGTCTGCTGGTGGCCGCCGATGGCGATCAGCAGCGGGCAGTAACGGCTTTTTTGCTCCGCCTGGCTGAGGTCGAGGCTTTGCTCGAAGAGCACGTATTCATTGGCGGTCAGGCCCTGAACCACCACGCTGGCTTGGTCCAGCGCTGTCTGGGTGAGTGGCTCTGGCTTGCTCAACAGACTTTCGACCTGGCGGGCGACGAGGTTCTTCTTGTCCGGCCAGAACTGCACTTGCCAGGCACGGTTGCCTTCCGCCAACGGGCCGAGCAGCAGCGGTTGCAGGGCGCTCCAGGCCCCCTGGGCTTGGAGCAGGGCAGCGCGAGCGCTGGCGAGGTCCGCCGCACCTTGGCAGAACGCCTGGCTGCTGGCGGCCAGTTGTTGGTCGGCCTGCAGCCATTGCTGGTAGGCCGGCAGCAGCACGCCGCTGGCCAGGGCACTGCTGGCTTGCTGGTGCGGGTCGGCGGGGCTGCAGGCGCTGAGGGCCAGGGCCAACAAGGTGGCGGTAACGGGCATACGGAACATGAACGGCTCCTTAGAGAGAATGCAAAAAGGCCAGCAGGGCGGCACGTTGTTCGGCATCGAAGGCGAGCACTTGCTGGCGGGCGGCTTCAGCTTCGCCGCCATGCCAGAGAATTGCTTCGAGCAGGTTGCGGGCGCGGCCGTCGTGCAGCAGTTGGCTATGGCCATTGACGGTTTCCGTCAGGCCCACACCCCACAGCGGGGCGGTGCGCCATTCGCGGCCGCTGGCAAGAAATTCCGCGCGATTGTCCGCCAGACCGTCGCCCATGTCATGTAGCAGCAGGTCGCTGTAGGGGCGGATCAACTGATTGGCTAACTCCGGCTCGGCTGCATCGGTGCGCGTGGTAAAGCTGGGCGTGTGGCAACTGCTGCAGCCGGCCTGGTTGAACAGCTGCTTACCCTGGCGCACTTGCAGGTCATCGACCTGGCGACGGGCCGGGACGCCGAGGTTGCGGCTGTAGAACAGCACCAGGGCGAGGATGTCGTCACTGACTTCCGGCTGGCCGCCGTTGACGGCTTGGCGACAGCTTGTTTGGCTGGCGGTGCAATCGTCGCGGGGTAACAGGTTGCTGGTCAGGCCCATGTCGCCGGCAAAGGCGTGGGCGTTTTGCTGGTTGAGCGTGGGCTGGCCGGCCTTCCAGCCAAAACGGCCGAGCACGGTTTTACCCAGGGCATCGTCCCAGACCTGGTTGGCGCGGCCAGAAATACCATCGCCATTGGCGTCGTCAGGGTCGGCGTTGGCCAGAATGCTGGCTGTAGGGATGGCTTCCAGCAGGCCAAGGCCGATCATCGGCGGTGCTATCCGCGCCGAGAGCTGGGTGTCGGGGTGCAGGGGGCCGTAAGCCAACTGGCTGATCTGCAGTGTGGGTTGGCGCAGGTCCACCTGGGTGCCGTCGGCAAAGTGCATGGGGAGGCTGCGATAGTCGAGGCGCACCTTACCTTCCGGCGCGCTGCCGGGGATGGCCATGTCCTGCAGTTGGCCGCCGTAGACCGGCTCGGGGACGATGCCGGCATGCAGCAGGCTGGCCTGATCGGCGGGGCCGGCAGGGATGGATAGGCGCACCAGCATGGACACGGCGCTGCTGGCGTCCGCGGCGGGTGGATGGCCGCGTCCGTCCTTGATATGGCAGTTCTGGCAGGCATTGGTGTTGAACAACGGTCCCAGGCCATCGCGGGCGGTGGTGGTGGCCGGGGCGATAACCCAGGGGTTGCGAAAGAAACTGTTGCCGACGCTGAAGTCCAGACGCCGAGATGGCGAAAGGTTGGCGGAAGGCAGGGAGAAGGCGTTGTGATCGCTTTGCTGCACTGTGGCGCTGCCGCCGGATAGGGCTTCACCAGGTTCGGCTGGCGGTGGGGACTGGTCGCAGGCCGCCAAGGTCAGCAGTAAGGACAAACCAACGAAGCGGCTAAGCAGTACAGGCATGTTCGCGCATCTCGTGACGTTGCAGCAGGGCTGGGTAGAAATGCCAACGGGCGCCGGCTCATAAGAGTCGGGCGCCCGTTAGCGATACCGCAGTGGGTTTAGAACTGGTGGTCAGCGGTGTCCGGGTTGAGATCGCTGATGCCCAGTTTCTTGGCTGCCTGTTCGATAGCCGCAGTCTGGGTGACCAGGGCTGTGATGGCGTCGCGGATGATTTGCTGGCCGGCCTTGTTGTCGGCGGCAATCAGTTGGTCAAAGTGCGTGTGGTTTTTCTCGGCGCTGTCGACCAGGGCTTGCAGCTTGCTTTCGCTGGCCAGCAAATCGGCTTTCAGGGTGCTGTCGGCCTGGGCGTCCGCTTTGGCCACCAGGTCAGACAGGCTTGGGCCGCTGAGGGTGCTGCCGTCCGCCTTCAGGTATTCGCCGAGGTAGACGTTGCGAATACCCTTGGCATTGAAGAAGTGCGAGTTATGGGTGTTGTCGCTGAAGCAATCATGCTCGTCTTCAGTCGAGTTAGCTTCCAGGGCGACTTTCATGCGCTCGCCGGCCAGTTCGCCGAGGGACAGGCTGCCCATGCCGAAGAGCATTTTGCGCAGGCCATTTTCGGCCGGCTCTGCTTCCAGCTTGGCGCGATAGTTGTCGGCCACACCGGCTTGCCATTGGCCAGCCATGTAATCGAGGTCGGTGATCAGCAGGGTAGTGGCCGCTTTCAGGTAGCTGGCGCGGCGGTCGCAGTGGCCGCCGGTGCAACCGTCACCCTGAATGAAGTCGCTGGCCGGGCGCTGACCTGCGCCTGGGTTGCTGCCGTTGAGGTCCTGACCCCACAGGAGGAATTCGATGGCGTGGTAGCCGGTGGCGACGTTGGCTTCGGAGCCGCCCAGTTCATTCAGGCTGGCCAACAGTTCCGGGGTGATGGCGCTGGCGTCGAGCTGGTCTTCGCCGACCTGGATCTGCGTGTTGGCGATGATGTTGGCGGTGGCGCCGGGGTTGCCGAGGGCATGCGGGTAGTTGCTGGCCACGTAGTCGATCAGGCCTTCATCCAGGGGCCAGGCATTGAGCTGGCCTTCCCAGTCGTCGACCACGCCGTTGCCGAAGCGGAACACTTCACTCTGCATGTAAGGCACGCGAGCGGCCAGCCAGGCGCTGCGAGCGGCGCTGAGGGTGGCTTCGCTAGGTGCGGCCAGCAAGGCGTTGACGGCGCTCTGCAGCACTTTGCCGGTGCTGGCAGCATCGTTGAACACCGCCGAGGCGAGGGTGGCGTAATGGGCAACCACGGCCTTGCTGGCGGCCGGATCGAGCGCGCTGGCGCTGCTGGCTACGGGCGCCGTAGCCGCTGGCGGAGTGGCTTTATCTTCGCCGCAGCCGGCGAGAGTGATGGCGAGAGCGAGCAGGCTGGCGCTGGCCAGGGGCATACGAAGCATGGCGAAGTCCTTAGCGGCAAGAAGATGACGGCGGCGATAGTAGCTGAAACTACAACGTAATGCGAAGGATTTGCATTTTGATATGCGTGGTTCGATGTCGACAATTGCACTACTGAGCCTCAGCGCGGCGGCGTGACTGTGGTTAGAATCCCCCGTCATTACCCCGGTTTTCTGGAGAAACCTGTATGAGCTTGACCGCCGTTGCTCTTGTTGTCGTGCTGTTCTTGCTGGTGGCCTACCTGGTCAACCTCTACAACGGCTTGGTGCGTCTCAAACACGGGGTGAGCAAAGCCTGGGCGAACATCGATGTGCTGCTGCGCCAGCGCCATGAAGAACTGCCCAAGCTGGTGGAGACCTGCAAGCAGTACATGCAGCATGAGCGCAACACCCTTGAGGCGGTGATCGCGGCGCGCAATGCCGTGGCCAGTGCGCGTGACAAGGGCGATGTCAGTGCCCTGGGGCAGGCCGAGAGCGGGCTGCGCGCGGGCCTGGGTCAGCTGTTTGCGCTGGCGGAAAATTATCCGCAACTGAAGGCCAATGAGAGTTTCCAGCATCTGCAGCAACGCATCAGTGGGCTGGAAAACGGCATTGCCGATCGCCGTGAGCTGTACAACGAGGCGGTCAATCTCAATAACGTGCGGATTGAACAGTTCCCTGACGTGTTGATTGCTGGTCGCTGCGGTTTCAAGGCCGCCGAGCTGCTGCAGTTCAGCGAGGCCGAGAAGGCCGACGTCGACCTCAAGTCGCTGTTCAGCTAAGGCATGGAAATTGATGGGCTGGTTGTGGCCCTGGCCGCCAGTGTCGGGGCTTGCGTGGGCGGTGGCTGGTGGGCAGTGCGGCGCATGGTGCAGGCGCGCTACCTGCTGGATACCCCGACTTCGAAAATTCGCTCGGCGGCCCAGGGCTATGTCGAGTTGTACGGCGTGTTGCAGGAGCATAAAGCCAGCCTGCAGGCGCGGCTGACTGGTAAACCCTGTCTGTGGTGGCGCTTCAAGGTCGAGGAGTACAGCAGCAGCGACAAGCGTAGCGCTTGGCGCGTGGTTGAAAGTGGCAGTAGCGAGGCGTGCTTTCTACTGTCTGATGGCACTGGCGAGTGCCTGGTCGATCCCAAGGGCGCGGAAATACGTCCGGCGACCAAGGAGGTCTGGCAGAGTGATCAAGCGCCACTGACGATGGGCAGCGGTGGGTTGTTCGATTGGTTCTCTAGCGGCAAGCAATACCGCTATACCGAAGAACGTCTGCACGCGGGCGAACCCTTGTATGCCATCGGTGATTTTCACACCCGTGGTGGCGGCCAGCAGGGCCTGGACCTGAGTGCGGCCCAGGGCACGGTGATCCGTGAGTGGAAGGGCGACTATGGGCGGTTGCTCGAACGATTCGATAGCGACGGCAATCAGCAACTGGATGAGTCGGAGTGGAATCGAGTGCGTCTTGCTGCACAGCTTGAAGCTGAAGATCGTCACAGCGTGCAGAGCCTGCAGCCGGCCCAGCATCAGATGGGCAAACCCAGCCAGGCGCAGCCCTTTATCCTCTCCAGCCATGGCGAAGACCAGCTGGCGCGGCAGTTTTACTGGCAGGCACTGGCCGGCGGTGTGGTTTGCCTGCTGGGTGCCTTGGCGTTGACCTGGTTGTTGCGCAACGCGCTGCCTTGATTCGGCGGTTACATCCGCCCATAAAAAAGCCGCTCACCTGGGTTAGGTGAGCGGCTTTTTTTGTCGCTGCATTGACGTTGCGGCGAGATTTACAGCGAGGCGGAGTTGGCGGCGCTCAAACGGCGGGACTGCTTGAGGAACAGGGTCAGTTCCCGCGGCGGCAGCGGCTTGCTGTACAGGTAGCCTTGGCCCTCGTTGCAGCCTTGGGCGACGATGTAGGCTTCCTGCTCGATGGTTTCCACCCCCTCGGCAATCACCTGCATGCCGAGGCTTTTGGCCAGCTGGATGATGGCGCGCACGATGGTGGCGTCGTCTTCGTCTTCCAGCAGGTCCTGAACGAAGCTCTTGTCGATCTTGATCTTGTCCAGCGGCAGGCTCTTCAGGTAGCTCAGTGATGAGTAGCCGGTACCGAAGTCGTCGATGGCAATCAAGGCCCCGGAGCGGCGCAGGCTGAGCAGGTGCTGGGCGGCGGTGGTGATGTCTTCCATCAGGCCGGTTTCGGTGACTTCCAGCTCCAGGCTGCGCGGCGGTAGGCGATAGACCTGCAGCAGGTTGTTGACGATGCGCGGTAACTCGGCGTGGTGCAGCTGTACCGACGACAGGTTGACCGCCATGCGCAGGTCGATAAAGCCTTGGTCGTGCCACTCGCGCAGTTGCTTGCAGGCCTGATCCAGTACCCATTCACCAATCGCGACTATGGTGCCGTTCTGTTCGGCCAGCGGGATGAAAATGTCCGGCGAGACAAAGCCGTGTTGCGGATGCTGCCAGCGCAGCAGCGCCTCGACGCCGATCACCCGGTGGTCGCTGTAATCGATCTGTGGCTGATAAACCAGGTGCAGCTCGTTGTTGGCGAGGGCTTCGCGCAGGGATTTCTCCAGCTCGCGGCGGCGGCGCATCTCGCTGTCGACGCTGGCAATGTAGAACTGGTAGCGGTTGCGCGAGCGGCTCTTGGCCAGGGTCATGGTCTGTTCGGCTTTCTGCAGCAGCTTCTCGGTGCTGTCGCCGTCTTCCGGGAACAGGGTGATGCCGATGGTGGCGCGCAGGCGGATTTCCTGGTGTTCGAGAACGAACGGCTGCTCCAGGTCGTCGAGAATGGTTTGCGCCAGCTCGGCGGCTTCGTAGGGCTGCTCGATGTCGGCCTGGATCAGGGCGAACTGGTCGCCGCCGAGACGGGCCAGGGCGCCGAGGCGGCCGCTGTGGCTGCGCAGGCGGTCGGACAGCAGCAGCAATAACTGGTCGCCGGTCTGGTAGCTGAATTGTTCGTTGATGCCCTTGAAGTCATCCAGGCCAACGCAGAGTACGGCCACTCGGTGTTGCACGCGGCCGGCATCGCTGAGGATTTGGTCGAGTTGTTCCTGCAGTTGCTGGCGGTTGGGCAGGCCGGTGAGGAAGTCGTATTGCGACATGCGCTGCAGGCTGCTTTCGGCTTCGCGGCGCAAGTGGGTGTTACGTTCGATGGAGGCCAGCAGCTGGTTGGCGGTGTTGATCCACAGGCCCAGTTCGTTCTTCTCGTTGCCCTTGAGCATCGGCAGCTTGTGTTCGCTGGGGCGGTCCGGGTTGATGTTGCTCAGGTGCTCGATGATTTTCGACAGCGGCTTGGTCAACAGCCATTGGTAGACCAAATACAGCACCAGGCTCATGGCCAGGGCGCGGAGCATGCCGGAAATGAAGATCACCACCGAGCTGGTGATGAAGTTCTCGCCGTAAGGAGCGGTGTCGAGGGTGATGTTGAGGTCGCCGTAATATTCCTTGTACGGCCCGCGGCCGACCAGAGGAATGCTGAAGGTCTGCTCTTTGCCGAGGATTACGTCGGTGAGCAGGCGGCTCTCGATATCCAGCAGGGGGCGGGATTTTTCCGCCAGTACCGGCTCGTTCGGATGGCCGATGGCGGCATAGCGCACCGAGTCATTCTGGAATAGGCCTTCGATCACCTGCAGGCCCATTTCCCGGTCCAGGCTGTAGACCGCCTGGGTCGAGGGATCGCTGAACATGGCCAGGATGCGCTGGGCATCATTGGCTACGGTCTGACGGGTCTTATAGATGTCAAAGACGATTTGCGCGCAGCTTAATACCAGGCCGACGATCAGGGCCGATAGCAGCACCACACGCAGGAGTTTCAGCGACAAGCTGTGCTTGAGATCAAGCTTCAAATGGATGATTCCTTGTTCGATGCTCGAGGACTCAACTGCTTGTGAGTATTGGCAAAGTCTCGATAACCGTCAAAGCCTGATTTTTATTCAAGGCGCATTTGTTTCGCAAGTTACTGGTTGCGTTGGCGCTTTACAACATCAAGGGGTGCTGAGCTCAGGGCAGGGCTTTTTCTTCAAGGGCTTGGATGGCCAGACCTTGCTGGGCACGGAAGCTTTCCATATCGAACATGGTGCAGATTTCCTGGATCTCGCCGCCGGGTGTGAGGGTCCAGAACGCCATGGCCGAAATGCTCAGTACCTTGTCGCTGGGCGGGTAACCAAAGGCCGGTTTTTCGATGGTGCCGATCAGGGTGCTCCAGGTCACCACCTTGTTACCTTCGGCAATGCATTCCTCGACCACTACCTGCAGGTCGGGCATCGCCAGGCGGATGTCATGGACCATCTGGGTGAAGGCGCCGCTGTTCAGCGGGCGACCAATAAACGAGCTTCTATACAAGAAGTCCTTGCTGTGCAGGCGTTCGCTCAGGGCCAGGCGGCCTTTGTTCCAGGACAGATCGATGTGCTGACAAACCAGGCGTTTCAAGTCATCCAATGACATGTTGGGGCTCCACAGGTTGAGGCTAGAGTGCGCATCTATCGGCGCACTCTAGCTTCTCCGTGGGCTCCTGCATTGGCCGCTATGACAGTCAGAGTCGAGTTTTAGAACCGGCTCACACTAGCCCGGCGAGGCTCAGCGCCTGGTAGCCGGCATACAGCGCCAGCAGGGCGAAGGCGCACGCGGCGATGCGACGGATCAGGGTCAGCGGCAGGCGCTCGGCGGCAAAGTTGCCGGCCAGTACCACCGGCACGTTGGCCAGCAGCATGCCCAGGGTGGTGCCGAGAATGACCATGATGAAGTGCGGGTACTGGGCGGCCAGCATCACCGTGGCGACTTGGGTTTTATCGCCCATCTCGGCGAGGAAGAAGGCAATCAGGGTGGTCAGGAACGGGCCGTAGCGCTTCAGTCCCGACGCTTCGTCATCGTCAAGTTTGTCTGGCACCAGGGTCCACAGGGCCACGGCCGCAAACGCCAGGGCCAGCACGGCACTCAGGGTGGCGGCTGAGAAAAAGCTGGCGACCCAGCTGCCCACGGCGCCGGCGGCGGCATGGTTGGCCAGGGTGGCGACGATGATGCCGGCGATGATCGGCCAGGGCTTGCGAAAGCGCGCGGCCAGCAGCAGGGCAAGCAGTTGGGTTTTGTCGCCGATTTCGGCGATGGCCACGATAAAGGTGGGGACGACCAGGGATTCGAGCATTGGGGTTCCTTGGGGCGGGTTAACAATTGGCTATGACACGAACAACCTTCCCGCCCCGGGTGAGGTGTACGTGTCATAGGTCTTGTCAAACCGGCGGCCTGCGTGGGCAGGCGTGGGTCGCACGCGCCATGGTCTGTTGACCAAGTATGTTGACGCGTGCCGGGCGAGCTGGCGCTCGCGGGAGACTACTCCCCTAGGACGGGGCGCATTGTGCCCAAGCCTGCCGGTATCGGCAAGCGCTTAGCAGGTCGTTGAAAAACTACCTACGTTGCCAATGCGGCGTTAAAAACAGGCTCAGAATGCTCATTTACAACACGTAAACTCCGCTTCTTCGCCTGTTTTTGCCTTGTCTTGGCTGCCTCGCCAACATTTTTCAACGGCCTGCTAGAGGTTGCGCCGCCAATCGCGCTCGGCGCGGCTTTCACGGTTGGAGGTACGCACCTCGATCGGGCGTTTGGCCTGGTACAGGTGAAAGCCGTCCGCTGCCGCCAGGGTGGTGCAGGGGCCGAGATTGGCTTCGATGATGGGTGGGTACTTGAGGAAGTTGTTGGCCACCAGGCGCAATTCGCCGCCGGGCTTGAGGTGCTTGGCCGCTTCGCGCAGTAGGGTTTCTGTGGCCTGGTATTCGGTGTGCACGCCCTGGTGGAACGGCGGGTTGGTGATGATCACATCCAGCTCGAAGGGCGCGGCATGAATGCCGTCGCCGGCCACGACCTCAGCCTGCAGGTCGTTGGCCTGCAGGGTCAGGTGGCTGCTGGCGAGGGCGAAGGCGTCGACGTCCAGCAAGGTTACTTGGCTCTCTGGGTAACGGCGCTTGAGGGTGGCGCCAAGCACGCCCGCTCCGCAGCCAAAATCGAGAATGTGGCCGGCGGGCAGCTGATCGAGGTGCTGCAGCAGCAAGGCCGTGCCACGATCCAGGCGACCGTGACTGAACACCCCCGGCAGGCTGACGACCTTGAGCGGGCCGTCCGCCAGTGGCAGTTCATACCGCTGAGCCAGGGCCATTAGATCTGGGGCGACGGGCGCCTGATCCACCCGCACCTGCCAGAGTTGGCAATGGCGGGCGCTGTCGAGTTTGCGCGGTTTGCCGTAGCTGGCCAGCTGTTTGGCGGCGCGCTCGATACCGGCACGTTTTTCCCCAACCAGAAACAGCTCGCGGCCGCCCAGGCGCGCGGCGAGGGCCTGCAGCAGGTAGTCGCAGAGTTCACGGGATTTGGGCAGGAACAGCACCGCCGCCTCGAAGGGCGCATCCGGCACGTTCACAGCAAACTGGCTGCGCCCGGCAAAGCGTGCCTGCAGCTGGGCCTGTTCACCAGCATGCCAGCTCCAGCCGTGGGCATCGGGGAAGCGGCCGAGCAGGTCATCGCCCGGTAGCCCAGCCAGCAGCAGGTTGCCGGTAAACAGCTCGGCCTGACGCAGGAGTACTTCGCTTCGCGGGTCCATGCTTGCTCCTTGGAAAAAGTGGCGCAGCTTAGCCGATTCTCGGCCACGTCTGGGTATTGCCTGCCAACGTGCTCAGTTGATCAGGCGGCGTGGCGCGGCATTGAAGTAGGCATGGGCATTCTCTGCCAGTTGGCCGACGATGCGCTGCCGGGCTTCGCGGCTACCCCAGGCACAGTGCGGGGTGATGATCAGGCGTGGAATATCGCCGGCCAGCAGTGGGTTGTCGGCCTGCGGTGGTTCGCTGCTGAGCACATCACAGGCGGCGCCGCCCAAATGGCCGCTGCGCAGGGCGTCGGCCAGGGCCTGCTCGTTGATCAGACCGCCGCGGGCAGTATTGACCAGTAGGGCGTTGGCTTTCATTGCCTGCAGTTGATCGGCGCCGATCAGGTCGCGGGTGTGTTCGTTGAGCGGGCAGTGCAGGCTGAGGGCGTCCACGTGGGGCAGCAACTCATCCAGCGGCAGGCGATCGCTGCGCGCCGGGCGGCCGGGCAGTTGACCGAGCAGCACGCGCATGCCGAAGGCTTCGGCCAGGCGGCCGACGGCGCTGCCCAGTTCGCCATGGCCGAGCAGGCCAAGGGTCTTGCCGTGCAGCTCCATGATCGGATAGTCCAGTAAACAGAACTGGCTGGCTTGCTGCCAGCGCCCCGCAGCGACGGCCTGTTGGTAGTCGGGCAGGCGCGTAGCCAGGGCCAGCAGCAACATCAGGGTGTGTTGGGCCACCGCCGGGGTGCCGTAGCCTTGGCAGTTGCACACGGCAATGCCCTGGGCGCGGGCGGCGGCGAGATCGACATTGTTGCTGCCGGTGGCGGCGATGAGGATCAGCTTGAGGTCCGGGCAGGCAGCCAGGGTGCTGGCATCCAGCGGCACCTTGTTGCTGATCGCCACCTGAGCGCCTTGCAGGCGTTTGATGATGAGCTCCGGCGGGGTCTGGGCGTGCAGGTGCAGATCGCTGAAGACCTGCCGCAGAGGTGCCATATCGAGGTCGTCGAGATCCAGTGAGGCATGGTCGAGAAATACTGCGCGGCGGCCATTATTCATCAGCTGTACCTGTTGCAGGGGAGGGCGTACGGATAAGCTGGTCAGCCTAACAGAAGGCGATTATGGCTGTGGAGGCTGCATGTACTGGACGGAATTTCTCACGGTGGCACTGGTGCATCTGCTGGCCGTCGCCAGCCCCGGCCCGGACTTTGCCATCGTGCTGCGCGAAAGCGTGAGCAATGGTCGCCATGCCGGAATCTGGACGGCTTTGGGGGTTGGCAGTGGGATCTTGTTGCACGTCGGCTACTGCCTGTTGGGTATCGGTCTGATCGTGTCGCAGTCGATTGTGCTGTTCAATCTGCTCAAGTGGCTGGCGGCGGCGTATCTGATCTATATCGGTATCCGTGCCTTGCAGGCCCGTCCGGCCGATCCGGCCAGTTCCGAGCTGGCGCCGCTTGCTACGCGTTCGCCACGGGCCGCGTTTGTCTGCGGCTTTGTCACCAATGGCCTGAACCCCAAGGCCACGTTGTTTTTTCTGTCGCTGTTTACCCTGGTGATCAGCCCGCAAACGCCACTGTTGGTGCAGGCGGGTTATGGCCTGTATCTGGCTCTGGCCACCGCCGTGTGGTTTTGCGCAGTGGCGCTGCTGTTCAGCCAGGCGCGGGTGCGTCGCGGCTTTGTGCGTCTGGGCCACTGGTTTGACCGGCTGATGGGCGCGGTGCTGGTTGGCTTGGGCATCAAGGTGGCGTTCAGCGAACTGCACTGAGCCTTGCGCTAACAAAAAAGCCCCGCGAGTGATCTCGGCGGGGCTTTTTTAGTGGGGGGGGGGGGCTAGAGATCAAAGTCATAGTCGTTCAGCTGCTTTTGCAAGCGGCGCTCTTCCAGGTAGTTGTCGATCACTCGGCGCTTGGCCAGGTTGGTCTTGGCGACTTCCACCGGTGCTTCGACGGCTTCTTCGCCGTCCTCGACGACCAGGTCGTCATCTACTTCGAGGGGTTGGGTTTCAGTGCTCATCAGTTTCACTCCAGCTTTGGGGTGCCATTGGCGGACCTTATAGCGGCAAAGCGATGAAGGGTAAAAAAGATTTTTTCAATCGGCAGTATAGCCAAAGCCGTAAAGACTCAATCGTCGCTGGTCTTTTGCTTGAAATCACACAGGTCTTCGATCCGGCAGCTGCCACAGCGCGGTTTGCGCGCCTGGCACACGTAGCGTCCGTGCAGAATCAACCAGTGATGGGAGTCGAGGAGGAATTGTTTGGGTACAAACTTGAGCAACTGACGCTCCACCTCCAGCACGTTTTTACCCGGAGCGATGCCAGTACGGTTGCTGACTCGGAAGATGTGCGTGTCCACCGCCATGGTCGGCTGGCGAAAGGCGGTGTTGAGCACCACGTTGGCGGTCTTGCGGCCCACACCGGGCAGGGCTTCGAGCTCTTCGCGGGTTTGCGGCACCTGGCTGGCGTGCTTCTCCACCAGCAGGCGGCAGGTTTCGATGACGTTCTTGGCCTTGCTGTTGTATAGACCGATGGTCTTGATGTACTCGCTCAGGCCCGCGACCCCCAGGGCGTAGATCGCCTCCGGGGTGTTGGCGACGGGATACAGCTTGGCGGTGGCCTTGTTGACGCTGACATCGGTGGCCTGGGCCGAGAGAATCACCGCAATCAGCAGCTCGAAGGGTGAGGTGTAAGCCAGCTCGGTCTTCGGCTCGGGATTGTCCTCATGCAGGCGACGGAAGATCTCCAGGCGTTTGGCCGCGTTCACTCGATTACCCCGGTAACCCGCACGCGCCGGCTGGGCGTTGCTTCGACCGGCACGTGCGCGGCCTTGGCACGCTCGCTGGCGCGGGCATCCAGGTAGTTTTTGCCAGCGATCAGCAAGCCCAGGACCAGAAAGGCCCCCGGCGGCAGGATGGCGAGGAGGAAACCAGGGTAGTGGGGGAAGACTTCGATCTGCCAGCTGGCCGCCTGGGCGCCGAACAGCAGCTGCATATTGCTCAGCAGCATGCCGGTGCCGAGCAGCTCGCGCACGCTGCCCAGGGCCAGCAGTACCAGACCGAAACCGGTGCCCATCATCAGGCCATCAAAGCTGGCGTGGGCCACGCTGTTTTTTGCGGCAAAGGCTTCGGCCCGGCCGAGGATGATGCAGTTGGTGGTGATCAGCGGAATAAAGATGCCGAGGATCTGATACAGCTCATAGGTGAAGGCCTGCATCAGCAGCTCGATGCAGGTGGTCAGGGCGGCGATGATCATCACGAACACCGGCAGGCGCACGGCATCGGTGACCTGCCGGCGGATCAGCGCCACGGCAGCGTTGGAGGCCGCCAGCACCAGGGCCGTGGCGATGCCCATGCCGAGGGCGTTGACCATCGAGTTACTCACCCCCAGTAGCGGGCACAGGCCCAGCAGCTGCACCAGGCCGGGGTTGTTCTTCCACAGGCCGTTGACGGCAATCTCGCGATAACTAGCCATTGTCGTGTTCTCCGCTGCCGGTGTCGGGGGCTAGCAAGTGTTCCCGCTGCTGATCGAAGTACTGCAGCGCCTGGTGCACGGCTTTGACCACCGCCCGCGGGGTGATGGTGGCGCCGGCGAACTGATCAAACTGGCCGCCGTCTTTTTTCACTGCCCAGCCCGATTCATCCGGCGCCGTCAGGGATGTGCCAGCAAAGGCGCCGATCCACGGGCTTTTGCTTAGCTCGATCTTGTCGCCCAGGCCTGGGGTTTCCTTGTGGCTGATGACCCGTACGCCGGCCAGCGTGCCATCGGCCTTGACCCCCACCAGCAGGTGGATGGCGCCGCTGTAGCCGTCTGGCGCGCTGACCTGGAAGATGACCGCGCTGATCTGGCCATTCAGGCGGGCGACATAGGCCGGCTTGGCTTGGCTGTAGCCGAGTAGCGGACTTTGCACCGACCGGGGGTGGTCCAGCAGGTGATTGTCGTAGCTGCCGGCCGGCAGGATTTCGCTCAGGGCGCGGGCCTTGGCATCCCGCTCGGCGCTGGCAATCCGCTCCGCTGTGCCTTGCTGGGTGATGGCCACCAAACCGACGGTAAATACGGCAAACAGGCCGAGAATGACGCTGTTTTTCAGCATGGAGCGGCTGATTTCTGGCAGGTTCATGCTCACTCCCCGATCTTGAAGCCGCGTTCGGCTTTGCGGTGGCCGTAGGTACGCGGGCGGCTGTAATAGTCGATGGTGGGGGCGGTCAGGTTCATCAGCAAAACCGCGAAGGCCATGCCGTCCGGGTAACCGCCCCAGGTGCGGATGATGTACACCAGCACGCCTACACCGGCGCCAAAGATGATCCGGCCCAGTTGGCTGGTGGCGCCAGACACCGGGTCGGTGACGATAAAGAAAGCGCCAAGCATGGTGGCGCCGGTCAGCAGGTGGAACAGCGGCGAGCCGTTTGAGTCCGAGCCGCTGCCATTCCAGAACAGCAGGCTCATCACGGCGAGTGCGGCGAGCATGCCCACGGGTGCGTGCCAGCTGATCAATTTTTGTTTGAGCAGGTATAGACCGCCGAGCAGGAAGGCTAGGTTGACCCATTCAACCCCTTGGCCGCCAAAGCGCCCAAAGGCTGGGTTCTGGGCCCAGAGTTCGTCGACCGTCAGGCTCTTGTTGAGCTTCAGGCTGTCCAGGGCTGTGGCTTGGCTCCAGCCGTCGGGCAGGCTGGCCAGGCCCCAGATGTGTTCGATGCCGGCGAGCATGCCGACGCTATGGGGCGCCGGCCAGGTGGTCATCGGCAGCGGAAAGGAAATCAGCACCACCACATAGCCCAGCATGGCCGGGTTGAAGGGGTTCTGCCCAAGGCCGCCATACAGTTGCTTGCCGAAGATGATGGCAAAGCCCACGGCGATCAGGGTCAGCCACCAGGGGGCATAGGGCGGCAGAGCCAGGGCAAGCAGCACAGCGGTGACCAGGGCACTGCCGTCCTTGAGGTAGAAGGCGATGGGGCGTTTACGGATGGCCAGGATCGCGGCCTCGCAACCCAGCGCTACCAGGCTAGCCCACAGCAGGTTGACCAGGGTGCCGATACCGAACAGCCAGGTCAGGACCAGCACCGCCGGCACGGTGGCCAGCAGCACCTGCAGCATCACCCGTTGGGTACGCTGGTTGCCGGTGGCATGGGGCGAAGTGATGCGGGGCAGGGCCATTGGTGCTCCGGAGCTGACTAAGACGTTCACGTGCCTGGCCAGTGGCGGCGCAGGTACTCTTGCTGATCGGTTGGCCGGAGGGCGTCCGGCGTTATTCGTGGTGCTAGGCACGCGCTGTAGGCGCGAAGTTCGCGGATAAATCCGCGCCTACAAAGGTTCAACGTGCAACATGGATAGAGCCTTGTTCGTGCTTCTGCGTCCCGGATTACATCCGGGACGCGGCGTGCCAGGTGTTCAGTTGTTGATGTGGGCCTCTAGCTGTTGCTCTGCCTGGGCCAGGCGTTGCCGGGCCGCGGCCAGCACAGCGGCGTCGCTGCTGTCATCGCGTTCCAGTTTGCGCAGGTCGGCGCGGGCAAAGGCCAGCTCGGTTTTCAGCGCGCGAGTGGCTTCGTCCAGGGGCTGCTTATCGGTGCGCACGAGCTCCGGCGCCGGCTTGCCGGAGGCGTCCTCGGCGGCATGCAGGGCGTGTTCAGCCTCCGCCAGGGCGTTACGCAGGGCCATTAATACGCTGTCGTCGCTCAAGGCTTTCTCGGCTTTTTTCAATTCGGCACGGCGCATCGCCAACTCGATCTTGGCCCGTTTCAAGGGGCTCAGCTCGCTGCTCTCGGCGGGTTTTTCCACGGCGGCGGGCGCTTGGCTTTGCAGGCTGGCCAGCAGGTGTTCGGCGGCCTCCAGCTGAGTGGCCAATTGTTGGCGCTCGGCTGCTTGCTCGCTACTCGGCGCTTCAACCTTCTCCAGCTTGCGCAGTTGGGCGCGGAGCATGGCGGCGTCGATCTTGGCTTTCTTTAGCGCGCTGTCGTCGGCAGTTGGCGTGCTGGCTGGCGGAGTTGCGCTTGGTGTTTTGCTCAGTTCGGCAGTGAGTGCCTGTTGTGCGGCCTCGGCGGCGATACGCAGTTCATCCACCTGAGTTTGCAACTCGCTGCTGGCGTGGATGGCCAACTGCTTCTCGGCCTTCTTCAGCGCCACCTGGGTCATGCTGGCTTCGATCTTCAGGCGTTTGAGCGGGTCGATCTGCGCTGTTTCGGTGCTGCTGGGGGCACTGCCGGCGGCGGCCGAGCTGCTGCTTGCCTCGGCTTGGGCGGCTTTGGCGCGGGCGGCTTTCTCGGCGCGAGCCTGGCGCTCGGCTTCTTTGCGTTCTTCTTCGCGGCGCAGGCGTTCCTGGCGTTGTTCGAAGCGCTGGCGCGACTGCTCGGCCTTCAGTTGCTTGTGTTCCAGCTCGCGGATTTCACTTTTGGCGGCGCGGTAGTACTGCACCAGCGGGATGCTGGACGGGCAAACGTAGGCGCAGGCGCCGCATTCGATGCAGTCGAACAGGTGGTGCGCCTTGAGCTGTTCATGCTGCTGGCCGAGGGCGAAAAAATGCAGCTGTTGCGGCAGCAGACTGGCTGGGCAGGCCTCGGCGCAGTCGCCGCAGCGAATGCACGGCAGCGCCTGCGCGGGCGCTGGCAACTCGTCGCGGCTGGCGGCCAGCAGGCAATTGCTGGTCTTGATCAGCGGCACGTCCAGGGAGGGCAGGGTAAAACCCATCATCGGCCCGCCCATCAATAGGCGGCTGAGCTGCTTGCGGTCGAGGCCGGCAAACTCCAGCAACTCGCTGACGGGCGTGCCCAGCAGCGCTTCGACGTTCATCGGTCGCGCCAGGGCGGTGCCGGTGAGGGTGGTGATGCGCGAGATCAGTGGTCGGCCAAGCACCACGGCGTCATGGATGGCCACGCAGGTGCCGACGTTCTGGCAGAGCATGCCGATGTCGGCAGGCAGGCCGCCGCTGGGTACTTCGCGGCCGGTGAGAATCTGGATCAGCTGCTTCTCGCCACCGGAGGGGTACTTGGTGGGGAAGACTTTCAGGCTGTAGCTGCGCTCGCTGAGGGTAGTGCGCACGGCAGCGATGGCCTCTGGCTTGTTGTCTTCGATGCCAATCAGCACTGCGTCGGGCTGGATCAATTGCACCAGGATGTCGATGCCGCTGATCAGTGCGTCGGCTTTTTCGCGCATCAGCAGGTCGTCGGCGGTGATGTAAGGCTCGCACTCCGTACCGTTGATGATCAGGGTGTGAATCTTCTGCTGCGCGCGGGCGGTGAGTTTGACTGCCGTGGGGAAGCCAGCGCCGCCGAGGCCGCTGATGCCGGCCTGGCGAATTTTTTCCAGCAGCTCCGTGGCTTCCAGGTGGCGATAGTCCGGGCAGGGCTGCAAGGTGGTCCACTGCTCCAGGCCGTCGCTGTCGAGCACGATGGCCGGTGCCGGCAAGCCCGAAACATGGGGGAAGGGCTGCGGGCCTATGGCGCTGATGGTGCCGGAGGTCGGTGCATGCACCGGCACGCTGACCAAACCGTTGGCGGCGGCGAGTAGCTGGCCTTTGAGCACCCGTTCGCCGACGCTGACGCACGGCTCGGCGGGCGCGCCCAGGTGTTGGCTGAGCGGCAGGATCAGGCGCGCGGGCAAAGGCGCGGGCTGAATCGGCAGCTGATTGGACAGCTCTTTATGTTCGGCCGGGTGGATGCCGCCGGGAATGTCCCAGACCTGTTGGGCGTGGTCGATCAGCGCAGTCATGCCGCGTGCTCCCGGTCGGTGGCGATCAGTTGGCTAGGGGGCAGCGGCAACTGCCATTTCCAGCCTTGCAGGTTGCCGTTTACGGGCAGCATGTCGATGCAGTCCACCGGGCAGGGTTCGACGCAGAGGTCGCAGCCGGTGCACTCGCTGACGATCACCGTGTGCATTTGTTTCGCTGCGCCGACGATGGCATCCACCGGGCAGGCCTGGATGCATTTGGTGCAACCAATGCACTCGGCTTCGCGGATAAAGGCGACCATCTGCGGCTTTTCGCCTTCGACCGCGTCCAAGGGCTCGGCTTCGACGTCGAGCAAGTCGGCCAGGGCCTGAATGGTGGCTTCGCCGCCGGGTGGGCATTTGTTGATCTTGTCGCCTTTGGCAATCGCCTCGGCGTAGGGCTTGCAGCCGGGGTAGCCGCACTGGCCGCACTGGGTCTGCGGCAACAAGGCATTGACCTGCTCGGCGATGGGGTCGCCCTCAACGCGAAAGCGCACTGCTGCGTAGCCGAGGATTGCGCCAAACACCAGGCACATGGCGAGCAGGGCGAGCACGGCAATCAGGATCAGGCTCATAGCTTGATCAGCCCAGCAAAGCCCATAAAGGCCAGGGACATCAGGCCAGCGGTGAGCATGCCGATGGCGGCGCCGCGAAAGGGTACGGGTACATCGGCAATCGCAATGCGTTCACGCATGGCGGCGAACAGCACCAGCACCAGAGAGAAGCCCAGCCCGGCGGCAAAGCCGTTGGCGGTGGCGGTGAAGAAGGTGAACTCGGCCTTGTTGGCATTCAGCAGCGCTACACCGAGGACGATGCAGTTGGTGGTGATCAGCGGCAGGAAAATGCCCAGCACCCGGTACAGCAGCGGACTGGTTTTATTCACCACCATCTCGGTGAACTGCACCACTACGGCAATCACCAGAATGAAACTGATGGTGCGCAGGAACTCGATATCCAATGGCTTGAGCACGTACTGCTGGACCAGATAGCTGCACATGGCGGCCAGGGTCAGCACAAAGGTGGTCGCCAGGGACAAGCCAATGGCGGTCTCGATCTTCTTCGATACACCCATGAACGGGCACAGGCCGAGAAACTGCACGAGGACGAAGTTGTTGACCAGGATGGAGCTGACCAGGATCAGGGCGAATTCGGTCATGCGGAGGTGGCCATAGTGAGTACCGTCGCAGGCAGGCAGAAGGCAGGTTGTATAGCAGCGTATTATCGGCAAGCGATGCCGCGCAAACAAGCCGACCCAAGGTGTCGGCTTGTTTGCATCATGCGGGGCCTGGTGGCCCTGCGCTGATGGGTCGCAGTCTTACTTGATGCGCTGGCCGGGTTTGGCGCCGTTGTCCGGGCTGAGCAGGTAGATCTCGCTGCCGCCGGGGCCGGCTGCCAGGACCATGCCTTCGCTGATGCCGAACTTCATTTTGCGCGGCGCCAGGTTGGCGACGTAGAGGGTCAGGCGACCTTCCAGCTGGCTTGGGTCCGGGTAGGCGCTCTTGATGCCACTGAACACGTTGCGCTTGGCATCGCCGATATCCAGGGTCAGGCGCAGCAGCTTGTCGGCGCCTTCGACGAACTCGCACTTCTCGATCAGGGCTACGCGCAGGTCGATGGCGGCGAAGGTGTCGAAGTTGATCTCGGCGGCCAGCGGGTCCTTGGCCAGTTCACCATTGCCCGCAGGTGCTGCAGGTGCTGCAGGTGCGCCGGTTTCGGCGGCGAGGTCTTCTTTCGAGGCTTCCAGCATGGCTTCGATCTTCGCCGGGTCAATGCGCGTCAGCAGCGGATTGAACGGGTTCAGCTGGTGGTTGGCCAGTGGCGTGCTGAGGTCAGACCAGTTCAGCGCGGGCACATTGAGGAAGGCCTCGGCGTCGCCAGCTAGTTTCGGCAGCACCGGCTTGAGCATGATCACCAACTGGCGGAACAGGTTGACGCTCAGGGCGCAGACTTCCTGCACTTCGGTCTGTTTACCTTCAACTTTGTTCAGCGCCCACGGCGCTTTCTCGGCAATCCAGGCGTTGGCGCGATCGGCCAGGGCCATGATTTCGCGCATGGCGCGGGCGAAGTCGCGGGCTTCATAGGCATCGCTGATGCTCGGCGCCGCGGCCTGGAAGGCCTCCCACAGTGCCGGCTCGGGGTTGGCGTCGACCAGCACACCATTGTTGCCTTTGTGGATAAACCCGGCGCAGCGGCTGGCGATATTCACCACCTTGCCCACGAGGTCAGCATTGACCTTCTGCACGAAGTCCTCAAGGTTGAGGTCGAGGTCGTCGACGCTGCGGCCCAGCTTGCTGGCGTAGTAGTAGCGCAGGTATTCCGGGTTCAGGTGGTCCAGGTAGGTGCGCGCCTTGATAAAGGTGCCGCGGGATTTCGACATTTTCTGGCCGTTGACGGTCAGGTAGCCGTGGACGTTGACCGCGGTTGGCTTGCGATAGCCGGCGCCTTCGAGCATGGCGGGCCAGAACAGGGCGTGGAAGTTGACGATGTCCTTACCGATAAAGTGATACAGCTCGGCGGTCGAGTCCTTGGCCCAGTAGGCGTCGAAGTCCAGTTCCGGGCGTTTGCTGCAGAGGTTTTTGAAGCTGGCCATATAGCCAACCGGAGCGTCCAGCCAGACGTAGAAGTACTTGCCGGGCTCGTCGGGAATTTCAAAGCCGAAGTACGGCGCATCGCGGGAGATGTCCCACTCCTGCAAGCCAGCATCCAGCCATTCGGCAATCTTGTTGGCGACGGCGTCTTGCAGGGTGCCGCTGCGGGTCCAGGTCTGCAGCATGGCCTGGAAGTCAGGCAGCTTGAAGAAAAAGTGCTTGGAGTCGCGCAGCACCGGCACGGCGCCGGAGATGGCCGAACGTGGGTTCTTCAGTTCGGTGGGCTCGTAGGTGGCGCCGCATTTCTCGCAGTTGTCGCCGTACTGGTCCTCGGCCGCGCATTTCGGGCAGGTGCCCTTGATGAAACGGTCGGCGAGGAACATGCCCTTTTCAGGGTCGAAGTACTGGGTGACCGAGCGGGTAGCGATATGTCCGGCGTCACGCAGCTTGAGGTAGATGCCGGTGGCCAGTTCGCGGTTTTCTTCGGCGTGAGTCGAGTGGAAGTTATCGAAGTCGACCAGGAAGTCGGCGAAGTCAGCGCTGTGCTCGGCCTGTACGTTGGCGATCAGTTGTTCCGGGGTGATGCCTTCCTTCTCGGCGCGCAGCATGATCGCCGAGCCGTGGGCGTCGTCGGCGCAGACGTAAATGGCCTGATTGCCGCGCAGTTTCTGGAAGCGCACCCACATGTCGGTCTGGATATATTCGAGCATGTGGCCCAGGTGAATGGAGCCATTGGCGTAGGGCAGGGCGCTGGTAACGAGAATCTTGCGGGCTTCGGACATGGTGATCGACTGCGCTGGTGATACGAAAGAGGTCGGCAACTATAAAGCAGCGGCCAGCGGCAAGCCAGAAACGGCGGGCAAACCGTGGCTGGCAATGGGAGTTTTACTGGGCGCAGCGAGGCGTGGGTTGCAGCTGTTAAGATGGCTGCCTGTTTTACTCAGTCTTTTGGAGCGTTAGTCATGGGCCTTGTCACCCGCGAAGCAGTCGAAACCGCGCTGCGCCAATACACCGATCCCCATTTGAATCAGGACCCGGTCAGCGCCGGTTGCCTGCGTGAGGTCGATATTCAGGGCGGCAAGGTGCGGGTGCGTCTGCAGTTGGGTTATGCCGCCGGCTTGTTCAAAAGCGGTTGGGCGCAACTGTTGCAGATGGCCCTGGAAAACCTGGACGGCGTGGACTCTGCCAGTGTGCAGGTCGATTGCGTGATCGAGGCCCATCAAGGCCAGGCGCAAGTGCCAGCGCTGAGCAACGTTAAAAACGTGATCGCGGTGGCGTCCGGCAAGGGTGGTGTGGGCAAATCAACCACAGCGGCCAATCTGGCGTTGGCCCTGGCTCGCGAAGGCGCGAAGGTCGGCATTCTCGATGCAGACATCTACGGCCCCAGTCAGGGCATCATGTTCGGCATTCCGGCCGGCACTCGTCCGCAGGTTAAAGAGCAGAAGTGGTTTGTACCGATTACGGCCCACGGCGTGGAAGTCATGTCGATGGCCTTCCTTACTGACGACAACACGCCGATGGTCTGGCGCGGGCCGATGGTCTCCGGTGCCCTGCTGCAGCTTGTCACCCAAACCGCCTGGGGCGACCTGGATTATCTGGTGGTGGACATGCCGCCGGGCACCGGTGATATCCAGCTGACCCTGGCGCAAAAAGTCCCGGTGGCCGGCGCAGTGATTGTCACCACGCCGCAGGATCTGGCTTTGCTGGATGCAAAAAAAGGCGTGGAGATGTTCCGCAAGGTCAACATTCCGGTGCTGGGCGTGGTCGAGAACATGGCCGTGCACATCTGCTCCAACTGCGGGCATGCCGAGCATTTGTTCGGTGAGGGTGGTGGCGCACGGCTGGCCGAGCAGTATGGGGTTGAGTTGCTGGCATCGATGCCGCTGTCGATGCTGATTCGTGAGCAGGCCGATAACGGCAAGCCGACTGTGGTGGCTGAGCCTGAGTGTCAGATCTCTATGGTCTATCAGGAGCTGGCGCGTCTGGTGGGTGCGCGCATCGTGCTGCAAGCAGCCGCAGCGCAAGCAATGCCGACCATTATGGTTAGCGAAGACTAAGAGTTGATGGTGTTGCCCGGTGGCAGTATTGCCGGGCAGTGTTCTGGGTGGTGCAGGCGAGGGGGTTAAATCGCAGGCATAAAAAACCCCGCTCGAAAGCAGGGTCTTTTTAGCGAGTAAAGCGCAGGTTAGATAACCTGAACTTCCTCAGCTTGCATGCCTTTCTGGCCGCGGGTAGCGACGAAAGAAACTTGCTGGCCTTCTTTCAGGCTCTTGAAGCCATCGCTCTGGATAGCTTTGAAGTGTACGAACAGGTCGTCACCGGATTGCGGGGTGATGAAGCCGAAGCCTTTTTCATCGTTGAACCACTTAACGGTGCCAGTTTGACGATTCGACATGGTGTATCTCCTAAAACAAATTTA
>RCMZ01000248.1_pt1 | contig 33083 bp, 28 predicted proteins | sample 2041141 | NCBI WGS metagenome assembly RCMZ01 (sample SAMN09708263, study PRJNA481090) | Wastewater metagenome, whole genome shotgun sequencing project. | biome: sewage; isolation source: Davis station wastewater (DW) | place: Antarctica: Davis Station | collected 2010-03-01 | reverse complement strand
AGCGCTAGAGCCTGATTTGATCAAAAAAATAGCACAAGGCGCGGCCCAGGCCAGCGACCACCGCGCAAAGGCCTCCCGGCCGCGCTGACGGAGTACCCCTTGACGGCAAGGCCGAGAAAAGGGGTACGGCGCAAAGCGCAGCGCGCCTCAGGGGAATGTGCCGAGTTATGCGGCGCTGAGCCAATAGCCCGAGTTGAACGGGCTGCTCATGCGCAACGCCATTGGAGACACATCAACCAATTTGTCGGTGGGCATTTTTTCGGCAGCATCACTACCGATGTCGATGCCCTCGACACCTTGGGTGTCGGTAGCCTCGTTCGCCCGTTCTGCTTGGCTTGTGGATGCAGAACGGGCTACAGAAAAGAATAAAAACACCGGAACGGGATTTTTCGGTCGCCCCAGTAGTCCGCTGCATCTCGGAAGATGTCGAGCAACTGCTCGCGCGCTTCCTTGTCGAACTTGCCCGTGGCGGGAATCTGCTCCAGCACCACGATGAAACCAGGCTGTGGGCCCGATTTGTGCAAGGGGTCTGTCATGCAGTCATACAACGCATCGAAGTTCTTACCAAAATGCGCCGGAAAGGTGAATTGCCCGGCAATCAGGTCCAGCACATCCTGTTTGGACTGCGCATGGGCCAGGTTGGCGTACAAGAAATGGTGACCCAGGGCGGTGGCAGCGTCTTGCAGATCCTGCACGCGAAAAGCGCGAATGGACTGCACGATATTGTTGCGAACGCCACGCAGTGGCGTTTCCAGGTCTTTACGAAGTGGCGTCTGCATCTCCGCTACTCTTTCTTTATAAAGTCCACAAAACTCTGGCTTTTCGCAAGGCTGCGGAATGCAGTCTGCGAGTGGGGGATTCAATGGGGCACGGTGTGTGCGGCCAGCTGTGTGCTGGTCTGCATGCACCGCATCGGGGGTCATTCGACGATCTCGCGAAAACTGGCGTAATGGTCGCTGGTGTAGTAGCAGGCCTCCGGAACCCGGGGCTTGCCTCCACACACAATGCGCCGGGCTCCCCGGTCGCGCGATCCTGGCGTTCTGACGGTGTACTCGCGGTAGTAGCCCCGCTTTTGGGCGGGCAATATCCGCTCGCGATTACCAAAAACCGATCCGTCCTTGTCATGCGGGAACGGTCCGCCTTCACGGATCAACGCATACGTTGTGCGCCCTTGGGGCGGCAACTCGGACAAAGCGATCGAGGTATTTACCCCGCTCAAAGACGGGGGGTTGCGGGCGTGCCCCGCGACGGGGGACAACACGAACGCGACACCCAAAACACACAAAACCCCTGCTTTGCGCGCCCGGGTGACTACAGCCTTCAGCATCAACGAACCTTTCAGAAACTACGGGTTAACCCGAAATTTCGAGCCGCTAGTGTCGCTCAACAGTCCCCAAAAAGCAAGCGCCTGCACAAAGATTGGGCAGGCGCTGAAGGGGAATGCAAGCTCTTAAAGTTAGTACTTGCTATTCTTTTTTGGCTTATCTTGACGCATTGGCGTCTGCCACGGTCAATGCAGTCATATTGACAATTCGCCGCACTGTGGTGCTGGCTGTCAGGATATGAACGGGTTGAGCGGCCCCCAGCAAGACGGGGCCGATGGCAATGTTGCCGCCCGCTGCCGTCTTGAGCAGGTTGTAGGAGATATTGGCCGCGTCGATGTTGGGCAGCACCAGCAGGTTCGCGTCCCCGATCAGATCGCTGTGCGGCATGATCGCCGCGCGCGCCTTGCCATCCAGCGCCACGTCGCCGTGCATTTCACCATCCACTTCGAGCCAGGGAGCTTGTATGCGCAGCAGCTCCAGGGTCTGGCGCATCTTGACCGCGCTGGGCTGGTTGCTGCTGCCGAAGTTGGAGTGCGACAGGAGCGCCGCCTTGGGCTTGATGCCGAACCGCATCATCTCCTCGGCGGCCATCACCGTGATCTCGGCGAGCTGCTCGGCCGTGGGGTCGTAGTTCACGTGCGTGTCTACCAAAAACACCTGGCGATCGGGCAGCAACAGGCCGTTCATGCAGGCGTAGGTGTTGACCCCCGCGCGTTTGCCGATCACCTGGTCGATGTAGTTCAGGTGCAGGGACGTGTGGCCCCAGGTGCCGACGATCAGGCCATCGACCTCGCCCTTGTGCAGCAGCATCGAACCAATCAGGGCCAGGCGGCGGCGCATTTCGATCTTGGCAATCGACACGGTCACACCCTTGCGTTCGGTCATGCGGTGGTAGGTCTGCCAGAAATCGCGGTAACGGTGGTCCTGCTCGACATTGACGATGTCGTAGTCCACCCCCTCGCGCAGGCGCAGGCCGAACTTTTCAATGCGCTCGGCAATGATGGCCGGCCGGCCAATCAGCGTCGGGCGCGCGATTTTCTCGTCCACCACGATCTGGGCGGCGCGCAGAACGCGTTCTTCTTCGCCCTCGGCATAGGCGACGCGCTTCTTCACCGCAGCCTTTGCCGCCGTGAAGATGGGCTTCATGGTCGTTCCCGAGGCGTAGACGAACGTCTGCAGGTGGTCGCGGTAGGCATCCATGTCCGCAATCGGGCGCAGGGCCACGCCGCTGTCAGCCGCAGCCTGGGCCACTGCGGGCGCGATCATCATCATGAGGCGCGGGTCGAACGGCTTGGGGATGAGGTACTCGGGGCCAAACGCCAGGGGCTCGCCCACATAGGCCGCCGCCACCACTTCGCTTTGTTCGGCCTGGGCCAGCTCGGCAATCGCGTGCACGGCTGCAATTTCCATCTCCAGCGTGATGGTGGTGGCGCCGCTGTCGAGGGCGCCGCGGAAGATATACGGGAAGCACAGGACGTTGTTGACCTGGTTCGGGTAGTCCGAGCGGCCGGTGGCCATGATGGCGTCGTCGCGCACCGCCTTCACGTCCTCGGGCTGTATTTCGGGGTTGGGGTTGGCCAAGGCGAAGATCAGTGGGCGCGCGGCCATCTTGGCGACCATGTCCTTCTTGAGCACGCCACCCGCCGACAGGCCGAGGAACACGTCCGCGCCTTCGATCACCTCGCTGAGCGTGCGGGCGCTGGTCTTTTGGGCAAAGACGATCTTGTCCTCGTCCATCAGCTCGGTGCGGCCTTCGTACACCACGCCTGCCAGATCCGTGACCCAGATGTTTTCGCGGGGAATTCCGAGCTTGACCAACAGCCCCAGGCAGGCCAGAGCGGCGGCACCAGCGCCAGAAGTCACCAGCTTGACCTTGGCGGGGTCTTTGCCCGCCACCTTGAGGCCGTTGAGGATGGCTGCGCCCACCGTGATGGCCGTGCCGTGCTGGTCGTCATGGAAGACCGGGATCTTCATGCGCTCGCGCAGCTTGCGCTCAATGTAAAAGCAGTCGGGCGCCTTGATGTCTTCGAGGTTGATGCCGCCGAACGTTGGCTCCAGGCTGGCGATGATCTCCACCAGTTTTTCGGGGTCCTTTTCGTTGATCTCGATGTCGAACACGTCGATGCCCGAGAACTTCTTGAACAGGACGGCCTTGCCTTCCATCACCGGCTTGCCCGCCAGTGGGCCAATGTCGCCAAGGCCCAGCACCGCGGTGCCGTTGGTCACAACCCCCACCAGGTTGCCGCGCGCGGTGTATTTGAACGCCGCGTTCGGGTCTTTGACAATTTCTTCGCAAGGGGCCGCCACGCCGGGCGAGTAGGCCAACGCCAGATCGTGCTGGTTCACCATCTGCTTGGTGGCGGCAATTGCGATCTTGCCGGGCTTGGGAAACTCGTGGTACTCGAGAGCGGCACGGCGCAACTGGGCGCGCTTGTCGGAATCGTTGTTGTTCTGGGCCGTGGTGTTCTCGGGCATTCAGTGTCTCCAACTCAAGGGTGGGTGCGAAAAAACGCGCTCCAGAGGTTCTGCAGCGGGATGTCAGCTTTGTAAGGGCCTGCGATTGTAGGACGAGGGCGGTAAAAACCCTAGTAAGCGGATCTGCTTACCCAGGTGCATCTGTGATGACCTAATGCATACCAATCATCACCCGTACCAAAACAAACGCCCCACAACCTCTGGGGCTGCGGGGCGCTTGGAGCGCGGCTGCGGCTCAGCGACAGCCGCCACCCGCTCAGCGGCTGCTCGGAAAGCTGAACACCGCTCCTTCGCGCACACCGGCGCTCGGCCAGCGCTGCGTGATGGTCTTGCGCTTGGTATAGAAGCGAACGGCGTCGGGGCCGTAGGCGTGCAGGTCACCGAACAGGCTGCGTTTCCAGCCACCAAACGAGTGGTAGGCCACGGGCACGGGCAGGGGCACGTTCACGCCCACCATGCCGACCTGGATGTGGTCGGTGAAGTAGCGGGCGGCTTCGCCGTCGCGCGTGAAGATGCAGGTGCCGTTGCCGTATTCGTGTGCGTCGATCAGGTTCATGGCTTCTTGTAGCGTTTTCACGCGCACCACGCCCAGCACGGGGCCGAAGATTTCTTCCTGGTAAATCTTCATGCCGGGTTTGACATTGTCAAACAGGCACGCACCCAGGAAGTAGCCGTCCTCGTGGCCTGCCGCCACTTGTACGCCCCGGCCGTCCACCACCAAGGTGGCGCCTTCGGCCACGCCCTGGTCCACGTAGCCCTTGACTTTCTCAAAATGCTGCTTGGTCACCAGCGGGCCCATGTCGTTGCTGTTGTCCGTGCCGGGGCCGACCTTCATCTTGGCGATTTCGGTCTTCAGGCCCGCCACCACGGCGTCGCCCACTTCGTCGCCCACGGCCACCAGCAACGGGATTGCCATGCAGCGCTCGCCGCACGATCCGTACGCCGCGCCCATCAGTGCGCTCACGGCGTTGCCCACATCCGCATCGGGCATCAGCACCGCGTGGTTCTTGGCGCCGCCCAGGGCCTGCACGCGCTTGCCGTGTTTGCAGCCTTCCGAATAGATGTATTCGGCGATGGGGGTGGAGCCCACAAAACTCACGGCCTTCACGCGGGGGTCGCGCAGCAGCGTATCGACGGCTTCCTTGTCGCCGTTGACGACGTTCAGCACGCCGGGTGGCAGGCCCGCTTCCAGCGCGAGTTGGGCGATGAACAAGGTGGACGATGGGTCGCGCTCCGACGGCTTGAGCACAAAGGTGTTGCCGCAGGCCACGGCCATGGGCCACATCCACAGCGGCACCATGGCGGGGAAGTTGAAGGGCGTGATGCCAGCGGTAACGCCCAGCGCCTGGAACTCGCTCCATGAGTCGATGTTCGGGCCCACGTTGCGGCTGTGCTCGCCCTTGAGCAGCTCGGGCGCGTAGCTCGCGTATTCCACGTTCTCGATGCCGCGCTGCAGCTCGCCGTGCGCATCGGCCAGCACCTTGCCGTGCTCGGCGGTGATCAGGGCGGCGATCTTATCGGCGTTTTCTTCCAGCAGCACCTTGAGCTTGCTCATCACGCGCGCACGCTTGAGGGCCGGCGTGTTGCGCCACGCGGGGTATGCGGCCTCGGCCGAGGCAATGGCGGCCTCGACGGTGGCCTTGCTCGCCAGGGCCACATTGGTGGTGGATTGGCCCGTGGCCGGGTCGAACACCGGCTGGGTGCGTGCCGTATCGGCAACGATCTTGCCGTCGATCAGATGGCCGACGGTGGTGGTGACGTTCTTGTCGTGGTTCATGGTGGTTTTAAGTAAAAAGTGCCTCTAGCGCTTATTCAATAAGCGCTAGAAGCTATCAAATTAATAGTGCTCAAGCCGCAGCAGCTTGGATCTCCAACGTGGGCAGCACATGCCCGAAGGCCCGGTCGACGAACGCCTGCTTTTCGCCCACGGGGGCAAAGTAATGCAGCACCTCACGCGCAGCATCCACCCCTTTGAGGCGGGCGATCAGCCACGCCACCAGGTACTGCGAGGCCAGGCACCCGCCCGCCGTGGCCACGTTGCCATGGGCGGCAAAGGCGCGGGGCACCACATCCACGCCAGACTCCACCACCCAGGGTTTGCTGGTGAGGTCTGTGCAGGCGGGAACACCGCCCAGCAGGCCCAGGCGGCCCAGCAAGTAGGTGCCAGAGCACTGCGCGGCCAGCAGCTGGCGAGTGGGGTTGAGCACGCGCAGCTGCTCCATCAGCGCCGGGGTGTTGCCCACTTCGCGGGTCTTCATGCCGCTGCCCACCAGCACCGCGTCGGCCTCGGCCAACTGGCTGAGGTCTTCGTGCGCGTCGATGGTCAGCCCGTTCATGGACGTGACGCGGGGCGTGGGGCTTGCAATGCGCACCTGCCAGTCCCTGTCGCCCAGCAGGGCGATGCGGTTGAGCATGCCGAACGCCACCAGCGAGTCGAGGTCGTTGAAGGCGTCGAAGGTGAGGATGGCAATGCGCATAGGTGGGCGGCTGCGTGGCTGGTGGCGAGTCTGGGGGATCACGCCGTTTCTTGCAGGGCGTCGCCCAGGGCGCTGACCAGGCGGTCGATTTCAGCCTGCGTGCTGATGAAGGGCGGTGCCAGCTGGATGGTGTCGCCACCGTAGCGCACGTAAAAGCCCTTCTTCCAGCAGTTCATCGCGATCTCGTACGGGCGGCGTGCGGGCTCGCCGGGCAGCGGCGCAATGGTGAAGCCCGCGGCCAGACCGAAGTTGCGGATGTCCAGCACATGCTTGGCGCCCTTGAGGCCGTGCACGGCTTCTTCGAAATAAGGCGTGAGCGCCTTCACGCGGCCGATCATGTCTTCCTTTTGCAGGATGTCGAGCGCCGCAATGCCCGCCGCGCAGGCCACGGGGTGGGCCGAATACGTGTAGCCGTGGGCAAACTCCAGCATGTATTCAGGGCCACCCGCGGCCATGAAGGTGTCGTAGATTTCTTTCGTGGCCACCACGCCGCCCAGGGGCTGCGCGCCGTTGGTCACCTGCTTGGCGAAGTTCAGGATGTCGGGCGTCACGCCAAAGGCTTCGGCCCCGGTCCAGGCGCCGCTGCGGCCAAACCCGCTGATCACTTCGTCAAAAATCAGCAAGATGTTGTTCTGCGTGCAGATCTCGCGCAGGCGCTGCAGGTAGCCCACGGGCGGGATCACCACACCGGCCGAGCCCGAGAAAGGCTCGACGATCACGGCGGCAATGTTCGATGCGTCGTGCAGCGCAATCACGTCCAGCAGGCGGTCGGCCAACTCTTTGCCGGTGGGGGGCATGCCCTTGTGGAACGAGCCCATGGGCGGCTGGGTGTGGGGCAGGTGGTCGGCTTCAACGCCCTGGCCAAACATCTTGCGGTTGGCCCCGATGCCGCCCACCGAGATGCCGCCATAGTTCACGCCGTGGTAGCCCTTTTCGCGGCCAATCAGGCGCGTCTTGCTCGCCTGGCCCTTGTTGCGCCAGTAAGCGCGCGCCATTTTCAGCGAGGTGTCGGCCGACTCCGAGCCCGAGCCCGTGAAGAACACATAGTCGAGCCCGGCGGGTGTCAGCTCCTTGACCCGGTTGGCCAGCTCGAACGACAGGGGGTGGCCGAACTGGAAGGCGGGCGCGTAATCGAGCTTCATGGCTTGTTTGCCAATCGCCTCGGCGATTTCGCGGCGGCCATGGCCCAGGCCCGCGCACCACAGGCCCGACAGGCCGTCAAAAATCTTGCGGCCTTCGGAGTCGGTGTAGTAGGCGCCGCTGCCCTCCACGATCATGCGGGGGTTGGCCTTGAACTGGCGGTTGGCCGTGTAGGGCATCCAGTGCGCATCCAGCCATGCGGCGTCCATGCGGGGGCCTTCGGCGCCAGCGGCGGGTTTTTCGATGTTGACGAAGCTCATGGGATTCTCCAGTGCAAAGGCGGCGACAAAAGGCGGGCAACCCCCTTCGAATCGGGGGCAGGACGTGGGCCATTGTTGCCGCGCCTGTTAATCTCTCAAATAATCAAATATCAATGTTTACTTGACGGTTTATGCAAGTAAAAGCACCCACATCCCCACCGTCCCTCAAACACCGCGCCGTGCTGGGTCAGCTCAGTGACATGGACCTGCGCCTCTTGCAGGTTTTCAAGAGCGTGGTGGAGTGCGGCGGCATGTCGGCCGCCGAGCTGGAGCTGAACATCGGCACCAGCACCGTCAGCCGCCACATGAAAGACCTGGAAACCCGCCTGGGCCTCACGCTGTGCCGGCGCGGGCGGGCGGGTTTTGCGCTCACGGCCGAAGGCCAGCGGGTGTACGACGAAACCCTGCGCCTGCTGTCGGCCGTGGATGCGTTTCGCAGCAGCATCGACGACATCCACCGCCGCATGGGCGGGCGGCTGGAGGTGGCGGTGTTCGACAAGACGGCCAGCAACCCGGCCGCGCACATTGGTGATGCGATTGCGCTGTTTGCCAGCCAGGCGCCCGAGGTGAGCCTGCAGATGCATGTGGCCAGCATCAACGCGATCGAGCGCGGGCTCATCGACGGCAGCTTTCATGTGGGCATCATCCCGGCGCACCGCGCATCGCAAAGCCTGGTCTACGCCAACCTGTTCACCGAGACCATGCTGCTGTACTGCGGCGTGCGCCACACGCTGCACGGCACCGACCACACCGCGCTCACGTGGGAGTCGCTGCGTGCCTACCAGTTTGCGGGCCTGGGCTACCACTCGCCCAACATGGAGCTGAGCCACAGTGCACGCCTGCCGCGCAAGGCCACGGGGTACGATCAGGAATCGATCGCCACGCTGATCCTGTCGGGCCGCTACCTCGGGTTTCTGCCCGACCATTACGCCGAAGGCTTCGAGCGCCAGGGGCTGATGCAGGCGGTGCTGCCCGCGCAGTTCCATTACCGCTGCCAGTTTGTGAGCGTGCTGCGCAAGTCTCCGCAACCGCCCAGGGCGGCGCAGGCGTTTGCCCAATGCTTGATGCTGGCGCATGGTTGATGCCCCCGCCTTGCCTGCGCGGCTGCACAGGCAGACAATCCCCGCACGTTTGACGCACTTTTAAGCGGGAGCACTTCATGGCAAGCATTTCTTCGATTGGCAGTTCAGGCCTTCAGGCCGCCCAACTGCGGCTGGATGCATCGGCCAACAACGTGGCCAACATGAACACACCCGGCTACCGCCGCGAGGTGGTCGCACAGCAAGAGGCCAAGGGCAGCGCCGGTGTGAGTGCCACCATCGAGCGCGAATCGTCAGAAAAAGGCGTGGCGCTGGAGCAAGAGGCCGTGGAGCAGATGTCTGCCACCTACGCCTTCAAGGCCAACCTGCAGACCATCAAGGCGCAGGACCAGATGATGGGATCGCTGCTGGATGTGAAGGCCTGATCAACCGAGCGCGTTCTCGCGCCCCCCGCCCACCAACGCCCCGCATTCCGGGGCGATTTTGTTGGCGGCGCCAGGGTTTATTTGACAGGACTTACGCAACAGGGATGCAACAACGGCGTTGCCAAAGAGCAAGCGCCTTGTCTGAGCCCGTTTTGCGTAAGTGGTGTTTAACCGGCCGAGGCCAGTCCGGCCAGGCGCTGAACCAGCCAGCGCTGAAACGCAAGACCTGTGGCGGTGCGGCTTCGCAAGGGGATGGCATACATGGTGAGTTCCTTTGTGTGACGGCTGTTCAGACGGCTTGCAACGCGGGGACACCTGCGAGTGTCGTGGCGGCAGCGGCATTGGCTGCCTTGCGCCGCGTCGCCCGGTCCCATGCCTTTTCATGAAAGAAGAACGCCACGGCCTGCACCGTGGGTTCCAGCAGGCTCAGCGTGAGCGACGCCCACAGGTTGCCGGTCACGGCATAGGCCACCATGGCGGCCACGCAGATGTGGATCAGGTAGTAGCTGCCGGTTTTCATCAGCATGGTCTGGTTCTGGCGCGCGGCGTGGCGGATGCGGGACATGAAAGGCTCCTTCTTTCTCAACAGGGCCTGCGGTGGCGTGCAGGGATATGTGAATGGTAGTTATTCTCATTCTCTACGGCCAATTGATCATGGCTAATGCCGAGATAGCGGCTATCGAAGCGCCGCGCACTTGCTGGCTGCGCGCTGCCTGAAGCACACGCGCCCATTGGGAGCACGCGCCCACACCCGCAGGCAGAAAAAAGCCGCTGGGCCCAAAGCCCCCGTTGCTATGATGGCCGCTCTTTTGCCCTCCAACCCCTCACCACAACCGGGAGCACACATGGCCCTCATGGACTTCATCAAGAAACAGTTCATTGACATCATCCAGTGGACTGAGGAGGGGGATGGCACCCTGGCCTGGCGCTTCCCCATGCGCGACATGGAAATCCAGAACGGTGGCACGCTGGTGGTGCGCGAGTCGCAGATGGCGATCTTCGTCAACGAAGGCCAGGTGGCCGACGTGTTCACCCCCGGCACCTACAAGCTCACCACGCAGACGCTGCCGGTGCTCACGTATCTGAAGAACTGGGACAAGCTTTTCGAATCCCCCTTCAAGAGCGACGTCTACTTTTTCAGCACGCGCCAGCAGATCGACCAGAAGTGGGGCACGCCCCAGCCCATCACCATCCGCGACAAGGACTTTGGCGCTGTGCGCCTGCGTGCGTTCGGCAACTACGCCTTCCGCATCGCCGACCCCAAGGCCTTCCACACCGAAATCTCCGGCACGCGCGAGTCTTACCCCGTGGCCGACCTCGAAGGCCAGCTGCGTGGCCTGGTGCTGCAAAACATCAGCAACGCCATTGCGGGCAGCGGCCTGCCGTTTCTCGACCTGGCGGCCAACCAGGTGATGTTTGCCGAGGCCATGGTCAAGGAGCTGGCGCCGGTTTTTGCCAAGCTGGGCCTGCTGATCGAAAACCTCACGGTGCAGAACGTCTCGCTGCCCGAAGAGCTGCAAAAGATCCTCGACCAGAAAATCGGCATGGGCATGGTCGGCAACGACATGGGCAAATTCATGCAGTACCAAACGGCACAAGCCATCCCCAAGTTCGCCGAGGGCGCGGGCAATGGCGGTGGCATTGCCGGCGACGCCATGGGCCTGGGCGCGGGCGTGGCGCTGGGCCAGGTGCTGGCGCAAAACCTGCAGCAAGGTCTGCAGACCCCGGTGGCACCTGCTGCGGCAGCCGCTGCACAGGCCGCAGCCGCACCCGTGGGCGTCAAGCCCGAGGACGTGATGGCCACGCTCGAGAAGCTGGGCGAACTCAAATCCAAGGGCATCCTGACCCAGGAAGAGTTCGACGCCAAAAAAGCCGAGCTGCTCAAAAAGCTCGTTTGAACCCAGTTACTATAAAAATAATAGCTGCTTGCGCTTGATGGATAAGCGCTAGAGGCCAAAAAGGCCTCAAACCCTGCCGTGCTGAACGGTGCAAGCAGCCCCTGCCTGATGGCCACCGAACCCACACAGCGTTCTTACCGCGCGCCCTGCCCCGGCTGCGGCGCGCCGGTTGAATTCCGCAGCGCGCAGTCCACGCACGCTGTCTGCGGCTACTGCCAAAGCACCGTGGTGCGCAGCGGCGACGTGCTCACGCGCCTGGGCAAGATGGCCGAGCTGTTCGACGACCACAGCCCGCTGCAGCTGATGGCCAGCGGGCGCATCCAGGAGGGCGGCGAAGATGTGCCCTTCACCCTTGTCGGCCGCCTGCAATACAAGGGCGACGCGGGCGTGTGGACCGAATGGGCCGCCTTTTTGCAAGACGGCACGCTGGCCACGCTGGGCGAAGACAACGGTGCCTACGTCTTCACCCGCCCCATCGACCCGGGCCGCGACATGCCCGAGGCCGAGCGCTTTCGCATCGGCACCACCACCGCCATCAACGGCAAGCCCTACAGCGTCGCTTATACGGGCCAGGCCTCGCTGATCTCGGCCCAGGGCGAGCTGCCCAAGCTGCCGGCGCTGGGCGAGCCCTTTGGCATGGTTGAGTTGCGGAGCAGCGACGGCGAGGTGGTCAGCATCGACTACAGCCACACCCCGCCCGGCGTGGAGCGTGGCCGCGCCGTGCTGCTGGAGGACCTGCAACTGCAAGGCCTCAAAGACGAATCGGTCAAAGACGAAAAAGGCCGCCAGTTCAACTGCCCCCACTGCGGCGCGCCCGTGCAGGTGCAGCTGGCCACGTCCAAAAGCATCACCTGCGGCTCGTGCGCCAGCATCATCGACCTGAGCGGTGGCGTGGGCGCAGAGCTGGCGTCGGCCGAGCAAGACGAGCCCGTGCGCCCCATCATTCCGCTGGGCAGCAAGGGCCAATTGCAAGGCGTGCACTGGCAAGTGGTGGGTTTTCAGCACCGCATGGGCGTAGAGCCCGGCGACGACGAACACTTTGGCTGGAGCGAATACCTGCTCTACAACCAAAAGCGCGGCTTTGCCTTCCTGGTCGACTCCGAAGAAGGCTGGAGCATGGTGCGCCCCACCACCGGCGCGCCGCAAATGGCCGCCACCGGGCGCTCGGCCACCTACATGGGCACCAAATACGACCTAAAGTACACCTACGAGGCCGAAACCACCTATGTGCTGGGCGAGTTTTACTGGCAGGTCACGCGCGGGCAAAAGACCACCAACCGCGACTTCGCCAGCGCCAAGGGCCTGCTGTCGATGGAGCAAAGCCCCAACGAGATCACCTGGTCGGCCGGCGACAAGCTCGGCAGCGACACGGTGGCCAAGGCCTTCAAGCTCGAAGACAAAAAAGACGTGCTGCAGCGTGACGACCCCGGCCCCTTTGTGGCCGCCAAGGGCATCGGCTGTGCCACCATCATCCTGATCGCCGTGGTCATCCTCATCCTGCTGATCATCCTGAGCAATTGCTCGGGCTCATCGGGCAGCGGCTACCGCAGCTCGGGCGGCTCGTTCGGCGGCTACTCGTCGGGCGGCAGCCACAAGTAGGCCGCTGGCCCACCGCAGACACCCGCGCAGCCCCGGCACCGTGCAACAACGTTTCAAGAAGGAGATCTCCCCATGATTGGCATCGAATGGCTCAAACCCGCCGCGTTCCTCGGGTCCATCCTCTACGCCATCATTGGCGTGGTGATTTTCTGGCTGGCCTTTGTCATCGTCGACAAGATCACGCCGTATGACCTGTGGCGCGAAATCGTCGAAAAGCAGAACCAGGCCCTGGGCCTGGTGGTGGCGGCGATGTGCCTGGGCATCAGCATCATCGTGGCGGCTGCCATCCACTGACGCCCACTTTCGCCAGAATGAATCAAGCAGCGTACCTTCTGGGGCGCTGACGACTGCCTTGTCTTCCGAACCTTCTTTTCCCGCCTCGGGTGCCGAGGCGCAGGGCGCCGCCTATGGCCCCCGTCCCATCGATATCGCCCTGCTGGCCAGCGTCTTCGTGGTGGCGGCCTGCGGCCTGCTGTACGAGCTGGCCGCAGGGGCGCTGGCGTCTTATGTGCTGGGGGACTCGGTGCTGCAGTTCAGCACCATCATCGGCACCTACCTGTTTGCGATGGGTGTGGGGTCGTGGTTGTCGCGGTATTTTGAGCGGCAGTTGCCCGCGCACTTTCTGCGCATCGAGTTGCTGGTGGCGCTGATTGGAGGGGCGCTGCCGGCCACGCTGTTCTTGGCCAATGCCTACACGCCCGGGGCCTTCCGGTTTCTGCTCTACGGCATGGTGCTGATGGTGGGCACGTTGGTGGGGTTGGAGATTCCGCTGGTCATGCGCATCTTGAAGCGCAATGCGGTGTTGAAGGACCTGGTCTCGCAGGTGCTCACGTTCGACTACCTGGGCGCGCTGGCGGTGTCGCTGGCGTTTCCGCTGCTGTTGGTGCCGCACCTGGGGCTGATCCGCACGGGGCTGTTGTTCGGCCTGATGAACGCGGCCGTGGCGCTGTGGGCCGTGTGGTTGTTTCGGCATGAGCTGCGGCGCCTGAAGGCGCACCTGGCCGCGTGTGCGATGGTGGTGGGCATCTTGCTGGCGGGGCTGGCGGGGGCCGATCAGATCACGAGTTTTGCCGAGGACAAGTTCTACCAGGACCGCATCGTCTTCACCACCGCCACGCCGTACCAGCGCATCGTCGTCACTCAGGGCCGCTATGGCCACCGGCTGTACCTCAACGGCAATCTGCAGTTCTCGGAGTCGGACGAGTACCGCTACCACGAGGCCCTGGTGCACCCCGCGATGGCGGCGCACGGGGCACCCAAGCGGGTGGCAGTGCTCGGTGGTGGCGATGGCATGGCGGTGCGCGAGATCCTGAAGTACCCCTCGGTGGAATCGGTCACGCTGGTCGAGCTGGACCCGGCCATGACCAAGATCTTCACCGACAACCCCACCCTGGCCCGCCTCAATGGCAATGCCTTGCAGAACCCCAAGGTGAAGATCATCAACACCGATGCCTTTGGCTGGCTGCAGCAAGAGGGGGGCGAAGCACCCTTTGATGTGATCGTGGTGGATTTCCCGGACCCGACCAACTTCTCGATTGGCAAGCTCTACACCAACAGCTTTTATGCGCTGCTGGACAAGCGCCTGGCAGCCAGCGGGTATGCGGTCGTGCAGACCACATCGCCCCTGGTGGCGCGCCAGAGCTTTTGGACGGTGGTGCAAACCATTGAATCGGTGGGCCTGCACACGGCCCCGTACCACGCCCATGTGCCCAGTTTTGGCGAGTGGGGTTATGTCATCGCAAGCCGCAGGCCCTGGCGTCTGCCCGAGGCATTGCCTGCGGGGCTGCGTTTTCTCAGCCCGTCCTCGTTGCCGTTGATGTTCGATTTTCCCCTGGACATGGCGCGTGTGTCTGCCGAGGTGAACCGGTTGTCCAACCAGGCGCTGGTCTACACCTATGAGCGCGAGTGGGGCAAGGTGGTGGCGCACTGACGGCGCCCGGGCCGTGTGGGGGCTGCCTTCTTCTGACGCTTCCGATTCTTGCGCGTTGCCGCGCCGTTGCGTGGGGCGGTGCGGCCCGACAATCGGATACAACATCGCCATGACCTGATCGCCACAGGCGAATTCCATGCTGGACCACTTCTTCATCCGTACCGCGAAGGCTTACCCCATGTTGTGGGCGCAGCACGACCCGTGGCTGGTGGCGCTGTCGGTGCTGATGGCCATGCTGGCGTCCATGCTGGCGCTGCAAATGGCGGGCCTGGCGCGGCAGGCGGACACGGCCTTCATCCGCCAGATGGCCCGGGGGTCGGGTGCCATCGCGCTCGGTGGCGGGATCTGGGCCATGCACTTCATTGGCATGCTGGCGTTTGCGGTGTGTGCGAGCGGGCAGTTTGATGCCGTGACGACTGGGATATCCATGGTGCCCGGCGTGCTCGCGTCCTGGGTGGCCCTGGGGCTGCTGATGCGCCGGGAGATCAGCCGCGCGGCCCTGGTGGTGGGTGGCGTGTTGGTGGGCGCTGGCATTGGTGCAATGCACTACATCGGCATGGCGGCATCGCAGTGGGCCCCTGTGATGCGCTATGACCCGTGGGGCTTCGCCGCGTCGGTGCTGGTGGCTGTGCTGCTGGCCATCGTGGCGCTGTGGGTGCGTTTTGGGCTGGAGCGCGTGGTGCCCTGGAGCAAGCGGCGGCTGGACCTGGCGGCTGGTGCGGTGATGGGGCTGGCCATCGCCGGCATGCACTACACGGGCATGGCGGCGCTGCGGTTCGTGGATGGGCTCCACGATCAAGACATGTTGATGGCAACCCATGGCGGCGCATTGTCTGTGGCGGTGGCGGGGGTGGCTGTTGTGATCGGGTTGCTGGTGGTGGCCCTCAATGCCGGCCTGCGCTACCGGCAGATGTTCCTCAAAGTCAGCCAGAGCGAATCCCGCTTGCGCGCCCTCGCCGAAACCACGGTGGATGGCATCGTGATGATTGATGCCCAGGGGCGCGTGCAATCCATCAACGCAGCGGCAGAGCGTATTCTGGGTTGGCCGCAGGACGAGGTGGTGGGGCGCAATGTGTCCATGTTCATGCCCGAGCCTGATCGGTCCAGCCACGACGCGTATCTGCGCAAATACCTGGACGGGCAAGGCGGCGCCGTGGTGGGGGGCGGCACCCGCGAGGTGCAGGCGCTACGGCGCGACGGCACTACCGTGCCCATCCGGCTGTCGGTAGGGCGTGTGCAGATCGACGGCGACCCGGTCTTTGTCGGTTTCATCGGCGACCTGAGCCAGCGCCGCGCCATGGAGATCGAGCTGCAAAGCAGCGAGCAGCGCCTGCGCTCACTGATCGGCAATATCCCCGGCGTTACCTTCCGCTGCCGCTACGACGCGGACTGGACCATGCTTTTCATCAGCGATGCCGTGATCGCCCTCACGGGCTGGATGCCGCAAGAGTTTCTGGACGGCGACATCAATTTCACACGACTGACAGTGCCCGACGAAGTGCCTCGCCTGTGGAGCGAGGTCTCTGCGGCGATCGAGCAGCACCGCCCCTACCATGTGGAGTACCGCCTGGTCGACCGCGAAGGGCGCATGCACTGGGTGTCAGAAAGCGGCCGGCCCGTGCTGGGCGACGACGGCCAGGTGCAGTGGATCGACGGTGTCATCATGGACATGACGCCGTTTCAAGAGCACCGCGCCGAGTTTGAAAGCACCGTGCGCGCCATTGACCGGGCGCTCTCCGTGATCGAGTTCGATTTGCAGGGCAATGTGCTCACGGCCAACGCCAATTTCCTGGCGCTGATGGGCTACCAGCTCGATGACGTGGTGGGTAAGCACCACCGCATGTTCTGTGAACCCGACGATGTGGAGACGGATGCCTACGAAGAATTCTGGGCGCAGTTGCGCATCGGTGACCTGTACGGCGGCGAATACCTGCGGCTGGGCAAAGACGGCCGGCGCATCTGGATTCAGGCCACCTACAACCCCATTTTTGATGCGCAGGGCAATCCGTTCAAGGTGGTGAAATTTGCCACCGATCTGACCGAGCGCCGTGCCATGGAGCAAGCCTTGCGCGCCGCCAAGGACCGTGCCGAGCAGGCCGCCGCAGCGCGCAGCACCTTCCTGGCCAACATGAGCCACGAGATCCGCACGCCGATGAACGCCATCATCGGCTTTACTGAAGCGCTGCTGGACACCTCGCTGGAGCCGCAGCAGCGACGCCATATGGGCACCGTGCACCATGCTGCGCGGTCCATGCTGCGGCTGCTCAACGACATTCTGGACACCGCCAAGCTTGAAAAGGGGGCCGTAGAGCTGGAAATTGCCAGCTTCTCGTTGCAGGAGCTGTGCGACCAGATCCTTGCCTCGCTGCGCATTCACGCGGCCAAGAAAGGGCTGCACCTGCAATGCCAGACCGCTGCGCAGGTGCCGCCCTTCTTGCAGGGAGACGCCCTGCGGCTGCAACAGGTGCTGCTCAACCTGCTGGGCAATGCGCTCAAGTTCACGCAGCAGGGGCATGTGCTGCTGCGCATGGACTATCGCGACGGCATGCTTGTGGTCGATGTTCAGGACACCGGCATCGGCATTGCGGCGCAGCACCTGCAGCGCATCTTCGACCCCTTTGCCCAGGCGGATGCGTCCACCACCCGGCAGTTTGGCGGGACGGGGCTCGGCACCACGATTTCCCGGCAGCTGGTCGAGCTGATGGGTGGCACCATCAGCGTGCGCAGCACGCCCGGCGTGGGCACCACGTTCACGGTGTGTTTGCCGCTGCCCGCAGGCAGCGCCACCGAGGCCGTGGCAGCCACCGTACACGCCGTGCAGCTGCCGCCGCTGCGCATTTTGGCTGTGGACGACGTGCCCGCCAACATCGAGCTGCTGCAGATTCACCTGGAGCGCGGCATGCACCAGGTCACGGTGGCCGGCGACGGCGAGCAGGCCGTGAGCGCATTTGCCCAAGGGCGCTTTGACCTCGTGCTCATGGACTTGCAAATGCCCGGCATCGATGGCCTGGAAGCCACCCGGCGCATCCGTGCGTTCGAGCAGGCGCAGCAGCGCCACCCGGTCCCCGTCATTGCCCTGTCGGCCAGCGTGCTGGAGCAGGACCGGCGCAATGCACGGGCCGCCGGCATGAACGGCTTTGCGGGCAAGCCCCTGGAGCCCGCCCGCCTGTTCCGCGAAATCGCCCGGGTGCTGAAGCTGCAGCCCGACCCGGCCACCTCGGGCTGGGGTGGTCTGGCTCTGGCCTCACGCCCTGCGCCATTGGCACCAGCGCTCGATGAGCGGGGTGCCATCGACTGGGAGCGTGGTGCGCACCTGTGGGGCCAGCGGGCGGTGCTGCGTGATGCCATTGCCCGGTTCTTGGGGGACCACGCATCCACCGCCGCCACGCTGCAGGCCCTGGTGGCACAGCGCAACCTGGAGGCCGCGCGCGCTTTGGCGCACCGTTTGCGCGGGGCGGCTGGCAACCTTGCGCTGCCGTCATTGCAACGCCTGGCCCAGCGCATCGAAGAGGCCAGCAACAACCTTGACCGCACCGCTGCGGCATCGTTGTCGGCGGCTTTGCCAGCGGCCCTGGCTGCGGTGCAGCAAGCGCTGTCCACCGAGGTCGATGTGGCCACAGCGCCCGCGCCGGGTGTGGGCCATCACGCCCCGCTATCGCCCGCACAGCGCGCACAGGCGCGTGTGGCTGCCCAGGCGTTGGAGGCGGCGCTGGTCCATTCCGAGCTGGCACAGCCGCCGCTCGACCGGCTGGCCCAGCTGCTGCCCGCCGCCGCGATGGAGCGCTTGCAGGATGCGATTGACACGTTTGATTTTGACCAGGCACTGGTCCAGTTGAGGCTGCTGCACCAGCATTGGATCGACGAGCCCACGGAGAACCCCGCATGAACACCGCACCCGATACGCGGCCCCGGTTGCTGCTGGTGGACGACGAACCGACCAACCTGCAGGTGCTGCGCCATATCCTGCAGGCAGACTACCGGCTGCTCTTTGCCACCGATGGCCAGCGCGCCCTGCAGGTGGCGCGCGAGCAGCAGCCCGCGCTGATCTTGCTGGATGTGATGATGCCCCAGCTCGACGGTTACGCGGTGTGCAGCGCCCTCAAGGCGGACGCGGCAACGGCGTCCATCCCCGTGATCTTCATCACGGCATTGACAGACAGCCAGGACGAGACCGCAGGGTTTGAAGCGGGTGCGGTCGACTACATCACCAAGCCCGTCAGCCCGCCGGTGGTGCGCGCGCGGGTGCGCACCCACCTGTCGTTGGTCCGCATGGACGAGCTGCGCGAGTCGCGCCTGCAAATCGTGCAGCGGCTGGGGCGCGCGGCGGAATACAAGGACAACGAAACCGGCATGCACGTCATCCGCATGAGCCACTTTGCGCAGGTGCTGGCGTTGGCTGCGGGTTGCAGCCCGGCCTGGGCCGAAGACCTGCTCAACGCCGCACCCATGCACGATGTGGGCAAGATCGGCATCCCCGATGCCGTGCTGCGCAAGCCCGGCCCGCTCGACGCCGAGGAGTGGGCCACCATGCGCCGCCACCCCGAGATCGGCGCCGAGATCATTGGCGAGCACCCGGCGGGCGTGTTGCAGCTGGCCCGCGAAATCGCCCTCACGCACCATGAGAAATGGAACGGCACCGGCTACCCCCGGGGCCTCGCTGGCGACGCCATTCCGCTGTCGGCGCGCATCGTGGCCATTGCCGATGTGTTTGATGCGCTCACCACCCGCCGCCCCTACAAAGAGCCGTGGCCTGTGCAAGATGCGCTGGACCATATTGCGGCGCAGTCCGGCCAGCATTTCGACCCGGACCTGGTGGTGCTGTTTGCGCCGCTGTTGCCGCAGTTGCTGGAGATTCGCGCCCGCTGGGCCGACTGAGCCTGTGAAGCCTGTGAAACCTGTCAATTGCTGAAAATTGCGGAACCCTTGGACACAATGCCCCCCATGACCCTGCAGCGCCGCCAGTTCGTGACCGGGGCCGCCGCCCTGGCGACCACCGTGCTGGGGGGCTGCCAGCGTCCTGCCCCGGCGCTTGCGGGCGGCTTTACGGGCATTGACATCGTGCGGGGCCATCAGCTGCGCGACCTGCTCAAAACCGGCACCCTGCCCGAGCCCACGGTGGTGCGCCGTGCGCAGGTCATCATTGCTGGCGGTGGCGTGGCGGGGCTGGCGGCAGCCCGGTCGCTGCGGCTGGCGGGGGTGGAAGACTTTGCGCTGCTGGAGCTGGAAGACACGCCAGGCGGCAACAGCCGAGGGGGGGCAGTCAACGGCATCCCCTGCCCGCTGGGCGCGCACTACCTGCCCGTACCAGGCGACGATGCCCGCGAGGTGCAGGACCTGCTGGAAGAACTGGGCCTGCGCCGCCGGGTGGCTGGGCGCTGGCAATACGACGAGCGCCACCTGTGCCACAGCCCACAAGAACGCCTGTTTTTTAATGGTGAATGGAACGAGGGCCTGCTGCCCGTGCACGGCGTGGGCGAGGCCACGCTGGACCAATACCGCCGCTTTGCACAGGCCGTCGATGCGCAGACCCAGGCGGCGCGGTTTGCGATGCCCGCGCTCAAGCGCTGGAGCAGCAAACAGCCGCTGGCGCCCTCGCACCGGGCGCTGGACGCCTTGACCTTCAGCGCGTGGCTGGCGCAACAGGGGCTGGATGATGCGCACCTGCTCTGGTACCTCAACTACTGCTGCCGCGACGACTACGGCGCAGGCATCGAGCGCGTTTCGGCCTGGGCGGGCATTCACTACTTTGCCAGCCGCCACGGTTTTCATGCGCCGGGCGAGGCGGTGGACGAAGCCCGTGAAAGCGTGCTCACCTGGCCCGAAGGCAATGGCTGGATCACCCAGCGCCTGGCCGAGCCCCTGCGCGCGGGCGGCCAGTTGCGCACCGGCACCAGCGTGCTGCGCATCACCGAAGGCCGCCACGGGGTGGAGGTGGACGCCTTCAACCACGCCACCGACAGCGTGGAGCGCTGGCAGGCGCCGCGCTGCGTGGTGGCGCTGCCGGTGTTTGTGGCGGCGCGTGTGGTGCGCAACCCCCCGGCTTTTCTGACCGGCGCGGCACAGCGCCTGCAGTGGGCGCCGTGGCTGGTGGCCAACATCCACATCACCAACCCGCTGACCGACCGCCCCGGCGCCGCACCCGCCTGGGACAACGTGCTCTATGCCGACCCCACCGCTGGTGGACTGGGCTACGTCAACGCCGGCCACCAGCGGCTGGACCCGCGCACGGCCATCGCGGGCCCCACGGTGCTGAGCTACTACCAGGCGCTGGGCGATGTGCCCGACGGCCGTCAGCAACTGGCCACCCAGCCGTGGCAGCACTGGGCCGACGCAGCCCTGGCCGCCCTGGCCGTGCCCCACCCCGACCTGCGCGAGCGCGTCACGCGGGTGGACATCACCCGCTATGGGCATGCCATGTCCATCCCGGTGCCGGGTGTGCAGCATTTTTTAAGCCAAATTGGCCTCCAGCGCTTATCTCGTAAGCGCAAGCAGCTATCAAATGGCGAGCAAATCGCCTGGATTCCTACCCCCGCCACCACCCGGCTGGCCTTTGCGCACGCCGACTGGTCGGGCTATTCGGTGTTTGAAGAGGCGTTCACGCGCGGGCATGGGGCCGGGCTGGTGGCGGCGGGCTGAAGAACGGGGGCTGAGCGTGGCCCGCCAGGCGCTGGCCGGGGCGCCTGCATCCCTCAATCGAAGAACCAAAAGAGCCGAAGAGACAACAGAAAAGGGCTCCCGAAGCGCAGCCCTTTGGGAGTCGCTGCACTGTGCAGCGCGGCGCGGAAAGGCACTTGGCCAGGACAGCGGCGCCTGCATGAGCGATGGGCACCCTCTTTGCCCAGCTGGCGCAGGTGCTGCCGCGTTGACCGACAGAGCTGGCGCGGCCTGGGCTATACCGCGTCTTGCTCCCCTTGTCCGGATTCAGGGCTGCTTGTCCCAGGGGCCCGCGGCGCCTTGCGCGCTGCTTTCTGCCATGTCGAATCGGTGTGCGCGGTACTCCTGCGGGGGCACCCCAAAGGCCCGCCGGAAGGCCCGCGAGAAGTCAGAGGCGCTACCAAACCCGAAGCTATAGCCCACCTGCACCGCGGCCACGCTCGGCTGCCGCACCAGGTCCACCGCCGAGGCCCACAGCCGACGGTTCCGAATGTAGGTGGCCAGGCCGCCTTCTTCCTCGAACATCCGGTAAAGCGTCGGTCGAGAAATCGGGAAGCGCTCCATGATGCTCTCGGGCGACAGGCGCGTGTTGTGCAGATGGGCCTCGATATAGCTGCGCACCTGGTTTTGCAAGGCCTGGCGGGTGGCAGTCCGGGTGCGCTGGCTCAGGTCCTGTTGCTTGCCGAAAGCCGCAAGGATCAAATGGGCGCAGGTGCGGATGGTCGTTGCGGCTTCATCGGTGGACATGGACGCAAGCCGGTGACACAACGCGAACAGGTGGTCCAGGATCAGTTGGCTCAAGGGCGAGGAGTAGGCGATCACGCGGCCATGAATGGATGGCGCATCTGCAATCTCGGACTCCACCAGGGCCCGTGGAAGAAAGAACGCCAATATCCGGGTCCCGGTAGGCCGCACCATGCGCATGGGCTGCGCCATATCGAGCGCCAGGATGCCTGGCACGAACTGGGTGGAACGGGTGTGCAGCCCCTGCTTCACATGCGTCTCCAGCATGCCGTACGCCGCCACATGGAACACGAAGTCGCGCATGGAGTCCCGCGAGATGCGAGCCCCGGTGCGTGCCTGGATCAGCCGATCCGTGCGGCTGTCCAGGTAGGTCATGTCGGGCAGCACATACGCGTCAAGGTCACCCCGAAAGCCATGCTCCACCTGGCTGCGCGAAACGGGAGCGTCCAGGATGCGCCCTACATAGTCACTCCAGGCGATGGCCTGCGCGTTGACAGCCTCGTGCGCGACCGTGAAGTGCTGGTGGACCATGGCCGGCAAGGGCGTGTTCAGTCCTGCAGAGACGGCAGGGTAGGCGTAGCGATCAGGAACGAACGTCATGGGAGCAGGATTATTCATTGCTTCCAGGCGCATCCGCCGCCTGACGGAAAAAGTCATGGGTGCCACAACCACGGCTTTGGCGCTTTGCGATGGGGCAGGTCAACGCCTTCTTTTGCATAAATTTTTGAAAAATTCTGGCAAGTGAGACGCCTTGTCAAGGTTGTAGGCGCCTGTTGGTAAGAATCTGAAACATCGTGCGGACGTGGCGTTTTGATGGCATCTCGGTCGCGCGAATCGCTGTTCTCGGCCCAACTGGCACCAGCGGACCGTTCCGCAGCCCCAAGACGCGCCCTCGGCGCCCACGTGAGAAAAAACATGTTCCTGCAACCTTCACGCCTCCATGCTTTGCGTGCCGCATGGCTCGCCGTGGGCTTTGCCGGTGGCGCAGCCCAAGCTGCGATCAGCGTCGTGTCCACCGCGCCTTCGGCAGGCATGGTCACCGTCACCTTGAGCTCCACCAGCGCCGGCACGGGCTACCTGACGTTGCTGCCAGCAGGCGAGAACTGCGGCAGCGCGGCCCAGACCCAGGCGGGCCAGAACGGTGCGGGCGCAGCGGCCTACCGCCGAGGCTCGTTGACGCTGGCCGCGGGCATCCCTGCCAGTTACACCGTGCGCAACCTGGCCCAAGCCAGCAGCTACACCGTGTGTGCCACCAATGGCGCGGACGACAGCAGCGCGGTTTTCAGCACCACGGCCATGGCAGCGTTCGGCTCTGCATCCTGGGCGATGGTCGGCGGTGACGGATTTTCTGCTTACAGCGCGGGGTACCGCTCCCTGTCGTTCGCGCCCGATGGCGCTCCCTACGCGGCGTTCGCGGACGCATTTAAGACCAGGGTGATGCGCTTTGATGGCACGGCCTGGGGCGACGTGGGTAGCCCCGTGGTTTCAGTGGGCCCAGCGAGGTACCAGTCGTTGTCTTTTGCGCCCGATGGCACGCCCTATGTGGCTTTTGGCGACGAAGGCAATGGCTACAAGACCACGGTGAAGCGCTTTGATGGAGCAGACTGGGTCAACGTGGGCAGCCCCGGTTTTTCTGCGGTAGAGGTGAATGCGCTGTCTTTGGCTGTCGCGCCCGATGGCGCGCCCCATGTGGCCTTCCGAGAAAACGGCAACGGAAACAAGACCACGGTGATGCGCTTTGATGGCTCGGACTGGCTTCCCCTGGGCGGGGTCGGCTTCTTTGCGGGCCAGTCGGACTATTTCTCGTCCCTGTCATTCGCGCCGGACGGCTCGCCCTACCTGGATTTCAAGGACGCGGGCAACAGCGACCAGCTCGTGGTGATGCGCTTTGACGGTACCGCCTGGGGAGCGGTTGGCAGTCCCTTGGGTTCGCCTGCGGGTGTGTACGACCATAGCCTGTCGTTTGCGCCCGATGGCGCCCCCCACGTGGGCTTTTCGGATATCAGCAAGGACTACAAAGCCACGGTGATGCGATTCAACGGCTCAGCGTGGGCCAGCGTGGGCAGCGCTGGGTTTTCCGCAGATACCGCATTGGCCATGTCGCTGGCGTTTGCGCCCGATGGCTCGCCCTACATGGCTTTCATTGATCGTGGCAATGGCGACAAACTCCGGGTGATGCGCTTCAACGGCACGGCCTGGTCCGACGCGGGCGACACCGCTTTGCCCAAGATGGAGGCGTATCTGTCTTTTGCGCCCGATGGCTCGCCCTATATTGCGTTCTTAAACGGCGCCAACAGCAACAGGCTCATGGTCATGCGCCTGACGGGCACGGCGGGTGCCCCCACAGCGGTGACCGGCGTGGCCGGTGGCCGCCAGGTGACGGTGGGATTTACCCCGGCCAGCGATGGCGGCAGCACGGTGACCCACTACACCGCAACGGCGACGGCAGGTGGCGCCTTCTGCACGGCGACGCCACCGGCCACGTCGTGTGTGGTGCAGGGGCTGACACCTGGCGTGCCCTACGCTTTCACTGTGGTTGCTACCAACCCAGTGGGTGACAGCCCCGTGTCGGCGGCATCGGCACCGGTCGTTGCGCTGGCGGTGGTGGCCGGCGCCCCCTCCGCAGTAGCCGCAGTAGCGGGCAATCGGCAGGCCACGGTGGGTTTCACTCCAGCGGCGGACGATGGCGGTAGCGCGGTGATCCGCTACACCGTGACGGCCGCGCCAGGGGGCGCTTTCTGCACGGCAACACCGCCCGCCACATCGTGCGTGGTTCTGGGCTTGACGCCTCTTGTGCCTCATACGTTCTCCGTGGTGGCAACCAATGGCATAGGCGACAGCCTTCCATCGACGGACTCGGCACCGGTCATCCCGATGCGCGTTTCCGATGCGCCAACAGCGGTAACGGCGGTGGTCACCGGCACCGACGTGGCGGTCAGTTTCACGCCACCGGCCAATGATGGCGCCAGCGCCATCATCCGCTACACCGTGACAGCAGCGCCCGGGGGCGCCTCCTGCTCATCGACACCGCCTGCCACGTCGTGCGTGGTCATGGGTTTGACGCCCGGCGCGTCCTACTCGTTTTCTGTGGTGGCCACCAATGGGATGGGCGATAGCGCCTCGTCCACCGCATCGCCGCCGCTCACGCCGCAGATGGTGAACGACCCGGCGGTGCCGCTGCCGGGCAATGGTGGTGGTTCCGCTGCGGTGGTCATCAGTGGTGGCCCGGCGGGTTGCACCGTGGTGCCGGGCTCGGTGCAGTTCAGTGCCACCGTTCCCCCAGGGGCCTCAACCAATGCGAGTTTCCCGCTGGGGGTGTTCAGCTTCAGCGCCACGGGCTGCGCGGGTGGCACGCTCACGGTGGCGATCACATATCCGCGCAGCCTGGCGGGGCTGGCGCTGCAGAAGTTTGGCCCGCCAGGAACTGGCCAGACGGCGCGCTGGTTCACGCCCAGCGTCATGGCCCTGAGCAATGGCGACCGCACCGTGACCTACCAGGTCACCGACAACGGCGAAGGAGACAACGACACGGCCGTGGGCGCCATCGCCGACCCGTTTGCTCCCATGCTGCTGGCCCCCGGTGGGGTGGGTATTCCCACGCAAAGTGAATGGGGCCTGTTATTGATGTCATTGCTGGCTGCGGCTTTGGGCATGTTCTCCGTTCGGCGCGAGCCGCTCTCATAGCTCTCTCACCATCAGGAGCGCTCACTCCAAAGCCCATGGGCTCATTGATCACGCGGGGGCCCTTGTGGATCGAAACATCGGCTTCTGCTTCCCAATCGGAACGCTGAGCGGGACCGCAACCCTGACCGGCACTGTCTTTGCCAATGCTGGTGGTGTGCTTCCACAGGGGGTGGCGACGAAAGGCTTTGCAGTGGCTGGTTTGAAACGTTAGATAGTCGTCAAATACCGCTGTAGCGCTTATTGGATATGCGCTATTAGCTATCAAATTCATATCATCGATTGTTCACGACAGCGCCCGGCAATGTGCGGCTGTGGTGTGCGCTGCGCATTCTGGGTCGGGCCGTGCTGGGTGCAAAAGCGGCCTCACTGGCGCTGCATGTCCAGCAGCAGGCCCACGCACAGCGCCGCCCCCACGGCATACAGCATCCAGGTGCGCGAGACCGCGTAGGGGTAGAACATGAGGGCCACGCCCCACCAGCGTGTGCGCCGCTGCTGTGCCCTTTTGCCATGCCAATACGCGGCCATGCCGATGATGCCGAACAGGATGGCGCCCACGATGTAGGCCGGGCTGGGCAGTTCCAGGCCGAGGGATTGCAATGCGTTGAGGGTTTCCATGGCGGTGGGCAGGCCGTGCGGCAGTCAGTGGTCAAAGGGGCGCTTGTCCCACTCCGCGGCAAGGCGTGCGGCGCAGGTGGAGGGCGATGAGGCCGAGTGTGATCCTGAAAGTCCGCAAAAGGTCCGCAGGGTTAGGGCGTAGCTGCCGCGCAAGGCGCAAGGCGCTGTGAGGCGTGGGGTGATGACGGTGGGCCGTCATGCTGCCTTGGCACCGCTCGATGCCGGTGTTTCATGGTGGCGTCACATGGGCGCGGCATGGTTGCCGTCTTTGGCCTTATTACGGTGACCATGTCTCGACTCTCTCTCATTGCCGCCAGCGCCGCGCTCTTTTGCGCAGCCACTTCCACCGCTTTCGCGCAGCAGGCTTTTCCGGCCACGCTGGCAGGGCATGCCGTGTTGCCCGCGCTCACGGTGATTGCCGCCCCCAAAGATGCACCGAAGGACTTGCAGATCAGCGGCAAGTTCACCACGCCGCGCCGGGTGGATGCCGTGGGCGCGGTGCCTGGCCTGTCTGCCGGGCGCCCCACGGGGATCTCGCTGCCGTTTCAGGGCCAGCCTTTGCAGGGCCATTCGGGCATCAAGCGCATGGCCGATGGCAGCTTTTGGCTGCTGACCGACAACGGTGCGGGCTCCAAGGCCAATTCGCCTGATTTCATGCTGCACCTGAGCCACTACACGGTGGACTTCAAAAGCGGCCAATTCAAGCGCCTCAAGACCGTGTTCCTGCACGATCCCGACAAGAAGGTGCCGTTTCGCATCACCCAGGAAGGCACCGACAAGCGCTACCTGACCGGTGCCGACTTTGACCCCGAGAGCTTCCAGTTCGCTGGTGGCGCCCTGTGGATCGGCGAAGAGTTTGGTCCGTTCCTCATCAAGGCCGACCTGAACGGCAAGGTGCTGGCGGTATTCGAGACCAAAGTGGACGGCAAGACGGTGCGCTCGCCCGACGCGCCGGGCGTGTTGCTGCCCGGCGCACCCGACGCCAAACCCACGGCGTTTGAGGTCAAGCGCTCCAAGGGTTTTGAAGGCATGGCCGCCAGCAAGGACGGCAGCAAGCTCTATGCGCTGCTCGAAGGTGCGCTGTGGAACGAGGAAGCCCAGGCCTACGAAAACGTGGGCGGCAAGCAGGTTCTGCGCGTGCTGGAGTTCGACGTGAAGACCGAGCAATGGACGGGCCGCCACTGGAAGTACGTGCTGGAGGCCAACCACCACGCCATTGGCGACTTCAACATGATCGACGCCAGCACGGGTTTGATCATCGAGCGCGACAACGGTGAAGGCACGGCTGACAAGGCCTGCCCCGCAGACCAAAAACGCACCGACTGCTTTCACGATCTGGCCCAATTCAAGCGGGTCTACAAGGTGGAGTTCTCTGACGCCAACGTGGGCGGCGAGATGCGCAAGGTGGGCTACATCGACCTGATGAACATCCAGGACCCGCAGCGCCTGGCCAAAAAGCCATTGACCAACGGCGTGCTGACCTTCCCGTTCTTCACCATTGAAAACGTGGACGTGGTGGACGCCACGCACATCGTGGTCGGCAACGACAACAACCTGCCCTTCAGCAGCAGCCGCGACCCGAACAAGGCCGACGACAACGAATTGGTGCTGCTGGAAGTGGGTGAGCTGCTGCGCGCCAAATAACGCGGCGTTGGGGCAAGCCCGGCGTCCTGCGTTGCCACCGCGCTTGCCTCGGTGCCACGCCGGGCTGCCGCACGCGGGCACGCGGGCGGGCGGGCTTGCGGCGACCTCACCATGGAGCAGCCAGTGCCACAGCGCACCAGTGGGTGGTGCGAGAAGCCATGTGCGAGGTGCCAGGAATGACGGGCGACCCCACACCGGGGCGCCTTCTTTGCCACGCTCAGGTCAGCTCGGCTGCCACCCAGCGCAGGCCCTTGCCCCGGCTGAAGTAATAGTCTCCTTGGGGGCTGATCACGACGGCGCGGCGTGTGGCCGGGTCTGAAAAATAACGCCATCCATGGCCAGGGGCGTTGGGGCCCGCGCTGTGGGGAACGATCTGCATGCCGTGGTCAAAACCGTCGGGGGTGCGTTTGTCCGATGCGTTTTTGTGGGCGGGTTCGCGATCGCCGGCCAGGCCGGGGGTGCCGATGGCAGCGGCCAATAGAGCGATGGCGGTGAGACGGGGGATGCGCAGCATGAGGGGCTCCTTGTTTCTGGTCGGTCCTGTGGTCGGGGACTGTGGGCACAGTGTGTACTGTTTTTGCAGTGTGCTTGTGTCGTTATGAATCTTTGCTGAACAGCAGGGGCTGCGGCCGATGGCGTTCGCCCATGGCCACCTCGCAGATGACTGGGTGGCAAAATTGCGGGCGGTGTAGTTGCGTGTGTGGGGCTGGGAGCGGTATCGGCCAGGTTGCTTTGCGCTGCATCTTTTTGCCAATTGTTCGCTTTTTGATGGGAATCCCGCGCCATGTTCACAGGCATCGTCCAAGCCACGGCAGGCATTGCCGCCATTCACGACCGCGCAGGCCTGCGCACCTTCACGCTCGATTTTCCCGAGGGCTTTTGCCAGGACCTGGCCATTGGCGCGAGTGTGTCCACCGATGGCGTGTGCCTCACGGTCACGGAGATCCTCTCACCCACGCAGGCCAACTTCGACGTGATGCTGCAGAGCCTGAACATCACCACGCTGGGCAGCTACCACCAGGGCGATCGCGTGAACGTGGAGCGCGCGGCCAAGGACGGCGCCGAGATCGGCGGCCACCCGCTGTCGGGCCATGTGGACTTCACCGGCACGCTCATTGAGCGCCGCGAGTTCGACAACAACCTCGTGTGGCGCGTCGCCGTGCCGGAGGCGTTTCGCCGCTACATTTTTGCCAAGGGGTACATCGCCATTCATGGCGCCAGCCTCACGGTGGCCGAGGTCAACCGGCAAGAGGGCTGGTTCGAGATCTGGATGATTCCCGAGACGCGCCGCGCCACGGTGTTTGAGCACAAGAAGGTGGGCGATGCGCTCAATATCGAGATCGAACGCAGCACCCAGGTGGTGGTCGACACCGTGCGCGAGGCGGTGCACGAGAGCCTGGGCCGCCTGCAGCCCGTGCTGGAGGCGCTGCTGAAAGAAAAGGGCTTGTCGCTCGACGATTTCGTGCAGGCGCCCGTGCTGCCGCACTGACGGATCGTATGGCCCCCATGCCCGTCGTGGTGCGCCCTCTGGTGCTGAGCGATCTGCCCGATCTGCTGGCCGTGCAGCTTGCCTGTTATGGCGAAGGTTTTGTGGAGAGCGGCGACGTGTTTGCACGCCGCCTGGCCAGCCCGGCCAATGGTTCGCTGGTGCTCGAGCGCGGCGGTGTGGTCTGCGCCTACGTGGCGGCCTACCGCAGCGTGCAGCGCAAGGTCACGCCGCTGCACGGCGACTTCGAAACCGTAGCGCAGCCCGACACCCTGTACGTGCACGACATGGCGGTGCTGCCGCAGTGCGCGGGCCAGGGCATGGCGCAGGCTTTGCTGCAGCAGCTGCGGGCGCAGGCAGCAGCACAGGGCCTGCAGCATAGCGCGCTGGTATCGGTGCAGGGTTCGCAGGCCTACTGGGAGCGCCAGGGTTATGTGCCGCAACCGCTGAAAGATGCGGTGCAACGTGAGCGCCTTGCCAGCTATGGCGAAGGTGCTGTCTACATGGCGCGCCGCCTGTAGGCTTGGCGTCACCCGCCCTCGTCATAATGCGCGCCATGCCCCACCGCTGGAAACCCAATGTGACCGTCGCCGCGCTCATCGAGCGTGATGGCCGTTTTCTTCTGGTCGAAGAAGAGACCACCGACGGCCTCAAGCTCAACAACCCGGCGGGGCACCTCGACCCTGGCGAGTCGCCCATTCAGGCGTGTGCCCGCGAGGTGCTCGAAGAAACCGCCCATGATTTTGTGCCCACGGCGCTCATTGGTGTGTACATGAACCGCTTCACCAAAACGCGCACGGGGGACGACATCACCTACATGCGCTTTGCGTTTGCCGGCACTTTGGGCACCCACCACGACTGGCGCACGCTCGACACCGGCATTGTGCGAGCGCTGTGGATGACCGCCGACGAGATCCGCGCCTGCCCCGAGCGGCACCGCAGCCCCTTGCTGCTGCAGTGCCTGGCGGATTACCTGGCGGGCCAACGGTTTCCCCTCACGCTGTTGCACACCGATGCGTCGGTGATCGACCCGGTCACGCAATAGGCCGGCACGGCCCTACACAGCGCCCGCACGACGGGCGCATGCGCAGGGTCTATGAGGGGTGCGGAGCGTGCCGAGAGCTGCCTGCGGGGCTCAGTCCGCCGTGAGCTTGCGCTCCTTGATGATGGCGGCCCACTGGGTGGACTCCTTCTTCATGAAGGCCGCGAACTCGGCGCGGGTGGTGGGCTGCGGCGTGAGGCCGTGTTTGCTCAAGGCGTCCTTGACGCCGGGATCATTCAGCACCTTCACGATTTCCTTGTTCCAGCGGTCCAGCATCGGCACGGGTGTTTTGCCGGGCGCCACGAAGGCATACCAGTTCAGCGCCTCGAACCCCGGAAAGCCCGACTCGGCCACCGTGGGGATGTTGGGCAGATAGGCCGGGCGCGTCAGGCCCGTGGTGGCCAGCGGGATCAGGCGGCCGGCTTCCACATGGGGCATGGCGGTGGGTGGTGCGGCAAAGTAGGAGGTGATGCGCTCGCCCAGCAGGTCCTGCAGTGCGGGCGCGCCGCCTTTGTAGGGCACGTGCACCATGTCCACGCCCGCCCGCTGGTTGAACAGCTCGCCCGCCAGGTGCGAGGCCGAGCCCGCGCCGGTGGAGGCAAAGTCCACGCTGCCCGGTTTGTTTTTTTTTTGGACAGCGCGATGAACTCGGCCAGCGTCTTCACGCCCGCGCCCTTGTGCACCACCAACACGTTGGGGAAGTTCACGCCGCCCGAGATGGGCGCTAGGTCCTTGAACGGGTCGTAGCTGAGCTTCATCAGGTGCGGTGCAATGGTCAGCGGGCCCACCGATCCGAACAGCAGCACCGAGCCATCGGGCGTGGCGTTGGCCACAAATTGGTGCGCGATGTTGCCGCCCGCGCCGCCCTTGTTGTCCACCACCACAGTTTGGCCGATGTTCTCGCCCAGCTTCTTGGCGATCAGGCGGGCGGCCGCGTCGGCGGCGCCCCCGGGCGCAAAGCCCACGACCAGTGTGACGGGCTTCTTGGGCGGAAAGTCCTGGGCCTGGGCTTGGGCATTGGCGCCCAGCAGCAGGGCGCCGGTGGCCAGTGCGGTGGCGCGCAGCAGCAGTCGTTTGTTCATCGTGGGTCTCCTTGGGGGTGAATGGTTGTTATGGGAATTCAGTCGGCACCCAGGCCGATGGGGTGGGGCTGGCGCTTTTCGACGGCATGGCGCAGCAGCGACGCGGTACGGAAGATGCCGTGCGCAAACTTGCCGTAGGGCATGGTGGCGAACAGCGCCATCACCGCGCCCAGGTGCAGGCACAGCAGCAGCGGAAGGGCAGCGCTGCCGCGTGCCCCCCACAGCGCCAGGCCGCTGGTGGCGGTGAGGAACAGCAGGGCGATGAAGGCTCGGTCCATGGGCTTTTGCGCGGCGTCGCCGTGTTGCGGGTGGCGGCGCAGGTTCAGCCGCCAGAGGCCTGCGGTGCCCAGCGCCAGGCTGATGCCGCCCACACCTCCCAGCAGCTTGGGCAGGCTGGGCAGGTCGTACGGTGCGGGCGCGCCCAGCAGGTAGTGGTACAGCGTGGCCACGCTGGTGGCCGCAAAACACAGCATGAAGCCGTAGAACGTGAGGTGGTGGAAACGCCTGCGCGACAAGGTGTAGGCATCGTCCTCGTTGTGGCAGCCATCGCCATGGCCGCCGTCCAGGTACTTCAGGCGCAGAACGGCATCGGTGGCCTCGGCCGTGGCGGGCGCGCTCAGCGGCGCGCCGCTGGTGGCAGGTGTGATATCGCGCCAGAAGCGGCGCACGCCCAGGCCCAGCGCCAGCACGGCGAACAGGAACACGGGCGCAAACAGTCCCACCAGCAGGTTGTGCGGGAAGATGCCGTAGAAGCCGCCCACAGGTGCAGTCCACAGCGCCGCCAGCCCCTGCCCATGCAGGCCCACCGCCAGCAGCAGGAACAGCGTCAGCCCCGCCACCAGGGCCAGCGCCAGGGTCAGGCCGTTGCGCTGGTAGAGCTGGCCCAGCGCAGGCGGCCAGGCGTAGTCGGCATAGGTTTGCCCACGCACCTGGGCCATGGCCTGCGGAATGTTCACCGCAAACTCGTGCGGCGGCGCGTACTGGCAGGCGTGCAGGCAGGCGCCGCAGTTGTGGCACAGGTTCGCGATGAAGTGGATGTCGGCCTTGCCGAACTCCAGCCGCCGCGTCATGGCCGGGAACACCGCGCAAAAGCCTTCGCAGTAGCGGCAGGCGTTGCAGATCTGCAGCTGGCGCGCCACTTCGGACTCGGGGGCCGACAGCACAATGCCGCCATTCGCCAGCGCGCGGGCGTCGCGCGTCAGGGCTTCAAGCGCTTGCATGAGTTACTCCTGTATTTGTAGCTGCTTGCGCTTTACTGGTAAGCGCTGGTGGCTGTTTTGAGTTCAAAGCTGCACGGGCAGCCTGCGTACCGGCAATGCGGCCAAACGCGGTGCCGATGCTCATGCCCACGCCGGCGGTGTAGCCCTTGCCCAGCACGTTGCCGGCCATCATTTCTCCCGCCACAAACAGGTTGGGGCTGGGCACGTTGTCAAAGCGCACGGCTGCGGTGTCGTCGGTCAGCAGACCCAGGTACGTGAAGGTGACGCCGGGCTTGAGCGCGTAGCCGTAGAACGGCCCGGTGTCGATGGGCCGCGCCCAGTGCGTCTTGGCGGGCGCCACGCC
>RCMZ01000512.1_pt1 | contig 33112 bp, 55 predicted proteins | sample 2041141 | NCBI WGS metagenome assembly RCMZ01 (sample SAMN09708263, study PRJNA481090) | Wastewater metagenome, whole genome shotgun sequencing project. | biome: sewage; isolation source: Davis station wastewater (DW) | place: Antarctica: Davis Station | collected 2010-03-01 | reverse complement strand
TGCCCGTGGTTACGGGCTGTTTTCCCTTTCCTCCGCCATAACGCGCAGGGCTTCGCCTTCCAGCACCTGAAGGTCCGGGAAGATTTCAGCGAGTTTCTTTTTCTTGATGCCGAGGAATCCGGCCACGTCGCGGATGCAGGTGTAGTCGAGGCCGATCGCGCCGCCCGGGCCTGCTCGCCACTGGGTGGACATTCGGTTGAATAGGAGGAAGGCAGGCCAATTGCAGGGCCAGACCTCCACTTCTTCAACCAGATCGCCAGGGGCAAGGCCGAACATGCCGATAATCGTGTCGGGCACGCTCGGCGAGTACATAGCGCGGGCGGCGTCAGTTAGTTTCCCAGGCGGGCCTGGCTGTATGCGCCTTCGTAGGCCTTAACGACCGCCTCGGCGGCACCCTGGCAGGACTTCACGAATGCGACGATGTTGTCGTCGCTGTATTCGTCATCGAAGCCCCAGCCGACTACCAGGTCCTTGATCTGCTGGGTTTGCTGCTCGGTGTCCACGGCAACCACTTCCGACCAAGAAGGCTTGTCGCCCAGCGCGGCCCGCGCCTTGTTCCGCGCCTCGTTCCATTCATCGAACAGAGCGGCAAGCTCGGTGCGATCCCGGTACTTGAAGGTGAATTCGACCTTCTCGGGCGCGCTGCCGACGATCGGGATCAGCACGGGCGCATTGAACGTAGCCTTTTGCGCAATACGGATCTTAGCCATGGGTTAAACCACCGCAGTCAAGTAGCGGGTCGGCTCGGCCTGCAACGCCAAGCTGACGGTGCGGGTCAGCAGGTTGTTACGGGACACCGCTGGCTGTTTGGAGAACGACGTGTAGGTACCGTACAGCAGCGTGTCGTTACCGGGCAGGTTCAAGCGGGCCGCTTCGATCTGCTTGCCGGCGTCCGCCTTCAGCAGCACTCCGTTGAACGCCTGGGCCGGGTCGTCAGCGATGGTGAGTACCATGCTTGCCGCCGATTTGTCGGTGGGGATCTGCTTGCCCTGGTCATCCTCGAGGAAAACCACGTCCAGGTAGTTCTGTTCGCCGCCCGAGAAGGCAACGTCGGAGATCTGAGGGATCTGCACCCAGGTCAGCACCTTGCGCATCGTGCCTGCGCCACCAGCGACCGGATAGACCTGCGTGTCGGTAGTGTCGATGCCTTCTAGGGTAATCGCCGTGGCCGTGGCTGCCTTCACGCGCACCACCTTGCTATCCAGCTTGCTCCAGCCAGACGTCAACAGAACAATATCGCCGGCAGCGATGGTGCTGCCGACAACAGTGGCAACGGCCTCAGCGGCGTTGGTGATAGTGGCAAATGCCAGCGCAGCGGCATAGGTCGCGGCGTGCTGGAAGGTGCCGCCGTTCGGGATTTTGTAGCCCATGGGGTATTTCCTCTTTGCAGATATGAAAAAACCCGCTCAATGGCGGGTTCGTAGGTTTGCCCAATGGGCGGGATCAGTTCGTGTCGGCTCGGTACATGAACGAGACCGGGACGGTATAGTTTGAATCGCCAGTGATGCCGGGCCCTTGGTCAACCGGCGACATGGTGACCGCCGTGACGGCGCCCTTGGTGTCTCGGGCATACAGCGGGAACAGGATGCTCAACTCCGCTGCAATCGGGTTCGTCTCGGTCTTGCCGTCACCCGCCGGCGAGATGATGCTCACCTGGAACACGCCTGTATAAAGTCGGTGGTCCCCGCCGAGAGTGTTGCTCGCAGTGTCGCCTGGGATGGTGAAGGCCCGAAGGTACGTCTCGCCCTCAGCTGGAGCGTAGGCCGTGTTCTCGAAAACGATCTTGAGCTTGTCCGACCTGGCAGCGTTCCAGGCGATGAGCTTTGCCTCGTAGATCGAAGCGATGATTGCGTGACTCATACCTGGTTATTCCTGATGGCCTCCAGCACGATCTGCTGGAAGCGGGCCACGGTTACCCGGACCATTCCGCCAGGCGCCTGGGTCGAATGGCCGAACTCCAGCGGGATGGCATAACCGAGGCTGTTGGTGATGTAGCAGGTGTCGCCTGCCTTGAATTCGATAGCTCCAGCAGTGATACGCGCCGTTGACTTGGTGCCTGTCGGGTCAACCTCTTCGGTCGTGGCGTTGTTCGGTATACCGATACTGAACATCCAGTTACCACGGAACCGGCCGCCGACGTAGCCCTCAGGCGCTTTGATGTCCATGCCGTCGTTGAGCTTGCGGCCCTTCTTCAGCCTGCCCCCCTTCGTGAGGTTGGCCGGATCGCTACGCAGCGCGCTGTTGTGGTCATCGACAGCCTTGTTGTACTGCGTCGCCACAGCGTTCTGCGCCCAGATCTCCGGGTTGCCCACGGGCGACATGCGGATCAGGCTGCTGCCGACCTCGATAATGATCTCGCGCACGCTGGCGTCGATGGCTTCGCTGGTTTGGGCGGCGAACTCGGCCAGGCTCAGGGCGAAGCTGCCGGATTGATTCGCGTATTTTGTAGACACAATCAACTCCTCGTAAACCAAGCATGAAAAAACCCACTCAATGGTGGGTTTAGTAACGACGAATAATTGGTTGACGCCTACGAACGCCAATCAGGCAGTCATGCGACTACAGTTCAGTACTCCTTAAGTGCCTTGTCGGCCTCGATATCCTGATCAGCACAGGCTTTGACCATAGCAAATCCGTATTGGCGCATTTGCTTCATGCAACGCGCCACAGTTTTCTTGTACTCGTCTGGAATTTGCTTGATTTCAGCTACCGCGCTTAGATCCTGATCAACGCAAGCCTTCACCATTGCTGATCCGTAACTCCCCATCTGAACCTTGCATCGATCAATGATCTCTTTCTTTACATCAGTGTCCGCAAAGGCTGTAGTTGAGAAGAAAGCAGCCATGCTAACCAGAGTAATAATGCCGCGCATATCCATATACTTTGCTCACTGCGAAAGGGTTAAGGCACAACGCTATTACGAGCTCAATAGTTTGTCCATCCATCCCCCCCCACAATCATGAAGCTAGCCTGACGCGCGGCTCATGCCCGCACCTGCAGTTCATACAGAATCGGCGTGCCGGCGGGGTTGACCTCTTTCAGCGGAGGAACGATTGACCAGGTACGCCCCTGAGCGACCACTTTGTCGAGCAGCCCCGGCATCCAGGCCAACCCCTGCGCGGCGATCTTGAGCTTCTTGTCGCCCTGTTTGATCAGGCTGTTGTTCTGGAATTCTTGGCCGGTGAAGTCGAGCAGAATGCCCTGGGCGATCTGTTCGACAGTTGCCCCCGGCGCTTCCCCGCCCGTCTCCGGGTCGTACTCGCCCGGCTCCGTCTTGCTGATGGTCACGGGCTGGCCGAACTCTGTGATCATCTCCAGAGCCATCACGGCCATTTCGTCGTAGAAGGCCATGGTGGCTCCAGATGTGAAAAGCCCAACGCTATGACTGGGCCTTTGAATGGGTGCGGGGCGCCGGAGCTGATCCCGGCATACAAGGTTCCGTCCGGACTCGAACCGGCAACGTTGGTCGCAAACCCTGCAGGAGCGCCGGAATCTCACCGGCAAACCCGTGTAGCTTCCTCGCGCATCAGCCTACGCATTCCCCCACATTACAATTATGCACGAACAGCGAACAGCCCACGCTTCTGCAAATAATCCGCAAACTGCGTAGCGCTCGGCCGGTCCGGCGCCGCCGGCAACAGTCGGCCGCTAGTGTTCGGAATAGTCGCGTACTCGCGAGTTACCGCGCCCTCGACACGCTCCAGAGTTACCGCGCCCTTGCGCTTCTCCACCGGGTCGATATCGTCCTGATGAATCTCAGCGGCCAGGGCCATCTGCCCGTACTGGATGCGCGCCGGCAGGTAGTTGTTCGGCTTGATCTCCTGATCCAGCAGCACTTCCCGGCGCGGCCAGGACAAGGCCTGCTCGCTGCTCATCTTGCGGCCTTTCCAGGTCTTGCCATCCATCGCCAAGGCGGCCCGGCGCAGCAATGCTTCCTGCTCGGGAACGCCTGCGGGGATGACCGTGCCGAACTTCACGGCATACAGGGCCAGGTCCTCTGCGCTCGCATAGCTTTCGGCGTCAGGCTTGCCGGTACCGTCCTCGATGATAAGTGTCATGCGTCAACTCGCTGGAATGGTTTGAGATCGGCCACCGGGTCACCGGCAGCCAGCATTATCACGCCTTGGGCAGATCAGCGACGAGCTTTTCCAAGGATTCTTTCGAGGCGTTGGCCCGGTATGGCACCTTCGCTTCGTCGAGCTTGGCCTTCAGGTCGGCGATTTCCTTCGCTTCGGCATCCACCTGGCCGGCTTTGTCGACCTGCTGGAGAAGGCCATCTACCTGCAGTTGCAGAGCTTTCACCTTCTCGACTTCACCGTCACGCTCGCGGATGAGGCTTTCCACGCCGGCGTTTACCGCTTCGAACACCTGAAACAGGCGGTCAGCGATAGGGCCAAGTTCGCCTTCGGGGCGCACCAGCTCCTGATCAGCGAATGACTCGACGATCAGGCCGACAGATTCGAGTTCGGCACGGAATGCATCGATATTGACGCTGGAGTTACCACCATCGATCAGCAGCACCTTCGGCACTTCCTTGACCGTCACGTCAGGCACATCGTCGGCAGCATCTTCGCGGCTTTCGGTAACGCTTGCGTCGACGATGCGCAGGCCATTCGCCTTGGCCAGCGCCTTCACGTCTTCCTGATACTGGTGGAATGGACCAGGCAGATACCAGATGTTCTTGTTACTCATGATCGTGTCCTCGCCAAGCCGGGCGCTGGGCCCGACTCAGCTGTCAGGGTTACTTGGAGGCGTCACCGATAAGAGCCACACCGGCGGTGTGCTTGATGCTGGTGGCGGTCTTGTCCCAGTTGGTACCGGTCGCCAGTTCGGCGTCGGTTGGCGACTTGCCGCCAGTGGTGGTGTCCCAGGTGTAGCCCTTCAGGCCCAGGCCGAAGGTGTAGTCGGTCTGGAGCGTGGTTTCGATACGCTCCTTGCCGTTGGTGGTCTGGACGTTGCTGATGATGTCGCGGCCGTCGTGAACCAGCGCAGCACCTTGCACCAAGGACAGGATGATTTCTTTGTTCGGGGTGCCGGCCTGCATCAGCGCCGGGGCATCCGTCACAACGGAGATCTTGCCGAGGATGTCCACCACACGCACGTTGCCCGCCTGGAACAGCTGCTGCTGGTTCGCCAGGTTCTGGCCGACCAGCTTGTGATAGCTGGTGCCCTGCATCACCTGGGTTACCAGGTTCTGGCTTGCGTCGCCGAACTTCGCGTGGGCGTTGTTGAGGCCAGCGTAGGTGATGCCAGCGGTAGCCGACACATCGTTGACCGCGGCGGCCTGGGCGGTAATTGCAGCAACCAGGGCAGCGATCGCGGTGTTCAGCTGGTCCTTCAGCAGGATTTCAGCGAACGCGCGGCTGGCGACTTCGATGCCCTGGGCGGTTGGACGTTCCAGCCAAGTCATCTGCGATGGCTCGTAGCGGATCGGACCGAAGCCACCGGCAACTTTCACCGAAGTGTTCTTCAGCTCGGTCAGGTCGGTGGCAGCAACCGCGGCGTTCGCACTGTAGCGATCCACGCGGCGCTGGGCAGCGGCCAAGGTCTGGAAGAACGACTCTTGGAGGAAGTCGCCAGTGAAACCATCCGGAGACAGCACGATTGCGCCGCGGCTGGCAGCGTTGAAAGCGGCGAGATACTGATCCAGCGTCTCGAGAGTCGCTGGCATGATGTATTCGTTGAAAACCTGCATTTGCGACAGGGACATGGGTTATTTCCTTACGATTGTGGGAGATCCGGGAACCGGCTCGCGATCGCGGCCTGTCGTTCCTCTTTGGTGCCGCCGATTTTTCCTTTTGCGGCCCCGCCGCCACCTCCAGCACCAGCAGCCCCGCCGCCAGATGCCTTGCTACCCGCGATCAACGGCGCGAAGGCCGTGTCGTTTGCGAATTCTGCTTTCAGCTCATCCAGCGTTGCCGCCGAGAGCTTGCCCTGCTGGTCGAGGACGACCACAACAGGCTTCCCGTCGCGCTGCTCGACGCTCAGACGGCGTTCGATGTGCGGCAACAGGGCTTTGGCGCTGCCTGGGATTGCCAGAGCAGACGCGATGTCAGTAGCGGTACGGCCGACAGTCAGATCCCGGATCTGAGTGCTCAGCGTCCCACGCTCCTGCTCCAGCATGCCGTTCAGCTCAGCTTCGCGGCGGTTGTACTTTTCGGACCAGGACCTTTCGAGTTCTTCGACGTTGCCGGACTTGCGAGCGGCCTCTTCACGCTCTAGCCGGGCCTGCTCTTCCGCATCCTTACGAGCTTTCTCGGCGGCTTTCTTCTCGCCGAGCAGCTCATCAACCTTGGCCTTCAGGCCGGATACATCTTCTTGCTGCGGAAGACCTTCAATGCCGAGTACGAACTTGCCGTCCTTCTCGGTGTAAAGAGCGCGCACGGCTTCGTCGACACCATCAAGGGTGTCAATTTGAAATTTGATCATTTTCGTTCCCCTGGAACTTGAGAGAGGCCCGGCCTCTATTTTTTACAACGAAGAGTTTACAGCGAGCTTTATTGTAGATAGAATCGCCCTACAACGAAGCCACTACAACTCAAAGGAATACAACGATGAACGGCGTACAGTTTTTACACGACACCCTTGGAAACCCAGTATTTGCTGTACTCCCAATTGATCACTACCGTCGTCTGACCGATCAAAACCAAACCGTGATTGATGTTCAACCGCCCAACCTACTTGTAGATGGAGAATTTACAGTTAAGCTTCCCTATGGTGGCGCGGACGCGTACCTCGATATACGCGCGCTGGTTCGCCACCTTCTGAAAAATGAGATTTATGACCTGGCGATTAATCAGCGCGCACAGTCATTGGACCAGTACCCGCCAGAGCAACGCATGACTCTTGATCCAATCATTCGCCATGACTTTTTGCCTGCATCGTCGCCTTACAAGAACACCATGCAAGCAACAGGTGAGGTGGTCGAGGCGCTCGTGAAATCGGGCTACTTCGTACGCATAAAAAAGAAATACCCATACCTCAGCCGCACGGTAAACGCGCTGGCGATCGTGACTGAGAAGGCTGCGGACCTCAAATAGCTGTCGCCTCAAATCCCGGCGCGCTCGAAGGCTAAAGGTTCGAGCGCGCGCATTTGTACAAGGGTCAACGGTGAAAAGCTGCGATCAAGCTGCAGCTCGGAGAATCGCTCGATGCTCAGTCCGCCTTCGCGGAATAACTTGGCGCGGACCGGGCCGATGGCCTTGTCCTGAAACGCTGCCGGCTGCTGCTTGAGCCAGTCGTAATAGCTGAGGTCTGCCCTCACCTGCTGCGCACCGCCCTCGCCTATGGATGCACGCGCAGCGTCTTTGGCGAACAAGGCGCTGAAGCGCGTCACCGCCACCATCGTCGAGCGGCAGTTGATATGGATCGGCGGCCTCGGCCCCTCGGCCAGTTTGAACCGGCGCTTATCCAGCGTTCGGCACTGGCTGGTGGTCTTCGAATCCAGGGTGCTGACCCACTCCACTGACTGCACAACGTCGCTGTTTTCCTTCAGCGTTTCCATGCGCGCCTGGGTGGCGACATGCTGCACCGCCGTCCGCACGATGGCGCCGGCGTTGCGGTTGGTCGTGGCCAGGATGCCATCGTTGTACTGAAGCGCCTTGGTGCCACGGATGTTCTTGATGATCTGGAAGTTGGTTTGGCCTTCGAAGAAGCCCTGCCTGATCGCGCCTGTGAGGCGTTGCCGCTCCGTGGCGGTGAAGCCATCAATGAATGACTTGAGCAACTTGCCGCCGTCGGCACCGCGCACGCTGAGCGGGTTTGTGAGGATCGCAGCACGAATCGCAGCAGCACCAGGCACAGCCGCGTCAAAGGTGACGCCTACCGGTGCCGCCCGGGTCAGGCTTGTCGCTTCAAACTCGGCCTCGTAGTTGGCGATGTCCACCAGGTCGAGGTTCAGCTTCTCGCTGTACCGGTCGAAGATGCCCAGCAACAGGCTATCAACCTCGCTCAGCAGCCGCTCCAGCCGCGCGACGGTGTAGTCCGTCAGGTCGGCACGGATCAGCCGCTCACGGATCGAGCGGTCAATCTCCTTGAGGAAAGGCCCAAACTTAGCGACTTCCCCCGACTTCAGTTGCTCCAGGAGGACAGCATGCCGGATGGTGGCATCAAGGATTGCTTGGTTTGCCGCCATTTAGGTTTGCCTCGTCGTCATCCAGGTCAGGTCCGGGGTTCTCCGTTTCAAGCTCGTCGCGGATCTGCTCGTCAGTCTTCTCCGGGTCAATCACCCCGCGGTCGCGCAGGTACTGCCAGAAGTCACCCGCTGGCAGCTTGCCGCCCTGCACCGCATTGAACAGCGCGGACAGGATCGTTGCGTCCAGGGTGATTTGGCTGAAGTCCTGGTTGAGCTTGTAGATCGCTTCGCCCGGGGCGTTCACGAACTCAGCCATCCAGGCCAGGCACTGGCTGTATGCCTCACTGACGTTGCTCACCACCAGGGAGAGAACACTGTGCTCGGCGGCGCTGTCGTTATCGGCCTGGGTGGCGGTCTTTACCGCACTACCACGTTCGATCAGGCGTGCGCCGAGCGAAACCATGTCCAGCTTCTTGGCGTCCATGGCCTCTTTTACAAGCGTGTTCGGCTCAGGCTGGGCAAACCCGCATGACCCGTTGGCCGGAAGCGTCAGCGGCGCCCTGGAGCCGACATAGATGCCGTTGGCTTCAAGGTGGTCGCGCCAAGCCTCATCAAGGCCCGAAATCCAGAACTGCGGCTGGCCTGAAAACCACACCGAATCCTCGTAGTCCGCGCTGTTGCAGTAATGACCAATGTTCAGCACGGCCATGTCGTACAGCGGAGAGTCGTCGATGCTGGTGTCATTGTTCTCGCTGCCGAGAAACTGAAATGGAATCACGCGCCATGGCTGTCCAGCGCCATTGAGCGGGGTGAATGGTGGGATGACCATCGTCGTTTCGCTTGAGCCTTCCTGCCACAGCTCCTGGGTATATACGCCGGTCACATCCAGGCGCAACACGCGGTACTGCACGACCTTTTCGCTTCCAAAGCCGTCATCAGTGTCGATGTCTGCCTCTTCGCGCAACACGACCAGACTCAGCAGGTGCTGACCACCAACCTTGCGTGTCTTCCAGTTCCTGATTGATTCGGCCGGGTAGCTCGCAACGTTCGCCCGGGCGCGCCCAGCCTGCTCGTCTGCCTTACTCACCGTACCGGCCTGCACGGCGGCGTAATCAACCAACAAACCGTGCCGACCGACTTCGAGCAGATGCCCGATGACCGATTGCGACTGCTGGTAAATGCTCACGCCCTGCCCGTCGATGTCCGTGCCGACGTAATCCAGTGCACCAGGTAACGTCAGCGTTGGCCAGGTGCGGAACACCGCGCCGACCAGGCCGTGCTTCGTGCGCCCGGTAGCGTTGTAGAAAACGGCCCGCTGTTTGTACGACTTGTACCGCTCAAGATTTTCAGGGCTGGTGTCGTGCTTGTTGGGCCTGGGCAGGTAAACATCGCCGCGCCCCTTGACCGTCTCGGAGCCCTTGCACACGTCGCGCACCAGCCGCCAACGGGACTGTGCCGCGTCGTACTCCGGGCGGGTGTATGTGACGTCTGCCATTAGCGTGCGAATCCCATTTTGATTGATTTGACCGGCTTCTTCGCGCTCTTGGCGACAGCGAAGTACCGGAATGCATCGGAGCCGTGAGACGTCCAGTCATGCAGCGGCTTGTCTTTCCAGCAGCCCTTCTTGTCGTCCCACTCCTTGCGATAGTTCTCAAGGCAGGCAATACCCTCTTCGCACTTCGATTCGTCGAAGGCGCACTTGGACAGAATTTCGCGGGCCTGCTCAATGCCGTCGTCCACCCCGATCTTCGGGACAACCTGAAACGTCATGCGGTAAACCTGGCCATCGATCTCGTAGCCCTCTCGGGCAATGTCCTTGCGCGTCTTCGCATCACTGCCGAACTCACGGTTCTCGATATCGTGCGGGCCCCAGTGCTCGGAGTACGTGTAACCCTTGTCCTTGAGCACCTTCATGTAGTGCCGCAGGCCTTCGCCTGAGTTCTCGTAGTAATCGATGACGTGGTATTGCTCGCCAACCTGTCGCACAAACCAGATGGCGGTGGAGTCGCTCACACCGATGTCCCAAATGGTCATCACCGGCAGGTGGCTGTTGTCGGGCAGAGTGCCGATGCGCTGAGCGGCATACAGCTTGGTGAACTGCTGCGCGTAGTAGGCGCCCTCGACCGACTGCTGGAAGGCTTCGACAGGAATCGACGGGTATTCCCGCTTCATGTCGTCGCCGAGAGTCTTCTCCTTGGCCGCGTACCAGGCGCGCTGCCCGTCATTGGCGACGATGCCGTGCTTGGCGTGAAGCTCGTTGAAGTAGTCGGTCAGGCGCTGCGGGATGACAACGTCAGTCGGGTCAAGCCAGTAGGCCTTGTTGTTCCACCAACTGAAGAAAAAGAACTTCCAGTCGAGCAGGCCCAGCGGCACGCCGGACAGTTGCTGGCGCTCCGCTGACTGGCTGTAATCAAAGAAATACCCGGCCCGACCCTCTGCCGTTGACTCAATGGTGACGAAACACTCAGCAGCGACAGCCTCGAAAGCACCCGTGACGATCTCCCGCGCCTTGTGTGGGAACTTGGCGCAGATCTTCCCGAACTCAGATACGTGCAGGTAGCGCAGCGTGCCACCACGGAATGAGGTGGAAACGTAAAGCGAACCGCCCTTGCTGAACACCAGCTCGCCGGCAGCGTCATTTCGTGCCGGGTTGGCAGCACGCAGCTCTTTCGGCAGGTTGTCGTAGGCGTATTTCACCTTTTCCCGGAAAAGGCGCTTCGCGTCGTTCAGTGTGTGAGCGATCAAGGCGCACTTGGCAGCCTCGAACAACGCTGCATCCAACTGGACGATGCACACCAGCGTCGTAAAGCCCAGCTGGCGAGCTTTCAGGATGATGTTCCGGGTATGCATCCCCTGGAAGTAATCGATCTGCTCCTGCGTCATGCGGAAGCGAACCTTCTTGCCCTGCTTGTCAGTGATGAAGTAGAGGTTGTTCAGCCGCCAGAATCGATCCCGAAGCAGTTTCATGTGCTCGGGCTTCATATCAGGCGTCCTGCGATAGTTCGTCCATCATCTTGGACAGCTCGTCAGCGTCATTGCCGCCGGATTTAATGTCGAGGTCGTAGGCCTGGCGCTCCAGGGCAACCAAGGTCTTCAGTGTCTCGGCCAATTCCTTCATGGTCTTGGTCCGGCTGGGAAGCGCGCCAATCTTGTTGGCCAGAGCCAGCATATCTGCCATCGCATCACCGTCGCCGGAATCGCCGTCCTTGAGCTGGGCGATCAACTCTTTAATGGTGCCCTGCTCATCCGTCAACGCTTCAAGTTCATCCAGCAGCTTGTTGGTGAGCCGCCGGCCACGCGAGATGTCGCCACGGTGAGCCATGCGGATGTTCGCTATGGCCCGGGCGTTAACCTCAATGACGGCCTGATCTGTAACAGCGCGTTCTGCTGTTACATCGGCTGTTACACCCTGCCTTGTTACAAGGTCGTTCGCCTTCGCTTTGATCTTTGCGGACAGGTCTTGAACCCACCCATGCTTCTTTGCCCGCCGGGCGATCGCCACATGGTTAGAGCCTGGGCATGCAATAGCGATCTCTCGCAGCGACAGCACACCAGCCCGGAAGAGCTGTTCAATGCGCTCCCAGTCGGGTTGCTTGGTTGTCATGGGGAATCCTTAGTCTTGGCTGTCCAGTAGCACATCAATCAGCTTCTGCTCACCCAGGCGCATGGCACTCAGGCACTGTAGGTCGTCGCACTTAGGGCCGAGGCCGAACACGGTTACCTCACCCTTCGCTCCGATCAGCGTCAATGCGCCTACCGTACACTCGGGGTGCTCACCGGCATCGAGGTCATCGGCGATCTTGCGCAGGGTCTTGGCGGCGTCGCGCCAGTCTTCCCGCTTAAACTCCAGAACCTTGACGGTCATTCGGTCACCATCTGATGTGTTTGTGCATGGGCGTGACCGTGGAGCAGGCTGACGATCAGGCCTTGAGGAAGCCCGGCTGCCTTGGCGGCGTCCACGACACCAGCAATAGCCTTGTCGAGAGCGCTTACCGCAGCGTTGATGTCCTGCCCCATGGGAAGCACATGCCGTAGGCGGGTGACGTTGCTCATCTGCAAAACCTCGCGCCACGATTTGGCGTATTCGAAAACGTGGCGCGGATTACTTACTCCGGCGCTCGATACCGCCCGGCGCCTTGTCACAGTGCAGGCAGTGCTCGCAGCTCAGTGTCCGACACAGCCAGACCTTCACTCGCTGCCAGTACGTGACCATGAAGATGTGGCGGGCACCGGCAAGGGCAAGGGATACATGCAGCGTCAGGCCGGCAGTGGTCGGGCCGAAGAAGATGTTCTGGCTGCGCACCATCACAACAAAACCGGTGATAGCAATAGTCGAGTAGATCAGCTTCCCGAGGATACCGTCCCTCACCTTCCCGCTCAGAACGCACCAGGTCGCCCAGGCGGCGATGAGGCCGCAGGCGATGGAGTTGATAAGTTCGAAATTCATGGTGGATTGCCTCCCCCGAACCGCTGGCGGATAAGCGCCCAAAGGTCAGCGGATTTGATGGCTCGATTGATGGCCGCCAGGAGCGAGCCGCCGAAGGCACCCAGCAGGAAGCCGATGCCGGCGACGATCTTCGGTTCGGTCACGCCCAGGTAGGTGCTGACCATGCTCGTCAGGTAGATCGAGCAGGCCATGCCCGTGATCAAGAAGACCATCCAGGCGCGCCAGTCGGACAAGTCGTCCTTGTGCCACCAGCTTGCAACAACAGCCCCAATCAGGCCCGCAATCAGCAATTCGAACCTGTCGATCTTGTCGAGCAGGCGCTGTAGGTACTCCATGCGCTCGACTCCGTGGGGCATGTTTGGAATAGGTCAGCCCCAGCAGCACTCCCAGCTCGGAGCAATGGGTGTGGTGGGGCCGAAAACGAAAAGGCCCCGCTCAATGTCGAGGCCCTGGAATAGGTGTGCGGGTTTTCCCACCATCCCGGTGTCGGCGCACAGGCGTTACCGAGGACTGTAGGTGTAAAGTGGCGATACAGAGCGCTATTCAATGCAACCGTCGCCATTTGCTCTGCATCACAGGACTCTCGCACGATGGATCTCGCCGACCTCCAAACCAAAGATTTGCTAAGGCTTCAGTCTGAAGTAATAGCTGAGCTCAGAACTCGTGGAGTCCTGAGAACAATGAACAATCCCGTCGGCGACTATGCTGAATGGTTGGTTGCTTCGGCCCTTGGATTGATACTCGCCAAGAACTCAGCTGCCGGCTATGACGCAGTGTCTGTAGACGGCAAAAAATTTCAGATAAAGGCGCGGCGTGCCAATCCCACCAACAAATCCAGACAGCTAGGCGTAATACGCAATTTGGATAAGGGCGATTTCGACGAACTGATCGCAGTTATTTTCAGCGAGTCCTATGAGGTGGTAGAGGCAGTATCAATTCCGCACGCAGTTATATCCGACTACAGCGCGCACAGATCACATGTGAATGGTCACGTTTTGAACCTCCGTGGAAAACTTCTCACTGACGGTCGCGTTAGGGATATTCGCAACGAACTCAACCGAGAAATTTCCCAGCAGCCTCAAAAAGCTGGCGAGATATCGAAGTAGTAGTCCTTCCCCTCTTCGAAATGCTCGGCACGCTCAGCGGCCACGTTCACGGTGTATTCGCCGTATGGCGTGTACTTGCCGTAGATCGCGTCTTCCTCCGCCGGATTGGCCGACCACACCGCACCGAAGTGCAGACGGGTCAGTGATTCCGTCGAGCCCTGAACAGGACCTTTGGAGCGAAGAGTCATTTTGCAGCGAGTGATATGCGACATCGGTAGATCCTCTTTATCTAATGGCAGGAGGGGCTTTCCGGTCTTTCGCCTGCATTTGGGCAATAAAAAACCCGGCGCAGTGGCCGGGCTTCGAAGTGGTCGTGCGCTGGAGGTAAGTTGCGCAGTGTGGGAAAAGTACATCAAATTCCCCACCATGACAACACCTTTATGCCGCATCCTCTGAGTTTTCTGCGTGAATAACCTGCCAAACTGGCTGCTGTACCTGAATATCCACTTCCACAATGGCCTTTCGCAGGAAATTCCAGATGTCGAGCCAGTCGCGATCCCAGTGCTTGGGCTGGATAGCGATCCCGTACAGCTTCAACATGGCGTCAGACACTCGAGCCGGCCCCCACGCATCACCGCCGTTTGCCTCGGCCTTGTAGGACTGCAGGGCACAGGTGATCAGGCAATGCACCTTCGCCGCCTTGGCATCGGTGAGCGCACTGAAGTCGGTATCCGACCAGATCAGCTTTTCGGCGTTGAGCATGTGAACGACCGTCATGCACGGGTGGTAAAGGTAGTGCCCCAACTGCTGCACCTGGAACGGAAGCGACTCGATTGCCTTCTGCACCTTCCCCATGGTGAGAAGGTGAGCTGCTCGATGTGTGGAGCGCCCAATCGGGGCGCGCCGCGTTTCGGCAATGCTGATCTTCTGGCGCACCGCCATGATGCGCTCTTCCTTGTCCTCGCCTTGGGCAGCGAAGATGATCTCTCGGAGTGCTGCCTTTTCCTTCCTGACTACGGTTGCGGACTTGGCCCGATCAGCCGCCAAGGCACTGATTGAGGCGTTCGATTCGTGCTGCGCATCAGTCCACGCTTGACGTGCGTTGATCAGTTTCATGCTGCCTGCCCCTTCTTCAGTTCTATGGTCTTTGCCCGGTATTCCGCTTTAATGGCCTTGATCTCTTCCACGGTGTACTTGCATGGCGGGTGCAGGCCCTCCAGCCAAGCGACCTTCTCGGCACCGATACGCTGGACCAGGCGTATGCGGTACTCCACGGCATTGCCGGATAGGTTGCGGTTGCACTTCACGCATTGCCGGTGGATGTTGAGAGGTTCGAAGCGCAGTTCCGGACAGGCGCCGACGGATCGGTAGTGCCCAGCGTCCCACCGGCTGCCGGTCATGAGATCGTTGTCGTTCGGCAGGGAGTCGCAGCTGATGCACGGCAGGTGCGCGTCACGCAGGCGCACGTACTCGTTCACCGCGGCCTGTGCCTCGCGCAGGTGGTCCGCCCTGCTCTTCAGCTTCTCCTTGCGGACCTTGATTTCCTTGCGCTCGATATCGGCAAGCGCCTTGCGCGCCTTAGGTGCGTGCCTGGGCGCGTCGATCATTGCGCAGGCCGGACTGCACACCGCCTGGCCCATACGCGAAGGGACGAATGAGGCCCTGCACGTAGCGACGCGGCACTTCTTCGGCTTGGGCGGCTTCCGCTCGATCGCCATCAGTACCGCCCTCCCCAGTGGTCCTTCTGCGTCCACCGCACCTGGTGCTCGGCGCCGAAACAATGAACCCACTCGATCAACTCTGCGCACTGCTTCACGGTGAGCTTGCTGGTGCGCTCGTAGATGACGTCGAAGCCGTTTCCGTCTATCGCCGGGATCATCTGCGGCTGGTCGCCAGTCTCACGCAGCCACGCGGCCGTCAGCAGGCGCTTCCAGATCAGGACATCCCACTTCTTCCCGGCGTGCTCGACCTGGGCGGCGATATCGGCAAGCGCCGCGTGCAGGGCCTTGTTCTGCTCCCCGCTGCGGTCAACTTCGGTGATGGCCAGCTTCTTGGGCTTGGTGATGTCCATGCCAGCGATATGTCCAAGCACCCGGGCGCGGTCTGATTCGTTGCGGATCTGGAGGCTGGTCATTGCAGGCCACCCTCTAACCCTTCTGAATCAATGCTTTCAGACGATTTATGGCCTGCTTGGTGGCCGCCCTCTGACTGCTCTCCCTTGCCCATGGCGGCGCGACCGGCGATGTATTGCGGCAGGTTTCGGCAGCCTTCGTCTTCGTCGTAGAGCGCGAGAAGATCGCTAAGCGCCTTGCGCAGCACAGCTAGGGAATTAGGGGCATCGAGGTCAGGCTCCGCACCTTGATTGGCAGAATCACAATTCGCGCAAACCCCGTTGTTGGCATCCATAAACCCTGCGCCGTGGCTGTTTACTGGATACCCGTCACCGCAGGCACACCAGATGATTTCTTTGCTCGGGCCCAACTTGCGCAGCCCCTCCACCTCCGCCTTCAGCTCAGCATTCACCCGCTCGCAGGCTTCGTAGCCGGTGCGTAGGCCGGCGACTTCGGCGCGGAGCCGAGCTATTTCTTCCTTGTCTACCTGAATTCCGGCGGCGAGAAGCTCGTCAATACTTTTTTGATCGGTTTGCCCAGCGAAACTTCGGACGGTTTGAATCCCCACCGCCATATTCAAGCGCTGGACTTCGGCGCGGAGCTGGTCGCGGTCGGCAGTGATTTTGTCCAAAAGTCCGCCCGTTGAATTGGTGAACGTCTCCAGGCCGCCATTAACCTTGCGAACCAATTGGTCGGCAGTTAGCGTTACGGCGTTGTAACCGCCAGCGCTCAGGCTGCAAGCGATTGAACGCATGCCCTCTTCGAACACTTCGTTCTCAGCCTTAAGCCGCGCTATTTCTTCGAGCGCAGCGTCGAAGCCATCTGCCGAATACACTGCCTCGCTCTCAAGCCGATCGTTATCGGCGATCAGGGCCAGGAGTACGGATGGTTTAGCTACCGTGTAGGCCTGCCCAAGCGAGAGATGACTCTCGGACAGGCGCTTCAGTTCGGTGTAGTCGGTCATTGCGCCGCCCTCTTCTCTTCCAGTTCCTGGGCCTGCCGGATCAGCAGCGCCCGGCGATTCGCCAATTCATTGGCCGCTTCAATCCGCATTTCGATCTTTCGCTCAGCGCTGGCTTTGCGCATTTCCAGCATTGAACTCTTCACAAGCTCGAGCTTCTGGCGGAGGGCCGGGGCCGGCTGGGTTACCGCACCCGTCAGCAGGCCGGCAATGGCGCGGCCGTCTTCGGTGACAGGCCCGACACTCAGGTCGGCCAGGTACTTCTGGGCGTGCTCGCGAGGAATACGCTTCAGCTCCATGGCCTTGGTGACGGCCTGGATGCGGCGGTCGGCGTCGAAGCCGACAGAGACGTGCCAGTTCACCGGCTTGGCGTCCTCGCGGGCCTGGACGACGAACCGCTCGTAAGCGCCGATGAACGCCATGCGGGCGCCGATCTTGTCGCCGGCGTCGAGGACGGGCTTTGCGGCAGCCAGGGCCAACTGGATCTCGTCGGTCAGCACCACCGTTTCAAACTCGTCGTTGGTGGTCATGGCAATGGCCCAGGCCTCGTCCTTACCCGGACGGCCATCGGAGGTCTGCACACGCTGGAGAATGTCGGCCATAGCCAATTTCCCCCTCACCTCGAAGCGGCACGCCTTCAGCGCGGCTTTGACGACAGGCACCGGGTAGGCGCAAAGGTCTTCGGCCATCATTGCGGCGGTGCCAGGGTTCATTTCCTGGCCCATGGCTTCGGCAGTCGCGCAGATGGCGGCGGCCAGCCCGGCGACCTGCTGGTCGTTCATTTCAGAGGTATTCATTGCGGTCACCTGCTTGGCGTTTGGCCAGAACCATCTGGGCGGCCCGCTCCGCTGCGGAGTGGTTCGCCTCGGTCCGTTCCATCTGGCGGGCCGTCGTGCCGTTGACGCTCTGCCCGGTAACCCACTGGGTGTGATAACTCTCGGCGTTGGCCAGCAGCTCGTTGAGGCTGTGACACTTGCGCAGAACCGCGGCATCGCTGGTTTTCAGGAAGTGAGCGGCGACGTGGTGGGCGACGTCGGCGCCCAGGCGGTCAACCAGTTGGCCAAGTTGACCACCGACCTTGGCGTTCCACACTGGCCAGGCGCTGTAGCGCTTGCGGTAGGCCATGGCGTAGTTCGCCCAGACCTTGAAGGTTTTGCAGGACTGGTCTTTGGGGCCAGGCATGTCGGAGGGGATCTCAACCCGTGGAGTGTCGGTGCGATCGACAACCAGCACCAAGCCGCGGGACTGAGCCGGCTTGCCGGTGGCGTCCTGCAAGTCTTGACTGGTGTCCTGATTGGTACCCTGATAATTGGTATCCTGATTTGTCGGAGATTTTTCCGACCCTAGCTCGGATTTTTTTCCGACCTTGCTCGGAGATTTATCCGAGGTAGATCGGATATTTTTCCGACCTTTGTTTTTTGGTGTGGTCGGATATTTTTCCGACCCGTCGAGCTTCTGGTTCCACTCGACGGCCTTCTCTGTGAGGCGGAAAAGCGTGATGTTCGAAGTGCTGGAAAGCTCAATCAAACCTGCCTCTTCCAGGGCCTTCAGCATGCGATAAGCGGTGTCCGGCTTGTCGGTGAGCAGCGGCAGCTCCTCGATGATCTTGGCCTTGCTCAGCGCGAAGAAGATCCCGTCGTCAGTCTTGATTGGCTTGGTCCAGCTCGGGCAGCCGTAGACGAAGGCGAACAGCAGGGCCTGCTGAGAGTTCAGCCCCCACTCCAGCGCCTTCACCTGGTTAATCGTGACGGTGTATTGCATGTCAAGCCTTCCCGACCAAAGCGGCCAATTCAAGGAAGCGATCCACGTACCAGTGAGGCTGCGTCTCGCGGGGGCATTGAGGGCTGGTGAGGTTCTTGCCGTACTGGAGGCCCTTTTCAGTCACAGACCAGAAATCAACAGACAGGCCCTTGGAGTTCTTGCGCTGCATAACCTTGAGGAAGCCATAGGCAGCCAGGGCGCGATTGAAGCCAGGCGCCGTGCTGCTGATATTGTTTTCCTTGATGAGAGCAGTGACGGCCTTGGTAGGCATGGAAGAGCCGCCAGCAGCATCAGAAGCGGCGTCCACGGCGTAGCCCGGGAGGAACTTGGCGTCCAGACCGTTGTTGGCGGCGATCTGGGCAAGCATCATCATTTTGCTGGAGGGCGCAGGCTTGAGCAGGCGATCGAAGCACTCAAGGATTGCCAGCTCGCCGACGATCTTGGAGTTGTTCGGGCCTTGGGCAGAAAAGGTGCCGGTCTTGCGGATGCTCGGCAGCACCTGCCCGACCACCCACTCCTCGAACTGCTCAGCAGCCGGGAGCTTAGACTTCATCACCAGACGGTAGAGGTCGCGCTCAGGGATGATTTGCACTGCGCGGACCTGACCTCCCATTTCGGTATGGCAGGTACTGACCGCTTTGCAGTGAGCATTGATCGCCTTCGACGTGTTGGAGTAGCCGAGGGCTTCGGCGATGTCCTTGGCGATGAGCCAGGGCTCACCGTGGCCGTCGTCAATTACGCGGACAGGGAAGCCGTGGAAGTCGAAAGGAGTCATCCGCGCCACGTTTTCAGATTGCGAAAAACGTGGCGCGAAAGGTGGCGAATTGACAGTTTGGGTAGACATGGGCATTATTCGCTCCAGAACTTAGTTGTAAGTGCTGCACAAAGAGCCAGGCCGCGAACCTGGCTTTTTTGTGCCTGCGATTTCGTGTTGCGGGTAAATTGGGTGTCCGGCGCATCCGTGGTAGCTTTCTGCTTCCACACAAGAAGGCCTAGGAGGCCGGACAGATGAAATTGGATAGAGCGCTTCAGAAGCGGATTCTTGAGGCGGCAGCTGAGGCGTACCCATTCCCTGCCCCGCATGGCCTGTACTTCGATCTTGGCGCGGCGGAGACAAAGGAGAGAGTCGACGCGAACCTCTGCTACCTGGCAGAGCACGGGCTCATCAAAAAATGTATTGAGCTCACGGGCGACGGGTTCGCCCTTCCCACCAACAATGGCATTCAGTGCACGAAGTCGGGCATGGACTTCCTCGCCGATGACGGAGGACTTAGCGCAGCCCTTGGTGTGGTGACGATCAAGATTCATGAGGACACCCTCCGCGATCTCCTAGAAAGGAACATCCTTGAGAGCGATACGCCGCCAGAAGAGAAGGCTCGCCTTGTGCAAAGCTTGAAAGGACTCTCTGCCGAGGCCATAAAACACCTGACATTGAAATTATTGGATGAGGGGGTTGGGCGTCTGCCGGCAGCAGCTGTGCTAATTGGTACGTACCTTCAGCAAATTCTTCAGTGACGTTTGTGGTAGCCAGCTCGAACTTTGCGTAGCCGATTTTCGAGCGTTTGCTACCAACCTGCCCCCACAACTCAAGCCAGAACTCAGGCAGAGTCAGCCCGGCAATCGAAGGAATGATTTCCGTGCTTTCAGGGCTGCACCGGCCCGCGATTGCGATCTGTACGACCTGACCCTGGATCAGCCGCATTACACACGCGCCTTGTGCAACTCAATTACCGCCCCGATAGCCTCAAGGCTGGCCGACATGTACTTGGCGTGCAGGGCGCGGATCTTCTTGGCTTCGCTCGCATTGATCTCCCCGTCTTCCAGGGCAGACGCCACCATCTGGTCAAGCGCACCACGCTGTGCAGATGCAGCGAGCGAGCGCTGGTACAGATCGACGTTGTCCAGCTCCCCCGCTTCCGGGATCTTCACGAACACGCCGCCGTACATCGCGCAGATGTAGTCCGGCAGGTGCTCGGTCTTCGTTTCGCTTTCCAGCACGAATATCTCGGCATCGCTCAGCGGCTTGCACCCGGCGGTTTCGTAAATCTGGTTTTCAAGACGCTTGTCCTTGATGCCAAGGCGAGCTGCCGCGCAATCCATCCCGCCAGGGAAAGCGTTGGACACGGCGGCCATTACTTGGCGGCGGGTCTCTAGTACGGGCGTTTTCATGTCCTAGTTTTTCCTTGGGTGGGTTGCGGTCAAAATTGCTTCAATGGATCGGCGGACGCGGATGTCGCTTAGGCGGCCATCTCGGCCCAAGGAAACGACGGACATAGGGATTCTTTTTTGAAAGCACCTTCGGTCAACGCCTCCGCTCGCTTGGCAATCACTGGAGACATACCGTGCTTCCCCCGAACCCAGCCGGAAACGGTGCTTTGATCAACCTTGAGCTTTTCGGCGGTGGCCTCCTGGGTGCCGAAGTATTCAACGAGGCCCTTATAAATAGCGTTCATGATGCCCCTCCATACGGGAATACCCATATGGTAGGTTATGGGAATACCGATTTGCAAGGGTATGGGAGCACCCGTAATACTTCACGGATGGAATTTAAAGAAAGACTCAAGGCCGCCCGCCGCCATGCCGGTTTAAATCAGACCGAGCTTGCGGAGCGCGCCGGCCTCACGCAGACCTCGATCTCCGACCTCGAGCGTGGAAAATCTAAGGCGACAGCTTTTGCCGCTCAGATCGCTTCGGTGTGCGGCGTTTCGCCTATGTGGCTCGCTGAAGGCGCTGGCGACATGCTTAAGGGTGTCGAGGCACCCGCTGAGCGCGCTCAGCCAGGCATGGCCATGTCTGACATCCAGGCGTGGGATGATGAAACCCCGCTCGATGACGACGAGGTTTACGTGCCCTTCCTTCAGGAGGTGGAGTTGGCTGCAGGGTCGGGCCGATTCGCTATCGCAGAAAGCGACAGTGCCAGGCTGCGCTTCTTCAAGAAAGACCTTCGTCACAACAACGTGCAGTTCAGCAACGCGAAGTGTGTGTTGGTGAGCGGGAATAGCATGCTGCCAGTGCTGCGCGACGGCGCCACGGTGGGCGTAAACGTAGGCAAAAACTCTCTGGGCGATATCGTCGACGGCGAAATGTACGCGATCAATCACAACGGCCAGCTCCGCGTGAAGCAGGTCTACCGGCTTCCCATCGGTATCCGACTGCGGAGCTTCAATCGTGACGAACACCCGGACGAGGATTACACCTTCCAGGAGATCCAGGATCAACAAATCGCGATCCTGGGCCACGTGTTTTGGTGGGCGATGTACTCTCGGTAGAAATTTGGCACTATCGGGTCCAACCGCCCGCACACCTTCAGAGCTTCGCGCAACAACGGATTGAATTGCGTCACCCTGAAGAGCACTGGCTCTTCTGACATGGAAGTGTCTGCTGAGTAGATCAGGCCTTCTGCATTTAAATTTGAAGTTTGGGGATAAACTTCCATGCCGCAGAACCTGCCTCCTATAGCGCCTATGCCGCCACCTGCCCCTTTACTGCTTACCACTCATCAAGTGGCAAGCGGTCTTGCGAGATGGGCAATTAGTCGTAGCCTGATTGAACACTTGCCGCCAGAAGTCGACGATATCTATTTGACTTCAACGCCGCCTATCCCGCTTTCGGCTGAAGCGGAGCAAATATTGAGGCACAAGGAAATTCAGACTATTTCCTTTAACTCTACAAGCAGGACCATTTACCTCTACACGAAAAAGAAAGTTACTCAGAAGGATTTGCACACCCTTCCGACGAGCATCCAAAGCAATGGAATCGCGTACCCCCAAGGACATTTGGACACGGTCGGAAAGAGCTTGGGCTCGGCACAAGGGGCGACCTACGCAATTCACAAAGCTGTATCGGGAAAGGAATTTTACAGCTGTGGGTCGTCGATTTCTCCAGGGAATGACGCTTCCGCAGGGACTATGGGTGCCTTGGTAAAAATGCCTGACGGTCTTCTTTATGGGCTTACCAACAACCATGTCAGCGCCCTTTGTAGTCATGTGCAGCCCGAAACGCCGATCCTCGCACCCGGCGTCATCGATGTTGGTCCTGGTGGAATTCCCCCCTTCACGCTGGGCTATCACACCAAGGCTCTAGAGATGAAAGTCGGGTCTTTAGGGAACGTTGATATCGCAGGAAATTTAGATGGCGCTATTTTTCGCCTGCACAACGCCGGAATCGTGACGTCCATGCAGGGGAATGCTTTTGACACACCTCTTGCAGTCGCCGATCCAGTTGATGGGATGAAGGTTGAGAAGGTTGGTCGAACGACTCGGCATACAAAAGGTCACATCGTAAGTAGGGAGTTGAGACCTGTTGGCATCAATTATCAGGCGCAGAACTACGGCTTTACCGGGGTAATTCGCTTTGCCAACGTTTTCACAATTCATGGCCTACAATCAGAGTTCTCAGCGTCAGGAGACTCTGGGTCACTTGTCGTTCATGTGGATGACCATGGCAGACCGATAGCGGCAGTGGGTTTGATTTTTGCTGGCGGACCTGACTCAATGGCTCCCGGCGGGGCCAAATCGCTGATGCTGCCCCTGCGACCAATCCTGGACGCACTTGGGGCAACTTTGGTAGGAGGGTATAATGTTTAGCGACCGCAAGGATCCGGTAGTAGTGGCGGAGCACCTCTTTCAGGTGATCAGCCCTCCTTCCGACTGCGCAGTGTCGATCTCAACCTTCTCGCGGCCAGGTAAAAGCATGGCAATTAAGGTTTTCATTCTTCCCCAGTACAGGTACTTGGAGTCAAGAGTACCTACTACTCTGGATGGGTTCGAAATTCTTCGTGAAATTGCGTCCATGCCCACCGCGAGCTAAGGCGATAGATCGATTTACATTTGAGATAAGAGCCCGGCCCAGCGCCGGGCTTTTTCGTTCCGCTCCCGCCTAAATCCAGAAAAACACTAACGTGTCGTTTTATCGCAAGGATCTCAGCGGCGGATGATCGGCCATCCTACAAGCCAAGGATCTGTTTCTTCTTAGCCTGGAACTCTTCTTCGGTGAGGATACCGCTAGAGCGAAGCGCCGCTAAACGCTCTAGGTCATCCAGGTAAGACCCGCTTCCACCTGGGGCTGCTGGGGCGGCCGACCGACCAATGCGCGACTGAAGCTTTACTCGAAGCGAGTCAAATGCTGGCTGTTGCGCCTTTGTAAAAAGCACTGTGTTCTCATCCGCCGCGGCTTGAAATACCCCTCCTTTCGCCTCGCTCCCACCCTGAAAAGAAAACTGGATGTACCCGTTTGTAAACGTTCCGGCCGATTTGTATTGAACGGCCGTGAGGAGCGAGATCGGGATCTCCTTATCGCCTTTCAGCCCCTGCGTCATGAATGAGAGCACGCCTTTCCGTCTTATAGTAATAGACGCATCACTTAACTCGATGCTGCCGCCATGCCCCATGAAAACCTCTACTCCGCCACTCATCGCCCTCTCCTTCATAAATTATGCCTTCCGTTCGTGCGCTGACTGCGCAAGCAGGTGCTTCCTGCAGTATCTCACCCGGGCGTCATGTCAGCACGCCACTAGGCGGGATTTTTTGCACTTCAGAATATAGGAGGATCGTATTTTTATGGGAATACCCATTGACACTAAATATGGGTTTGCCTATATTTACACCCAAGCCAACGCATCACCGGCCCAGCAGCGAAAGCCGCGCCGCTCTTTAACAGTCAGCGCAATACAGAAATACCAACAGACCGCATTGCCTCTACCGGCGACCGGCGATCAGACGGGTCAGATAGCCCGCCCACGACAGGAGAACCCTGTACGGCTGATCGAGAGCGAAACGCTCGAACCGCGCGAACGACCTGGCAAGCAATGCGCCCCGCGAATCCCAGCGGCAGACGGGAGAGATACCGAACTGAATTAGCGGTCCCGATAGCCTCGGCTGGGAACGCCAGACCTCATGCACCCTGCCCCACTCAGCCAGGGCATTTAGAGCTGTAGCGTGCATGTTGTAAGGACCTTTGATCCACGGCGAACAGATGCTGTTTGACGCTGTGAGTAGGAAGCTCGAAGCCCACACCGAAGACGAACGGCCAGCCCTGCAATCAGCAGCGGGCAACGGGCCACACCGCTGACGCAACAACCCCGGCCTGTCGCCAGTAGCGAGGCCGGGCACATTTGATTCAAGCCGGTGACCGACGCCAGTAGCGGGTCACGGCGCCACAGACTTACCTAAGCGCCTGTATCGGGCGCTTTGTTGAATTCAGTGAGGGGATAGACATGAAGGAAGAACTGACCAAGAGGCAGGAGCAAGTCCTCGACAAGATCAACCAGTCGATAGCGGATCAGGGATGGCCTCCAACGCGGGCAGAGCTTGCCAAGTCGCTTGGCTTTGCATCGCCGAACGCAGCCGAGGAGCACCTAAAGGCTCTGGCACGAAAGGGTCACATCATCATGGTGCCGAGCGTGAGTCGCGGCATTCGAGTTGTGGCGTGACGGACAGCATCACTGAGCAGCCTTCTCGCGAGGGCTGCTTGGGATGACAACCAAGGGATAAGGCCATGAGCAAAGAAGTGGCGATCAAGTATGAGTGCGGGCAGTGCTACGAGCGTCACGACAGCGAAGACGGCGCCTATGAGTGCTGCCAGCCAGAAGTGAGCACGATCTACTTCTGTCCGATCTGTGATTCAGAGCACGACCAAATGAAAGGCGCCGAGAGATGCATTCTCGGCCATGCCGATCTGGAGGGCGCTGACAGTGAGTATTGCCCGAGCTGCCTGAGACCTGCTGAGCGAGCGCAGTTCAAGATTGAGATCGCGGTGGCTGGACATTGCAGCACCTGCAACCCGATCTACTCGCCAGAGCAGAACCTGCAGATCAAATACGCGCTTGAGCCAAAAGAGCTTTGAACAACCAGCGCCACGACAGCCTGTCGTTAACTGCCCGAGGCCCTGGTACTCCCCAGCACCAGGCTGCATCGGAGTGTGATCTGGTTGCGACGGATGTTCGCCCTCGATGGCGGATAGACGGATTGGGTCAGATCACACCCCGATGCAGATGAATGCCCAGGCTGATGGGCAATAACTGACTGGCACCCATACCGATATTGCTTCCAGTCGGACAGGAGCGTGGCGATCACGGCTCAGGCTCTGACCAAGGTCAGGACAATCGAAACCCGGAGATCAGCACCGGGCATCTGCATCACCAACCCCAACCGGAGATCACCATGCTCCTACTGTCCCTGATCGGCGCAGCGCTCAGCCATGCGCGGCCAGAACCGCCACCTGATGACGGCCTGCCAACCGGTCAATTGCGCTTCCATCGTGAGCACTGGCGTTCTCGACTGGGGCTCTCGGCGTTCTGGCGCTGATGGTCCCGCCCAAAACTCAAACAACTGCATCCGAAAGGCCGGACGTCCAACCGGCCTTTCTTTATCTCGCCTCTACCCGTCAGCACTCCTCCCCCGCGCCCATCGGAAACCAGCGGGAGGAATGAGTGTTGACGAATACAGGTGAACCAAGCCACGGAGTCATTCATGAGCGAGCAACGAAAGCCATATCCACGGTCTGCGGACAACGCCGACAAGATGAACCTGCCCGAGGGCAAGACCTGCGGCGACTGCATGCATTGCCGCCGCTGCACGCTGATGTTCGGCCACATCCCCGCCGACGAGTCTTGCGACTGGAGCCCTTCGCGCTTTCGTGAAGCTGTTCCGGTCGCAGTTTCCGCCTAACCCCAAACACTGGAGGTCGCCATGAGCGATTGGATCAAGTGCAGCGACAGGCTGCCCGATCTGCCAAAGGGTGGCGGTAAGCACCACGCCATTGCCTACACCCCAGCAAGGGAGGCGCAACGGTTCGCCAATGGATCGCGCTTCCTCTACTGGAACGGTATCGACTGGCGGTACCCGGATGGCTCGCGCTTCGAGCATCTCGTAACGCATTGGCAGCCATTCCTCTTGCCGCCCACCGAATAACCCCACTCTGGAGGCATCCATGGCCCGCACTTACGAATACTGGACGGTCAAGGATGGCGAGGACATTGCCATCAACCTGACCGTTGTTTCCTTTTCCCAATCGGAAGGAAATTTTAGCTGTCGCGCTTCTGACCCTGAAGAGTACTTCGGTCATTGCGAAATCGAGTGGGAGACGAAGGACGACACCAGTCACCTGACTGAATCCGAAATCGCCTCGATGGAGGAATGGCTTGTAAACGAGCATTCCGAGTATCTGGCCGATCAAGCCTATTACGACTGATCCGCCGATCTGGAGGCAACCATGAACACAGCACTGAAACTCTGTCAGGCCATGTACGACGCGCAGTTGCCTCTGGTAGTGAGCGAAAGCCCGCAGGAACTGGCCCGGGCGGAATGGCTGTTCAACTCTGCCGAGCAATTGGTCCGATTTGGCTGCGACGTAACGTTCCAGCGTCGGATGCGCAAGCCGCAAGGTGTGACCGTAGCCGACTTGGCCCTGGCCGTGGATGAGCATGTGAACGGCCGGCTGGCTGACTGTCAGGTGCAATCTCCCGCGCTGGGCTGGCTTCTGCTGTCACAGGGCAAGCCAGACCAGAATGCCGTCGCAGAGCTGCTAGGCCCTAGCGACCACCCACTGGGCAAGCTTGGTGAAATCGCAGAGGGCCTACTTCGACCCTTGGTCACTGACGCCCTGATCGCCCAGGCAGAGGACAACGAACTGTGAGCCCTCACATAGCCATCGGCAAGGCCCTGGAAGCCCTGGAGCATCCTGACTCGCCGCCTCTCAACGAAACACTCGCTGAAGGCCTGATCGTCCGCCACTTCACCGCCAGCAACATCAACGCCGAAGAGTTCCACTACTACAGCGCCAAGCTGCTGAAGATCAGCCAGAAGCGCAAGGAGGCTGCATGACCACCGCACCGGTTAAATCACTGGTCGACGAGCAGATTGCTGAGATCGAACGCAGCCTTACCATTCTTGGTGCCGGCCTGCCGCGCGACCTACCGGTATCGGCACTGCCGCCAAAGCTTGCCGCCGCGATCAAGGGCGGCCGGATCGCGGTTAGGGTTCGGCCATGAGCGCCTACCAGCGAGCCAAGCGCCTCTACATCTGGCGAGGCTCTGCCATCGTCCTACTCCTGTGTACCGCATGGATGCTCGCAAGCGCCTACGCCGGTCACGTTACCCAGTAACCAACACCTTCAATCGCTGCGAGCATCGCGGCAGGGATTTCTAATGTCCGCACAACAGCAAGTAATCACCATTGACGACATCAGCGCCGACAACGCGCCGACCATCTACGTCACCGGCGGCTTGGGCCAGTTCTTCGACGCGGTACAGGCCGAAGTCACCGGCGAGGTGCCCGACCTGGCCAGCCGCAAGGGGCGCGAGCGCATTGCCTCGCTGGCCGCGAAGGTCAGCAAGTCGAAGGCAGCCGTCGAGAAGCCGGGCCGCGACTACCTGAAGCGCCTCAAGGAAATGCCGAAGGTCGTCGAGGCCGAGTTGCGCGAGTTTGTCACCAAGATGGATAACCTGCGCGATGCTACCCGCAAGCCGCTGACGGACTGGGAACAGGCAGAGTTGGCCCGCACCGACAAACACGTCGACGGCATCCAGGACATCAAGGACATGGCGCTGTTCGGCGAAACACCTCCGGCGTCCGTAGTTGCCCGGGTAATCGCCGACCTTGAAGCCATCGAAATGAACGACACCTGGGAAGAGTTCTTGGCCGAAGCCGCCCAGGCGAAGGATCAGACCCTGGCCAAGCTGCGCGGCATTCTGGCCGAGCGCACCCAGTACGAGGCCGAGCAAGCCGAACTGGTCAGGCTGCGCGCCGAGGCAGAAGCGCAGGCCCAGCGCGACCGCGATGCAGAGATTGCACGCGTAGCGGCTGAGCAGGCCCAGCGCCAGGCAGAAGAGCGCGCGAAAGCTGAGCGTGACGCAGCAGCGCGCCGCGAGCAGGAGTTGCTGGAGCAGGCCGCAGCAGCGCAGCGGGCAACCGAACAGGCCGCCCGCGATGCAGAAGCCGCAGCCGAACGCCAGCGCCTGCAACTGCAGCTCCAGGCAGAACAGGCAGAGCGCCATGCCGCCCAGGCCAAGGCCGACCAGTTGGCAGTCGAGCAGCGCGCCGAGCAAGACCGGCTGACTGCAATCCGCCGACAGGAAGAAGCCGTGGAGCAGGCGCGACTGGCTGAAGTAGCCAGAGCCAACGCAGCGGCAGATGAAATCCTGCGCCAGCAAAAAGCACGCCAGGCCGACGTAGCGCACAAGTCGAAAATCCTGGGCGAAGCCAAGCAAGCTTTGATCGGCATGAACATCAGCGAAGAGCTGGCCAAGGCCATCGTCCTGAAGATCGCCCGCGGCGAGGTCCCCCACATCACTATCCATTTTTGAGGCTATAGCCATGTCGCAAGAAATCATTATGCCGCTGGAGCGCGATCGCCAAATGGCCGCCCAGCCAGCGCAGGAAATCAGCATGCTTTCCACTATCAGCCGGCTTGCCCTAGACCCTCGATGCGACATGGACAAGCTGGAGCGCCTGATCTCGCTTCAAGATCGGATGGAAGCAAAAAGCGCACTCGAAGCCTTCAACGCCTCGTTCGCTGAAATGCAGTGCGAGATGCCATCTGTCGAGAAGCGCACCGAGAACACGCACACCAAGAAGATGTACGCCGATCTGGACGACATCAACTACGCCGTGCGCCCGGTCATGGCCAAGTTTGGCTTTGGCGTGTCATTCAAGATCATCAACCAGGCCAACGGCGTCAGCATTACCGGAATCCTGATGCACAAGGCTGGGCACCGCGAAGAAACGACCATGATCCTGCCGCTGGATACCGGCGCCGGGCGCAGCGCTGTGCAATCGGTTGGCTCGACCACGACCTACGGAAAGCGGTATGTGATGTGCGCCCTGCTCAACATCACCAGCGGCGACGACAACGACAACGACGGCTATGTCGAACCGTCCGATCAACTGGTCACCCCCGCCCAGGCAAGGCAGGTTCAGGCCTTGCTGGATAAGTGCAGCGAGGCTGTTCACGCCAACTTTGAAAAGATGTACGGCGACCCTGGGCAGATCGCGAAGTCAGCGTTTGACGGCGTAGTAGCTGGACTTAACAACTCAATATCAAAAGCGGCCAAGGCGGCGCAGCAAGCCGGGAGGCAATGACCATGCAGATAATCACTGAGGTCGAACAAGGCTCCCCTGAGTGGCTGGCCCTGCGCCTGGGCATCGTCACTTGCTCCGAGTTGGAGTGCCTGCTGGTCAACGGCAAAGGCGAATCAGGTTTCGGAGCCGGCGCCTTCACCTACATGAACACGCTGATCGGCGAGCGCATCACCGGTGAGGCGGCCGACCCATTCCAAGGTAACCGCCACACAGAGCGTGGCCATGAGCTGGAAGGAGTGGCCCGTAAGCTCTACGAGCAGCGCGAGGAAACTGAAACGAAGCAGGTGGCAATCATCCTCAACCACGGCGCTGGCTATTCGCCCGATTCGCTGGTGGGCAAGACTGGGCTGACGGAAATCAAAACCAAGCTCCCGAAATTCCAAGTCGAGGTGATCCTATCCGGCGAAATCCCCAAGGAGCACGTCGCCCAGTGTCAGGGAGGCCTATGGATCTCGGAGCGCGAGTGGATCGACTTTGTTTGCTACTGGCCAGGCATGCCTATGTTCATCAAGCGCGCCTACCGGGATGAGGCCATGATCCGCAAGCTATCGGAGCGGGTGAAAACCTTCTACGAAATCCTCGACGAACGCTTGAACCAAGTTCTGGGGATCGCGGCATGATTAGCAACCACCTCAACCTGGTCGAACAGCAGCGCAAAAGCGCCGAAGCGATATCGGCCCAAGTCGCACAGTACATGGCCGCAGGCGGGCAGATTTCCCAACTCAAAAGCCCGCCGCGCAATCCACTTCCACCGCCCCGCTCTACTCGGATAGATCCCGACACGATACTCAAGCGAAAACCCAAGGCTCTATCACTGAGTGAGCGGCGGGCACTGAGAAAAATGGCGGACTCACTATGAGCAAAAGGAAGCCTCACAACCTCAAGGCCCGCATTGATAGATCCTGCCGGGCGCTACTGGCCACCAACCACGTAGCGGTAGTGAACATCGATCCAAGCGGACGTCAGGGCATGGTCAACTACAAGTCACTCAAGAGCATCGCACCGGGGAAGATTGGCCAGGCCGTATGCGGCATCCCCCACCGCTGGACGATCTACCTCAGCGCGCTTTGCATCGATGCACGCGGCGACCGCTACAGCAAGTCGGTGGAGGTAGCGCCCGACGGCGTCTACCTCTCCGACCACCTGGAAGACGTGATCGAGCATTGCTACAAGAAGCTGCGAGACGAGGCCAATCAAAGCCAGATGGTGGCTTCTGGCTGGATCGCCATCCCCGAAGCGATGTCACTGGACGAGGCGCACGCAGCGCGGATCTTCGAAGCGGTCGGCGCCTGGCACCAGGTGAAGGTCGATTCATGCGCCGCATAGCCCGAACCCAGCAACGCAAACGTCAAACATGGCTCGCACTGCCGGCCAGCGGAATAGAAGAGGTAGGCCATGGCTGCCGCGCAGAAAGAACGATCGGCAAAGACTGCGGCGAGGCGAAAGACTCGCGGCGAGGAAGAGTTGCGACTCCACACCATGGCCGGCACTCGCCAGGCCTTGGCTGACCTGATGGCCTGGCACGGCATCGAGGAACAGGGCGAGGCCATGACGCTGATGATTCACCACCTGCACGGCCTGGGCCCAGCAGGGTCGGCGCAGTTCCTCTCCCCGCCGCGACACGAATACGTGATACCCGAAAACGTGTCGGCAAAATTGCTGCTCGCCTATAACCGCGAAGCCCTTCGCATCTCCCACGACGAATAACCCACCCTACTCGCTGCATCCGGTAACCGGAGGGCGGCGCCTACCTGAGGAACACCAATGAAAGCCAAGACGATTTCAGTCGAGATTGACGACTTCAAGCTCAAAGGCCCCGCAGAACGCATGGTGCAGTTGTTCGCGCTCGGCATGCTCTCTCAGACGCTGCCGCAGGCTGCGAATGTTCAGCCGATTTCGGCGGGTGACATCCCAGCCATCGGCGAGCACTGGCCCGGTGAAGGCGGCATCAACGCCGGCTTCGTCCCTGCCCGCGGCGATGTGCCTGCCCACTACCTGATCCTCGGCACCAAAAGCCTTGGCGAACTCAAGTGGGGCCGCTACAAAGAAGAGTCGAAAGCCATCAGCAAGTGGGACGGCAAGGCCAATACAGACGCGCTGATCGCGGCAGGTGGCCACCCAGCAGCCGAAGCGGCCCGCGCATACACCGCTGACGGCCATAGCGACTTCGACCTGCCAGCGGCATCCCAGCTCTATCAGGTCTGGGCGTACGACCTGATCGCCGAGGGTGCCTACTGGTCGAGTTCGCAGCGCTCCGCCAACACCGCATTCCTCATGGACTTCGTTGTTGGCATTCAGTACTACTTCGGCAAGGACGACGAGCTCCACGTCCGCCCCGTCCGCAGGAAATTTATTTAATCCTTCATTCATTGCTTTTGATCGGCCCGAGGCGCACCAGCGCCTTTTTTGTTGCCCACGAAAAGAGGAATCACCATGCCAGTAGCAGCCAAAGCAGCAACAGCAACCACCCTCCCCCAGATCGGCGAGGCCTACGGCGGCGGGTTCGTCTCCGGCATCACCGTCGATCTGGAGACGGGCAAGCGTTACCTGAACGTCACCGCCGGCGCCGAGCACGAACTGTGCGGCACCTGGGGCAGGCGCGGCGCGCTGATCGAGGGCGCGGACAGCTTCATTGATGGTCGGGCCAACACCGAGGCCATGGCCGCGGCGGGCAGCGAGCTGGCCCAGAAGGTTTTGGGGTTGAACATCGGCGGTTTCAGCGACTGGGCGATCCCTGCCCGTGACCAGCAGGAGTTGCAGTACCGCAACCTTAAGCCAACGGCCGACGCCAACTACTGCTGGGGCCGGGACGGTGACAACCCGAACAGTCTGCCGGTGGGCAAGCTGTACACCGAAGAGTCGCCCGGGCAGACGGCTGTCGAGGCGTTCAAGGTGGGCGGCTCCGAGGCCTTCCAGCCGCGCTGGTACTACTCCAGCACGCAGCGCTCCGCCAACATCGCATTCAGCATGCACTTCGCTGATGGCAATCAGGACTACGACGGCAAGGACGACGAGCTCCACGTCCGCCCCGTCCGCAGTGAATTGCTCATTGATTAATTCGCTTATTTAATCCGCCCGCTCGCGGGCGGTTGCTTCTAGGAGCTGTACCGCAATGGGAATGCACACCGAATTATCGATCTACAAAGCCGCCATGGGCCTGCTGTACATGGCCACCACCCTGACCCGGAATATCCCTCGGGACCTCAAGCAGTCACTCGGCAAGCGCATCATCGACGAGTGCATTGAAGTCTTGATGCTGATCGCCCGAGCCAATGCCACCAAAGATAAACGCCCTCACCTAACGCAACTGGTCGAGAGGGTGCAGGTGGTTGAGTTCCTGATGCGCCTCTTCAAGGAGAGCCGCTTCATCAGCATCCCGCAGCATGCCAAGGCCATCGAGGTAACAACCTCCATTGGTAAGCAGGCCAACGCCTGGAAACGCTCCACCCCAACCGCGCCCGCCATCTGAGAGCCACGGCTTTCAGGTCTGTGCGAATTGAATCTGGTCGTGCCGCTGACCCCGGGGTCACCGCCATGCGCATCAAAGATACCGCCGGTCTAAAGCGTCCGGGCAGGTCTTGCGCAGTTTCCTTGCTGATCGGCTATGCCTTCGGCTAGGCGACGTAGATAGCAC
>RCMZ01000376.1_pt1 | contig 33128 bp, 25 predicted proteins | sample 2041141 | NCBI WGS metagenome assembly RCMZ01 (sample SAMN09708263, study PRJNA481090) | Wastewater metagenome, whole genome shotgun sequencing project. | biome: sewage; isolation source: Davis station wastewater (DW) | place: Antarctica: Davis Station | collected 2010-03-01 | reverse complement strand
TACGCCAAGGCGCAGGAAGCCATTTCGCAAGAGTTGCTGGGCATCCGCTTCACGGCCAAGGTGGTGGAAAAGCTGTGCGACACCCTGCGCGGCCAGGTCGACGAAGTGCGCCATATCGAGAAGCAAATCCTCGACGTGGCCGTGAACCGCTGCGGCATGCCGCGCGCCCACTTCATCAAGGTGTTTCCGGGCAATGAAACCAACCTTGACTGGGTCGATGGCGAAGTCAACGCAGGACACGCGTACAGCGCCATCCTGGGCCGCAACATTCCGACCGTCAAGGAACTGCAACAACGCCTGATCGACCTGCAGGCGCGTGTCGTCTTGCCGCTGCCGGACTTGCGCAACATCAACCGCCAGATGGCGGCCGGTGAAATGAAGGCGCGCAAGGCCAAGCGTGAAATGACGGAGGCCAACTTGCGCCTGGTGATTTCGATCGCCAAGAAATACACCAACCGGGGCCTGCAATTCCTCGACCTGATCCAGGAAGGCAATATCGGCCTGATGAAGGCCGTCGACAAGTTCGCCGCGGCTACAAGTTCTCGACCTATGCCACCTGGTGGATTCGCCAGGCCATCACGCGCTCGATCGCCGACCAGGCGCGCACGATCCGCATTCCCGTGCACATGATCGAGACGATCAACAAGATGAACCGGATCTCGCGCCAGATCCTACAGGAAACGGGCGCGGAACCCGATCCGGCCACCCTGGCAATCAAGATGGAAATGCCCGAGGACAAGATCCGCATGAAAATCGCCAAGGAACCGATCTCGATGGAAACGCCGATCGGCGACGACGACGATTCCCACCTGGGCGACTTCATCGAGGACAACAATACCCTGGCCCCTGCCGACGCGGCGCTGCACGCGTCGATGCGGGGCGTGGTCAAGGACGTGCTCGATTCCCTGACGCCGCGCGAAGCGAAAGTGCTGCGCATGCGTTTCGGCATCGAGATGTCCACCGACCACACCTTGGAAGAAGTGGGCAAGCAATTTGACGTGACGCGCGAGCGCATCCGCCAGATCGAAGCCAAGGCGCTGCGCAAGCTGCGCCACCCCTCGCGCTCCGACAAGCTGAAAAGCTTCTTGGAAGGCAACTAGAAGCCAATAGGGCTTGACGTACGCCCCTGATACCCCTATCCTCGCGTGTCCGTTTCCAAAACGGTCACGCGAGGCGGGCATCAACAGCGCCGCCACGCCACAGTCCCCGGGCCTCTAGCTCATGCTTGGTTAGAGCAGCGGACTCATAATCCGTTGGTGCCGTGTTCGACTCACGGGAGGCCCACCAGAATTTGGCAGCATCGATCGAAGCCCCGGCGGGCCACTGCCGGGGCTTTTTTCATGCTGTCGTACAATCGCGGCATCGTAAATTGATGAAGGATCATTCGACATGACGGCTGAAGTGAAGGTTGACGATATCGTCGTCGGCGACGGCAAGGCGGCGGCACGCGGCGCGCTGGTCACGGCCCATTACCGGGGCTGGCTGGAAGATGGGACGGAGTTTGACTCGTCGCACAAGCGGGGCGAGCCTTTCCGCTGCGTGTTGAGCAATAACAAGGTGATCCAGGGCTGGATTCTGGGCTTGAAGGACATGCAGGTCGGTGGCACGCGCAAGCTGTGGGTGCCGGCGGCGCTGGCGTATGGCGAGCGGCAGGTGGGCCTGATTCCGCCGCACTCCAATTTGATCTTCGAGATCGAGTTATTAGAAGTGCTGACGCGCGATTGATCGCTTGACGCGAACTCAGGCGGGCAGGGCGCTTGCCTTTACTCTACGCGAACAGCGGCGTGTTGTCGTGCCGCTGCCAGCGTATTTCAGGTGGTGCGCTTGTGGAAGATCAAGCCTGTTTCAAGTTGACCTGCATCATGTCCAGCGCTGGCACGATGGCGTGCAGGCTGGCCACTTCATAAGTGGGGATGGCGGCCGAGGTATTGGCCATGCCGTCCGGGTTGAACCAGCAGCTGGCGATGCCATAGCGGTTGGCGCCCAGGATGTCGGCATCGAGCCGGTCGCCGATGATGATGGTCGTATCCTTGCTGAATGCGCGGGCCATGTCGGCCGCATATTCGAAGAAGCGCACGTCCGGCTTGGCATGGCCGCACGCTTCCGAGGTGGCGACGAAGGAAATGTAGTCGCTCAGGCCGGAGGCGGCGATGCGGCGGTTCTGAATGGCTTCGACGCCGTTGGTGATGATGCCCACTTCGCCGATGGCCGACAGGGCCGCGCACACTTGCCTGGCGCCGTCGATCAGCACCACCGTGTCGGGCAGGGACTCCAGGTACAGGCGGCTGGCCAGGTCCGGGTCCAGGTCGATGGCGTTTTCCTGGAAGGACTTGCGGAAGCGTTCCACTTTCAGGAAGTCCTTGCTCACCGTGCCCAGCTCGAAACGTTTCCATAGGTCGACGTTGATTTCCTGGTAGCGCGTGAACAGGGCATCAATGCCATCGCGCAAGCCCAGGGTGTGCATGGTGTGCAGAAACGAGCGTTTTTCGGACGCCCGGAAGTCGAGCAGGGTATCGTCCAGGTCAAACAGAAACAAGTTGTACTTCATGGCATGTCTTGAAAGCAGTGAATCCATCTTGCATGGTAGCACGTACTGATGAGTTCGGATGGTCCCTTCCATGCGTTCAGCTGCTATCGCTTTCACCCTCGGCGATGCCTGATTTACGTCCCAGGCTCATGATCGAGCTAGCGTTAGCGTCAAGGTGCAGGCGCTGACACCACCAGCTGCGGCGCCGTTGTGGCAGCAGTTATACTGCAGCGCATGCGGACGGCGTGGCACCCGTCTTTTTCATTGCCAGCCGCACTGGCGGCATGCTGGCCTTGCGGGCTGAGGTTGTCCGATGAGTCAGCGCTGCTGTATCAGCCCATGACGGGAAGATGCGCCAGTGTTCGGCACAGGGACAGCTGGCGGCTGGCGAGGACGACATGCCGCCTCAGCCATCAGCGGTCGGGTGCTTACATCGCTTCCCACCATTTGAGCAAGGTTTCGTCATCATCGTCGTCGAGGTTGGCGTAGATGTTGGCGAAATACCATTCCACGCCTGTTGCTTCGCGGAAGGCGTCGAAGGGCCCGTTGACATCGTAGATACCGTGATGGCCGGGCACGCTGAAGGCCAGGTTGCCCTTGTACTGGCCGTCGAGCGTGCCGCCCAGCTGCTGTTGCACTTCGCGCTCGAGGTGGTCGATCGCCGATTGTGGCAGTTCATCGGCATAGATCTGGATGCAGAAGTTGCCGCCGCGTTTTAAAACTTCGGCGGGGGCCAGCGGGTCGGCGATGCTGATGATGTCGCCGCGCGCCAGGTTCAGGGTCAGGCCGGGCGAGGCCAGCAGTTCGTATACGTGCTCGTCAATCTGCCGCGCGGGCAGCGTTTCGTACACGGGGCCGCTTTTATTTTCACCTGCCAGCACGCGGATGTGCGGCAGTCCTTCGCAATTGATGTCGTCCATCGAATCTTTCAGTCAGAAACATATTGATGGCAATATTGTACCGGCTCGCTGACGTTCGATTAACGCGGAAGGAAATATGATGGATCAGGTGGTGCAAAAGGGAGGCTGTTTATGTGGCGCCGTGCGCTTTGAGGTGACGGGCGAGGGGGCGAATCCGCATGGATGCGCTTGCCGTTTTTGCCAGCGGCATACGGGCGCGCCGCTGGCCGCATGGGTGGAATTTGCCTGTGAGCAGGTGCGCTGGACGGGCACGGCCGGAGCGCCGGCCATGTATCGTTCCTCTGCTGATTCCAGCCGGGCCTTTTGCGCCCTGTGCGGCAGCTCCATCGGCGCCATCGACGATGCGCCGACGATTGCCTTGCTGGTGGGCAGTTTTGACGAGCCGGACCAGGCGGCGTTCGCGCCGGCCTATCATTCGTTCGAGGACGGCGTGCCTGGCTGGTGGCCGCGTGGCATGCCCATCGTGGATCAAGCGTAGCCGGTGGGCGCCGTGGCGCGTTTCCAGCGCAGGTGGGCGATCACTTCGCGTCCGCGCGCCAGCATGGGTTTGTAGGTGCTCAGGTGCAAGGTGTCTCCGTCGAGCCTGGCCACCCGCTGCTGTACCTGGCCTATCCAGTTGGGAAACAGGGACAGTTCCACGCAGTGGCTGAGCAAGCCGCGCTGCTCATCGACGTGGTAGGGGCCGGAATAGCTGAGGTAGGCGCTTGCCGCGTCGCGGAATTCCTCGGCGCTGGCCTGGTAGAGGTCGCCGCCCGAGAAGGCCTTGCGGCCCTGGCGCATCAGTTGCGCCGCCATGTAGCCATCGGGTGCGTACAGGATGGTGCCTTGCGCATCGTCGCCCAGTGGATACGAGGCCTGCGATTCGCCAACCGCCGTTTCCGTGTAGGACTGCAATTGCCAGGTGCCGATCAATAGCTCACGTAATGTGCCGCTCATTGCATACTCCTTGAGGTTGGTCAAAGTGGGTATGGTGCGATGCACATTGAAGCACACAGAGTATTTCCATGACGCACGTTTTGAGTGCTTGATGGGCATGAAAAAAGCACGCCGCAGCGTGCTTTTCAGGCGATGTACTGGCGATCGCGCTTAAGCTTAATTATGCGCGCTGATGCCGCTGCGGAATTGTTCGAAGCCGGCACGCGCTGCCTTGTAGCAATTGCCGGCAGCCACTTCCAGGCCTTCGCGGTCCAGCACTTCGACGGTGCCACGGCGATACTGGATCAGGCCTTCGTCCTGCAGCTTGCGCGCCGTGACGGTGACGCTTTCGCGGCGCACGCCCAGCATGTTGGCCATGGTGTCCTGCGTGACTTTCAGCTCGTTCGACAGCGAGCGGTCGAGGCGGTCCAGCAGCCAGCGGCACAGTTTTTGCTCGATGCTGCAATGGCGGCCACCGACGACATTCTGTGCCATTTGCGCAAACATGGCGCTGGTGTAGCGCATCAGCAATTGCGCCAGGGCGCCGCCTTCATTGAACACTTCGCGCAGGAAAGCCGTTTTCAGGCGGTAGCCATAGCCCGCGCTTTGCACGATGGCCGTACAGGTGGCGCGTTCGGCTTCATACAGCACCACGCCTGCCACGCCTTCGCGGCCGATGACGGCGATCTCGGTGGTGGCGCCGTCTTCCATGACATACAGCAGGGAAACGATGGCGTTGGTGGGGAAATACGTGTACTCAATCTTGCCGCCGCAATCGAACAAATGCTTGCCAGCAGGCAAGGCGACCAGTTCGAGTTGGCAAAACAGGCGCTCCAGATCGGCGCGCGACAAGGCGCGCAGCAATTCGTTCTGTTGGGCGCCGGTGATGCTGATCATGGGCGTGGCCGGCGTCTTTGCCGGAGCCGCTTGCCAGTCGTGGCGGGCGGCGTTGTTCGTTGCTGGTGTCAGGTTGCTATAAGCTTTGTACATGATATGGCCTCGTCTTCTGATTTTGTTGGATGGCGCTGCGCTTCTGGCTTGCTAGCGTTGTGCTGATGTCTCCACTATAAGACGATGCCGCGCCGCCCGGCATCAGATGAGCCGACGCGCTTATGTAGGCTAGGAACATTGCCTCGTGTCATCCGACTCCTACGCCAGGTTTTTAATTTTTCCATATGGAAATAACAGTGATTTGGCAAAAATGCGACAGGTAGCCGGCATAAAGCGAACTTTAGCGGCATGCCTTGATCAAACCATTCTGCGGCCTGGAGTCACGATGATAAAATGTTGCATTGCGGAAATTCGACTTGCGTTTCAGTATGTATCGCCGTGGCGGGCCGGCCTGTTGCACCGATTCGTGTCCTGGTTCCGCGGCTCACTGCGTCGGCCCAAGCTGCGACGCTTGGTCATTCTTCGCTCCTGGCCGTACCGGCATCTGACCCGTGCGCGCCTGTTTTGCCCCACTGATTAATGAAGGAAGCAACGCATGAAATGGTTTTTTGATCTGAAAATTGCTACCAAACTGATCTTGTCGTTTGGCGCCGTGCTGTTGTTGACGGCGGCACTCGGCGTGTCGGCGATTTTTTCCATGGCGCGCATCAATGACGCGTCAACCGATCTGTCGGCCAACTGGATGCCCAGCGTGCTGGCGGCCATGTCCATGCGCAGCGATGTCAGTGATTTCCGCCGCTGGGAACTGGCGCACATGCTGGCGGCCCAGGATTCCGACATGGCGCAGAATGAAACGCGCATGACGGAAACACAGGCCAAGCTGAAGACGGACGGCGACAACTACCGCACCCTGATTTCCGAACCGGGGGAAAAGGAAATTTTCGAGCGTTTCATGACGCTCAATGATGAATTCATGCGTTTGCACGCGAGCATGCTGAGCCTGTCACGCGAGATGAAAAAGGAAGAGGCGCGCGCGCTGGCCGTGGGGCCGTCTGCCAAGGTCATGGCGGACATGATGCTGGCGCTGGATAAATTGGTGGCTATCAATACCGACGGCGGCGTGCGTTCGAGCGCCAGCGCGGATGCCACTTACGCCGCCTCGCGCGCCAGCCTGACGGGTTTGCTGGTGGGTATCGTTGTCGTGGGCATGTTGCTGGCCCTGTGGGTGGCGCGCAGCGTGGCGCGCCCCTTGGTCGAAGCCGTTGGCGTGGCGCGCCAGGTGGCCGCCGGCGACTTGACGGCGCACATTGTGGTGCAGTCGCAAGATGAGACGGGGCAATTGATGCAGGCGTTGAAAGACATGAATGCCAGCCTGCAAAACCTGGTGGGCCAGGTGCGCAGCGGTACCGATACCATTGCGACGGCGTCCAGCCAGATCGCGGCCGGCAACCAGGACCTGTCATCACGCACGGAAGAGCAGGCCAGTTCGCTGGAAGAAACCGCCTCGTCAATGGAAGAGCTGACCTCGACCGTGAAGCAGAATGCGGACAATGCGCGCCAGGCCAACACCATGGCGCTGACCTCGTCAAGCATCGCCGTCGAAGGCGGCAAGGTGGTGAACGAGGTAGTGGGCACGATGGCCTCGATCAACGCTTCGTCGCGCAAGATCGTGGACATCATCGCCGTCATCGATGGCATTGCTTTCCAGACGAATATCTTGGCGCTGAATGCGGCTGTCGAGGCGGCGCGCGCCGGCGAGCAGGGCCGGGGCTTCGCGGTGGTCGCCACCGAAGTGCGCAACCTGGCGCAACGCTCGGCGGCGGCGGCCAAGGATATCAAGGTCCTGATCGGCGATTCGGTCGAAAAGGTCGAGGCGGGTTCCAGGCTCGTGGACCAGGCGGGCCGTACGATGGATGACATCGTCGCCAGCATCACGCGCGTGACGGACATCATGAGTGAAATCACGGCCGCCAGCAACGAGCAGAGCGCCGGCATCGAGCAAGTCAACCAGGCGATCGCGCAGATGGACCAGGTGACGCAGCAAAATGCGGCCCTGGTGGAAGAGGCGGCCGCGGCGGCCGAGTCGATGCAGGAGCAGGCGGCCAGCCTGAGCGAGGTCGTCAGTATTTTCAAGCTCGACGTTCATAGCGTGAGCGTGGCCGTGCCCGCAGCCCGTGCGGTACCGAAAGCGCCCAGCCTGGCACCCGTGGTGGCGCCACGCAAGCTGGCCAGTGCCGCGCGCAGCACCGCACCTGTCGATGCGTGGGAAAGCTTTTAAGGTTTCTTGGGCGTCTTGCCAGCGGATTGGTGGCGTTTGGCAGCCGCCGGCGTGAGCGCCGCTTGCTGGCGCCGCTGCCACGCCCGCAAGGCGTCTTCGTAAGCCGCCAGGTCTTCCTGGTACATTTCCAGTACGCAAAAAGTGCAGCCGCTGTGGCAGCATTCGTCATTGCCCGGTCTGGTGGGCGGTTGCGGCGGCGGATCGTCTGGCAGGGCAGTGGTGGACATGGCGGCGGAAGTGGGCGGGAAGGGCGGCAAAGCGGGCATCATACGGTATTCTGGCCGGTGCTTGCTGGAACGCTTTTTGCTCAAAAATCACGGTTTCCGTGTACAGTTGCGGGTGAATTAGGGTATCGTTTACAGCACTGATATTGTATCTTCTGCGCGCGATGTTCCGCCGGCGCGATCTCCGCCGCCATCGCAGCACACCTCCCCGACGCTCCCGCACTCGCCGTACAGAATGTTCCGGAGCACAGAGGTGCGGCAAGAACGATGATCCATGGCTTGCAAAACGGAGCTGCCAGTGCCCCGAAATGTTGTTTATTGAGAAAGCATGGCTTCCGCAGTGCGGAGGCACACCAGAAAATTTATGTCTGAAACTGAATCGACTCCTACGCCTAGCCCGGCGATTGTCCCTGAAGCGGCGCCTGCCGCTACCCCCATTGCTCCTGTTGTTCCTGCTGCTGCCAGCGTCAGTTTTGCCGATTTCGGCCTCGCACCCGAAATTTTGCGTGCCTTGACCGAACAGGGTTACACCCACCCGACGCCGATCCAGGAACAAGCCATTCCCGTGGTGCTGCAAGGCCGCGACGTGATGGGCGCCGCCCAGACGGGTACCGGCAAGACGGCGGGTTTTTCCTTGCCGATCATTCAATTACTGCTGGCGCATGCCAGCAGCAGCATGTCGCCCGCGCGCCATCCCGTGCGCGCGCTGATCCTCACGCCGACGCGTGAACTGGCCGTGCAGGTGGCTGAAAACGTGAAGGCTTACGCCAAGCACACGCCACTGCGCTCGACCGTCGTCTTCGGCGGCATGGACATGAAGCCGCAAACCGTCATCTTGCGCGGCGGCGTGGAAATCGTCATCGCCACGCCGGGCCGCCTGCTCGACCATATCGAGCAAAAAAACATCAGCCTGAGCCAGGTGCAGATGCTGGTCATGGACGAGGCCGACCGCATGCTGGATATGGGTTTCTTGCCAGACTTGCAACGCATCATCAACTTGCTGCCAAAACAGCGCCAGAACCTGATGTTCTCGGCCACGTTCTCGCCGGAAATCAAGAAACTGGCCGGCACGTTCCTCAACGATCCGCTGACGATCGAAGTGGCGCGCAGCAACCAGACGGCCGACAAGGTCACGCAAGTGGTCTACAAGGTGCCGGAAGACCAGAAGCATGCCCTGGTGGCCCATCTGTTGCGCCAGCGCGACCTGAAGCAGGTCATCGTGTTCTCGAATACCAAGATCGGCGCTTCGCGCCTGGCCCGCGTGCTGGAACAGGAAGGCATGAGCGCCACCGCGATTCATGGCGACAAGAGCCAGCAGGAACGCATGGCGGCGCTGGAAGCGTTCAAGAAGGGCGAGATCGACGTGCTGGTCGCCACCGACGTGGCGGCGCGCGGCCTGGATATTTCCGATTTGCCTTGCGTTATCAACTTCGACTTGCCGTACAACGCGGAAGACTATGTGCACCGTATCGGCCGCACGGGCCGCGCCGGTGCCTCGGGCGACGCCATCTCGATCTATTCGGACAAGGACGAGCGCCTGCTGGCCGATATCGAAAAACTCATCAAGCAAAGCATCAAGCGCGGCGAACTGACGGGCTTCGCGCCGGCCCCTGCGCGCGGCAGCGACAGCGAGCGCCGTCCGCCACGCCGTACGGAAGGCGGCGAGGTGCGTCCGCCACGTCCGTCCGAGAGCCGCTACGGCGGCGATGCCACGGCGCGTCCCGCCGAGCGCGGCGCCCGTCCCGCCTTCGGCCCCGGTGCCCGCCGCGAAAAAGCCGACCCATGGTTCCTGAAACCGTATGAGCCGGCCAAGGTGGTCGCACCGGTTGCCAGCGGTGCGACCCCTGTAACGACCAAGCCAAAGCAGAAGGTCGCAGCCTTGCTGGGTGGATTGCTCAAACAGTAATGTCGTTGCTGCATGCCTGCGTTGTGCGTGCCCGATCAAACGGTTGGGTGCGTATATACTGCCTGCAGTCCGTCCTCATGTCGCAAGAATGCATGCCAGCGCTTGGTTGATCGCCATCTCTAACTGCTCACATCGTTGCCCGCTTTCCATCAGCAGGCGGCAAAAGCCGCTCCTGCTGAGATTGGTATTTGATATTTGTCATATTAAGTACATTGTGCTCGCCACGCCCATCCTCCTGACGATGCCCATCGTCTCGCCTTGTAAATGTAACTAGTTGAAATAACCTCTGTATTTAAGAGGAAAATGTTGGATTATGTGCACTTTTGGCCGGCTGTTCTCCATTCGAATGAGATTGCCGTGGCATGTCGCCGGGTGTTAAAATCTGCGATGGTTATTATTTGTGCATGGTGTGATCGGCTATAAGCGCTAAACATCTGCCCTTTCCTTTGTTGGCAAAGTACTTTGACATGCCAACTGTGGGAATATTCAAGGTGGAGGCTCGTTGGTAAAACTTTGCAAAAATGCTGAGCATAAATTTAATGCGAGCAATACTGATGTGCGACGCTTGGACGACTATTGTGCCGGCACCGTCGCGCGCGAAATTTCTGCGGCTGCCATCGATACCCCGGATCCTTGCAGTGTCGCGATCCTCCTTTGTACTTTTCATGGGCAACATTTTTTAGCGGATCAGCTTGATTCGATCGAAGCGCAAACTTTTCATAACTGGAAAATTTGGGCATCTGATGATGGATCTCAGGACGACACGCACATTATCCTTGAAGCTTATCAGCGTAAATGGGAGTGTGAACGTTTGTTCGTTCAGCATGGCCCGGCGTTGGGCTTTGCGAGAAATTTTCTATCCCTTACTTGCGATCATTCCATCCAGGCGGGATATTACGCCTGGTGCGATCAGGATGATATATGGGAGGCCGACAAGTTGCAGCGTGCACTGGACTGCCTTGAGCGCGTGCCTGCCGAGGTACCAGCGCTATATTGCTCGCGTACCCGTCTGGTGGATGAGGCCAACCAGGAAATCGGCTTGTCAGCGTGCTTTAGCAAGCCGGCCAGCTTTGCCAATGCATTGATGCAAAGCATCGGTGGCGGAAATACCATGGTCTTTAATCATGCCGCTCGAAAACTACTATGCGAAGCCGGCCCTGACGTCGAGGTCGTATCGCATGATTCATGGGCGTATATGATCGTGAGCGGTTGCGGTGGGAAGGTGTTTTATGACCCTTATCCATCGTTGCGCTACCGCCAGCATGGGGGGAACCTGGTTGGCACAAACTTGGACTGGCGCGCAAAGCTCGACCGTATCACTCGGCTGGGGAAAGGGTGGTTCAGGGACTGGAATGATCGCAATATTATTTCTTTACATCGTATTCGGACGCATTTGACGCCTGAAAATCAACAGGTGCTTGATTTGTTTTCAAATGCTCGTAAGAAATGGTTGTTGCCGCGTCTCATAGGATTGAAAAAAGCGGGAATTTATCGGCAAACGTTTGGTGGTAATGTGGGTTTATTCGTTGCTGCAATTTTTAAAAAGATTTAATCATGAGCATACTTGTAACTGGTGGTGCAGGATTTATTGGGAGTAATTTTGTACTCGATTGGTTGGCGGTATCCGACGAAAAAGTCATTACTCTGGATAGCCTGACCTATGCGGGAAATCTCGGCAATCTGGCTAGCCTGGAAGGAGATGCCCGGCATCATTTCGTTCACGGAGATATCGCTGATGCTGACCTGCTGGCATCGTTGCTCAAGCAATTTGAACCACGTGCAGTCATTAATTTTGCTGCAGAAAGTCATGTTGACCGTTCTATTCTTGGGCCGGGCGAGTTTATCCAGACAAACATTGTTGGCACTTTCCAGTTGCTGGAGGCCGTACGCGCTTTTTGGAGCGCGCTTCCCGCCGCAGAGCAGGCGGCGTTCCGTTTCCTGCACGTATCGACTGATGAAGTGTATGGTTCCCTGAGCGCCGCTGAGCCGGCGTTTACCGAAACGCATCGTTATGAGCCGAATAGCCCTTATTCGGCCAGCAAGGCTGCAAGCGATCACCTCGTGCGTGCATATCACCACACGTATGGACTGCCAGTCCTGACGACCAATTGCTCGAATAACTATGGCCCTTATCATTTTCCAGAGAAGTTGATTCCGCTGATGATAGTCAATGCGCTGGCAGGCAAACATCTGCCGGTGTATGGAGATGGACAACAAATTCGCGATTGGCTGTTTGTGAAAGATCATTGCAGTGCAATTCGCCGAGTGCTCGAGTCCGGTCGCCTGGGCGAGGTGTATAACATCGGTGGTTGGAACGAAAAGCCGAATGTGGAGATCGTGCAGACTATTTGTGCGTTACTCGATAGCCTGCGTCCGCGCGCCGACATGCTTAGTTACAGCGAGCAGATCGTCTACGTTGCAGATCGTCCTGGGCACGACCGCCGTTATGCAATCGATGCCAGCAAGATCGAGAGAGAGCTGGGCTGGAAACCGGCGGAAACCTTTGATAGCGGTATTCGCAAGACAGTTCAGTGGTATCTGGACAACCAGGAATGGGTGTCGAATGTGCAATCCGGTTCGTACCGTGACTGGCTTGAAAAAAATTATGCGGAGCGAAAGGTATGAAAATTCTTTTGTTCGGCATGAATGGGCAGGTCGGCTGGGAGCTACAACGTAGCCTGGCATGTCTTGGGGAGGTAGTTGCGCTCGGTTCCCGAAGTGCGCCACTGTGCGGTGATTTCCTGAACTTGGAAGGCCTGGCCGCAACCATCAGGGCTGTCGCCCCTGATGTGATCGTCAACGCCGCGGCTTATACGGCCGTCGACAAGGCCGAGACCGATAGTGAGGATTGTCGCACCATCAATGGGTTAGCGCCTGCCGTGTTGGCGCGGGAGGCTGCACGCATCGGCGCCTTGCTCATTCATTATTCTACCGATTATGTGTTTGATGGCAGCGGCGAGCAGGCGTGGCGTGAGACGGACGCCGTCAATCCACTCAATGTATATGGCCGCACGAAGCTGGAAGGCGAGCAGGCGATAGCGGCGAGTGCTTGTCAGTATCTGATTTTCCGGACCAGCTGGGTTTATGCCGGGCGGGGTGGTAATTTTGCAAAGACCATGCTGCGTCTCGCCTGTGAGCGCACCACGTTATCGGTCATTGATGATCAGATCGGTGCTCCTACCGGCGCCGATTTACTCGCCGACGTTACTGCGCAAGCGATCGCCCGCTGGCAGGGAGGCGCTCAACTGAGCGGCATCTACCATTTGGCCGCAGCCGGCCAGACATCATGGCATGGATATGCCAGTTTCGTCATTGCGCAGGCGCGCGAGGCCGGCTTGCCCGTGCTGGTCGCCCAGCAGGACATTCAGCCAGTCGCGTCGGCAGCCTTTCCGACCGCTGCCGCGCGCCCCAAGAATTCGCGACTGGATACCCAAAAACTGCAACTCACGTTCGCATTGACGTTACCCACCTGGCAGACGGGTGTTTTGCGCATGCTGACGGAAAATTTTGAGAAATGATCATGATTGAACGTAAAGGTATTATCCTTGCCGGTGGCTCCGGTACCCGCCTGTATCCGGTCACTACGGCGGTATCCAAGCAGTTGCTGCCTATCTACGACAAGCCGATGATTTACTATCCTCTGACAACGCTGATGCTGGCAGGGATACGGGACATTTTGATTATTTCTACGCCACAGGACACGCCGCGTTTTGCGCAATTGCTTGGCGATGGCAGTGCTTGGGGGTTGAACCTGCAATATGCGGTCCAGCCGACGCCGGATGGTTTGGCGCAAGCGTTTATTATTGCGAAAGATTTCCTGGCTGGGGCACCGAGTGCCTTGGTATTAGGCGATAACATCTTCTACGGCCATGATTTACCTGTGCAATTAAAAGCAGCTTCCCAGCGCAGCGATGGGGCCACGGTTTTTGCCTATCACGTACAAGACCCTGAACGTTACGGCGTCGTGGATTTCGATGCGGCGGGCAAGGCCATCAGCCTGGAGGAAAAACCTTCGCAGCCGAAAAGTAATTATGCTGTCACGGGCTTGTATTTCTATGACAATCAAGTAGTCGATATTGCGGCAAGCCTGAAGCCATCGGCGCGGGGCGAGCTGGAAATTACGGACGTAAACCGGATTTATCTGGAAAAAGAGCAATTGAATGTGACTATGATGGGCCGCGGCTTTGCGTGGCTCGATACTGGCACGCACGACAGCCTGTTGGAAGCGAGTAACTTTATCCAGACGATTGAACATCGCCAGGGTCTAAAAGTAGCTTGTCCAGAAGAGATTGCGTATCGCAAGGGCTTTATCAATGCGGAACAACTGTCTCTCCTGGCACAGCCGCTGTTGAAAAATGCTTACGGTCAGTACTTGTTGCGTCTGCTGAAGGAAAGGCCAGTCTCATGAAGCGCATTGATACAGCCATCGATGGGCTGCTGATTATCGAGCCCACAGTGTTCGGCGACGAGCGCGGTTTCTTCTACGAAAGCTTCAACCAACGTCAATTTAATGCATTGACAGGACTGGACGTGGATTTCGTGCAGGACAATCATAGTCGATCCGCCAAAAATGTGTTGCGCGGTTTGCATTATCAGATTCAGTGCCCGCAAGGCAAACTGGTGCGCGTGGTGCAAGGCCGTGTCTTTGATGTCGCTGTCGATATGCGTGCCAGTTCGCCGACGTTTGGCCAGCATGTCGGTGTCGAATTGTCTGCTGAGAACAAGCGCATGTTCTGGATACCAGAAGGTTTCGCACATGGTTTCCTGGTATTGTCCGACAGTGCTGAGTTTTTATATAAAACCACCGACTACTGGGCGCCAGAGTTTGAGCGCAGTCTGCTGTGGAATGATGCACAGGTGGGCATCGTCTGGCCGCTCGATGGTGCGCCCATCCTGTCCGCCAAAGACCAGCAAGGAAAGCTGCTGCGAGATGCGGAGTGCTTTGCATGAGCATCAACGCCAATGTGACCAACCCCCATGCCGAACAGCCTGTTTCCCCTGCCGCCCTCGTATCGAGCTTGTGGCGTAATCGGCGTTTGATCTGGCAATTGACGAAGCGCGATGTCGTCGGCCGCTATCAAGGCTCCGCAATGGGGCTGGCCTGGTCATTTTTCAATCCCGTATTGCTGTTGCTTGTCTATACTTTTGTTTTTTCTGAAATTTTCAAATCGCGCTGGGGCGGCATGAACGGCAGTGAAAGCAAGACTCAGTTTGCCTTGCTCCTGTTTGTGGGCATGATTGTGCTGAACCTGTTCAGTGAAGTGCTGAACCGCGCACCTGGATTGATCTTGTCGAATGTGAATTATGTCAAGAAGGTGGTTTTTCCCATCGAGATCATGCCGATTGTTACGATGGGGGCAACCCTGTTCCACGGCCTTGTCAGTATTTGCGTGCTACTGGCTGCATTTGCCCTGTTTAATGGTTATTTACCATGGACGATCGTTTTTTTGCCAGTGGTTTTGCTGCCCCTTGTGGTGTTGACCACCGGGCTGGCCTGGATACTTGCATCGCTGGGGGTATTTTTGCGCGATGTCGGCCAGACAATTATTATTCTTACTACCCTGATGATGTTTCTTGCTCCCGTTTTTTATCCGGTGACTGCCGTACCTGAAGCATTTCGCGGTTACATCATGGCCAACCCTCTGACTTTCATCATCGAGCAGGCGCGTGACGTATTGATTTGGGGAAAGATGCCAAGCTGGCCAGGTTTGGGCTTGTATATGGCGGTAGCTGTTGTTATTGCTTGGGCAGGTTTTGCCTGGTTTCAAAAAACGAGAAAAGGGTTTGCCGATGTCCTCTGACGATACGATGATCCGCGTCAGCCAGCTGAGCAAGCGCTATGAAATTTATGATACGCCGCGCGACCGCCTGAAACAATTTATCCTGCCACGCCTGCAGCGTGACCGCGGTGTGTCGAAACAGTACTTTCGTGAATTTTGGGCCTTACGTGACATTAATTTCACGGTAAAAAAAGGAGAGACCGTTGGTATCATCGGGCGCAATGGATCGGGTAAGTCGACCTTGCTGCAGATAATTTGCGGTACTTTGTCGCCCACCAGCGGCCAGATCGAGACGCGCGGGCGTATCGCGGCGATGCTTGAACTGGGCTCAGGATTCAATCCGGAATTTACCGGTAGAGAGAACGTCTATCTGAACGCCACCGTGCTGGGCTTGACCGAGCGCGAGATCGACGAGCGCTTCGACCGCATTGCCGCGTTTGCCGATATTGGCGACTTCATGAACCAGCCCATCAAGACGTATTCGAGTGGCATGACGGTGCGTCTGGCATTTGCGGTGCAGTCACAGATCGATCCGGATATCTTGATTGTCGATGAAGCATTGTCGGTCGGTGATGCGAAATTTCAGGCCAAGTGCTTCGAGCGCTTGCGCCAGTTGAAGGATAACGGTACCAGCATTTTGCTGGTGACCCATTCCAGCGAACAGATTGTCACGCACTGCACCAGCGCCATCTTGCTTAACCAAGGAGTGCAGCTGGAGAGTGGCGCGCCCAAGCAAGTGGTCAATCGTTATCTGGATTTGCTCTTTGGCAAAGAAAAGCAGGCCTTGCCGGAAGACAGCGCCGCTGCTGCACGCCAGGCGCCAACGCTGCTCGATACGACCGAGCACGGACTAAGTCACCTTGAGGATGTGTTTGCATCGCGTCCAGGCTACAACCCGCACGAATACCGTTGGGGTGACGGCACGGCCTCCATCCTGGATTTCTATGTGGCGGCAGATGGCGTGCCTTATCCCGCAGTGGTAAGTACGGGGCAGCGTATCAGCTTGTCAGTATCGGTGAAGTTTCATACCAGCTTTTATCGTCCTATCCTGGGTATCACGATCAAAACCAAGGAAGGCGTCACGATTTACGGCGTGAACTCGGAGACGTTGGAGTGCGCTTCCTTCCATGAGGTGGGCCGCGCGGGATCGGTGATACAGGCCGATGCCGCTTTCATTTGCCGGCTGGCGCCGGGCGATTATTTTATTTCGCTGGGTATCGCGTCCAAGGAGGGGGAGGAAGCCGTGCCCCATGACCGCCGCTATGATTCGATACATTTGCAAGTAGGGCCAAATTCTGTGCTGTTTGGCTTGGTCGATCTGGAACTTAATATGATGGCAAAAGAGGTTGTTGCATGAAGGCGTTAGTTGAACGGGCAGGATATGTATTGGATACGGCGCAGCAGGTCTGGCGCGACCCGAACTATGCAGGCATCGCCTACAGCGATGGCGACGAGGTGGAGCAACGCATCGCGCGTGCCATTCGAGAGGTAACTGACGTTTCCGTGTTGTCGACGCAATTGCGTCAGCATTGCATCGATTGGCCATCTGTATATCACTTGAGCGGAACCCGCGCCAACCTGATGCGTCCCTTCGAAAGCACACTACAGGACGCTGATGTGCTCGAGATCGGCGCCGGATGCGGGGCCATCACGCGTTACCTTGGCGAGTCCGGGGCCCGCGTGCTGGCGCTGGAGGGAAGCCCGCGGCGTGCGGCCATCGCCCGTTCGCGTACTCGCGAACTCGATAATGTCACCGTACTCAGTGAAAAGTTCGATCAGTTCAAATGCGAGTACCAGTTCGACGTGATCACCTTGATTGGTGTCCTAGAGTATGCCAATTTGTTCACGGGTGGCGAGCACCCTACCTTGACCATGCTGGCGCGTGTGCGCGCATTGTTGAAACCTGGCGGACAACTGATTATCGCGATAGAAAATCAGCTGGGCTTGAAGTATTTTGCCGGCGCACCGGAGGACCATCTGGGACGACCGATGATTGGCATCGAAGGCCGTTATCGTGATGATCAGCCGCATACATTTGGTCGTCAGGTTCTGACCGATTTGCTCAGGCAGGCTGGTTTTTCCACGGCAGAGTTTCTGGCCCCGTTCCCCGACTACAAGTTACCTGTGTCTATCGTGACCGAATCCGGCTTCGCCGATCCGCAGTTTGATGCTGCGGCCCTGGCCTGGCAGAGCGCCTTGCGTGATCCCCAATTGCCATCGGAGTGTAATTTTTCGCTTGAGCTGGCCTTTCCGCAAATGATCGCCAACGGCCTGGGGATGGATATCAGCAATTCCTTCCTCATCGCTGCCTCGCCTGCACCGCGCGCCAGCGTGGCTGGCGATACGCTGGCATTTCATTATAGTGTCGACCGGATTCCTGCGTATTGCAAGGAAACCCGTTTTGTCCGCGTGGGCGGTGCACCGGTGCAAGTACTGTATCGGCGCCTTGGCAAGACTGAGGACGATGCTCCTGCATCGTCCGAAGTCCGCTTCGCTGTGGCTGCCCAGGATGAATACGCGTTGGGCAAGGTATTTACGCTCGACTTCATCGACATCATTACGCAGGAAGGCTGGTCATATCAGCAGGTCGCCAAGTATCTTCAGGATTATCTTGGCGTACTGGTGCAGGTCGGCGCCTTCGCTACCGGCACCTCGCTGACAACGCATTTGCAGGTGCCGGGACGTTTTTTTGACGTCATTCCTCAAAATATCGTCATTGCCCCGGATGGCCAGCCGATATTGATCGACAAAGAGTGGCAACTTGAACTCCCGATCGAGATTGGCCATTTGTTATTCCGTTCGTTGTTGGCGCTTATTAAGGCGGTGAGCCGTTTTGCGCGCCCTGCGCCGCAGGCGCGAATCAGTCGTAGAGAGTTTATCGACGGTGCATTGTCGGCGGTCGGCCTGACGCTCGACGAGGCTGATTTTGCGCGCTATATTGCTCTTGAGTCGAGTATTCAGCAGACCATCACAGGCCGTCCCGCGAAGCTGTTCAGGGACTGGGAGATGGACAAACTGTTGCCAATGTACACACCAAGTGAACTTGCTGCGGAGCGCGCGGATGAAGTGATTCATCTGCGTTGGGCCATTGGCCAGCGAGAAGCGACTATCAGCGAGTACGCATCGATGCTTGCTCAGCGTGACACCAAGAGTGGCGAACTTGAAGCTGATATCGCGGTACATGCTCAGATGATCCAGGAACGTGATGCGACAATTGTCCAGCACGAGGCAACTATTGTTCATCACGAGGCGACCATTGTGGCGCAGCAGCAGGCTATCGAGGGCCAGCGGCAGGCTATTGAAGGTCAGCAGCAGGCTATCGAGGGTCAGCAGCAACATGTCCTTAACCTCGAGGCGCAGGCGCAACACCTGCGCGCGCGCCTCGAGCAATGTGAGATGTCCCTATCTGACATCATCGCATCACGCTCATGGAAAATGACCAAGCCATACCGCTGGATTGGTCGGGTACTTCGCGGTGATTTCTCCGCTGCAATGGATCCTTTCCGCAAAAGGATGGCGAAGCAGAATGCCACTGTCGCGACTGCGCCCGGCGGTATACCAGCAGCGGGAACGCCGGTGATTGACACCTCGTTAGTGATTCCGCAGCCTATCTCGCCAACGCATAGTGTGTCGGTCATCCTGCCCGTGTATCGCGGTATAGAAATGACGCGGCGCTGTATTGAAGCGGCGATGCCGGCTATTCTGGCGGTTGACAACGCGATGCTGTTGGCAATCAATGACGGTAGTCCTGATGCAGGTATGCAAGCCATGCTCGAGGCGTTGGTCGAAGTATGGCCAGGCCGTTTCGAGGTGCTGCAAAATCCCGCCAACCTTGGCTTCGTCGGAACAGTCAACCGCGGACTTGCACATTTTTCCGGGCAGGATGTGGTACTGCTCAATAGTGATGTCATGGTGCCGCATAACTGGCTGGCTCGCCTTGTCGAGGAGGCATATGCGCGCCCGGACATTGCCACGGTAACGCCATTTTCAAATAATGCAACCATATGCAGCTTTCCGAACTTTCTCGAAGAGAATCCGCAGCCGTTCAATCTTGATGTAAACACCATTGATGCCGTCTTTCGGCAATCGAAGCTGCCCTGTGTCGCTGCCCCCACGGGGATTGGCTTTTGCATGTACATCCGTCGTGCCTGCCTGGATCAGATCGGCTATCTGGATACGGAAAAATTTGGCCGGGGCTATGGCGAAGAAAATGACCTGTGCCAGCGTGCGCTGAAGGCGGGCTGGCTGAACGTCCTGTCGCCAAATATGTACGCCTACCATGAGGGCGGCGTCAGTTTTTCGACGGATAAACAAGCGCTGGTCGATCGGGCCATGGGCGTGCTCGACGCGCTGCATCCGAATTACCACGCCGATGTCCAGATGTTCATCAAGCAGGACCCGTTGCGTGCCGCGCGCGTGCAGCGTTACGTGCAGCTGCTGGCCTCGCTGGCACTGCCCAAGGTGTTGCATGTGTCGCATGCATCGGGCGGCGGGGTAGCTCAACATATCGTGGAACTGACGCAGTACTTCGAGCACAGCATGGCGCATCTTGTTCTGGCGCCGCTGGAAGGAAGTTCCAGCGTGGTTGTCAGCTTGCGGGCTGGGCCGCACGGTGACAAGGTGATGTATGCGATGCCGATGGAGTATCCGGCACTGATTGAACTGTGCAAGGCAATCGGCGTGAGTGCCGTGCACTTCCACCACACTTATCACCTCGATTCGACATTGCTGGGCCTGCCGACGGATCTACAGGTACCCTCCCTGATCACCGCCCATGATTATTACTGGCTTAATGCGAACCCGACCTTGACCGAGGAAAATGGGCGCTATCCGGGATATTTTTCCGCGATGCAGAATAACCCCCTCTATCCATTGCCACCAGGTATCAGTGTTGATGAGTGGCAGCAGCGTTTTCGGCCATTGATTGAAAATGCGGACTGCCTTATTTTCCCCTGTAATCCGACCAAGGAGTTGTTTGCCAGTGTCTATCAGTTAAATAATGCCGTTGTCGCACCGCATATTGAAGCGTCGCTCGATGTTAATCGGGCGCCGCGCAATATCGAACGGAAATCGCATCATGTTATTGGTGTCCTGGGAGCGGTTGGGCGGGAAAAGGGCGCGGATGTATTGGAAGAGCTGGCGGAGCTGGCGCAGGGCGAGGGCGCGCAGGTCTCGTTCAAATTGATCGGCTACTCCTACCGGTTGTTGAAGGTATTGGAAACCACTGGACCTTACGCTGTGGCGGACTTGCGGGAACTGATCGCCCAGCAACAGATTGATGTGCTTTTTTTCCCGGCACAATGGCCTGAAACCTATAGCTACACGTTGAGCCATGCGCTGGATTCGGGCTTGCCGATTATTGCACCTGATTTGGGCGCCTTCCGCGAACGTTTATCCGGCCGTGCCAATACCATGCTATTCGATCACCTGCAGCCAACGACACAGCTGCTATCGCAGATCTATCATTTCGTTGAGGAATTACCCAACGGTGCGATGGTTGCACCCGTATATGACGGGGGAACGATCAAGGCGGACTTCTACATTCAGGATTATCCTCAATTAGTGGCACGCGCCATGAAAACGCCGCACTCTGGCCAGAAAAGGGATTTCCAGATTGATCCGCAGAAAATTGTCAGCGGTGTCGAATCGTCGCATGGCTGGCGTGAAGCGCTGCTGAGGGTGTTATGGCGTCTGTACATGAATCCATCGCTGCGCCGTATCAACGCCATGATCCCCTACGCGGTTCGGCGCGGTATCAAACGGTCACTGAGCCGCAGCCCCATGCACAACATTAACAAATAACATAAGCTTCGGTATGACGTAGTTGTTTTCCAATACGTCATGGCTGCAGGGTTTTTTTGAGTAATTTTATTTATGTTTGAAGTTGAAATTAGAAAATATATGTTTAACTCTTTAAGAGAAATTTCTCCCAGTTTAGTTCTGGCAAGCGCCGGGAGTATATTTTGACCTCACCCCCTCTGGTTGTCGATCTTGATGGCACCCTGATCTTAACGGACATGCTCCATGAATCTGCATTGCAGACATTTCGGGATAAACCCTTGGATTCGCTGTATATGCCGTATTGGCTATATAAGGGAAAAGCCATATTGAAGCAGCAACTGGCACGTCGTGCCAAGTTCGATGTGAATGCCATTCCCTATAATTTACCGTTACTGGACTGGCTAAAGCAGCAAAAGGCCGCTGGCCGTCGATTGATATTGTGTACAGCGTCAGACCGCTCCTTTGCCACGGCGATTGCAAACCATCTCGGTATTTTTGATGAGGTAATGGCGAGCAATGGTGGTGATAATTTGGCTGGGCGAAATAAGGCCGCAGCGCTGGAGCTACGCTTCGGCCGTGCCGGATTCGACTATGCTGGCAATTCCAGCGCGGATCTTGCCGTATGGGCTCGCGCGCGTCGCGCTGTCGTGGTTAACGCCTCAGCCCAGCTGGCCGGAAAAGCTGCCGCCCAGTGTGAGGTGGAGCGTGAATTTCCACCAGCTGAACGAGGGTTCTCGGTATGGCGCCGGGTATTGCGTGTGCACCAATGGATGAAGAACCTATTGCTGTTTGTTCCACTTTTTGCCGCGCACGAGATTTCCGACCTCGATACCTGGGTAGCGTTGCTGTTCGCCTTCGTTGCATTTAGCTTATGTGCTTCGACCGTCTACATTGCCAATGACTTGCTGGATCTTGAAAGCGACCGTGAGCACCCTCGCAAATGTAAGCGCCCGTTCGCGGCAGGTAGTGTGCCGGTCTGGATGGGGGTGTTGCTAGCGCCGCTGCTATTGTCCGCGAGCGTCGTTCTGGCCAGTTTTGTCGGCAAGGCATTTCTCACCTGGTTATTCGTCTACTTTGCGCTGACCTGTCTGTACTCGTTCGGTCTGAAAAGATTGATATTGGTAGATTGCCTGACTCTCGCCGTGCTGTATACATTGCGCATCATCGCGGGTGCCGCCGCCGCTGGCCATGTTCTCTCCTTCTGGCTGCTGGCGTTCTCGGTATTCCTGTTCCTGTCGCTTGCATTCGTGAAGCGTTATGCTGAACTGCAGGGACAAATGTTGAGTGGCAAAACGAAGGTCCATGGACGTGGGTACTTTACCTCTGACGCGCCGCTGGTACAGACATTGGGTATCGCCTCTGGTTATGCTGCCACTGTCGTACTGGCACTGTACCTGAACAGCGATGCCGTGCTTGTGTTATACCGTTTGCCAGAAGCGGTTTGGGGCGCGGTGCCAGTTATGCTGTTCTGGGTGAGTTGGGTGTGGATCAAGGCACATCGCGGTGAAATGCACGATGATCCTCTCGTTTTTGCGCTGAAGGATAAGGCGAGTCTGCTTGCCGGCCTGATTTTTGCGATTATCATGGGAATCGGCACGGTGGGCTTACCATGATCGATGTGTCCTCATGGGGCCGTCTCGAGCGTTCAGCGCATCGGGTCGTACCACTCATGGCGCCAAGCGATGTGCCGCGGCAGATCGCGGCTTCCCGGCCGGGTCTTGCCCATGGCATGGGACGAAGTTATGGCGATGTTTGCCTGAATCCAGGCGGCTTGCTTTGGCAGACTACCGGGCTGAATCATTTTGTATCTTTCGATGAGCATAACGGCCGGCTAGTCTGCGAAGCAGGTGTCCTGTTGCGTGATATTCAGCGCATGAGCGTACCGCGAGGGTGGATGTTACCCGTCACACCCGGTACGCAAATGGTGACGGTCGGCGGTGCGATTGCCAATGACGTGCATGGAAAGAACCACCATGCAACGGGCTCGTTTGGCGATCACGTACTGACACTGCAATTGGCGCGTACCGATGGCACGGTACTCTCTTGCAGCGCGGCACTGAATTCTGAATGGTTTGCCGCCACCGTTGGCGGTCTTGGCCTGACCGGCATTATCGTTACGGTTGAATTGCAGTTGCGTCGTGTCGCCGGGCCTTGGATGGCGACGGAAACCGTGCCTTATGCGAATATCGAGCAGTTTTTCGAATTGGCAGACTCTTCTGAAGCGGCGTGGGAGCATACGGTTTCCTGGATTGATTGCATGTCGGGTGGCGGGGGGCGAGGTATTTTTATGCGTGGCAATCCGAGCTCGCTGATTGAGCGGCCGCAACCGCGTACACGTGAACGGAAAATGCCGTTTGTACCGCCCATTTCACTGGTTAACCAGCTGTCGTTACCAATTTTCAACACCGCTTACTTCCATTTGAATAAATGGCGCGCAGGCCGGGGACTCAGCCATTACGAGGCTTTCAACTATCCCCTGGATAATCTGCTTGAGTGGAATCGCATGTATGGACCACGTGGCTTTTATCAGTATCAGAGTGTTGTACCGCGTAGCGTTGGCCAGGATGCCATCTCTGCCATGTTGAAGGCGATTGCCAATGCCGGTGACGGTTCGTTCCTCGCCGTGCTGAAAACCTTCGGCGAACGTCAGGCGGTTGGCATGCTGAGTTTTCCCCAGCCTGGCGTGACGCTGGCGCTGGACTTTCCCAATCATGGTGCGCGTACGCTCAAGCTGTTTGAAAGGCTCGACGCGATTGTCCGTGAGGCTGGTGGCCGACTTTACATGGCCAAGGATGCGCGCATGCCACGGGATCTGTTCGAAGCCGGCTATCCACGCCTCAATGAATTCTTACCTTTCCGCGACGCTGGCATTAGCTCGGCAATGTCGCGACGCCTCATGGGAAACTAAATGTCTGACCAAATAAAAAAAATTGTTATTGTTGGTGCCACGTCGTCCATGGCAGAACATTGTGCCCGATTGTGGCTAAAAGAGGCGCTGTGCGATGTGACGCTGCTGGGACGCAGCCTCGAAAAGACCGAGCGCGTTGCCGCTGATTTACGTGTTCGCAGTCCGCGCGCGCAGGTACACGCATTGCAAGCTGATTTCGCCGATCCTTTGGCGATTGCTCGCCAGGTTGATGCGATTTGTGCCGAGGCACCTGTCGATGTGGTGCTCATCGCCCATGGTTCATTGCCTGATCAAGTTGCCTGTCAGCAGCATCTGGATGCCAATCAGGAGGCGCTCATGGTTAATGGAGTTTCCCCAGTCCTGTTTGCTGAGGCGTTTGTACGGCACATGGAGAAGGCCGATCGTGGCACTTTGGGGCTGATCGGTTCGGTTGCCGGCGATCGTGGTCGCAAGTCCAACTATGTGTACGGCGCCGCAAAAGGACTGGTGACCCGCTACGCTCAAGGTTTGCAACATCGGCTCGCAGGTAGTGCTGTCAAAATTGTACTAATTAAGCCAGGGCCAACAGATACGCCGATGACGGCGCATTTAAAACAGGATGGGGGCAAACTGGCCAGCGTCGAACAGGTGGCGCAGCAAATTGTCAGTGGCATGAGGCAGGGTAAGCCTGTTGTTTATACCCCTGGAAAATGGGCTTTAATCATGATGATTATCCGTCATCTACCTCAGTTTGTTTTTAATAAAATGGATATCTAGTGTTATGCCGATGGAATTTGACGTAGATCGTGTGGATAGTAAATCAGGAAGCCGACCACCTTTATCGAAGATATCAGAATATGGTAGCAAGATGGATAAGGGTATATTCAAAGGTGATAATGGTTTTTTGATGATATTCAGGGCGCTGGCACTGTTTGTTGTTGGTGCATCGGCAATTGCTGGTTATTTGTCCTATTCTCCTGTTCCATTCTGGGATATGTGGACCGGTACCCTGGAATTTTTCATGCGGGCGCAGTCCGGTGATGTAGGAATATGGTGGAGCCAGCATAATGAGCATCGTATTTTACTTTCGCGTATTTTCTTTTGGGCTGACTATGCGTGGTTCGGTGGTGTCAGTATCTTTCTGATTTGTGTCAATTATTCATTGATTGGTGCTACGGCGTTACTATTCTATCGCTTGGTACATAAATGTGCGGGCACAGAGCTAACTGGAAAAGAAGAACAGGTATTGGGTCTGTTCCTGGTAGCCTGGATATTTCAATGGATCCAATTTGATAACATGATCTGGGGCTTCCAGAGCCAGTTTATTATGGCTCAGTTGCTCCCACTGTGTGGCCTTTACTGGCTTGCGAAAGCGGCGCAACCAACGCCGCAATCGAGCCGTCATTTTGTGATTGGCTGCTGTTTCGGCATTGCGTCTCTTGGCACAATGGCGAACGGTGTGCTGGCACTGCCCTTCATGGCGGTCTACGCCATCTTGGCCCGTCAAGGAATCCGAAGAATCATCACGTTGGTAGTTTTGGCAGCAGGTGGTATTTATTTGTATTTCCATAACTACCACGCAGTAGGTAAACATGGTGTATTGATGTCTGCCCTGAAAGGCGATCCGCTCGGATTTTTGGAATACGTTCTATTCTATCTGGGTAGTCCATTTTATTATATTTTTGGCAAGGGATCTGCCGGCAAATTGCTCGCGGCGTTCATGGCGCTGGTTCTGATAATTGCTTGCCTACGGCGACTGTATGTTGCCGTTGCACGGCCGCGCGAGCATACCTTTGAGCTAGCTATGTTGCTGTTCATTGCCTACATCGGTGGTACGGCATTTGGAACGGCTGGCGGGCGCCTGTTTTTAGGTACTGAGCAGGCGTTGACCAGCCGCTATACCACACCAGCTTTGATGGCCTGGGCGGCCTTCATTATTCTGTATTATCGGCCGCTATTGGACGGACTGAGGGGTAAAGAGAAGCGCTTGTTGATTCCATTGTATATACTCTCGGCGCTGATTGTAGTAAGGGAAATGGCGGTATTCCGTCCAGATACCAGAATGTATTTTGAACGCGATGTGTCGGCTTTGGCAATGGAGCTCGGTATCAAGGATACACAGCAAATCGGCTTTGTTTTTTATAATGCTGAGCAAGGCATCCAACTAGCTACGCAGGCGAAGGCAATGAAGTTGTCCGTGTTTGGTGCAGAGCCATTGCTGGGATTGCGCGAGAAAGTGGGGGGCAGCATGCCTGCAATTGCGCCACTGGCGTGTCAGGGCGCGATTAATATTGCAGAGCGGCTGCCGGAGGATCCGCGATATTTACGTATTCAAGGCTGGCTGGCGGGCCCTATGGTCGCACATGAAGGCGACGCTCTCTATTTTCTGGATGGCGACAAGCGAGTAGCAGGCGCGGCCCTGAGTGGCTTGCCCGGTGTCCCGCTCGCCGCGCTCGGCGACGTTCCAGAGGGCGTAAAGCCAGTCGGCTTCAAGGGATATGTTCTGGCATCGCAAAATGGCCAAACACTAAGCGTGCGCAACAAGGACGCCGAGTGTAGCTTGCAATTGCAAGTGCCACCTGTCGTGTTTCATCCGCAGCCCATGCGGCCGGAACCAGGCCATGCGACAATCGACAGTTCGCAGGTCCTGCCAGGAAATGCATGGACAGCGTCCGATTTTGAACGTACCAGCATTCCCGGCATGGTCGTACTGGGCAGTTTTATCCGGGGGGACGTAGATACGGGGACGATCTCGTTGCGCGTCAAACATGGCGATCGTATCTTTTATCGTTCCGGTCCCACACAGGGAGCGCAAACACTCCAGGTGCTTGAGAGTAAATTGCCGGTGGTGATGCTACCCGTGGCACATGAATGGTCATTGATCGATCTTTCAGATGATTTTTTCCCGCAGGGTGAATTTGTCATCACGTTATCGGACAAGGGAAGCAATTGGGGAGAGTGGTCTGCCATTGCGATCAATGCGCCGGCATCGCAATTGGAGCTCACTACCATGGAGCCATCCCTGGCCAAAACTAGTATCCGCGCTCAGGACGTGTTGTCGGACAATGCATGGACGGGAAGTGACTTTGAAAAAACTACTTTGAGTGGCATGCAGATATTTGGAAGCGTGATTCATGGCGATGCCGATATTGGCAGTATTTCTCTGCGGGTAAAGCGCGGCGACACGCTCTTTTATCGGTCCGGTCCCACCGGTGGTCATCAGGTGGTGGAAATTGCCGGCGTGGTTCCAGTGCAGCAGGTCTTGCCGGTGTCCTTGCAATGGTCGAGGCTAAGATTTTCTGGGGAGCATATTCCCGAAGATGGAGTAATGGTTAAATTCTCGGATCAAGGAAGTGCTTGGGGGGAGTGGTCTGCGATTGCATTAAGAAAGTAGAATAACCTACAATCAAGGTTTTTTAACTTGGCGGTAACTGCTCAGGTGATACTTGGGTAAGTGCTTGAAAGTGCCAAAATGGCAATTTCAAGCAAGGGAAGTATAAATTTGAGCGCATCGAGTTCCGTATCAGCAGGCAAGGTAACAAAGCGCAGACAATAGGCTGATTCTCGTAGTCGGATCTATTCCATGTCTGTGCTAGTCATCGCCTGCTGTTGGCGTTCCTCGGTTTCACTCCGTGGACAGCGCCGCCTGGGCTGGTCAGGAATATGGATGAGCAACTACCGTCGGGTGTCCATATGGCAAAGGTCGAAAGAAACGACTTGAATACGGACTGGGCCAAGGTCTGACCGCAGGTTGCAACGATGTTTGGCGCCTTTCACTATAACTTTTTTGGTTATGCTCGGCGCCAAGCTGCTGATTCATGCCGTGGAAGAAAGTGCACATCTACTGCAGTTGCGCCAGTTGAATGGGTATTTCTTTTTCATGATATTCCTCGCATTTTTCTGCAGTTGCATACTGTGAAGATCAGGGGATAGGTTGGGGCGTATTTTACCGTCGATTGCGAAAAGACTGATAGCCCAGGCAGGCAGTACTGAGAGCTTGGCCGCGATTGCTTTTGTGATCGTTACCCTAATTCCGGTAATGCATATAGTGTTGGGTTGGCATACATCATGCCTCCCTATCCAGCGCGCTATATATCTAACCGTGGTTTGATCTGGTTCTGATTGAAATGGCAAGATGCTTTCACACTCTGTTATTCCATATCAGGCTGGATACCAATTTTATGGATTGTTCGGTGCCTGCCTACATGGCGCGATGACAATCCTGTTGCGCCGTGCATGGTGGTGCAAGACATGCACGCGGTGCAGTTCGAATAGTAATGCAACAGCCTTTTGTGGATAAATTATGACTTTAAAGAATCAAAAAATTGTGTTACCAGGGGGCGCCGGACTGGTGGGGCAAAATCTGGTGGCACGTCTCAAGGATAAGGGCTATACGAATATCGTCGTACTCGACAAGCATCGTACCAACCTGGCTATCCTGCAACAGGTGCAGCCGGACGTCGAGTGTGTTTACGCGGATCTTGCGGAGCCGGGTGAATGGCAGCAGCATTTCCAGGATGCCGACGTGGTCGTCATGTTGCAGGCCCAGATCGGCGGCATTGATTATCAGGATTTCCAACGTAATAATATTGATGCAAGCGGCTTGATACTGGAATTAATCAAGTCTGCCAAAAAGCAACCGTATTTGGTACATATCAGTTCGTCGGTGGTGGAATCGGTGGCTGATGATTTCTACACGCGCAGTAAAATTGAGCAAGAGCAGTTGGTGCTCGCCAGTGGCATTGCCTGTCCTATTTTGCGTCCGACCTTGATGTTTGGCTGGTTTGACCGCAAGCATCTCGGCTGGCTGTCCCGCTTCATGAAAAAGGTACCAGTATTTCCCATTCCCGGGCACGGCCGCTACATGCGTCAGCCGCTGTATGTCGGCGATTTCTCGAGCATTATTATCAGTTGTATCGAAAATCGCGTGACTGATGGCATTTACAATATTTCAGGTCATGAAAAGATCGACTACATCGATATCATTCGCATCATCAAACGTGCAACTGATGCAAAAACAGCTATCGTCAAAATTCCGTACGGCCTGTTTTATGCTCTGATCGCCACGTGGTCCATGTTTGACAAGAATCCACCGTTTACCACGCAGCAACTGAAGGCATTGAGCGCAAAAGATGAATTCGAAGTGATCGACTGGCCTGGAAAATTCGGCGTGCCGTATACGACGTTTGCAAATGCGATCGATGAGACATTCAACGACCCTCGTTATAACAAAGTCATTCTGGAGTTCTAAATAATGGGTCAACGAATTGCAGTACTGGGAGCAGGTCCCATGGGGTTGGCGGTAGCGTATCAACTGGCCCGCGATGGTCATATACCCGTCGTCTTTGAGGCTGATGACCGGGTGGGTGGCATGACCGCTGCCTTTGATTTTTCAGGGTTGTCGATCGAACGATACTATCACTTTCATGCTATTTCAGACCATGCTTTCTTGACCGTGTTGGACGAGTTGCATCTGGCCGACAAGATGCACTGGGTGCCAACCAAAATGGGTTATTGGTATCAGAACCAATTACAGGACTGGGGAAATCCAGTGGCACTGCTGAAATTTAAAGGTCTGGGACTGGCCGCCAAATTCCGCTATGGTTTGCATGCGTTCATCTCGACCAAGCGTGATGACTGGAAGCCGCTAGACCACGTTGATGCGGTCACCTGGATCAAGCGCTGGGTAGGCAAGGAGGCATACGAAGTATTGTGGCGCCGCTTGTTTGATTACAAGTTTTATGATTTCACAGAGAATCTGTCTGCGGCGTGGATCTGGAGCCGTATTCGCCGTATTGGCCGATCTCGCTATAGCCTGTTCAAGGAAAAACTGGGTTATCTCGATGGTGGTTCGGATACCTTGTTGCAAGCGATGCATAGCGATATTGAGAAGCATGGCGGTATTATCCGATTGAGTTCTCCGGTAAGTAAAGTAGTAATTGAGAAGAATATCGTCTGCGGTGTCGAAGTCGGCGGGCAGTTTGAGAAGTTTGACAAGGTTATCAGCACGATTCCGCTGCCATTTGTGCCGCGTATCATGCCTGATTTACCGGCTGAAGTATTGGGGAAGTTCCGCGCGCTGAATAACATCGCTGTAGTATGCGTGATTGTAAAACTGCGCCAGAAATTGACGGACAATTTTTGGCTCAACACCAATGACCCAGAGATGGATATTCCCGGTCTGGTGGAATATTCCAACCTGCGGCCACTGGATCAACATATCGTGTACGTACCATTTTACATGCCTGGCGAGCATCCCAAATATGCCGAACCCGATCAGGCTTTTCTTGATAAGGTACGGAACTACTTCAAGAAGATAAATCCCGCGCTGTGTGATGACGATTTTATCGACATGCGTGCTAGCCGTTATCGTTATGCGCAGCCAATTTGTGAGCCCGGCTATCTTGAGCGTCTTCCGCCTGTTTCCTTGCCGGTACAGGGGCTGTGGGTTGCCGATACCTCCTATTATTATCCAGAAGATCGCGGCATTTCTGAGAGTATCGGCTTTGGGCGTCAGATGGCCAAGGATGCCTGCGTATGATGAAGGTGTTTGCATCGCGCCAGTTTATTTTATTCCTGGTAACGGGTGGTATGGCAGCGGTAGTTAATTTTGGTTCCAGAATTATTTATAATCAGTGGATGTCATTCTCTACCGCAGTGATTCTTTCCTACATCACTGGCATGATTACAGCTTATGTGTTGGCGCGTCTTTTTGTTTTCAAGGAAAGCCAACAGGCCGTGCATCGTTCCATGTTATTTTTCATTCTTGTCAATGCAGTGGCAATACTGCAGACTTGGGGTATCAGTCTGTTCTTGTTGTTTTACGTATTTCCTGCAATGAAAATATCAGCATATTCGAAAGAATTTGCTCATGCAATTGGCGTATTGGTTCCTGTATTTACCAGCTATGTTGGCCACAAACGGTGGAGTTTTAAATAGAAAGAAAAGATGGCGTGCAAGTGTTTTTGCGCCTGCATATCTAAATTGCGAAGCATATTCATGATTAAATGGCAGGATATGTTCTTAGTTGGGAAATTTTTATATGTAAAGTCATTATTTATTTTTAAATTAATTTAGAATGGTCAACTTTTAATATTATTGCTAAATCAACCCGGTGAATTGAAAGTTAATGTTCGATAAAAAGCGCACATTGATTTTACCATTGTTGTTGATTTTTAATATCTGCTGCTTTGGCAATGGGTGGTACTAATATTTTTCGTGTTGATATTCTCCCATTTTTTGTTTGTTATGGGTGTGTAGTGATAAATGAATGGTGTGCTTTTTTTATGAAGGATAAATAATTTCCTACAATCGTCTGGCATTTTTTTGTTTGGCTCGTCATACAGCTGTCCGGACAGCAACTCTTCACTATAGCAGCGAATTGATCAGCGATTTCTGAAAGAACTAATATGAAAATGGATAGGCGAAACTCATGGGTGAGAGTAATTGCCTGCTTTATGGTAGTTCTTCTTCATGTTTCATCACAGAATTTTTCTTCATTTGGAGATAAGTGGTGGGCAGCTAACTTCTTTGATTCTTTTAGTCGGGCATGTGTTCCTCTCTTTTTAATGATTAGCGGAGAAGCACTGTTGAAAAAGGACGAGGCGTTAAGCGTATTTTTCAAGAAGCGTTGCGTTAGAATACTACCTCCTCTTATATTTTGGTCATGCTTCTATTTGGCTTGGCTGGCTTACAACGGAGTAGATGTGGGTAACTGGATTATAAAAATTGCTCAAGGTCCCGTTATGTATCATCTTTGGTACTTCTACGTATTGATTGGCTTGTATGCGACAGTTCCGGTGTTGAGGAAGTTTTTTTTAAATAGTACAAAAAGTGAACAAGTGGCAATACTTGCAATTTGGGTGCTTGTGGCTTCCATTTATCCACAATTCGCCGAGGTATATAATTCAATTTTCGGTGGAGGTGAAATTTTATCCGATAAATTGAATTCTACTTATTCTTTGGTATATTTTTCGGGATATATTGGATATTTTCTTCTCGGTGCTTACGTGGGTAATTCTGAGAAGAATAACTTTAAAGTTGGATTTTTAATATTTTTTATTTCATCTTTTTTGACGATGTGTTTTACTTATGTCATGTCAATTAAGATTGGAAAACCAACTGAGTTGTTTTTTGGTTATCTTTCTCCATTTGTGCTCGCCGCGGCATATGGCTTGTTTTCCATGTTGATGGCATTAAAGAAAGAGGCGCCATCAAAAATTCTCTCTGCAATATCTGATTGTTCGTTGGGAATTTATTGTCTTCATGTGTTGATGATTGACCGGTTTTCCGCTGCCCTTGGTATATCCGTGAAATTTGGTAATCCTTGGATAGCACCGTTAGTGGTGTCCGGGTTGGTGTTTATTGCTTCTCTTGCCATCATTTTTGTTTGTAGAAAAGTGAAGTTTTGTCGTTATGTGATGTGATGGTCTTTAACTGATCTTGATTGATAAATCGGCCACGGATTGAGCGATGCGGTGAGGAAAAGCGCCATGGCCTCGTTGTTGGCAGGATGGGATAAGTTCAAGGTGGAATGGTGCGCTGATGGCAGCCGAGGGATGGTATTTTGTGACTTGCACGAGCATCCGCAGCTTGTTTTACTTGTGCTTGTCGGAGTCGCGTTACGATCCAGGCGAGGGAGGCAGAGGTGTTACATTATCCTGGCGCGGCAACTTTGCGTATCTGCCCATTATGCGCAGTGGCGTGGCTCTCTCAGCGTTGTCATGCGCATGACGTCAGATGCGCATGACCAACGTGGAGAACACAGCGAGAATTACTTCTTGTTGTAGCAATGCGGGCAAGACACCTCATACACGTATTCCGGCGCCAGCTGCTGGCGCGGCGTGACGACGGCGCGGCAGACGAAGCATTGCACGGTTTCCGTCGGTTCCAGTTTCGGGTTCAGGGCCGTGCGGTAGTCGAAGACGAAGCAGTCGCCCGTGTAGTGCTCGCCGCCCACTTCCTCGAAATACTTCAGGATGCCGCCGTCGAGCTGGTACACGCTGTCGTAGCCGATTTC
>RCMZ01000273.1_pt1 | contig 33131 bp, 20 predicted proteins | sample 2041141 | NCBI WGS metagenome assembly RCMZ01 (sample SAMN09708263, study PRJNA481090) | Wastewater metagenome, whole genome shotgun sequencing project. | biome: sewage; isolation source: Davis station wastewater (DW) | place: Antarctica: Davis Station | collected 2010-03-01 | reverse complement strand
CCACCGTCACCGGCGAGCAACTCGCCCAGGCCAGCGCCGACGCCTTAAAGCGCGACAGCCACCACCCCATCCCCCACAGCGCCGACCCCTTGCTCACCCTCAGCGCCCGCGACAGCATCGCCAAAATCGCCGGCCAATCACTGCAATGGACCGCCGCGCAAACCCTCACCCTGGGCAGCGGCGCCGACACCCACCTGGCCACCGGCCAGACCCTGCGCCTGCACAGCGGCCAAGCCATCGGCGCCCTGGCCGGCGCGCAACAGGCCGACGGCATCGGCCTGGCCCTGATCGCCAGCGCCGGGGCGGTGGACATCCAGGCACAACAGAGCGACATCCACCTCAGCGCCCAAGACGACCTGAAGATCATCTCGATCGAGGCAGCGGCACAAATGGCCGCGGGCACCACCCGTGGAGGGCGGCGCCAGCCTGACCCTGGAAGGCGGCAACATCACCTTCGCCTGCCCGGGCAGCATCAAGGTGTATGCCGGCAAACGCCAGTTCAGCGGCCCCAGCCGTTCCCAGTTTGGCTTGCCCCTGTTTCCACAATCGGTGTGTGTGGCGTGCCTGTTAAAAGCGGCGCGCAACGGCGCCCCCTATGCGCAGTTGCAGTAATGACCCCGGCCTTTGCTTATGACCCCGCGGCGGACGGCGCCGGCAGCGACCTGTTGAACTGGATGCAAGCGCAACCCCAAGCGCCTTATTGGGCGTTGGTGGATGTGGCGTTACTGGGCGCGGCACCCTTCAAGGCTGCGGCGCGCCGCCATCACTGGGCACCCGTCAATGCCCTGGCGAACACGCCCCTGCAAGCGTTCGGTGAGGTGGCCCCGCATCTGATTGCCCTGGGCGACACCCCTCAAGAACGCCAGGCACAAATCGCGCAATTACTGACACTCACCGCAGGCACACCCGCCCTCAGCTTCTTGCGCAGCGCCTACCCCGCACAAGCCCTGCAACTGCTATTCGGGTACTTGGCCAAGGCCCAGGTTCAGGGCCGGGCAAGGGCCGTGCATCTGCGCTTTGCCGACAGCCGTATCCTGCCGGGCCTGCTGCAAACCCTTGCCCCCAGCCAACAACGGCGCGTAGCCGACATCGTTCAGGACTGGCGAGGCTGTGATCGATACGGCCACGTTCAGGGCTGGCTTGCCCTGCACGAGGCAGTACCAGCCGCGCAGATAGACACCGCCCCCCACCTGCACCTGTGCCCGGAACAACTGGCTGCGCTGCTGACACAGGCAGAAGCCGACGCGGTGTTTTACCAATTAACGCAGCAGCATCCAGAACTGCTCCCCCAACAACAACGCGCAGCCTTCCATCAGCGCCTCGCTACTTGCCTCTCAACGGCCAGTGAAATGAACCTGTCCACCGAACAAGACCGCTGGCTGTTTGTGCTGCTGAGTTTGAACTACGGCAATGAGTTCTATCGCTGCCCAGCACTTGCCCCAACCTGGGATGTTATTGGCGAACAAGGCGCGAGTTTGCAAGAGCAAACACAAGGGTGGAGCACTGAAACGTTGCAGGCATTGATGGACTTCAAGGCCTCGCCAACTGTGCCTGATGGGCCAACCCCCCTTTAATTGGAGGCCTGCAAATGAGCAGATTTGAATTTGGCGCGTACCGCCGGATCCGACGGTACAGCGCATTAATAGTGGTCGCCTTACTGGTGGGTTGTAATGGGGAAGAACCGGACAAAGGCCCCGCGTCCGCGAGTATCAGTGGTTACAACCACACCGAAGATTATATTCATCGATTCTTTATTGATGGGTCGTGGGGGGGGGAACGTTTTTGCCTATAGCGGAGGAGGAAAGTTTGTATGCTGTATCAACTATCCTCGTGAATGGCGGCCTGGCCTCACAGCCACTGTCCGTTGGAGTACCTCAAGTTCCATTCCGGATGGCCCTCCCGGTGTCACCTGGCATGATTTGGTAGTGCCGATTGAGTATTACGATAAGTTGGGCTCCCGTTTAAATGTGCACTTTTTGCCAGATCACACAGTTCGGTTGTTGATCTGGAACGGTTCAGCCGACTCCAAGGGCTATCGCGGGCCGGCTGCTCCAAACCTGCTGACTGGCCTTACTGACAATAATTACTTAGGAATTAACTCCATGAATGCGTTTCAAATTGGCAGGCAATACCTGCGTCAACTATTAAGTTTACTCGTGCTAGCGGTATTGCTTGTTGGCTGTAAGGCGGAAGAGCCGGATAAAGGCCCTGCGACTGCCAGTATCAGTGCCTATAACCACACCGCTGACTATATTCATGAGTTCTATATAGATGGTGCTTGGGGAGGGAACTCGCGTGCTTATAGCGGTGGGGGAGGTTTTGTATGTTGCATTAGCTATCCTCGCGAATGGCGCCCTGACTTAACCGCTACTGTTCGGTGGAGTACCTCAAGTTCAATACCAAAAACCTTTTCTGGCGAAACGTGGCATGAATTGGTAGTGCCGATTGAGTACTACGATAAGTTGGGTTCACTGAATGTGCACTTTTTACCAAATCACCAAGTGCGACTACTGATCTGGAACGGTTCAGCCGGTTCCAAAGGTTATCGCGGCCCAGATGCGCCGGAAAAACCTGCTGACTGGCCTTACTGACAATAATCACTTAGGAATTAACTCCATGAATGCGTTTCAAATTGGCAGGCAATACCTGCGTCAACTATTAAGTTCGCTAGTGCTGGCCGTATTGCTTGTTGGCTGTAAGGCGGAAGAGCCGGACAAAGGCCCTGCGACTGCCAGTATCAGTGCCTATAACCACACGGCGGACTACATTCATCAGTTTTATATCGACGGCACTTGGGGAGGAAACGCACGTGCTTATGGCGGGGGGGGAGGTTTTGTATGTTGCATTAGCTATCCTCGCGAATGGCGCCCTGACTTAACCGCTACTGTGCGGTGGAGTACTTCAGCTTCAAAGCCCAACCCCTATACGGGAACTACCTGGCACGAAAAAGTAGTGCCGATTGAGTATTACGACAAATTGGGCTCGTTGAATGTACATTTCTTACCCAATAACCAAGTAAGGCTACTGATCTGGAACGGATCGGCCGGCTCCAAGGGGTATAGAGGGCCAGATGCTCCGGAAAAACCTGCTGGCTGGCCAAAGACTCTTTATCTGGAGGATCTGAAATGACTGAATTTCAACCTGGTTGGTACAAGGTCCGACGCAAGCTGGATAACTCCCTGGACTGTCGCTACTTCGATACACCGCATACCTACAGCGCTTATTGCTGGCTAGAGCCCAATGGCAATCAACGGCTGTGGTGGGATGCCCGGCAGCACCCACCGGCCCGTGCCATGGCGTGGCAGCCACGTTTCCAACGGGTTGCCGACCCACTGTCGATTGCCTCCTGGGATGCCTATGCCTGCACCCTGGGCAACTCACAGATGGAGCCGCCGATTCCTATCTAAGCCAGTCGGCTGGTCAGCGTTGGTTATTAAAGAGGGTGAGGAATGAACCTATTTAAAATCTGCAGTTTTAAGGTTTTTGGTGCTGTGTTGCTATTTGTCGTACTAGTGGGTTGCAATGGTGAAGAGCAAGATAATGGGCCTGCTACAGCCAGTATCATTGGTTATAACAATACAGAGCATTATATACATCGTTTTTTTGTCGATGAGTCCTGGGGTGGGAATGTTCGTGCTTACAGCGGTGGAGGTGGGGTTGTTTGTTGCATAAGTTACCCCCGTGAATGGAGTTCGGATCTTGCTGCAGTTGTACGTTGGAGTACCTCAAGTTCTATTCCGGATGGCCCTCGCGGTGTTACCTGGCATGAAAAGATAGTGCCAATTGAAAGTTACGATCAGTTAGGGAATTTAAATGTTCACTTTCTGCCTGGCAATCAGGTTCGTCTGATTATCTCGCCGGGGTCTCCCGGATTTCCTGGCTATCGCGGGCCGGACGCGCCCGTTAAGCCAATCGACTGGCCTTACTGAAAATTCTAAGGAGTACCTCTAATGACCGAATTTCAAACCGGTTGGTACAGGGTGGCGCGCAAACTGGATGACACTCTTGACTGTCGTTACTTCGATACCCCACAAACCTATAGTGCCCATTGCTGGTTGGAGCCCAACGGTAGATTGCGGTTGTGGTGGGATGCCCGCAAACACCCTCCGGTGCGGGCCATGATGTGGGAGCCACATTTTCAACGCCTCGCCGATCCGCCCTCGATCGCTAATTGGGACGCTTATGCCTGTACCTTGGGCAACTCGCAGATGGAACTACCGATTCCTATCGCTCGGTTGGGGCGTGAACGCACCCCCATGGAAGAAGTGACGCGAGGTATGAAGGCCGATTTCAGCGGAATGGACTGTGTGCAGGAAATCCATGTCGGGGTGTTTTTTGATGGCACCAATAACAACATGGAACGGGACAAGCCCCACAGTCATTCAAATATAGTTAGCTTGTACGATGCTCATATCAAGGATCAAGAAACCCATTTTGCCTACTATTTGCCCGGGGTAGGCACTCCCTTCAGGGAAGTGGGCGAGATGACTGAGTCCAGTACTGGCAAAAGTTTTGCCTCGGGTGGTGAAGCGCGAATTCATTGGGCCATGCTTCAGGTCTATAACGCTGTTCACCGAGTTTTTCACGGGGGCAATATGCTCGATGCACATGAGATGAAGATCCTGGTCACTAAAGTCCTCAGTACTCACTTTCGTCACGCCACCGAAGAGAAGGAACTACGACGCCTCTTTTACGGTATCAACAGACGGTTGATAAACGCCGTGCAATACGAGCGCCCGCGTATTACCCAAATGCACCTGTCGGTATTTGGCTTCTCCCGTGGCGCCGCCGAGGCGCGGGTGTTTTGCAATTGGGTGCAAAGGTTCTGCGAAGGAGTGATTGGCGGAGCCAAGGTGAACCTGCGTTTTCTTGGCCTGTTCGATACCGTGGCTTCCGTGGGCCTGGCGGACTCTTCACCGGTGGGGCGCGGGTTTCTCCATTGGGCCCATAACAACCTGGCCATCGAGGGCGTCGAGAAAACCGTGCACTACGTGGCCGGCCATGAAATCCGCCGCTCGTTCCCGCTGTCCACCGTGCGCGATGGCGGCCGTTGGCCGGCCAATACCCGCGAGTTCGTCTACCCCGGCACCCACTCGGATATCGGCGGCGGCTATGGCCCTGGCGAGCAGGGCAAATCCCTGGGCGGGCGCAGCAGCCTGCTGTCGCAGATCACCTTGAATGATATGTACGAGGAAGCTCTCACCGCGGGTGTCAGGCTTATCCCTCGCCTGAAGATGGAAAATGAAACCAAAGACGACTTCGCCATTGACCCCGCCCTGCACGCCGCGTTCATGGCCTACACCGACTGGACGCTGCAAGCCAACGAGCAACAGGAAAACCTCGCTGGCAGCCGCCGTGGCGTGGTGGAAAGCCGTATGCACACGCAGATGCAGCATTACTGGCGCTGGCGGGCGAGCAAGCGCACCGAGGCGCAGTTCAAGGCCTTGCACAGTTGGGCCAACGCCACTGCGCAAGACCAGCAGGACCTGTGGGAGTCGGAGTTGGATTGGCGCGCCGATGTGGCGCAGGCGCGCAAGGCCCATGAGCCCATCGTGGAGCAGCGCTACCAGCACGGTATCGGTTTGACCTCGCGCACGCTGCCCGCGCGGCCCAGCCAGACGCAAAAGGATTTGCTGCGCATGGTCGACGCCACTGCCCCGATTCCGCCCTTGGTGGATGAGTTCTTCGACCGCTACGTGCACGACTCCCACGCCGGTTTCTGGCTGCTGGGGCCGTTGACCCAGTGGGACAAGTCGGTGTTCGTCAATGAAATCCGCAACAAGAAAGACGCCTTTGACCAGTGGACGGCGCTGTCGCGCAGCCGCTTGCTCCACGCCCACCACTACACCCGTGTCGCCAGCCAGTACGCCCTCAACCGCTTCGAGCAGCGGGTGTACGACGCCAACAGCCCGAAAGCGGTGCCGGGTGCCGCGCCGGTGATACCGCTGATGACCGACGCCGATGCCGCCGACCTGCGCGAGAACATGGGGTTTGCCGGTTTGGTGGTGGAGTACGCCATGGGCAGCGGCACCCGCCGCGAGGCCAATGGCGCGGGGCAGTACCGGCGGGGGTTTGACGAAGACCATGAGGCCTTGGCGCTGATCGATGTTGCCGCGCAGCACCTGGAGGCGCTGGGCGGCGGCATCCAGGAGCGCGCCAGCCAAGTGGCCGAGGGCGTTGGCGAGCTCAAGGAGCGCGCTGTCGATAGCGTGACGGACCTGCCGGCCAAAGCCGCCGAGGCGGCACGCAAGCATGCCATGGACGCGCTGATAAACCGCTTGCCGGGTGGCGTGCCGCCGTTGCGTTGAGGTTGCTGTGTGGTGGTGAACAGGGCGCGGGTTGGGTGCAGTTAACGTAGACTCGTGCCCCTTCTGTGTTGCCCATTCGAGATGTGTTCATGCAAAGCCCGGCTTCTTCGCGCCCGCTCTGGCGGATCTATCTGCTGTTCCTTGCGCCCATGGTGTTGTCCAACTTCCTGCAGTCGATGTCGGGCACGGTCAACAGCATTTACATCGGGCAGATGCTGGGCACTCAGGCGCTGGCGGCGGTGTCGGGCATGTTCCCCATCGTGTTTTTCTTTATCGCCCTGGTCATTGGCCTGGGGGCGGGGGCCGGGGTGTTGATCGGCCAGGCGTGGGGCGCGCGGGAGGTGCATAAGGTCAAGGCCATTGCCGGCACCACCTTGCTGCTGGGGGCGATGATCGGCCTGGTGGCGGCGGTGGCGGGCAGTGTGTTTGCGCGCCAGGCGTTGCAGGGCCTGGGCACGCCGGCGGATGTGCTGGATGAGGCGGTGGCTTATGCCCAGGTGATGATGTGGATCATGCCGCCGCTGCTGGTGTTCGTGCTGTTCACCCAGTTGCTGCGCGGTGTGAGCGATACCGTGTCGCCGCTGTTGGCGTTGTTGGTATCGACCTGTGTGGGCCTGTTGCTGACGCCGGTGTTGATCCGCGGTTGGCTGGGTTTGCCGCCAATGGGCATCCAGAGCGCGGCGCTGGCCGGGTTGGCCGGCAACCTGGCGGCCATGGCCCTGTTGGCGTGGCGCCTGAACCGCAAACCCCACCCGCTGGCCCCGGACCGCGAGCTGTTGGCGGCCCTGCGCCTGGACCGCGAGATTCTCGGCAAAGTGCTGCGCATCGGCCTGCCCACGGGGTTGCAGATGGTGGTGATTTCCCTGTCGGAGCTGGTGATCCTGGCACTGGTCAACCAGCACGGGTCCCAGGCCACGGCGGCCTATGGCGCGGTGACGCAGATCGTCAACTACGTGCAATTCCCCGCGCTGTCGATTGCTATCACGGCGTCGATCCTCGGCGCCCAGGCCATCGGCGCCGGGCGCCTGGAGCGCTTGGGGCCGATTTTGCGCACGGGGTTGTTCATCAACGTGTGGCTGACCGGAAGCCTGGTGCTGCTGGGCTATGGGCTGTCTCACTGGCTGCTGGGGCTGTTCATCACGGAGCCGGCGACCCAGGCCCAGGCCCAGCACCTGCTGCACATCATGCTGTGGAGCATGCTGGTGTTCGGCTTCCAGTCGGTGATCGGCGGCATCATGCGCGCCAGCGGCACGGTGCTGATGCCGGTGGCCATTTCGGTGTTCTGTATCGTCGGCGTCGAGTTGCCAGTGGCGTACCTGCTCGACGCCCATTTCGGCCTGCAAGGGGTGTGGATGGCGTTCCCGGTGGCGTACCTGAGCATGCTGGTGTTGCAGACGACTTACTACAAACGGGTTTGGCGGCACCAGAAGGTGGAGCGCTTGGTGTAGGCAGAGCCAGATATCGTTCACGGCGGTGCGTTCGCCCAGCGCATCGCCGGTGTTCAACACGCCACGCCACGCCGCTGCTGGGGTAGCATGCGCGCCTCCAATCCACACCCCCGGTTTGCAAGGAACCTGGCATATGCCGCCACGCCCCCCACTGTCCCTTTCCCTCGCGCTGCCTCCGTTCACCCTGCACCGCCATTGGCCGGCGCTGGGCTTGAGCGCGGCGTTGGGCTGCGTGCCCCTGGCCCACGGCCAGGACGCCCTTGAACTGCAAGCCGTGCAGGTCAGTGGCGCCGAGCTCGACGAACTGGACGCGGCCCGCGCGGCGTTGCGCAGCGTGCCCGGTGGCAGCAACCTGGTGGACCTCAAGGAAGCGGGGGCAGGGCGCCTGGCCAACAACGAAGACCTGTTCAAGTACCAGGCTGGGGTGTACGCCAAGGCAGCCAACAACGAGGGGGCGAAAATCTCCATTCGCGGCTCCGGCATCAACCGTGGCCCGGGCGCCCACGCCTCGGGGCTCTATGAGATGTTCGATGGCTTGCCGGTGACCGGCCCCGGCGGCACGCCCTACGAGCTAATGGAGCCGCTGTGGCTGAGCCGGGTCGAGGTGCTGCGCGGCGCCAACGGTTTCGAGCGCGGCGCGTTGGCGCTGGGCGGCGCGGTCAACTACGTCACCCGCACCGGCTACGACGCGGCCAAGTTGCAACTGCGCCATGAAACCGGCAGCCATGGTTACCGCAAACGCCAGATCAGCTCCGGCCAGGTGCTGGGGGATTTGGACTACTACCTGAGCCTGACCGACTCGGGCTACGACGGTTACCAGGCCCACAGTGCCGGCAGCAGCCAGGGCGTGGCGGCCAACGTTGGCTACCGTTTGAACCCGGACCTGGAAACCCGTTTCTACGTGCGTTACCGGGAAACCGAAAACGACACCCCGGGCAAGCTGACCCGCCAGCAGATCGAACACGACCCGCGCGCCGCCAATGCCCTCAACCTCACCCGGCATTCCGAGCGGCCGCAACCGGGCAGTACCTGGATCGCCAACAAAACCACCTTGCAGATCGATGACGACTCCCGTGTCGAGGCGGGGCTGGTCTACCACGACTACCCCATGGACCTGCGCGAAGGCGCCAACCGCTTGAAGGTGGCGTACACCGACATCAGCGGCACCCTCAACTACCTGCGCCGCGACACCCTGTGGGGCCACGAGAGCAAGACCACCCTGGGCCTGCGCACCACCCAGGCGCTGCCTAATACCGGCGTGTCGGAGTTCGTGCGCTTGAGCACCGCCGCGTACCCGCTGGGCACCCGCACGCGCAACTACAGCTACCTGGGCTCGGACAGCGTGCTGCACGCCAGCCATGAGCTGGAACTGCTGCCCGACCTGTGGCTGACCACCGGGCTGGCGGCGATCTACACCCGGCGCGAAACCGAAGTCACCTACCCCCAGACCCACGACCGGTTGAGCCTGCACACCTGGGACTACGCGCCGCGCCTGGGGCTGCGCTACGCCTACAGCGCGGACCTTGAAGTGTTCGCCAACCTCAGCCGCTCCGTGGAGCCGCCGCACCCCTGGGCGAGTTTGTGGGGGGCGAACAAGTTCTTCCCTGCCAGCAGCGGCCCGGCGAGCGGCCTGCACAGCGGCGGGGTAAAACTGGACAACCAGAGTGCCACCACCCTGGAGCTGGGCGGGCGCGGTGACGCCTGGTTCGGCCACTGGGACCTGGCCTGGTATTACGCCCAGGTGCGCAATGAACTGCTGAGCGTGGAAACCCAGGCTGCCGTGGGCAATCTGTCAGCGATCATCGCCGAAGCCAACGCCAGCCCCACCGTGCACCAGGGCCTGGAACTGAGCCTCGACAGCCCGCTGTGGGAGGGCGGCCGTGCGGGCCGGGTGGCGCTGCGCCAGGCCTACACCTACAGCGATTTCCACTACGAGGACGACGAGCGTTTCGGCGACAACGCCCTGGCCGGGATTCCCAAGCACTACTACCAGGCCCAGGTGCGCTACAGCCACCCCAGTGGCGTGTACACCGGGTTCAACGCCGAACGGGTGTCGAAAATCGCGGTCGACTATGCCAACTCCTTCTACGCCGCGCCCTACACCCTGTTCGGCGCCACCCTGGGCTACGACGCCCCCGGCGGCGCCTGGCAAACCTGGCTCGACCTGCGCAACCTGGCCAACAAACGCTACGCCAGCACCGTCACGCCGGGCTACGACGACCATGGCAAAGATGCAGCCCGTTCCACTCCCGGCGATGGTTTTGGGGTGTATGCCGGGGTGTCGTGGAGCCTCAACTGACGCGGGGCTGCACCCCTCAATCCCCTGTGGGAGCAACTGTTTTACCCCTACCATTCGTCACCGCCGTGCAGTGCCGCCATCGCGAGCAGGCTCGCTCCCACAGAGGAAAAACCAGCCTCACCCACGCAACAGTTCAACTGTGTGGGCTTGCCCGCGAGGGCCGGGGGCTGAGCCGTGCCGCTCTGTTCGCCAGCATGCCCACAGGGCGATGTGCAGCGTCAGTTTGAGACGCCGTTGGCATCCGCGCGAAAAAAACACCGAGGGCCTCCAGCCTGGGGCGGTATCTGTCGATAACTTCCTTGCATACAGCAGGAGTTTTCGACATGAGCACTCAGCGTTTATCTGTCGGCTTTAGCTTACTTTTTGCCCTGTCAGGTGGGCCTTGCCTGGCGGCCGCTCAGGTGGGGCAGGGGGTTGTTCAGTTCCAGGGCAGTGTCGTCGAGCAGGGCTGCAACCCCCGTGTGCAGGGGCGTGTGAGTTTTGAACTGACCCACTGCACGGTGCCGGCGCAACGCAACAGCGTCAGCGCCAGCCAGGTCTTACCCAAAGCGTCGGCCAGCAGCGCCAGGCCTGCCCCGGTAGCGGTCAAGCTGATTGCCCAGAACAACCGGGCAGGGCGTTATTACGACCAGCGCTACACCTTGGTTGACCTTGCGGGCAAACTGCTGGTGTCCGGGGCCTATGTGATTACCTTGACGGCGCCTTGACCGCTGCGCGGGCCCAGCCCTTAGCGGCAGGTGGAAAGGGCTGTAGGTCGTTGCCGATTGTGCCGGCGGAATGGGCGATGGCGGTGCCGCGTGTATTTATTTAGCGGATGAGGCGGCGCGGGCGGGCCTAGGTTCGGGTTTTGTTCAGGAACCTCACGCCATGACCCACCACCAGCGCCCCTACGATCAGCTCGCCGTGTCCCGGGTGTACCTACAGACCGTTTTCGCCGACCGCCCCCATCTGGAGCAGGTTGCCAATAGCCTGATCCAACAGGCACTCGATGAGCGCTTTGCCGGCCAGGGGCTGCGCGCCTTTGCCTTAGGGATCGGCGAGCCCGTCGAGCTGGTGGCCGAGGGCGCGCCGACGACCTACCGGCACGTAACCTCTGTCGCCGATGCCCTGATCGGCCGCCTCATGCACGGCTCGGCCATCAATTACAACCCTACTCGCCAGGTGCCGTTGCGCCTGGGCGGTGGCGCTGTGGTGCGTCTTATCGCGGGGCCGTCGGTCGATGATCTGGAGCAGATGATTAACCATCTGGCGCCACTGTTGCTCGAAGCCTTCCAGGATGCACTCGCCGCTTACTGGAGCGCAAAACCGTTGCAGGATCCCCTGTCGACACGCTGGCGGATCGTCTCCAATCAAATGCGCCTGTGCCTGAGCCAGGCTCCTCAAAACCCACCGCTCGCCTCCCTTGAGGAGAAGCAGGTGCTGAGCGAGCTGTACCCGCTCAAGGCCGATCGTGACAAAGCGGTGGGGGCGGGCCGGTTTCGGGTTTCTTTGGTGTATGCCGTCAGTGGCGGTGACGTGGGGGAATGGCTGCCACTGCTGGTGCTCCAGCGCCAGTGGGCGAGCCGCCGTGCCACCTACGTCTATAGCCCAGGGCAGAGCGTGCTGGCCCTCGATACGCTGGATGACCTGGGGCCGCTGTTGCCGCGTTATTTGAGCCGCCACAGGTCGGGTCAGGCCATTCAATGGACACTGCACGAACCCGACGGCGACGTGTTCGATCAACTGGCCCTGTGCATCCTGGAAAAACAGCTGCGCGACCTCACTGCGGTGCGCTGGTCGACGTTCCCCTCGGTGGCCTATTACAAGCGTCTGTTGAGTAGCCTGACGGCTCCCCACGCCTGGTTCGGGGCCCCTACCAGCCTGGCCGAGGAGGCCTTGCCACTGTGGTTGCAAACCGCTGCGGCCGCGACACGGCTGCGTTACAGCCAGCAGTTGGACGACCTGGCCGGGGTGCAACTGGAGGCGGCGGGTGCCGATTACCTGCAAGGGCTGGATCCGATCCTTGCCTATACCCGCAAGGCACTGCAGGCGCAGATGGCATTGGACTACCCCCAGGAAGTGGTGATTGACCCGGATCATTACGCCCTGGCGTTCACCCGCACCCAGGGTGGGACGGTCGGCTGGACGCAAACCACGCAACGCACCTTGACCCAGTGGGCGCTGGACAATCCCTTTGTGCAGCCCTACGCCCGTGTCGAACTCATCAATCTGGCGGAGCCCGGCTATGCTCCTGATTGGTGGCTGAAGGTGCCTTATCTGCAGGCCTTGATCGAGCGGGTCGACATTGGCAAGCAATACCCGGCCATGCTGGAGCGCAAGCTCTTGGGCGATGACGTCGAAGCCGCGCGCCGCCGCGGTTTGTTTTGTGCCCAGGTGCGGGTGCAACTGCCGTTGCTGGCCCTGGAGCACGTGATCCGCCGCCAGCACGGGTTCACGGACGAGGGCTTGGCCCTCGTGCGGCAAGCCGTGGCGGTCGATCCGGGCGCGGGCCAGGTCAATGGCCAGAAGATCGTGGTGCGGCCCCTGGCATTTCTCACCCATGCGGGGGGCAAGGCCCATGTGGCGCGCAATATGTTTGTGATCGGGGCCAGCGATGTGGCGACCAGCGTTCATGTGCTCTATCGCCCCGGCGGGCCGCAGTTGCTGGAACAGTTCCCCACCCGCCAAGCGGTGCTCGATAGCGTTGCGCGCACGGGGACGGCCCTGAACCGCGCCGTGCTAGACAGCCTGGACGAACCGGCCCGGGCCCTGTTCGGTAATGGCGGCTTTTTGAGCCCCCACGAGCAGCGCTTTCTCCAGGGCGATGAATACGGGCCCTCCCGCGCATCGTCTCCCGCACTGCTCAGTGACGAGCCGGTGGCGGGGGACTTCTTGCTGCGCGTGTTTCAGGACAACGCCCAGGCATTGGTGGCGCAGGCTAAGCGCCAAGCCGTGTCCACCGAGGCGCAGCGCTGGAGGGCGTTTGAGAACGACCTGTGGCAACTGTTCGACGTGGTGTTGCCCTTGTTGCGCGGCCCGCTCAGCGCCGCAGGTTGGCTGCTGCAAATGATGCAAGGCTCCCAGGTGTTGGTGGCGTTGCAGCGCAATGGGGACCAAGCGACCAGGGCGCGGGCCACGGCGCAGTTCATTTCCACGCTGAGTGCCTTGTTATTGCACCCCGTTGCATCGCTCGACCAGCGTCTCAGGTTGCCGCAGGGGCACCCCGTCAGCGTCCCGGCGGCACTTGAGCAGGTCGGCGACCAGCTCTTGACCAAGGCAGCCCCCCAGGATATCTGCCCGCTGTACACACCCTCCTGGGGCAGCGCCACCCAGGCTCTGGCGCCGGCGATGCAAGCCGAACTGGAGACCTTCAAATGGCGTGCGCAAAATGCCCATCCGTCCCAGCCGTGGCCGGCCAAGCCCGAGTTTGCCCAGACCGAGGGCGCGACCAAGGGTTTGTATCGGGTGTTCATCGGCCCTCAGCGTTTTCACCTGCATGCCTACTTGGAGGGCGGCCTGTACCCGGTGCGCGATGTACAAGAGGGCACGCGAGTGGTCGATCTTGCGCAACCCTCGCGCTTGGGGCCTTGGATCAAGAGCGATGGCCAGGGCAACTGGTCGTTCGACTTCGGCCTGCGCTTGCGCGGTGGTATGCCGAGGAAAAAAAACATGCCCACCCGCGCCGATTTCCAACGCCGCAACCTCGAACTGGCGCAGCAGCATGCCGACGCGGTTGCGCAGATGCTCAAGGTCGAAGAAAAGCTAGCGGCCGTTCTGGCTCTGTACCAGCGCATGCATGTCAGCGAGCGTGGCAGCTTCACTGACGCCCACCGCCAGACCGTACAGCAGCGCTATCACGAACAGCTGCAGGAGCAGGCGCGAGCCCAGTTGCACCGGATCGAGGTGTTCAAGCAAAAAAACGAAAACCAGCCGATCGCTCGTTTTGAGAGCAGCCTGATCGAGCATATCGAAGACTATGTAGACAACCTGCGCCGGCAGATGGCGTTGCTGATCCTCAGTCGCAGTGCCGCCAAGCCTTCACCTGCTACTGCCGAGCGCTGGTACAAGGAGTTGGAATCCGAGGACGATGACGTAGCGGACCAGGCTCACCGTGAAAGTGTCGCAAGCCTGAGCCTCATGGCCGGGTTCAACGAACAGCTGTTGCAACTGAGCATTGAGGAGCGTGCACGCCTGGAGGAATTGGCCGCCATTGCCGGCTACGAGCCGGCCACCAGCCGTTTGCGCGACACCGCCGGGCCACACCGTACACCCTTGGATTGGCGGATAAAACTGATCGAGGTCTATCAGGGCATGGCGCTCAAAAGGCGCCCGTTGCCTCAGGAATACGGTGATTTCTTGGCCGCCAAGGCCTCCCTGGACCTGTTGGTGCGTGAAGTTCTGAGCCACAAGAACCTGCTGGAAACCGATGCCCTGACGCTGGAGCGGCGCATCGAGCTGCTGGGGGATGTCCTGGAGCAGTATTCGGGAATCCAGGACCGCCTCGGCTTCATCTTTGCGACGTATCCGCAACTGTTCGAGGCGCAGTATGGCGACAAGTTGTTGGCCCTGATTACCGACCTGTTGAGCGAAGCGGAGCACTCACAGGCCCTGATGCTGCGTGAGCGCACCAGCCAGGTGGTGCCGCAGGTGGCAAGGGTTTCGGCCAGCGGTACGCGCCAGCGCCTGATTGTGACGCGCAACCGCCAGGTACTGAGCGGGCGCGTGCGCGAGCGCACCCCGGATTCGGACGTGGAAATCGTGGAGGTGCAAGACCCTATCGATCAACACTCCCTCGGTACGTTCAAGGAAAGCGCCCAGGCCGGTGAGTGGGAGGAGATCCCCAGCACCACACTGCGGCCGGCGGCGCCGGCGCGCGCCCTCAAGCACCTGCTGGGTGACGCCGACACCCTGTTGGGCCGAGTGGACCGCGCAATCAGCGACGCGCGCAAAATCGCCCGCCAGTCCAACTCCCCCATTGGTGTTGAGGCCGAGCTGACGCGGGTTGCCGAAGGTTTACGCGACAGTGCGCGGAAAATCAGCCAGACCCTCGAGCAACGTGAGCAGGGGGCCGCTGCCAGCAAACGCGAGGCCGACCTATTGAGCAACCTTGAAGCGGCGGCGCTGCGCCTGATCGAAGAGGGCCGGCAACTGCGCATCGAGATCATCCTGCGCAACCCGCCACAAGCGCCGCGCATCGAGTACCTCAAGGCCCAGGGCGAAGTGGAAATAGTGAAGGTAGAAGGCTGGGTCAAGCTCAGCCGCGAGGATGACTATTTACAGGAGTACCTGATCCGCGACCGGGAGCGTCGGCCCGTGGCCTACGCGCATTTTCACTACCGTTCGCCGCAGGCTCCAGCCGCCGAGTTCACGGCCGCGCACCTGAAATTACCGCAACAGCGGTACCTCAGTTTTGTGCCGGTCGAAGGCCAGAGCGAGCAAATCACCCTGGCCGCGTACCGCAGCACCATCGGCTCGCGCCTGGCCCAATCGCTATTTTTCGCGGTCAGCCAAACCACCACCCGCAAGGGGCGGCCGGACTATTGGTGAAGCCGCCATTGCGGGCGGCTTCAACGACCCAAACCCCCGGGGTTACTTGACCTGGGCGTTGTAGAACACGCTGGCCGTGCCTTCTTTTTTCACGGTCAGCTTGTTGCCTTCGGCCAGGGCTTCGACGTTTTCCGAGCAGCCGTCGATCTGGGTCTTGCCCTGCACCGATTCGGTGGCGGTGTCGAAGGTGAAGGCGTAGGTGCTGGCGGGGCAGGCGTTGCCGCCTTCGCCGGTGGACACGATCAACAGGTACTTGCCACCGAAGGCGTAGGCTTTTTCGATGGCGACATAGCCGGTGACTTCCACGTCATCGACCACGTACTCCATGACATTCACCACCCCGGCGCGGGACTGGTAGTTGATGGCCTGGCCCAGGGTATCGAGGCTTTGCAGGGTAAACACATCGGCCACCCCGGACTCGGTCACCAGCAGCGGTTCATAGGCCATGGCTGGGGCCGCCGGGGCGGCGACCAGGGGCGATGCAGCCTGTGGCGAGGTGCATTTGCCGTCGTCGCAGATGCGGTCGCCCTTGCAGTCGGTGTCCTTGAGGCACTGGGCAGGCGCGGCGCCGGCCTGGGGTGCGGAGCTGGGTTCGGCGGCTTTGTCGCAGCCGGCCAGGGCCAGGGCGGTGAGCGAGAGGGCAAGGAGCAGTTTCATCGGTAAGGTCTTCCCTGAGGAGTGATCGGTGGCCGGGGAATTTAAAGGCCTTTGCGTGACATTACTAGGCCACTGTTTCCGGGCCGGGCCGCCCAGGGCCCTGATTCTCAATAGTTTTTTTGACGGGCCAGTACGTCCTGTGGACAATGGCGGCATTCTGCTCCACCGATGCTGGCCCGCCCGGTTCTTGAACCGGGTGTCAGGCATCTTGCGATTCACGCACCCGATGCGCCCGCGTTTCGTGCCGCGGGCATGGGGGCCTACAGTTTTTTCCCGCCCGGTTTCCCGGTGTTTTTTCCAAGTGGAGCCATACTGGCTTGTGTCGCCCGGCTGTTCGTGGGCGTCGGCATGGGTGTGGTCGGGTTCAACCAGCGTTTTTTGCGTCTTCGGACGCACCAACAGAATCGATGTCACTCAAGCAGCTGAAGCCAATAGCAATAAAAAGTCAGCGCGCGAAGGACATATAAAGTGAGGCCCTGGATGTTCAGTCGGCCTTGTGTGCTCACCCGCCAGCCTCATCAGTACGCACCCGGGCCTAGCCTGGGCGCGGGCGATTGGGGCGGGCGGGGCGGATGGCGTTTTATGACAGGTATCACAGTATGCTCAAGCAAATGAACAAGGCCCTTCTGGGCCTGGCACTGTCGGTCGGGGTGATGTCTGCCCACGCCGAGGAGCCAAAGAAAGTCGACGTGTTGCTCATCGGCGGCGGGATCATGAGCACGACCCTCGGGGTCTGGATCAACGAACTCGAACCGCAATGGACCATGGAAATGGTCGAGCGCCTCGACGGCGTGGCCCTGGAAAGCTCCAACGGCTGGAACAACGCGGGCACCGGCCACTCGGCCCTGGCCGAATTGAACTACACCCCCGAAGACAAGAACGGCAACGTCGAGATCCCCAAGGCCGTTGAAATCAACGAAGCCTTCCAGATCTCCCGCCAGTTCTGGTCCTGGCAGGTCAAGAACGGCGTGTTGAAGAACCCGCGTTCGTTCATCAACTCCACCCCGCACATGAGCTTCGTGTGGGGCGATGACAACATCAAGTTCCTGAAGAAACGCTACGAAGCCCTGCAGGCCAGCCCGCTGTTCGCCGGCATGCAGTATTCCGAAGACCCGGCGCAGATCAAGCAATGGGTGCCATTGATGATGGAAGGCCGTGACCCGGCCCAGAAAATCGCCGCCACTTGGAGCCCGCTTGGCACCGACGTGAACTTTGGCGAAATCACCCGCCAGTTCGCCGCACACCTGCAAAGCAAGCCCAACTTCGCGTTGAAGCTGTCCAGCGAAGTGCAGGACATCACCCGCAACGACGACGGTTCGTGGCGTGTCAGCTACAAAAACCTCAAGGACGGCAGCAAGACCGAGACCGACGCCAAGTTCGTGTTCATCGGCGCCGGCGGCGGTGCCCTGCACCTGCTGCAAAAATCGGGCATCCCCGAAGCGCGTGAATACGCAGGCTTCCCGGTGGGCGGCTCGTTCCTGGTGACCGAGAACTCGACCATCGCCCAGCAGCACCTGGCCAAAGCCTATGGCAAGGCCTCGGTGGGCGCACCGCCCATGTCGGTGCCGCACCTGGACACCCGCGTGCTCGACGGCAAGCGCGTGATCCTGTTTGGCCCGTTCGCGACCTTCTCCACCAAGTTCCTCAAGGAAGGCTCGTACTTCGACCTGCTGACCAGCACCACCACCCACAACATCTGGCCGATGACCAAGGTTGGCATCGAGCAGTACCCGCTGGTGGAATACCTGGCCGGGCAACTGATGCTGTCGGATGAAGACCGCTTCGCCGCGCTGAAGGAATACTTCCCCAACGCCAAGAGCGAAGACTGGCGCCTGTGGCAGGCCGGCCAGCGCGTGCAGATCATCAAGCGTGACGAAGAGAAGGGCGGCGTGCTGAAACTGGGCACCGAAATCGTGGCCGCCAAGGACGGCAGCATCGCCGGCCTGCTAGGCGCCTCGCCAGGTGCTTCCACCGCTGCGCCGATCATGCTCAGCGTGCTGGAGAAAGTATTCAAGGACAAAGTCGCCACTGCGGCCTGGCAAGAGAAGCTGCACCAGATCGTGCCAAGCTACGGCACCCAGCTCAACGGCAGCCCTGAGCGCGTCGCGCAAGAATGGGCGTACACCAGCGACGTGCTGCAACTGGACACGCCCCCGGCGATCCCGCACACCGCCGCGCCCCAAACCCCGGTCGCCCCGCAAGCGGCGCCCCAGAGCAACCCGGCCGCCGACATGGCCCTGTAGCACTGCGGTTTGAAACGCCCATGAAAAAGCCCGACCTGTGAAGGTCGGGCTTTTTTGGTTTGGGCCGCGCCCCTATGGGAGCTAGCTTGCTCGCGATGGCGGCATTCAGGCTGCTGGAAGTGCATCGCCTGTCCCGGCCTCATCGCGGGCAAGGCCCGCTCCCACAGTGTGGGTGGAATTTTCATGTTTTCTCTGTGGGAGCGAGCCTGCTCGCGATGGCGGCATTCGGGCTGCTAGAAGTGCGTCGCCTGTCCCGGCCTCATCGCGGGCAAGGCCCGCTCCCACAGTGTGGGTGGGATTTTCATGTTTTCTCTGTGGGAGCGAGCCTGCTCGCGATGGCGGCATTCGAGCTGCTAGAAGTGCATCGCCTGTCCCGGCCTCATCGCGGGCAAGGCTCCCACAGTCTTTAGCCTTTTTCGGGGGGGCAGTGGCTGCCCTCACGCTCGAGCAACTGGCGCTTGCGCTCCACCCCCCAGCGGTAGCCCGACAGCGCTCCGTCGCTGCGCACCACGCGGTGGCAGGGGATGGCGACGGCCAGGGGATTGGCGCCGCAGGCCTGGGCCACGGCGCGCGATGAAGTGGGGGCGCCGATCATCCGCGCGATCTGGGCATAGGTGGCGGTGGCGCCGGCCGGAATGCTACGCAGGGCCTGCCAGACCCGTTCCTGGAACGCGGTGCCGCGCAGGTCCAGAGGCAAGTCCAGGCCCAGGGCCGGGGCTTCGACGAAACCCACCACCTTGGCCACCCACTGCTCGAAGCCCGGGTCGGCGCCGATCAGTTCGGCGTGGGGGAAGCGGTCCTGCAGGTCGCGGGCCAAGGCGTCGGGATCGTCCCCCAGCAGAATCGCGCAAATGCCCTTGTGACTTTGGGCGACCAGAATCGCCCCCAGGGAGCATTGGCCCACGGCGAAGCGGATTACGGTGTTGGTGCCACCGGCGCGGTATTGGCTGGGTTTCATCCCCAACAACTGGTCGGCACTTTCATAGAAACGGCTGTTGGCGTTGAACCCCGCGTCATACAGCGCCGCGGTGATGGAGCCGCCCTTGGCCAGTTGCTCGCGCAGTTTGCGGCCCCGGTGGGCGCTGGCGTAGGCCCGGGGCGTGAGCCCGGTGACAGCCTTGAACACGCGGTGGAAGTGGAACGGGCTCAACCCGGCCTGCTCGGCCAGTTGCTTGAGGTTGGGCGGGCTGTCGGCTTGCTCGATGCACAGGCAAGCCCGGGTCACCCGCGCCGTGTCGAGTTCACTCTGCTCGCCGCCGGCCCGTTTGCTGGCGCGGTAACCCGCGGCCTCGGCCTGTTGGGCGGTGTCGAAGAACTCGACGTTCTCCCGCCGTGGCAGGCGCGAGGGGCTGCTGGCGCGGCGGTAGATACCGGTGGTTTTCACCCCATAGACGAAGTGTGAGTCCGCCGCCGGGTCACGGGCCAGCACCGCCAGCCAGCGTGGGTCGTCGGCGGTGGGGGCATTACGGTGGGCGCTGTTCATGGGGGCGTACCTGCAGCGTGGCGAAGTGAGCACAGCTTAGGGCATCCGTGGCTGTGCGAACTCCGAGTCTTGCGGTGTAACTCGCCGGGCGTTTACTTGAGGCTGACCTGGCCGCGGGCGTACATCGCGATCGAGCCGTGGTCGGGGATCGTGCAGGTCACCACGCCCGGCTCGCCGGGGGTTTTCTCATCGAGCAGGGTGATGACGTCGGCCAGGTGGAAGTATTGGTCGTCGCGCATTTGCTTGGCCGCCGCGGCGTAATACACCAGGCTCCCCAGCACCTCGGTGAAGGCCTGGTAGCACTGCTCTTCTTCGCTGTAGTTTTTTTCCTTGATCTTGCGCTCGCTCAACGTCGCCATCCGCACAACCACCGGTTCCTGGGCGGTGGAGGTGGGGTTGGCCGCGACGCTGTCCATCGCGTAGGTGATTTTCGGTTTGCGCGGGTTGTAGTGGTAGCGCCGGAATTTCCAGTCCTTGAGCGCATAGGCCAGGGCTTTTTCCGGGTCCAGGTAGAGCGTCACGTCATAGGTGTTCTGCACGCGTTTGCCGATCAGCGGCGAGGCGGCCTGGGCGGTTTGCAGGCTGGCGCCGAGGGTGAACAGGGCCAGTGCGCAGGCAAGGGGGGCGATTCTCATCCCGGGTTTCCATTCCAAAAATTGATAGATGGCTAAATGCTGGCGGATGCTTGCACGCAGGCCTGGGTCGGTCAACGTTTGCGGCTGGCCGAGCGTCACACCGCTGAGGCTGGGCAAAATCAAAATTCATCGTTTGTGAGCCGCAAGGCTCTAGGTCAAGCTTCTTGGAGTTTAAAAAGTTTGAAAATTTTTTGAATTTTTCTGTAGGACTTATCTCGAAGTGATTCCTGAATAGTCTGTCTTTCACATAGGGAGTTTGAAAAACGATGTCTACTGTATTCGGAAAAATCCTCGCCAAGACCTCCGTCCTGGCCCTCGTCGCCAGCCCGTTTTGCGCGATCGCCGCACCGTCCACCGCACCGATTTCCACCTTCGGCCTGCTGGGCAGCTACAACGACTTCAAGCTTGAAGGCGGCAGCGAAAGCGAGAAGGATCACATGCCTGAGGGTGGCCTGTTCTACAACTTCGGCAACAAGATGACCGCTGAATCCGGGTTTATCTACCAGGCCGGGGTGGACGCCAAGTTCGGCGAGCGCGACGACAACAAGCTCAAGGAAGGCCAGGCTGACCTGGACCTGGGCTGGCGCGCGGCGTTGGACGCACGCAACTTCGTCGATGTGCTGGTTGGCGGTGGCTACACCTGGACCCGCTACGAGCCGGGCTCGACTGACTACGACATGGAGTTGACCGCCAAGACCCCGTTCGCCAAGGCTGCGCTGGGCTACAACCACCAGTTCGACGACTCCACCCTGCGGGTGGAACTGGGCGCACGCCACAGCATCGGGGGCGAAGCGCACCTGAAGGTCGACGACATCGGCAGCGACACCGTGGACCTCAAGGACCGCACCAACCCTTATGCCGAAGTCAGCCTGCTGATGAACCAGAAGGGCGACCTGCCGATCATGGCGGGGCTGTACTACACCCGTACCGAATACAAGCTGGATGAGGATTCGGACGCAGCCGACAACACCAAACTCAAGCGTGATGAGTTTGGCTTCAAGGTGGGTGTGGCGTTCTAAATAGCCCGGGATAGGGCCCGCTTCCTCAGGAGGGCGGGTTGCACCCACAGTCCGAGGGTCGGAACAAAACACTGTGGGTTGCACCCAGCGTCTGAAGGCTGGCGTAAAACCAGTGTGGGAGCGGGCCTGCCCGCGATGAGGCCAGGTCAGCCAGCTTGAATGTTGGCTGATAGGCCGCCATCGCGGGCGGGCCCGCTCCCACGGGTTTGCTAGTTAGGCAGGGCCTTACAGCGCAGCGCTCTCAGGGGCCACGGTTTTGGGTTTGCCGTAGTGCCACTCGTAGACCACGAATTTGAAGTCTTTCAAGTCGCCCTTTTCGTCAAAGCTCAGGTCCCCGGTGGGGGTCTTGAAGGTGCCGCTGTGGATGGCTTCGGCCACTTTGACCGGGTCTTCGCTGTTGGCCTGGGTGATGGCGCCGGCGATCACTTCCACCGCTGAATAGGTCGGCAGCACGAACGGCCCGGTGGGGTTTTCCTGCTTGGCGTTGAAGGCTTCTACCAACGCCTTGTTGGCCGGTTCCTGGTCATAGGATTTAGGCAAGGTCACCAGCATGCCTTCGGAGGCGTCCTTGGCGATCAGCGAGATCGAATCGTTGCCCACGCCCTCGGGGCCCATGAAGCGTGCATTCAGGCCTTTTTCCTTGGACTGGCGCAGGATCATGCCCATTTCCGGGTGATAGCCGCCGAAGTACACGAAGTCGACATTGGCCTGCTTGAGCTTGGTAATCATGGACGAGTAGTCCTTCTCTCCGGTGTTCACGCCCTCGAACATCGCCACTGTGTAGCCTTTTTCCTTGAGTACCTTCTGGACCGCGGTGGCGATGCCTTCGCCGTACTGTTGCTTGTCGTGCAGCACCGCCACCACTTTGGGCTTGACCTGGTCGGCGATGTAGTGGCCGGCGGCCGGGCCCTGGGCGCTGTCCAGGCCGATGGTGCGGAAGATCATCTGGTAGCCGCGCGCGGTGAGTTCCGGGCTGGTGGCGGCCGGGGTAATCATTACGATGCCTTCGTCTTCGTAGATGTCCGAGGCGGGTTGGGTGGAGCTGGAGCACAGGTGGCCAACCACGAACTTGATGCCGTCGTTGACCACTTTGTTGGCCACCGCCACCGCTTGTTTCGGGTCGCAGGCGTCGTCGTATTCCACGGCTTCCAGCTGTTTGCCGTTGACCCCGCCACGGGCGTTGATCTGCTGCACGGCCATGCGCGCGCCGCTGAACTGCATGTCGCCGTACTGCGCCACGGGGCCAGTCTTGGCCCCGGCGATGGCGATCTTGATGGTATCGGCGGCGAACGAATGGCAGGCCATGCCGGCCAGGACCATGGCGGTCAGGAGTCGGGTGGCTTTCTTATTGAGATTGTTCATGCTGCTCCACTCAGTTGTCTTAAGGGTTGATGGGGTGTAGCGGTAAAAAAGGTGCGGGGGCGGTTCAACGCTCCCACGGCGCTTGGGCGTCGGCATCGGGCGCATAGCGCGCCACGGCCCGGGCCAGTTCCTGGGGCGCGAGGTCGCCATTGTCGGCGAGGCTGCGCAGGCTGGCCAGGACGATGCTGTAGCGATCCACCTCGAAAAAGCGCCGCAGGTTGTGGCGGTTGTCGCTGCGCCCAAAGCCATCGGTGCCCAGGGTGGTGTAGGGCGCGTGCAGGTACTCGCCGATCAATTGTGGCCAGGCCCGTACATAGTCGGTGGCGGCGACGATTGGTGCATTGCCGCAGAGCAAGGTATCGAGCTGGCTGGCGTCATGGCTGCGGGCACCGCCCAGGCGTTGGTCACGCTGCACTTGGCGGGCATCGCGGGCCAGTTCGCTGAAACTGGTGGCGCTGAACACCTGGTTGGCCACGCCCCAATCCTGGGCCAGCAGTTCACCGGCGGCGAGCACTTCGCGCAGGATGGTGCCCGAGCCGAGCAGGCGCACCCGCGCCTCGCCCTCACCGTTGCGGGCATAGGCATAGAGGCCACGCAGGACGTCGCCGTGCAGCGCCGGGTCGAGAGACGGCTGGGGGTAGTTTTCGTTCATCACCGCGACATAGTGGAACTCGTCGCATTGCTGCTCCAGCACGCGCCGCGCGGCGTGGTCGAGGATCACCGCCAGTTCCCCGGCGAAGCATGGGTCCCAGGCACGGCAGTTGGGCACCATCGAGGCCATCACCAGGCTGGAGCCGTCCTGGTGCTGCAAGCCTTCGCCGCCCAGGGTGGTGCGGCCCGCGGTGGCGCCCAGGAGGATGCCCCGCGAGCGTTGGTCGGCGGCGGCCCAAATCAGGTCGCCCACCCGCTGAAAGCCGAACATCGAGTAGTAGATGTAGATCGGCAGCATTGGCTGGCCATGCACCGAATAGGCCGTGGCGGCCGCGACCCACGAGCTGATGGCTCCGGCCTCGGTGATGCCTTCTTCGAGCAGTTGCCCGGTTTTCGATTCGCGGTAGGAGAGGATCGAGCTGGAGTCCTCGGGCTCATACAACTGGCCGTGGGGCGAGTAGATCCCGATTTGCCGGAACAGGCTGGCCATGCCGAAGGTGCGGGCTTCGTCGGCGACGATGGGCACCACCCGCGGGCCTAACTCCGGGGCCTTGAGCCAGGCACCGAGCAGGCGCACAGCGGCCATGGTGGTGGACATTTCCTTGCCGCCAGCGTGCAGGGCGAACGCGCCCACCTGCTCCAGCGCCGGCACCGGGATGCTCGGTGCCTGCTGCTTGCGCGCCGGCAGCGGCCCGCCGAGGGCTGCGCGGCGCTGGCGCAGGTAGTGCATGACGGGGCTGTCGTCGGCGGGGCGATAGAAGCGCAGTTGGGTGACGTCGTCGTCACTCAGGGGCAGGTGGAAGCGGTCGCGGAATGCCAGCAGGGCCTCGACGTCGAGTTTCTTTGCCTGGTGCGCGGTCATGCGCGATTCGCCGGCGGCGCTCATGCCATAGCCTTTTTTGGTCTTGGCCAGGATCACCGTGGGCCGGCCCTTGCACGCCTTGGCGGCGGCGAACGCGGCGTAGAGCTTGCGAAAGTCATGGCCGCCACGCTTGAGGGCGTTGATCTGCTCGGCGCTCATGTGCTCGACGAGGCGTTTGACTTGGGGGTCTTTCTTGAAAAAGTGCTCCAAGTTATAGGCCCCGTCGTTGGCACCCAGGGTCTGGAACTGGCCGTCCGGGGTGGCGGCGAGGTGGCGCAGCAATACGTGGTCGGTGTCGCGGGCGAACAGGGCGTCCCATTCCGAGCCCCAGAGCACCTTGATGACATTCCACCCGGCGCCGGCAAACAGCCCTTCGAGTTCTTGGATGATCTGGCCGTTGCCCCGTACCGGGCCGTCGAGGCGTTGCAGGTTGCAGTTGACGATAAAGGTCAGGTTGTCCAGTTGCTCGCGGGCGGCTAATGACAGGCCGGCGATGGATTCGGGCTCGTCCATTTCGCCATCGCCAAACACGCCCCACACATGGCGGCCCTCGGTGCTGGCCAGGCCCCGGTGCTGCAAGTAGCGCATGAACCGCGCCTGGTACACCGCGCTCAACGGGCCAATGCCCATGGAGCCGGTAGGGAACTGCCAGAAGTCGGGCATCAGCCAGGGGTGCGGGTAGGAACACAGGCCGGGGCCGTTGATTTCCTGGCGGTAGTTGGCCAGTTGTTCTTCGCTCAGGCGCCCCTCCAGGAACGCCCGGGCGTATACGCCGGGGGCCGAGTGGGGTTGGAAGAACACCAGGTCGGCATTGCGTTCGCCCTCAGCACCGTCGCCACGGAAAAAATGCTGGAAGCCGACTTCGAAGATCTCCGCCGCCGAAGCGTAGCTGGCGATATGGCCGCCCAGTTCGCCGTAGGCGTGGTTGGCGCGCATGACCATGGCCAGGGCATTCCAGCGCATCAGGCTGGTGATGTGCTCGTCCATCGCGAGGTCGCCGGGGTAGCTGCCTTGCTGCTCCAGCCCCAGGGTGTTGCGGTAGGCGGAATAGGGCTGGGCGTCGCGGCTGATGCCGTGCTCGCGGGCAAACGCCTCCAGGCGCCCCAGCAGGTAACGGGCGCGTTCGCTGCCGCTGGCGTGCAGGGTCGATTCCAGGGCTTCCAGCCATTCGCGGGTTTCCTGCGGGTCCGGGTCGTTGGCTTCGGCGGGGTGGCTGTTGGCGGTTTGCATCGGGTTCTCCTGTGCCATCAGGCACACGCCGCCAAGGCCTGGCGGATATCGGCCAGCAGATCGTCGATGTCTTCCAGGCCGGCCGACAGCCGCACCAGGCCTTCAGAGATGCCGTGGTGCGCGCGCTCCTCGGGGGTGTAGGTGGAGTGGGTCATGCTGGCCGGGTGTTGGGCCAGGGATTCGGCGTCCCCCAGGCTGACGGCGCGGCTGAACAGTTGCAGCGCGTTCATGAAGCGCCGGCCAGTGTCGATGCCGCCCTTGAGTTCAAAGGCAATCATTCCGCCGGAGCGCTTCATCTGCCGTTGCGCCAGGTCGTATTGGGCGAAGGAGGGCAGGCCGGGGTAGGCCACCCAATCTACCGCCGGGTGCGCTTGCAGGTATTGGGCGATGGCCAGGGCATTGCTGCAATGGCGCTCCATGCGCAGGGCCAGGGTCTTGAGGCCGCGCATCAGCAAAAAGGCGTCCTGGGGCGACATCACCGCGCCGGTCAGGTCCTTGAGGCCTTGCAGGCGAATGCGCTCGGCCAGGGCTTGGCTGGCGACGGCGATGCCGGCAGTGATATCGCCGTGGCCGCTGAGGTATTTGGTGGCCGAATGCACCACCACGTCGGCGCCCAGCTCCAGCGGCCGTTGCAGGTAGGGCGAGCAGTAGGTGTTGTCTACTACCACCGTGATGCCCGGGTGCTGGTGGGCGAGGGCGGCCACGGCCTGGATGTCCACCAGTTGCATGTTGGGGTTGGCTGGCGACTCGAAGTACACCAGGCGCGTGGTCGGGCTGATGGCGTCGCGCAGTTGGGCCAGGTCGCTCATGTCGACATGGCGCACCTTGACCCCGAACTCGCCAATACCGTGGTGCAGCAAGGCGAAGGTGCAACCGTACAGGGTGCGATTGACCAGAATCTCATCGCCGGGGCGCAGCAAGGTCCAGAACGTCGCGGCAATGGCGCCCATGCCGGAGCTGAACGCCACCGCCGCTTCGCCGTTTTCCAGGGCGGCCATGCGCGCTTCGAGCAGGCTCAGGGTGGGGTTGGAAATACGCGTATAGAAATGCCCCGCTTCCTGCCCGGCGAAGCACGCCGCGCCGTACTCGGCAGTGGGGAAGGCGAAGGTGGAGGTGAGGTAGATCGGCGGCACCAGGGCGCCCTGATGATCGAGCGGGTTGTAGCCGTGGTGAATGGCACGCGTAGAAAAGCCGAGGTTGTTATTTTTGTTGTCCATACGGAACGCTCCGGATTTTTCCTACATGCTATTCTCAAAATTCAACATTTCTATTCCAAAATTGCTGTCAAAAAGCGAAGTTATTGGCATGGAACTCATAATAAAAACGAAATAGAGGCAAAAAATTCCAATGGTTCTGGATCGCACCGACAAGGCCTTGCTTATGGCCTTGCAAGACAATGCCCGATTGACCATGGCCGAGTTAGCCGATCAGGTGTCATTGAGCACGTCGCCCAGTTGGCGGCGGGTCAAGAACCTTGAAGAAAACGGTGTGATTACCGGCTACCAGGCCATCCTTTCGCCCAAAGCCCTGGGCTACGGGGTAACGGCGTTTGTCAGCATCATGATGGATTCCCACACCAAGGACGCGGCCCGCAGTTTTGAGCAGCGGCTGTTGGAAATTCCGGAAATCGTCGCTTGCCACAACATCTCCGGGCGCTTCGATTTCCTCCTGGAAGTGGTGGCCAAGGACCTGGAATCGTTCGGCGAGTTCGCCCGCGAAGTGCTGCAAACCCTCCCGGCGGTGAAGGAGATTTACTCGAGCTTTTCGTTCAAGACCGTCAAGGCCCAGCGCACGATCCCGGTGCCCGACTGACGCTCGCCGGGGTTTGCCGCAACGCCACCCTTGTGGCGTTTTTTTATGCCTTGCGTGAAGTCGCAGTTTTGACGTCAAAAATTTTCCGACGAACGGAACTGATGCCGAAATGCCATTGTCTGTATCCCATACAAACAACGCGACGCTACAAGGACTGATGCAATGAGAATCGTGAAAACGCTGGCACTGGCCACCCTGTTCGCTGCCCTGGCCGGCTGCGGCAGCGATGCCATCGAGGGGAAATTTGCCGTACAGGCCAGCGTCATGGGCTTCAAGAGCAATGTCGGCACCGCGGTGCTAGACGAAGACTTCATCACCCTGATGGGCGACAAGTACGAAATCGATGAGTGGCAGCGCGACGGCGACACCGTGATCGCCCGTGGTAAGGATGGCGAAAGCGTGATGAATGCGCGCATCGAAGATAACGGCAATCGCCTGGTGGTCCTTGATGGCGGCGAAGTGGTCAGCATGACCCTGACCCGTATCCAATAAAGGGCTTTCCTATCGGGCGGCCGGCGCGGCGGCCCTGTTTTCGTGCGTGCATTACCCCCCTCTTAAAAAGGATGTTGTGTGAAGAAACTATTGGCAGTGTCTGGCGTTGCGCTGTTGTTGGCCGGTTGTGGCTCAAGCTACGACTGGGACGAAGTGACCACCTCCTCTGGCTCCAAGGGCCAGCCCACGGCCACCTACGTCGACAAGAAAACCAAAGAGCCGATCTCCGGCACCATCACCTGGAAAGAAGGCGATACGCTGATTTCCGAGTTCAAGGTGAAGAACGGCAAGGTCCAGGGCGACTGGGTCACCCACAACGCCGACGGTTCGGTGGCGATCGAGGCACAGCTGGACGAGGGCGAGTTGACCGGCACCACGGTGGTCTACTGCCCCGGCCCGGATAAAAAGCCGCAGCAGAAAATCGTCATCGACGGCAAGGAAAAAAGCCAAAGCCAGTACGACTGTGCCACTGGCCTGCAAACCGCGCTGGAAGTCGAAATCCACACCCCCGGCAAGGAAAACCATGGCCATGACCTGGCTCGTTCGGCCTGGCGCATCGTTGACGGCAAGCAAGTGCCCGCTGCGCTGGCCAGCTACGCGAAGGACGGCAGCGGCAAGCTCGATGGTGTGCAGGAAACTTACTACCCGACCGGCCAGGTCGAGCAACGCCACCTCTATAAGAATGGCCAGCTCGATGGCGTCTCCGAAGAGTTCGTGCTGCTGACCGATGGCACCTATCGCCTGCGCCAAACCAGCCTCTACAAGGACGGCAAGCGCGACGGCGACACCACGCGCTACTTCGCCTTTGGCAATTGGCCGGAGAAAATCGTCGAACGCCGCGAAAGCTACAAGGACGGCGAAGACCTGGGGCAATCGATCAGCTTCGAGAACCTGGACGTGCATGTGAATGCACGGATGAACGACATTCCACCGGCCAATTACAAAATCCACAGTGCGCTGATCGGCCGCGACAGCTACGGCGGTTTCAAGGCCGATGTGGAGTCGCTCAAGTACCTGCTCACCGAATCCAAGGTGGACGTGAACGAGCGCTTGGTCGCGGATGAAGATTTCCCGATCCAGCAAGTAGCGGAAAACGCCTATGACATGCTGGTGGGCTTGGGGGCCGACCCATTGAAAGTCAGCCTGGCCGGCAATACACGGCTGATGATGTGCATCAAGCAGTCTTACCGTAACTGCTCCGACGAGCACTTCAGCCAACTGATGGCCTTGGCCAACGCGAAAACCGCCAACCTGTACGGCAATACGCCGCTGCACCAGGTGTGCAAGACCACCCGTTTCCTCAAGGAGCGCCCAGCGGTGGTACAAGCGCTGATTGGTAGCCAGGATGTGAACGCGGTGAACTATGCCGGGCAAACGGCGTTGCACTACTGCATCGTGCAGAAAGACAAGACCACGGCCAATGCGCTGATCCAGGCCGGTGCTGACCTGGACAAGGCCGACCTGGCGGGCGTGACGCCGATGCAACTGGTGTTCCTGCGCGATCCGCGGCCCAACAGCCAGAAGCAGTTGTCGTGGGATGAGGAGCGCGTGCGTTTTGTAGGCCAGTGGTTGAGCAAATCCAAGTTCAGCTTCGAGACGCCGTTCGCAGGCTTCGACAAAAGCCTCAAGCAACTGATGATTGAGGCCGGTGACGCGCCAAGCGCCATGTTGGTGGACAGCCTGAGCCCCAAAAGCTGACCCTGTGCGTTAACCCTATGACGCCCCGCACGCTAACGTTTGCGGGGCGTTTTGCGTTTCGGTAACGCTGTTTTGCCGCCCCGCAGGGTAATTGTGGCGTCGTCTGATGGCCGGACGATGCTACAGTTCAGGGCTTCAGGAAGAGTGGACTGGGTAAAGGGCAATGGGCGGTATGGGGTTGCAGCGTCGGTGGGGGGCAATATTCGGGCTGTTGCTGGCGCAGGGAGGGATGCCGCTGGCGCTGGCGGCCGAGCCGTCGGTGGCGTCCGCCAGCGCGAGCCTGCCGGCCGCGCTCTATGCCATGTTGCTGGCCTTTTTTCTCGGCGCGGTGGCCGGGGTGATGCTCGCCTGGGGTCGTTGGGGTTGGCTGCGCACCCTCGCCGGGTTGGGCCTGGTGGTGTTGATCTTGGTCAGCGCCGTGGCCAGCGCGGCGAACTGGTTGGCCTTGCTATTGGCGATCCCGGTGAGCATGGCCATTGGCGGCGCGATCTTCGCGTCCCTGGCCCCGCAGCGCGTGGTGCTGTATTGCGTGATCGGCTTCTTTACCTACGTCGGCCTGCTGACCGTGCTCAGCCTGCTGCTGGGCGCGATGACCTTTGTCTACGGTTTGGTTCTGCCGGTGGCGTTGCTGGCGCTGGCCGGGCTGGCCAATGTGCTGTTCAGCCTGATGCGTGCCACTTGGCAAAAAAGCCCGATGGGCTTCTTCCAGCGTGTGTTGATCGTCGGCGCAGTACTGCTGTTTTTGGCGTTGCTGTCGGGTTCCTTCAGCGAATCGTTGTCTTGGTGGGTGGTGTTGGGGCTGACCTATCTGGTGGCCCTGGTGGTGTTCTGCCTGGGCGGCGGCGCGGTGGAACCGGCCACGGAGCAGGACGCAGGCAAGGGCGCCAAGGGCGGAGGCGGGGCGTCGGGGAGCTGGTAGCGCCGCACCCCGCGACGCTACCGTGGGGTGTTAGAAGTTGATCGATGCGCTCAGGCGTGCGGTCAGCGGCGCACCTTGGAACAGGTAGCCATCGCCCAGGTAATCGCCAACGTCGCGCCAGTAACGCTTGTCGAACAAGTTATCGACGCTCAGGCGAAATACCGTGTCATAGCCATCGATCCGCGTGCTGTAGCGGCTGCCCAGGTTGAACACCGCGTAGCTGCTGGCCTGGACCTGGCCTTCGTGGTTGGCGTTTTTACTGGCGCTGTACTGCACGCCCCCAAGCACGGCCAGGCCTTCGACCCAGGGCAGGGCGTAGTCGGCATACAGATTGGCCCGCCATGTCGGCACGTTCAGTGCCTGATGCCCTTCATACGCTGGCGTGCCGGTATCGTTTACCCGGGCGCGGATCGCCGCGGCGCTGGCCGAGAGCTGCAGGCGCGAGGTGACAAAGCCGTTGGCGGACACTTCCAGCCCGGTGTTTTTCTGCTGGCCTTGCTGGACGTAAGTGAAGCCGCCGCCGTCATCGGGCCGCGAATACTGGTAGGCCTGGCGGGTCTGGAACAGCGCAGCGGCGAAGCTGATCCGCTGCCAGTCGTACTTGACCCCGGCTTCGAGCTGGCGCGAGACGGTCGGGGCGAGGGTTTCAAACGCATTGCTGGCGAACCACGGCGCCTCGCCCCCCAAAGACAAGCCCTTGCTGTAACTGGTGTAGAGCGACAGGTTGGCGATGGGCTTGTAGATCAGCGCTGCCTGGGGCAGGAACTCGTAGCGCTGGGTGTGGCGTGCGGAGTCGCCGCTCACCTCGAAGGCTTCCTCGTCCAGACGCACTTCCCGCGCGCCCAGTACGGTTTGCCACTGCTCGGTGAGGCTGATGCGGTCGGTGACAAACAACCCGTATTGGCGGCTGTCGAGGCGGCGTTGGCGATCGTTGAGGGCGCCGCTGTAGGCGGGAAATTGTTCGGGGTCTTGGTGGATGTTGCCGGTGCCGAGTGTTTCTCCGTCTGGCGTTATGTTCCTCGCGACGTTGATCGGCTCACGCTTGTCCACGGTGCGGCGAAATACGCTGGTACCGACCGTCAGTTCATGGCCTAGGCCGGCGGTGTCGAAGCTGCCGATCAGGGCTGCCTGGGCTTCGTCGGTGCGGCGGGTGTCATCGGGACTGCGGAAATCATAGATGTCGTAGTTGCCTTCCGGGCTGAAGTAATTGGGCACCGGGACGCCTTCGCAACTGGCGGAGCCATAGCAACCCCAGGCGAAGGAGCTGTAGTCATCGATCACCACGTGGCTGCGGGAGGCGCTGACGCTGCCCTTCCACAGGTCGCTGAAGCGGTACTCGAACTTGCCGTTGAGGTTCAGCGAGTCGATATCCACTTGCTTGGCACCGCTCTGGTGGGCCAGCAGCTTCTTGGGCGAGGCGTGGTGCGGCAGCTCGGTGTTGCCCAGCAACTGGTAGCCGGGCACTGAGCGCTGGGAGCGGCTCTGGTACTCGGCATCCAATTGCAGCAAGGCGTTGGGGCTGATGTTCCAGTCGAAGGCCAGGGACAGGAAGTCCCGCTGCCCATCGGCGTGCTCGACGTAGCTGTTGATGTCCTCCTGGGCGATGTTGGCGCGCAGGCCCACTTGCTGCTCATTGCCGAACCAACCGCCGACATCCGCTGCCAGGTAACCGCTGCCGCGATCATCGGTAGAGACCATCACCGAGCGCACCGCTTCGGGGCGCTTGGTCACGTAGTTCAGCAGGCCGCCGGGCTCGGCCACGCCGCTTTGCAGGGCCGACAGGCCCTTGAGCAATTCGACTTGCTGCTTATTTTCCAGGGCGACGTTCTGTTCGCCAGTAACCGTGCGGCCGTTGATCTTGTAACTGCTGGCGGCATTCAGGGAAAAACCGCGCACCACGAAATTCTCGTAGTAGCCGATTGGCGCATAGGCTTGGCCTACGGAGGCGTCGTTCTTCAGTACCTCACTGAGCAGGCGGGCTTGCTGGTCCTTTATCAGGGCGTCGTTGATGACCGTAATGGAAGAAGGCGTGTCCAGCAGCGGCGCTTCATCAAAACCGCCGACCGAGGCCTGGCGCACCTGGTAGCCGGAATCGGCTTCGCCTTCGACGCGGGTGGCAGGCAACTCGGTACTCGCGCCCAGGGCGGGGCTGGCAAGCAGGCTGAGGCACAGCAACTTAAGGGCGAAACGCGGGGCGGGCACGCCCGCCCAGGGTGCCCGGTACAACCTATCCATGAAAGCTCCTTGATGCGGCTCATTGGCAAGCGCGATGCGGCGGCTCGCTCTTGGTAGCCGGCCATCATATAGGAGGACGTTGGGTGGCTGGGGTTCGTTAACGCCGAGCTGGCGGGCGGCTTATATACAGAAGGAAGGGCGGTTTTGACGATTTCAGGTGGGATCGATAGAAAACCTGAATTAACGGTTGACGGCGATTTATATCTGTCTATAATTCGCCCCACTTCCGGCGCAGTCGAAACGGAAAACTCC
>RCMZ01000257.1_pt1 | contig 33178 bp, 35 predicted proteins | sample 2041141 | NCBI WGS metagenome assembly RCMZ01 (sample SAMN09708263, study PRJNA481090) | Wastewater metagenome, whole genome shotgun sequencing project. | biome: sewage; isolation source: Davis station wastewater (DW) | place: Antarctica: Davis Station | collected 2010-03-01 | reverse complement strand
GGACCAGGACGGCGGACGCCCCGACCAGGCCCGCCCACTGCCAGGGCGGCGTGAGCCGCCCCGCCACATCCAGGGTCCGCATCGTTCTGGATCAGCCGACGCGGAAGGGAAAGGCGCCGGACGCCAGGGCCGCGACGCTCAGCACCAGACAGGCCAGCACGGCCCATTTCAGGGAGAATCGCTGGGCAGCGCCGACATCGACCTTGAGCAGGCCGCAGACCAGATAGATGGCCGCGATCAGCGGGCTCATCGCGTGCACCGGCAGGGCGGTCAGCGAGGCCCTGGCGATGGCCTCCGGCGCCACGCCATAGTGGGACGCCGTCTCGGCCAGGACCGGCAGGATCCCAAAATAGAAGGCGTCGTTGGACATGAAGAAGGTCAGGGGCATGCTGACCAGGGCGGTGATGGGCGCGAAATACGGCCCCAGCTGCGGCGGAATGGCGGAGACAAGGGCGGCGGCCATGGCCTCGACCATGCCTGTACCCTGCAGGATGCCTGTAAAGGCTCCGGCGGCGAAGATCAGCAGGACGATGTTGACGACATTGTCCGCATGGGCGGCGATGCGTTTCCGCTGAGCCTTCAGGTCGGGATAGTTGACGATCAGAGCGATGGCGAAGGCGCTCATCATCATCACGGGCAAGGGCGCGAGGCCAAGCACCAACCCGGCCATCAGGCCCAGCGTCAGCGCCAGGTTGAAGAAGAACAGCTTGGGCCGACGCACTTCGGAATGGGGCTCGGGATCGCCTTCCTCGGCCATCACCGCGTCCTCGGGGGCCGGTCCGGAGGCGACGGCGCCCAGCGGCAGGGGCTGAAGGGTCAGCCTCCCCAGCCGCTTGCGTTCGGACAGCCCCATCCGCCAGGCGACGAAGACGGCGAAGGTAGTGCCGGCCAGCATGGTGGGCATCATCGGCAGGAACAGCAGGGCGGGATCGATGTTGAGCGCTGACGCAGCCCGCGCAGTCGGCCCGCCCCAGGGGATCAGGTTGGTCACCGAGGTCGCCAGGCCCAGCAGCAGCGCCAGGATCAGCGGGTTGAGACCCAGGCGACGGTAGACAGGCAACATGGCCGAGATGGTCACCAGCGCCGTGGTCGCCCCGTCTCCGTCCAGGGACACCACCGTGGCCAGAAGCGCCGTTCCGATGGTGACCCGCACCGGATCGTCGCCGACTGTCCTCAGCACGAACCGAACCAGCGGATCGAACAGGCCTGCATCGATCATGATCCCGAAATAAAGAACGGCGAAGGCCAGCATCAGGGCCGTGGGCGTCAGCGCCGTCACCCCCTTGACCATCATCTCACCGAGGCCCGCCCCGGCGCCCGCCAACAGGCCGAAGATGACCGGCACTAGGATCAGGGCGGTGATGGCCGACATCCGTTTGGTCATGATCAGGACCATGAAGGTCAGGATCATGCCGGCGCCAAGCACGGCGGGGTTCTGAAGCGCGGTCAGGGTCACGGGACGGCTTTCAAAAGGGCGGCCTGCCGGCGAACCGGCAGGCCGATAGGCTCAGGAAAAAGACCTTCGCCGAGAGCGGCGAAAGCCCCGGATCGTCAGAGAGTCCAGTTGAACGAAAGTCCGTAGGTGCGTGGCGGCGCATAGGCCCCGAAGTTGGCGCCGAGGAAGGCGCCCTGGAAGGACCGCGTCACCTCGTCGGACAGGTTCTTGCCCCACAGCGACACCGACCAGCGGTCGGAGGCGTCGGTATAGATGAGGCGGGCGTCGTACATGTTCGTCGGCTCGCGCCGCTCCGGCCCGATGTTGGAGTTGTCCTCATAGATCAGGCTCTCGTAGCGATAGTCGACCGCCGCCCGGATCGTGGCGCCGTTGGCCAGGTCCCAGTCGTACGACGGCGACAGGACCAGCTTGTGCTTGGGCGCCCGGGCAATACGGTTGCCGGCGTAGTTGGTGGTGTCGTCCACGAAATAGTCGTCGAACGTCGCGTCCGTATAGCCGTAGCCAACCACCAGTCTTGCGCCGCCGAACGGTCGCCAGCTGAGATAGGTCTCATAGCCATTGATGGTCGCCGCCCCGGCATTGTCTGTGACGACGGCCCCGTTCGGCAGGGTCCGACGCGTCTGCAGATCGGTGTAGTCGATCGTATAGAGGGTATTGTTCCAGACCAGTCGGCCATTGAGGAAGAGGCTCTTCTGGCCGATTTCGAACTGGGTCGCGTACTCGGGATCGAACGGGTCCGCGGCCTCCTCCGCCGTGCCCGGCAGATCCTGGAATCCCCCGCTCTTGAAGCCGCGCGAGACCATCGCATAGAGCAGATGATTGTCGGCCAGCTTGTAGTCCGCGCCGATCCGCCAGGTCACGGCGTCAAAGGTGGCCGAGGCCGAGACATCGAACAGCTCGTCGCCCCGGAAGATCGCATCCCCTGCGGTGTTGGAGATCCGATAGTCCTTCTCGTCCTCCGAATAGCGCAGCCCCCCGATCAGGGACAGGCGCTCGCCGATCGGCACGGTCACATCGCCGAACACCGCATAGCTCGTGAGTTGGGCGTCCTGGGTGTAGGTCTCGGTCCCTACCCGACCCAGGTCGAGAATGAGCGTGTCGAGCCGGTGGACGTCGCTGTTGTAGTTGTAGACGCCGGCCACCCACTGGACCCTGCTGTCGGGCAGGGACGACAGCCGGAGCTCGTGGCTGGAGGCGTCGGTCTGTTCGTCGTTGCCGCCGGAAATCTGGATGAAGTTGGTCGTCGGATTGCCGCCGTCGAAATCGTAGGCCGTGCTGTAGTCCAGGTTCCGGTATCCGCCGAGATAGGTCAGGGTGGCGAACGGCAGGTCGAACTGGGCCTCGCCCCGCATGCCCCAGGTGTCGCGGTTCTGGTAGCCGTCGGTGGAGCCCATGAAGCTGTTCCGGTCGGGATTGGGCGTCCAGAACATCGACCGTGGATCGCTCTCGTCGAGATCCAGGACCCGGTTGGCGGGGCCCGCCGCCCGGTCCCGCGTGCCGTCGATGGTGAAGGCGAGCCGGACGCGATCCGACGGTTCGGCGGCGACCTGGATGCGGGCGCTGCGGGTGTCCTGGTCGTCCACCTCCCCACCCGTGAAACTGTTGTCGGTATAGCCGTCATGGGTCCGCCAGCTGCCGCTCGCCCGCACGGCCGCCTTGCCATCGGCAAAGGGCGCGTTCAGCACCGCCGCGCCTTCCAACCGGCCGTAGTTTCCGATGGTGGCCTCGGTCGACACCCCGAAGAGGTCGAGGTCAGGACGCTGGGTCACCACATTGATCGCCCCGCCGACGACGTTGCGGCCAAAGAGCGTGCCCTGAGGTCCCTTCAGGACCTCGATCCGCTCGATGTCGAAGGCGTCGAAGGCCACCATGCCCGGCCGCCCCAGATAGATTTCATCCAGGAAGACGGCAGAGCTGGGATCGCCGGCCGCACCCCGGTCCGTCGAGCCGATGCCGCGAATGGCGATCCGGGGCTGTGAGGCCGGAAACGCATCGAACTGAAGGCCGGGGGTGCGCGTCGCGACGTCGTCAACGTCCTTGATGCGCGCCTGTGCCAGTTCCTCGGCGCCGAAGACGGTCACGGTCACCGGCACGTCCTGCAGCCGCTGGGCCCGCCTCTGTGCCGTGACGATGACCTCGTCGAGCTGCGAGGTCTGCGGCTCGGCTGTCGGTGCAGTCTGCGCCCATGCTGGCGCCGTGCTCATCAAGGCGGTCACGGCGACGCCGGTCGCCAGCGCCCTACGGCTGTTGAAATCCACGTCGCCCTCCCTGGGTCATGTTTTTATCCGCCGGTCAGACCGGTCAGTCAGGGAGGTTATTCGGACTGGACGCGAAAGGTCAACAGATTGGATGCAATTATGCTATCGATTGGATACGAACCGTGTTGACAGGCCTATCGAAGCGTCGCCATGGCGTGGACCCGCGCCTTGGTGGCCCTGACGTGAGTTGTCATCAGGGTTTCCGCCGCCTGCGCGTCATCGTTTCGGATCGCCTGAAGGATGGCCTCGTGGTCGGACTGGGACTGGAGAATATGCGCCGGCGTGGTGTCGGGGATCTGTCGCTGTCGCTGGGGGACGTGCGCCGCCACCACCGGCGAGGCCCGGATAACGTCCCCCGTGACCGGACTGAGGATGGTCATCCGCATGGCGTTGCGCAGCACGGGATTGCGCGCAGCGATGTTGATGGCGCGGTGGAAGATCCAGTTCAGCTCGTACCAGTCGGCCTCGATCGCCTCTGACCAGTCCCCCCGATCCACGATCACCCTGCCCTTCTTCGCGGTGTCGGAGAGGAACTCCAGCTCCGCCGCGTCCCAGCCGTACTCCACCGACAGCCGCGCGGCCGTGCCTTCCAGTCCCGCCCTGACCTCAACGGAGGCGAGGATGTCTCCGATCGTGACGGCGCGGACCGTATAGCCCCGGTTGACGCTGTACTGAACGATCCCTTCAGCCGAGAGCACGGCCAGAGCGCTGCGGATCGGCGTGCGCGAGACACTCATCTCCGTCGCGAGCGCCTCGGCGCGAAGGCGGGATCCGGGAGCGATCTGTCCGGTGAGGATGCGCTCGCGCAGATTGGACAGCACCGTGTGCGTGGCCGGTTCGGTGCTCGGCGGATCGTTCAGGAATTCGTCCTGATCGGGGACAGCGACCTTGGGCATGCGACAGGCACTCGATGTTTGGCGAAGCCGCCATGGTGACGACACGACAGCACGGTGACAACCACACGCGTCGAGCTGGCCCCATACGGTTCGAAGTTATGGCCTGGGAGTCGGCGCCGAGACTGCGGAAACACCGCCCTCCCGCCCCCCTATCTGAGGTCTGGACAGGTCTTTTAGGAAGTCGACCAGGGCGTCGAACACGACGCGGCACGGGACGTTCGTCCTCATGTCCTCATGCATGACGACCCAGGTTTCGAGCTCCGGCGCGAACGCCTCCGGAAGGACACGCGTCAGCTCGGGATTCGACGCCGCGATGACCACCTGGCAAACCCCGATGCCGAAGCCCGCGCGGATGGCGGCAAGCTGTGCGATGTCGCCTTCGCCGCTGCCCTTGCTGCCGGTGAGCAAGCCTCTGCCCAAGACCCCATAGGCCGTGATTCCGATTCCGAGTTCGCGGCAGACTGGCAGTATTTCGTGCTCGATGTCTCGCGACATCAGGCCGTATTCGAACTGCAATGCGGTGATCGTGTGCGTCTTATGCGCCCGTCGGATCGTATCGGCGTCGACGTTGGTGATGCCGACGTGGCGAACATAGCCTTGCGTGACGAGGTCTCCGATCGCACCAATCGTTTCTTCGACCGGCACTTCTGGGTCCAGTCCGGTCTGATAGAGGTCCACATGGTCGGTCCCCAGACGCCGAAGGCTATAGGCCAGCGAAGTCTTGACCGAAGACGGCTGCGCATTGATGCCCAGGAACGCGCCGTCTGGGCCGCGTAGCGCACCGAACTTGACCTGGATGAAGGCCTTGTCCCGCCGGCCGCTCAAAGCCTCCCCCAGCAGCATTTCGTTGTGCCCCATGCCATAGAAGTCGCCCGTGTCGAGCAACGTGACGCCCGCCTCCAATGCGGCAGCGATCGTGGCGAGCGCCGCCTCGCGGTCGCTCCGCCCGTAGAATTCCGACATGCCCATACAGCCCAGGCCGACGGCCGAGACTTCCGGGCCTCCCCTGCCCAATGTACGTTTTGTGAACGTCATCGCCTGCTCTCCCGGTTGTCTTGAATCCTGAGTGTTGGTCCAAGCTGTAACGACAGCAGACGAAATTCGCCTTCCGGAAGCTCTCTAAGTTTTGCCTGATCCTATCAGCCTTCTTCCCAAGGGCCGATGTCTGACGTACTTTCGCGAGGATGGAGGAGCTTCTCAAACGTATGAGCGGGCGCGTTCTCGGCCACGCGCCCGGCCCGGACGGCGTGACTGCTGTCCCCAACCTTTTCCTGTCCGTGCTGCCGCACAGGACAATCCCGACGATGACGTTGTGCGATCCGATGATCTGCGTGGTCATTCAAGGCGTGAAGGAGGTATTGATCGGGGGAAGCGTCCTGCGGTTCCAGGCCGCGAGTTGCTTTGCTTCGACGATCGAGTTGCCGGCAATGGGCTGCATACTCGAAGCGGACTCGGAAAGACCTTATATCGCGGTGGCGCTTATACTCAGCCGCGACGGGTTGGCTTCCCTTGCCAGCGAGATCGCCCCGGAACCGCAGAAAAGCGACCGCACGGGGTTCGCCGTCGAACAAGCCACCCCCGACCTATTGGAGGCGCTGGATGGCTTGCTGGCGCTACTGGATAGACCAGAGGACATAGGGGCGCTTGGCCCGGGCCGGGAACGCGAGGTTCTCTATCGCTTGTTGCAAAGCAGGCACGGCAACATTTTGCGACAGGCGCTTCGCCAGGGGAACGGGATTTCAAATATTCGGCGCTCGGTGGAGTGGATCAGGCAGAATCTCGGTGAGAAATTGCGCACCGAAGAACTGGCGGCGATTGCAGGGATGAGCGTTCCGTCCTTCCATCGCCATTTCAAGGCGGTGACGTCCTTGAGTCCCTTGCAATATCAAAAAACCCTCCGCCTGCAGGCCGCACGAAGACTGCTCGTGTCGAGTTCGGATACCGCGCAAGCCGCCTTCTCGGTGGGATATGAAAGCGCCTCTCAATTCAGTCGTGAGTACTCAAGACTGTTCGGGATTTCGCCTTTAAAGGACGCGGTCCGTATGCGATCTTCAAGCTATCTTTTCGGATACACGCTCTGAGCGTCTCCGCTGTTGCGAGGTCAGGTCGCCAGAGCATGAGTCTCATGGCGTCGCTCTGTGGCGTATAGGCGGCTGTGGGCATCGCCCGGTCGGTGTGACGCTCGCGGCGACGGTCCATCACGTCCGCATTCGTTCGCCTAACAGGACGTCGCAAGGTCGTCGTCCGGCCCGATATCCGGACCGGATCCCCGGTCAGGCGACCTGGCGGCGATAATCGCCGGCCAGCGTGGCCAGATCCTCACCGACGCCGCCTTCCAGACCGTAGAAGGCGTACGGATTGAGAAACTGACGCCCCCAGAACAGGGCCCGATCGACCTCGCCTAGCGCGGCCTCGTCGCAGACGGACGCCCAGTGGTCGCCTATGGCGCGGACCTGATGCTCGACGATGCGGACCGCCGAGGGAGCGTCCAGCTGGAAATGAGGCGCCGCCGCCAAACAGGTCGCGATCTGGCTCGACCGGTTCTGGCCTACGACCAGCATGGCCTGGCTAGCCTCCTCCCCGGCCCGCCCCTGCGGGCAGATGTCATAGGCGGGCGTCAGGGTCAGGTGCTCGCCGTCCCAGAAGGCGGCGTGGTTGCGGGCATGGTCGTCCAGATTTCCAACCAGGATGTTGAAGGCGATGCGGGCGAACAGTTCGCGCAAGGTCTCCTGGGCGCGGGTGAAGCGGAAGCGGACGATCTCGGCGAGATCCTGATAGCTGGCGTAGCGGGCCTGCATCTCGTCCAGGCCAAGCATCGTCAGCGCCGAGACCATCGCCTTGCGCCGCCAACCCGCCCCATCCGCTTCCCGGTCGAAACGTTGGACCAACAAGACGTCCTTGCCCGAGGCCTGGGCCAGCCGGACGGGCGCGACGTCCAGCCCGGCCAGCGCCGCCAACCGCATGGCGATGTATTCGGCCTTCACGACACTGTAGGTGTCTGCGGCGCTCGAGAATTTGGCGACGTACTTCACCGGCCCGTCGGTGATCAGAGCCTTGGGCCGGGCGCCGCCGATGGAGCTGCCGTGGTGCAGGGCCTGGTCGAGCTCCGGACTCAGGGGCAGGTTGCGCTCGACCCTTTCCGCCGAGGCGAGGAGTTCGTCCAGGGTGGCGTGCGCTCCGCCGCGGGCGACATAATCCGTGGCGGAAGTCTGGAAGTCCAGCGCGCCGATCCGATCCGACCCCGACTGCAGAAGGAAGGTCAGTTCGTCGAGATCGACCCCGTCGAGCGCAACTCCCTTCAGCCCGAAGGTCCGGTTGAGAATGACTCGGCGTCCCCAGGCGTCCGGCGCCGCGTCGCGGATGGTGCTGGCGATGGGTAGGCCGTTGAGGGGCCGGATGACGCCCGCCTCCAGCGGCAGTTCGGGCAGGTAAAGAGGAATGGCGTCCGGAAGGGCGCGATAGGAGCGTCCGTAGACGAAAGCGATCTCCCCGCCGTCGGCCACAAGGCGGCCGGCGACGACAGGCTCGGCGCGGCCGGGCAGCCAGACCCAGACGAAGGCCTCGCGCGGAGAAGAGAGCGGCTCAGAAGTCATCGTCGACAACTGTGTTCAGAGGCCGGGCGTATTTGGGCAGAAGGGCAAGACGCTTGCCCGCCTCGTCCAGGCGGACGGTCAGGCCTGCGGCTTCCTCGTCGAACAGCCGGACGCCCATCAAAGCGCAGGCCTCAAAGGCTAGGCCAAGCTCGACCTTGGGATCGCCCGCCTCCAGCCGCTGCACTGTGCCTCGGGATACGCCGAGGCGCTCGGCGAGATCCTGGGCCGTCATGCGCCGCGTCTTGCGCTCGAGCTCGATCATGCGGCCGAGAAGGCTGACGGCCGACAGAGTGTATCGGGCGTAGCTTCGCTTCTTCGAGGCCGGCATTGATCTACCCATCGTTCATATCGCAGCAATACGCGTTATGCATCGACCATGACACCATTAAGCGACCCGGTCAAGGCCATGCACTATGCATCGATCATATCGATAGAATATGCGCCATGCATAGCGCATTTAGAACCGATAAGCGCCCTCAACGGAGCCGCTGAAGTCAAGTTAGCAGGTCAGAGCTCCAGCAGTTCCGAGGCAGACGTAGAAAACGGAACGTTTAATTCTCTTCGGGCAAATCATCCGCTGGCGCCGACAGCGACACTCCGCCCCTCGGCTTCGCCAACGTGAACCGCATTTCCTAGGCGCGAATCATTTTGACCGAGCCTGCACAGCCTTGAACGACCCTGAGGGCGGGACCGGCCGCTCCCCAGCCCCGAGTTGCGCCCCAGAATCGGCCTGCTCCCCATATGTGCCCCAAGGCCCAATTGCTAAGGGGCCGCCCGAGAGCGACCCCTTAAAATCCGCCATAAAACCATAAGGTTAGATGGTCGGAGCGACAGGATTCGAACCTGCGACCCCTTGACCCCCAGTCAAGTGCGCTACCAGGCTGCGCCACGCTCCGAAGGCGCTCCCTATAGACAAGGGTTTCGTCAGCCGCAAACCCTAAAAGCAGGTTTTCCACCTAGGTTGAAAGAACAGCGTCCAATCGACGTTTGGCGCGCTCCAAATCTTCAAGCACAGCTTGAAGACGCGGCCTTTCATGCGAGTTGAAATAGTTTCGTTCTGCGGGCGTGTCCGGCGAGGTTTCGTCGATCAGATCGGTTGCATCTGCGCCCAGAAGCTTTTGAAGCCCCTGATCTTTGTGCAATCGCTGCACGCCGCGAATCGTCAGACCCTCGTCATGCAGCAGGCGTTTGACCGCCTTCAAAACCGTAATGTCCTGCGAACGATAGAACCGCCGACCGCCCGCGCGTTTCAGGGGGGCGACGAATGTGAACTTGGTTTCCCAGAATCGCAGCACGTGCTGCGGCGTTCCGACCTCATCGGCCGCCTCGGAGATTGTCCGAAAGGCGTCGGCGCTTTTGGCCACCCTAGTCCTCAACGACGGCGTCGTGGACCCGGCTCTTCATGATCTGTGAGGCGCGGAAGCTGATGACGCGGCGCGGGCTGATGGCCGCAGGTTCGCCGGTCTTGGGGTTGCGCCCCATGCGGGCGCGCTTTTCGCGAACCTGAAAGACGCCAAAACCCGAAAGCTTCACCGTATCGCCGTATTCCAGAGATTCGACAATCAGCTCCAGAGTTCGCTCGACAAGCTGCGAGCATTCCTGGCGCGAAAGTCCCACCTCATCATGAACCGCTTCGCACAAATCCGCGCGGGTGAGCGTTTCCTGGCCTGTCATACTCGGCTCCCAGTCGTTCTAAGGGCCACATATGTTAGGCAAAATCGCTGGAAATCAATGGCCCTCGAACGACTTACAGTCGAAGAGCGCAGGCGCCCCAGGTCAGGCCGCCGCCCATGGCCTCCAGAAGGACCAGATCGCCCTTCTTGATTCGCCCATCCTGTATGGCCGCATCCAGAGCGAGCGGGATAGAGGCCGCCGAGGTGTTGGCATGCGTAGCGACCGTGGAGATCACCTTCTTCTCGTCCAGGCCCAAGCGGTCTCCGACACCCTTGATGATCCGCTGATTGGCCTGGTGGGGCACGAACCAGTCAACATCAGAGATCTGGATGTTGGACGCCGCGCAGGCCGCAGTGATGGCTTCTGAAATATTGACCACGGCGTGACGGAAGACCTGATTGCCCGCCATGCGCAGATGCCCCACCGTGCCGGTCGAGGCGGGGCCGCCGTCGACGTACAGCAGATCCGTCTTGGTCCCGTCGGCGCGCAGGGCGAAGCCGAGCATGCCCTGATCGTCCGCCGTCCCCTGCCCTTCACGCGGTTCAAGCACCACCGCGCCCGCGCCGTCGCCGAACAGCACGCAGGTGGTGCGGTCGTCCCAGTCCATCAGACGGGTCATTTCTTCCGCCCCGATGACCAGGGCGCATTTCGACAGGCCGCGCGCCACGAAACCGTCCGCGACGCTAAGCGCATAGACAAAGCCTGAGCAGACCGCCTGAACGTCGAAGGCGATGCCGACGCCCGCGCCCAGTTTGCGCTGCACGATGGCGGCGACGGCGGGGAAGGTCATATCGGGCGTCGTCGTGGCGACGATGATCAGGTCGACGTCGGAGGCCAGCTTGCCCGCATCGGCCAGCGCCTTCTTGGCCGCCTCAAACGCCAGATCGCTGGTCGGTTGATCGTCGCGGGCCTTGTGACGTTGCTTGATGCCCGTGCGTTCCTGAATCCATTCGTCGGAGGTGTCGACGAATTTGGCCAGGTCGGCGTTGGTGACGATTTGTTCCGGCAGGTAGGAACCGACGCCGGTGACGGCGCTGCGGGTGACGCTCACTGAAGGGATTCTCCGGCGGGGGCGGACGTGGGGCTGGAATGGTCAAACACCGTGTCCAGCTTGCCCAGATTGGCGCCCACCTTGGTCATATAGTCGCTGCGGGCCAGATCGACAGCGATGCGGATGGCGTTGCCGAAACCCTTGGCGTCAGCGCCCCCATGGCTCTTTACGACAATGCCGTTCAGGCCCAGCAGAGGCCCGCCATTGATAGCGCTGGGGTCGATCTTCTGGCGCATCTGCTTCAACGCAGGCATGGCGATGACCGCGCCCAGCTTGGATTGCAGGTTGGAGGTCAGGGCCTCACGCAACAGGGCCGAGATGTAACGCGCAGTGCCTTCGGCCGTCTTCAAGGCGATGTTGCCGGTGAAGCCGTCGGTGACGACCACGTCCACAGTGCCCTTGGCGATGTCGTCGCCCTCGACGAAGCCGAAATAGTTCAGGTCGAACGGGCCGTCGCGAAGGATGGCGTGCGCCTCCCGGACCTGTTCATTGCCCTTCATGTCCTCGGATCCGACGTTCAACAGACCGATCGTCGGACGCGCGACACCGCGCACCGCCGACTGGAAGGCCTCGCCCATGATGGCGAACTCAACCAGTTGTTCAGCATCGCTGCCGATGTTTGCGCCCACGTCCAGAACCGCCGTGTGACCTTTGAAGGTCGGCCAACTGGCGACGATGGCCGGGCGTTCCAGTCCCGGCGCCTGCATACGCAGAATCAGCTTTGAGATCGCCATCAGGGCGCCGGTGTTGCCCGCCGACACGACACCGCCCGCCTCGCCCGACTTCACGCACTCGATGGCGTTCCACAGGCTGGAGCCCTTGCCGCGGCGCATGGCTTGGGCAGGCTTCTCGTCCATCGCCACCACCTTGCCGGTGTGGCGGATTTCGCAGATGTCGCCAGAGATAGCGTATTTGGTCAGCTCGGCCGTGATCTTCGCTTCATCGCCATGCAGCAGGAAGCGAACCCCCTCCCCGCGATGAGCGAGAAGATAGCTGCGGATGCCGGGCACGATGACGGAGGGACCGTGATCGCCGCCCATGGCGTCAAGCGAGATCGTAACTGGGGCTGGCAAATGGACCTCTTACTGTCGCGTCGTCTTGTCGCGCGACACTTATAGGGTTGCGCAAGAACGATAGCGTGAAGTCGGGGGATGCAACCAGCCAGCCCCTACGTCAACCTCAGCCTTAATCGTCTTGCGATTTAAGCGCCTTCAGCGCGGCGAAGGGCGAGATTTCATTAGGCTCTTCCGGCTGCACGAATTCAGCCCCCGGCTTGCGCGGGAAAGGATCCAGCGACAGGGCCAGCTGTTCAACGGCGTACTGGCCCAGGTCGATCTTTCCGTCCTCGATCAGGTCAGCGTCTTCTTCGTCCAGAGTGACTTCGATTTCGTCGGTTTCCTGCGGCGCAGCCTCGACCAGTTGGATCGAGAATCGACGATCCACATCCACCGGCAGCGGCTCCAGCGACAGACCGCAGGTCTGGACGGCATGGGCGGTGACCCGACCCTTCAGGGTCCATTCGCTGGTCGACGGCGTGGGCACGACGCTGAGGTCAACGACGAAATCCTCCAGACCCTGCAGGTCCAGGGCGCGGGCGATTCGCTTGCGCACGTCCGCATCCGGCTCCAGCGTGCGGCTTAGGCCAGCGCCGATCTGATTGACCCGCACCGTCTCGCTATAGGGCAGAGCTGCGCTCATTTTACTTAAACTTCCGACCAGGCTGGCCGCGCCAGCACATCATTGAATTTCTGCGCCGCCAGTGCAGCGCGTGTCGTCAGGGCGTAACGCGCCAGATCACCAGCGTGTTCAGCCTCGGCCTCGGCATAGACGTTGCGCGCCAGAGCCTCGACCAGTCCGCCCTCATCCGCATCACGCAATGGCTTTTCATAGGCGGCCATGCGGCCATACAGGGCCTCACCCAGTTTACGCATCTTCTTGCCCACGGCGACATCGCCAACACCTTCTTCGCGCAGGGCGTGATCCAGCGCCGAAACATAGACATCGAACACTGCCTGCGCCGTATCCTGACCTTGCGGCGTGTTTTCGTCGCGCAGACGCAGAACCAGCAAAAGAACATGCAGCGTATAAAGTTCGAATCGCGCATCGATCTGATCCGCGACGCCCAGCCGCGTGTAAAAGCCCGTATTCCGGGCCTGATTGACCGCCAGAGTATACAGTTCGTCGCCCACACGGGCGCCGGGACGGGGTTTGAATAGGTTTTTCAGCATGGATTCCTATGGCCCCTTTTCCGCCGCGCCGTTGAACTAGGACGCAGGTCCGTCTAGGTCAAAGACCTTGTTCTCTCGCAGGCGCCCGACCATGTCCCGTTTAGCCCCGCTTTTCGTCGCTGTTTCGCTGGCCGGCCTTTCCGCCGCCTGCGCCCCTGTGATTGGTTCCAACGGCTTCCAGGCCATCGACGCCAAGCCTCAGGACATCGTTGCCGGCACGGACACCAAAGAATCCATCTTGGCCCGCCTGGGTTCGCCCTCGACGACCTCGACCTTCGAGCCTGAACAGGTCTGGTACTACATCAGCCAGACCACCGAAAAATACACCTACAACCGCCCGGTGGTCTCGAATCGCACCGTGACCGAAGTCACCTTCGAAAAGGGCACTGACAAGGTGTCGGCAGTACGCACACTGGGCCTGAGCGATGGCGACCAGATCGCCATGAACCGCAACGAGACGCCGACACGCGGTCGTTCGCTGACCGTTCTGGAGCAACTGCTTGGCAACGTCGGCCGTGGCCAACTGCCCCGCACCGAAGACAATACGCCGGGCCAGCGCCGCCCCGACTGATCGGAACGCGCACCCCAAGAAAAAACGCCCCGGAGATCGCTCTCCGGGGCGTTTTCTATTCACCGTCAGATGCTGACTAGCCGATGTTGCCGCTCGCCAGCACCGCCAGCAGCAGAAGCGCCACGATGTTGGTGATCTTGATCATCGGGTTCACCGCCGGGCCAGAGGTGTCCTTGTACGGATCACCGACGGTGTCGCCGGTCACCGCTGCCTTGTGGGCCTCAGAGCCCTTGCCGTGGACGACGCCGTTCTTGTCGGTGAACCCTTCCTCGATCACCTTCTTGGCGTTGTCCCAGGCGCCGCCGCCTGAGGTCATCGATATAGCAACGAACAGGCCCGTCACGATCACACCCATCAGCATGGCGCCCAGGGCTGCAAAAGCGTTGGCCTTGTCCGAAATATTCAGCACCACGACGAACAGCACGATCGGCGACAGCACCGGCAGAAGGGACGGCACAATCATCTCGCGGATCGCCGCCTTGGTCAGGATGTCGACGGCACGACCGTACTCCGGCTTGACCTGATAGGTCATGATGCCGGGGTTCTCGCGGAACTGACGGCGCACTTCGGCGACGACCGCCTCGGCTGCGCGCCCTACCGCCATCATCGACATGCCGCCGAACAGGAAGGGCAGCAGCCCCCCGAACAGCAGACCGACGACGACATAGGGGTTGGTCAGGTCAAAGGTGATTCCGCCCATATCTGCAAAGAACGGATAGTCTGTCGGGTTGGCCGAGAAATACTGCAGGTCCGACGTATAGGCCGCAAACAGCACCAGCGCGCCGAGACCCGCCGAACCGATGGCGTATCCCTTGGTCACAGCCTTGGTGGTGTTGCCCACCGCATCCAGAGCATCCGTCGAATGACGCACCTCGCTGGGCAGACCCGCCATTTCAGCGATGCCGCCTGCGTTGTCCGTCACCGGACCAAAGGCGTCCAGAGCCACGATCATGCCCGCCACGCCCAGCATGGTGGTGGTGGCGATGGCGATGCCAAACAGGCCCGCCAACTGGAAGCTGGCGACGATGCCGACAATGATCGTCAAGGCTGGAAGCGCTGTAGACTCTAGCGAAACCGCCAGCCCCTGGATCACATTGGTGCCGTGACCAGACACTGAGGCGTTGGCCACAGACCGCACAGGGCGGAAGTTCGAGCCCGTATAGTATTCAGTGATGACTACAATGGCAGCCGTAACGCCCAGACCGACCATGCCGGACCAGAACAGGGCCATAGGCTGGATCTCCAGACCACCGACCGTGGTGATCGGCCCCGTCACCATCTGATTGATGATCCACCAGACCGCGACAATGGACAGAAGGCCGGTGACGATCAGCCCCTGATACAGGGCGCCCATGATGTTCCTGGACTTGCCCAGACGCACGAAGAAGCTGCCGATGATCGAGGTCACCACGCAGACGCCGCAGATCGCTAGCGGCAGAGCCATGATGACATCGACATAGGGCTGGTCGCGGAAGAAGATAGCCGCCAGAACCATGGTGGCCACCGTTGTCACCGCATAGGTTTCGAACAGGTCGGCCGCCATACCCGCACAATCGCCGACGTTGTCGCCCACATTGTCCGCGATCGTCGCGGCGTTGCGGGGGTCATCCTCGGGGATGCCCGCCTCGACCTTGCCCACCATGTCGCCGCCCACGTCAGCGCCCTTGGTGAAGATGCCGCCGCCCAGACGCGCAAAGATCGAGATCAGCGAGGCGCCGAAGCCCAGCGCCACCAGACCGTCAATCACCTCGCGACTGGTCGAGGCCAGCCCTAAATGCTGGGTCAGCACGATGTAGTAGCCCGACACCCCGATCAGGGCGCCGCCCGCCACAAACATGCCGGTGATCGCGCCCGAACGGAACGCCAGGTTCAATCCCTTGGCCAGGCTTTCAGACGCCGCCTGCGCCGTGCGCACATTGGCCCGCACCGAGATCAGCATTCCAGCATAGCCGGCCGCGCCGGACAGCACAGCGCCGATCAGGAAGCCGACAGCCGCATAGACGCCGATCAGGAAATAGGCGGCGATCAGAATAACCACCCCCACCATGCCGATGGTCAGATACTGCCGCTTCAGATAGGCGGACGCCCCTTCCTGGATGGCGGCCGCGATTTCACGCATCTTGTCGTTACCGGCGCTCGCCTTCATCAGCACGCCGGTCTGGACGGCGCCGTACAGCACCCCCAGCACGCCCGCCGCGAAGGCTAGCGAAAGATAGATTGTCATGAGCGTTTCCATGCCCTTGCAAAGAAGCGCGCGGCCCCTTGGCGCGGCGGGCGTTATCGCCTCTATCCGCCTTCCGGTCCCCCCGCACGCGGCAGACGCGTCAGTGCGTCTCTTGGGATCTGCATATGGCACGCTCTCACGAGTAACGATGTGATGCAACGCTTGCTGTTTCGATTGCGCGCCGCCACCAATTGACACGAAGACACTCATCTCAGGATTGCAGCAAACTCTACTTCATGAGATCATCCATGATCGATCGGAGAACAATTATGCTAATCAGTCTATTAGTTCTGTCCGGCTCTCTTGGCTTTCAAGAATTGCCTGCTGCAACAATGCCGACGATTCCCGCCGCCGTTTCGCCTCAGGGCAGACAGCAACGTCCTCAGTTGGTGTGCGAAACGCGCGCTCTAACGGGCCGTCGTTTGGAGCGCCGGATTTGCTACACACCCGAACAACTGGCAGCACTTAAAGAAGCCAAGCGCAAAGAAGCTGAGGAAATCGTGGGGCGCGGCCTCATCCAGAACGACATTCTCGCAGCGGGCGGGCCAGCCCGCCCTGGCACCTAGTGCATTCCTGAGCGACGCCTGGCGTTTTGAGCCACGATTTCGACTTGCCTGATCGACCCTGGCCCGGCGATGCCGTTAGCGGCAGCAACCAGAGCGGATGACATCCGGGCTTCGTCCAGTCGCGTCCAGTCGCCCGCCACGCTAAACGGCGTACGGTGCGCGGCCTTAACTAGGGCGTCGCGGAAATAGGCCTCCTTGGACCGCATCTGTTCAATCGTCTTGCCTTGCCCCAACACAAGCCGCAGCGACACGAAGACGTAATTGCGCAGCCGCCCATCGGCGATGACGGGCAGGCCCAAGCCTGCAATGCTCAGGGCCGGTCCGCTGGAGCGTGACGGTTTTGAGTTCGACGCGGCGACGGGCTGTGCGACGACCGAGCTCAGTGCGACGGTCCCTGCTACGATAAGCGATCTGCGATCCATACCGCGATCCTGATAGATCGACGTTAGGATTCCCTTGCCGAGTTAGCCGTGCGTCCAGCCGGTGCGCGCCAATTGGATCGGCTGGTCATCGTAGAGAACGGTCAGGCCTGCACCTGCCGTCACCTCGCCGATCCGGGTCAGGCGCAGGAAGCGGCTTTCGGCCAGTTGTCGCAGCGCCTCTTCATGGCGAGCGGGTGCAGTGAAGGCGATTTCGTAGTCGTCGCCGCCGGTCGCCAGTTCCTCCAGCGACAACTGCGGATCCACACGGTCCGCGAACCAGGCCTGGGCCGCCGTCGACAGCGGCAGGACGTTCAGGTTCATCGTCAGGCCCACACCGCTGGCTTTGGCGATATGCGTCAGGTCCGCCGCCAGTCCGTCCGACACATCAACCGATGCGCTGGCGAAGTCGCGCACCACATCGGCGAAGTCCACGCGCGGCATCGGCATGCGGTAATGGGCGGTCAGGGCCTCAATACGTTCGGGGTCCAGCGACAGTTCACCCCGCGCCGCGCGCAGACCCAGCCGCCCGTCGCCGATTTGGCCGGTGACGAAAACCAGATCACCGACCTGCGCCCCGGCGCGTGACACAGCCCGATCCTTTGGAACCCAGCCCAGACCCGTCAGAGAAAATGAGGCCGGGCCCGACGTCTTCACAGTATCGCCGCCAAGCAGAAGAACGCTGAATTGGACCTGATCCTGTGCCAGACCCGCGGCGAACGCCTTGCGCTCAGGCCAGCCGCACCGTTCCGACCAGGCGCAGGCCAGCAGATAGCCGAACGGCTCCGCGCCCTTGGCCGCCAGATCGGACAGGTTCACCCGCAGCAGCTTCCTGGCCACCGTGTCCATCGGGTCTTCGGGCAGAAAATGCACGCCCTCGACCAGCATGTCCTTGGTCAGGACAAGGTCATAGCCGGGGCGCGACGGCAGCACCGCCACATCGTCGGCCAGTCCCCTGCCCCATTCAGGATGGGCCAGGGGCTTCAGCAGCCTGTCGATCGTCTCGAATTCCCCCGCGACGTCGAGGGCGGGCATTATTTGCGCGTGTCTTTCGCCACGCCATCCAGCGCCGCATTGACGAAGCGGGCTTCGGAGTCGTCGAAGAAGGCCTTGGCCAGTTCGACATATTCGTCGATCACCACTTCACGCGGCGTCTCAGGATGCTTGATCAACTCCCAGGCGCCAGAGCGCAGCAGGGCGCGCAGGGTCGCGTCGATCCGCTCCAGGCGCCAGTTGGACGCCAGACGGGCCTTGATGGCCGTGTCGATGTCGCGTTGGCTCTCGATCACGCCGCGCACGATGTCGCCGAAATAGGCTTCATCAGCCTCGGCCAGGGCTTCACCCTCAATGTCGGCGTCGAAACGGAAGTTGGAGAATTCGGAGATCACCGTCTCCACCCCCTCGCCCGCCAGCTCCATCTGATAGAGGGCTTGCACGGCCGCCAGGCGCGATACGGTGCGGGCGCGGCGCTGTTTGGAGCTCAGGTTTGGCTCGGCCCGCTGCTTTTCAGCCTCGGCGAGTTGCTCAAGGACGGCTTTTACGCTGTTCGGTTCAGTCATACGCCGACGCCTACGCGCAACCGCTTCTTCAATGCAATGAGGTCGAGGCAAGCTTTTGCTGCGCCGCCGCCCTTATCCCCTTCTGAAAGCCGGGCGCGATACCAGGCCTGGTCTTCATCCTCGGTCGTCAGGATGCCGTTGCCGATGGCCACGCCCTTGACGCCCAGCGCCATGATGCCCGCCGCCGACTGATCCGACACGATCTCGAAATGATAGGTCTCGCCGCGGATCACCGTGCCTAGGGCGACATAGCCGTCATAGCGGGGCGCGGTCGGGAAACGTCCGGCTTCTTCCGCCATTGCGATGGCAGGCGGCACTTCCAGCGCGCCCGGCACAGTGATGACGTCGAAATCGACGCCGCGCGCCTTCAGGGTTTCCTTGGCGCCTTCCAGCAAGGCGTCGGCCAGGTCGTCGTAGAAACGCGCCTCAACGATCAGGATACGGGGTGCGTCGGTCACGACTTGTCTTCTCCATTCATGTCGCGCCAGCCGACGATGCGCAGGCCGTAGCCCTCCAGCGCCGTCGGTTCAGGTCGCGTCGAACTCATAACGATCATATCGCGCACGCCCAGATCCAGCAGGATCTGTGCCCCCACGCCATAGGCGCGCAGCGAACGGTCCACCGCCGTCGGCTTGTCCACACCTGAAAGCCGCTCCGCCAGCGAGTTCAGCGAGGGGTCGCGCAGGAAGACGACCACGCCCGGGCCGTCATGTTCGGTGATCTGTTTCAGGGCGTTGGGCACGTAGTCCTGACGCGCCTCGACATGGCCCAGCAGGTCGCAGGCGAAGTCCACCTGATGCATCCGCACCAGCGTCGGCTTGCTAGGATCAATCTGGCCGTGGACCAGGGCGACGTGTTCAGCGCCCTCGATGGTGTTCTTGTACAGCATCAGGCGGAACGGGCCGCCATGGACGCTTTCGAACGGCGTATCCATGACCCGTTCGACGAACCGTTCGGTGCGGCGGCGATAGGCGATCAAATCAGCGATGGTGCCGATCTTCAGGCCGTGCAACTGGGCAAAGGAGATCAGGTCCGGCATCCGGGCCATCTCGCCGTCGTCCTTGATGATCTCGCAGATCACGCCCGCCGGGGTCAGGCCCGCCATGCGGCTGATGTCGACGGCGGCCTCAGTGTGGCCTGCACGGACCAGAACGCCGCCATCGCGTGCGACCAGCGGGAAGATGTGGCCCGGTGACACGATGTCATCCATTCCTTTCGACGCATCGGTGGCGACCTGGATGGTGCGGGCGCGGTCGGCGGCCGAGATGCCGGTCGTCACGCCTTCCTTGGCCTCGATCGAGACGGTGAAGGCGGTCTTCATGCTCTCGCGGTTATCGGCGGCCATCGGCGGCAGCCGCAACTGGCTGGCTCGGTCCGCCGTCATGGCCAGACAGACCAGCCCACGGGCCTGACGGATCATGAAGTTGATCTGGTCCGGCGTCGCGAACTGGGCGGGGATGATGATGTCCCCCTCGTTCTCGCGGTCCTCGGCGTCCACCAGGATGTAGGGACGGCCATTGCGGGCGTCCTCCAGAATGTCCTCAATGGGGCTGATCGGGCTGTCGTTCATGTTCGCGGCCAATTGCATTACGCCGTCTCCTGCCACCGCGCGAGGTATCGCGCCAGCATGTCGATTTCTAGATTGACCGGATCACCGGCTTTCAACCGCCCCAGCGTCGTCGCATCCCACGTATGCGGAATGATGTTCAGCGAGAAAACCTGACCCTCCACACTGTTCACTGTCAGCGACACGCCATCGACCGTGATCGAGCCCTTGGCGGCGATATAGCGGTGCAGCGGCGCAGGCGCCTCGACCTCGATCCGATGCGAACCGCCCTCGGGGGTGATCGAGACGATCCGGCCCAGACCGTCGACGTGGCCGGAAACCACATGGCCGCCCATCTCGTCGCCCAGTTTGGCCGCGCGCTCCAGATTGACGCCGTCGCCCGCCTTCCAGTCGCCGAGCGTCGTCTTGGACAGGGTTTCGCCCGACACCTCGACCGCGAACCAGCCGTGGCCTTTTTCCACGACTGTCAGGCAGCAGCCCGCATGGCTGACGGACGCGCCCAGGTCGATGCCATCCGTGTTCCAGACGGTTTCGATCTCATAGCGGCGGTCGCGATTGGTTTCGTGGACGTCGCGAACCCGCCCGATGTCGGTGACGATGCCAGTGAACATGAACTCAGAGCCTTTCGTACCGCTCCCACAGGTCGTCGCCGACGACCTGGACGGACAGACGCCGGAACTTGGGTGCGTTGGCCAGGTTTGCAAGCGCCAGACCGGCCACGCAGGGCCGCCCCTCCCCGCCCAGCAGGATCGGCGCGCGGAACCATTCCAGCCTGTCGACCGCGCCAGCCTTCAGAAATGACGCCGCCACCTGACCGCCCCCTTCGATCAGCACAGACGTCACGCCCGCCGCCGACAGGGCCGACAGTACGGCGGAAATGGCGGGCCGGCCCTCTTCAGCCGCCACCTGCTGCACTCTGGCCGTGCCGATGGGGCGAGGTTCGTCAGACGTGAGGATCAGAGTTTTTTCGCCTGCCAGCCGGGCGGTCGGCGGTGTCCGCAAACGGCTGTCCAGCACAACGCGCAATGGTTGATCGACAAAGCGCCCCGGCAGACGAGCAGTCAGTTCGGGATCATCCTTCAGAACCGTCTCGACGCCGACCAGAATGGCGTCGTGCGAGGCGCGCAGCCGGTGGCCTTCGAGACGCGCTTCCTCACCGGTGATCCACTGGCTTTCACCGGACGCCGTCGCGATGCGCCCGTCCAGAGACGTCGCCAGCTTCAGGGTGATCCGGGGCCGCATCAGGCCTTGCCGGTCGGTTCGTCAAAACCCTCGTCGCCCAGGAATTTGGCGAAGTCGCCGGTGTGGCGGAAGTCCTTGTATACTGAAGCGTAGCGGACATAGGCGACCTCATCGACGCCCTTCAGCGCCTTCATGATGAAGTCACCGACCGTGCTGGACGGGATTTCCGTCTCGCCCAGACTTTCCAGCTGACGCACGATCCGGTTGACCAGTTGCTCGACCTGATCGGCCTGCACCGGGCGTTTGCGCAGAGCGACACCCAACGACCGCTCCAGCTTGTCACGCTCGAACGGCGTGCGCCGCCCATTGCGCTTCAGGATGACCAATTCGCGCAGTTGCACCCGCTCGAAGGTAGTGAAGCGCCCGTTGCAGGCCGGGCAGGACCGGCGGCGTCGGATGGCCGAGCCGTCGTCCGACGGCCGGCTGTCCTTAACCTGAGTGTCCTGATGACCGCAGAAGGGGCACTTCATCCGTCATCTCATCCGTAGATGGGGAAGCGGTTGGTCAGTTCGCGCACCTGGGCCGCAACGCCCGCGACCACAGCCGGATCAGCTTCGTCGCCGCCGTTCATCGACGAGACGACGTCGGCGATCCAATGACCGATCTGCTTGAACTCTTCCTCGCCGAAGCCGCGCGTCGTGCCCGCAGGCGTGCCCAGGCGAACGCCCGAGGTCACGGTGAAGGGTGCGGTGTCGAACGGCACGCCGTTCTTGTTGCAGGTCATCAGCGCCTTTTCGAGCTCATGCTCGGTCGCCTTGCCGGTCACGCCCTTGGGACGCAGATCGACCAGGGCCAGGTGACTGTCGGTGCCGCCCGAGACGATGGCCAGACCGCGCTCGATCAGCACACCGGACAGGGCCTGGGCGTTCTTGACGACCTGTTGAGCGTACAGCTTGAACTCGGGCTTCAGCGCCTCGCCGAAGGCCACGGCCTTGCCGGCGATGACGTGTTCCAGCGGGCCGCCCTGCAGGCCGGGGAAGACCGCCGAGTTGATCTTCTTGCCCAGATCCACGTCGTTGGACAGGATCATGCCGCCGCGCGGGCCGCGCAGGGTCTTGTGCGTCGTGGTGGTGACGACGTGGGCGTGCGGGATCGGATCGGGATAGGCGCCGCCTGCGACCAGACCGGCATAGTGGGCCATGTCCACCATCAGATAGGCGCCGACGCTGTCAGCGATCTCGCGGAAGCGCTTGAAGTCGATGTGGCGCGAATAGGCGCTGGCGCCCGCCAGAATCAGCTTGGGCTTCTCACGCTCGGCCATTTCGGCGACGTGATCATAATCGATCAGATGGGTGTCTTCGCGGACCTTGTAGGTCACCGGGCGGAACCACTTGCCCGACTGGTTGGCAGGCGAACCGTGCGTCAGGTGACCGCCGCAGGCCAGATCCATGCCCAGGAAGGTGTCGCCGGGCTGCAGCAGGGTGAAGAACACCGCCTGGTTGGCCTGCGCGCCCGAGTGCGGCTGGACGTTGGCGAAGGCCGCGCCGAACAGTTTCTTGGCCCGTTCGCGCGCCAGATCCTCAATGATGTCCACGAACTCGCAACCGCCGTAGTAGCGGCGACCGGGATAGCCCTCGGCATATTTGTTCGTCAGGACCGAACCTTGCGCGTCCAGCACCGCCTGCGAGACGATGTTTTCGGAGGCGATCAGTTCGATCTGCTCACGCTGGCGACCCAGTTCGCCCTGAATGCCCTTGAAGACGTCCGGGTCGGCGTCGGCGAGCGTCTTGGTGAAATAGGCGTCGTGGGTGAAGGCAGTCACGCTGAAGTCCCCGCAAATCAGAAGGTGGCCTATCTAGTCCGCACCGCGCGCGACCACAACATCTTGTGGTGAAGCTGACGAGACCCGTTCGATTTGCGCCGTGGGAAGCAGTTCGCTCGGCACACGAACCTCGATGGCGCAAACACGGCAGCTTTTCCTGTCGATCAGCACACTCGGTCCCTCGAACAAGCCGACCGCCCCCTCGGGCAAAAACTGCTGCACACGGACGGAGGAGCCCACATCGATAATCTCAAAATCAAGATCACCACTGAACCAACGATCTGGATGCTGGGCGACGGCGAGCTTGGCCGTGGAAACATAGTCGCACCGTTGCACCTTGGGACCGGTGCAGCCTGGAGATGAGTGGTCTGCCGCCACAAGCAGCGTCAGCCCGGCAAGCACGGCAAAGAAGCCGAAGGCCCCAAAGCCCAGTGTCGCGGGCTGTTTCAAGTCCAACATCGAACCTCTCCTGCCCTCAGAAGGGAACCATGCCAACCCGCCACACACAAGCACAGCGAGTTAATGAAGCACATCCATGATTGCTTAAGCTCGAATGTCTTAGTTGATGAAAGTTCTCTGTCGTTGTGAGTTGAAACTGCATGAAATTCTCCCGTCTTGCGTCGTTTTCGGCCACCCTGCTGACGATCACGGCTGCTGCCGGAACCGCTGCTGCTCAATCCGAAATCAACAATGACAGATGGCGTGTCACCGTCAGTCCCTATGTCTGGGCCACTTCGCTGGACGGACACGTCACGCTGGCGGGTCGCAGGGCGCCGGTGGATGTTCCCTTCTCCAACGCCTTCGAGCATCTGGAAGCCGCCGTCATGGGCGATGTGGAGGTACGCAAGGGTCGCTGGAGCGGTTTCGTCGATTATCAGTATGCCCGGACCAATGAGGCAGTGTCCCTGCTGGGCGTGCCCGCCGAGATGGGCACGCGTGCGACCACGCTGTCGGGCGGTCTTTTGTATCGGCTTGTCGATGATCCCTTGGGCGGACGAACTGTCTTCGGCGACCGCCGCAGTTTCCGCGTCGAGCCGATCGTCGGCGCCCGCTGGAGCAAGTTGAGGGCTGACCTGAACACGCCGTTGGGCGCGACCAGCAAGGGCGCGGACTGGACCGATCTGCTGCTGGGCCTGCGGGTTGAGGCGGACGCCACCGACCGCTGGACCCTGCGCGGACAGGTCGATGTCGGCGGCCTGGGCGACAGCGACCGCAACAGCCGCTCATGGCAGGCTCTGGCCGTCTACCGCACGCCGCTGGCGGGCGGCGCCGTATCCGTAAATCTGGGCTACCGCCTGCTGGAGCAGACCTATCAGCAGGACGATTTCACCGGCCAGAGCTTCGACTGGAAAGTGTCGCGCCACGGCCCGGTCATCGGCCTGTCGCTGAAATACTAATCCCCCACCCAAGCCAAGGAGACGACATGCGTAATGGAGTGAAGAGGGGCGTCGCCGCCATAACTGCGGCCTTCATGCTGGCTGTCCCAGCAGCGGAGGCCTGCACGCGGCTTGTCTATCATGGCTATGACGGCGCGGTGATCACGGCGCGGTCGATGGACTGGAAGGACGAGATCCTCACCAATCTCTGGATATTCCCGCGCGGGATGGAGCGTGACGGCGCGGGCGGCCCCAACTCGGTGAAATGGACGTCGAAATACGGCAGCGTCATTTCCAGCGGCTATGATGTTTCGACCGTGGATGGCGTCAACGAGGTCGGACTGGCCGCCAATGTCCTGTGGCTGGTCGAGTCGAAATACCCGGACTATGACCCGACTAAGCCCGCCCTCAGCATCGCCGCCTGGGCCCAGTATGTGCTGGACAACTACGCCACCGTCGCCGAAGCGGTCGATGCGCTGAAGGATGAACCCTTCGTCCTGGTCACCGACAATGTGCCTGGCCAGCAGCGCCTGACGACCCTGCACCTGTCTTTGTCAGACGCCAGCGGCGACAGCGCCATCTTCGAATATATCGACGGCAAACTGGTCGTACATCACAGCCGCGATTATCAGGTGATCACCAACTCACCGACCTTCGATCAGCAGTTGGCCTTGAACAGCTATTGGCAGGAGATTGGCGGCACGGTCTTTCTGCCCGGCACGAACCGGGCGGCGGACCGCTTCGCCCGCGCCTCATTCTACGTCAACGCTGTGCCCAAGTTTGAAGACCCGAACCTGGCGCTGGCCAGCGTGTTCAGCGTGATCCGAAATGCATCCGTGCCGTTCGGCATCTCGACCCCGGACCAGCCGAACATCTCGTCGACGCGCTGGCGCACGGTCGTGGATCACAAGCGAAAACTGTATTTCTTTGAGTCGGCCCTGACGCCGAACACCTTTTGGGTGGACCTGAAGAAGATCGACTTCTCGCCGCGCGCACGGGTCAAGCGGCTGGTGCTGGGCGAGAACCAGATCAACACCCACGCAGGCGACACCACGGCCAAGTTCACCGACGCGCCCCCCTTCCCCTTCCTGGGCCAGCAGTAACTGCCAGGCCTAAGCGGTCGCCAGACGTTTCAATCTGGCGGCCGACGCCTGTGTTCAGGATCGGCTTTCCAGCGCCCGCCGTAGCTTGGCGATCGCGACACGCTCAACGGCTTTGGGCTCGCGCGCAGGCCCCATCGCACTGACTTCGCGGCCCGTGGCGACGTGGATGGCCGAGCATTTCACATAGGCGCCGTTGCGGGTGAACTCGACGATCACCTGACCCAGATCAGGGCCGAGGTCGTTATCCGCCACTGTTTAGGCTCAGGCCGCGACGGGGCGGCGCGCCACGTTGCAGTGTGCGAACAGCTTGTCCATCGCCTGGACCAGATGATCCATCATGGCGTCCGTGTGGTTCGGCGACGGGGTGAAGCGCAGGCGCTCGGTCCCCTTGGGCACGGTCGGATAGTTGATCGGCTGAACATAGACGCCGTATTCGTCCAGCAGCATGTCCGAGATCATCTTGCAGTGGACCGGATCGCCGACGTGCACCGGCACGATATGGCTCTCACTCTCCATCACCGGAATGCCGGCAGCAGCGAAACGCGCCTTCAGTGTCGCGGCCCGCTCCTGATGCTGCTCGCGCAGTTCGGGGTGGAGCTTCAGGTGACGCACGGACGCCAGCGCCCCCGCCGTCAAGGCAGGCGGAAGCGAGGTCGTGAAGATAAAGCCCGAGGCCCAGCTGCGCACCGCATCGATAATGACCGCATCACCGGCGATATAGCCGCCCATGACGCCAACGGCCTTGCCCAGCGTGCATTCGATGATGTCGATCCGGTCCAGAACACCGTCGCGCTCAGCCACGCCTGCGCCGGTTTCGCCATACAGGCCGACCGCATGGACCTCGTCCAGATATGTCATGGCGCCGTATTTTTCGGCCAGAGCAATCGTGCCCGCCAGATCGGCGATGTCGCCGTCCATCGAATAGACGCTCTCGAAGGCGATCAGCTTGGGCGCATCAGCAGGCGCTGCGGCCAGCAGGCTGTCCAGATGCTCCAGATCATTGTGCCTGAACACATGGCGCGGTCCGCCGCCGTGACGGATGCCCTCGATCATCGAGGCATGGTTCAGCGCATCGGAGAAGATGATCAGGCCGGGCAGAATCTTCTGCAGCGTCGAAAGCGTTGCCTCGTTGCCGACATAGCCCGAGGTGAACAGCAGGGCCGCTTCCTTCTGATGCCAGCTGGCCAGCTCGGCTTCCAGATCAACGGCCGAGCGCGTGGTGCCCGAGATGTTGCGTGTGCCGCCAGCGCCAGCGCCGACCGCGTCGATCTCTTCGTGCATCGCATCCAGCACGACGGGGTGCTGGCCCATGCCGAGGTAATCGTTGGAACACCAGATCACGACGTCCTGTTCGGCCCCGTCCGCACGTCGGCGCACGGCCTGCGGGAACTGTCCACGGACACGTTTCAGGTCGGCGAAGACGCGGTAGCGACCCTCGCTGCGGACCTGCTCTACGGAGCTCTTAAAGGCGGCCTTATAGTCGAACAAACTACGCGTTCTTTCGCTTATGGCGACGTATTGGCGTTATTTGCTCCACCCCTGACGGCTTGTCCATGTCCGCGACATGGACAAAACGCCCAAACCCTTAATTGATAACGGTTCTCACAACAGAGCCGCGATCAGCCCGGCTTGCGGAAGCGATAGACGAACTGATCCGTCCTGCCGCGAATGGCGGCGTCAAAGACGTTCAGGCTGTGGTCGTCGGCGGGATTGGCCACCACCTTGCTCTCGCCGTCAAAGACGAAGCCTGCCGCCTGGACTTCACGCTTCAGATAGTCGCCCTCGATCCGGTGCAGGGTGCTGACGACCGAAATGCCGGTCCCCGCCGCCGCCTGATGGTCGATGACCACATACAGCCCGCCCGGCTTCAGCGCCGCAAACACCGCCGCGTTCATTTTCGCCACATCGGTGTTGAAACCGGGGATGTGGAAGTCGTGGTATTCCTGGCTCATGAAGATCAGGTCCAGCGGCTCGGCATAGGTCATCGAATCGAGCAGACTATTGACCCGCGTGATGTTGGGATAGGCCGCGACCAGAAGATCTGCCGTGGGGTTCTCACGCTCCGCCGTCCGGTTTGGCACAAAGGCGTAAACCTGCCCCGTCGGCCCAGCCACGTCCGAGAACAGGCGGCTGAAATAACCTGCGCCTGGGCGGATGTCGGCTATCTTTGCGCCCGGCGCGACCTGAGCAAAGGCCAGAATGTCCGCCGGGTGGCGCAGAGCGTCGCGTGCGACCTCTTCCGCCGGACGCTTCGGATCAGCCACCGCATCAGCATACAGGCTTGCGTAGGATGACGGCTGAGCCGATGCCGCACTGGTCACGACCGTCTTCTGCCCACCGCTGGACGACACAATGATGCAGCCGGACAAGCCCGCCGCCAGAGCCAGAACCGCCGCACCCGCCGCCAACTGCTTGATCATCGCCATCTCCATGATTTGTGGCGATAGGCCTGTATTTCTGCGTTCCGTGCAAGCGGCGTCTGCGTCGAACACGACCCGACACATCACGCGATTTGCGCCGCGACGCCCGCAGCGCTAGTCCCGCGTCAGGTTTCCAAGGTTTCGGTCCATGCTTCCCTATCAGCCCGCCCCCTTCCCGCTCGCCCGTCCGCGCCGTCTGCGCGCCAATCCGTGGGTGCGCCGTCTGGTCGCCGAGACGACCCTGACGCCGGCAGACCTGATCTGGCCGCTGATCGTCCATGACGGCGCCGAGGACCGCCAGCCCGTCGCCTCCATGCCCGGCGTCTTCCGCCTGTCGCCCAAGGAGGCCGCAAAGGCCGCCGTCGAGGCCCGCGATCTGGGCATTCCGCTGATCGCCCTGTTCCCGAATGTCGATGGCGCGATCAAGGACGCTGTCGGCACCGGCGCCACCGACCCGGACGGCCTGATCCCCGACTGCATCAAGGCCATCAAGGACGCCGCGCCCGAGATCGGCGTCATGACCGACGTGGCGCTGGACTGCTACACCGACCACGGCCACGACGGGGTGATGGAAGGCGACCGCATCGCCAACGACGCCTCACTGGATCGTCTGGCCGAACAGGCCTTCATCCACGCCCATGCAGGCGCTGATGTCGTCGCCCCCTCTGACATGATGGATGGCCGCATCCAGGCGGTGCGTGAAGCGCTGGAGGCCAACGGTTTTCAGGACACCATGATCCTGTCCTACGCCGCCAAGTTCGCCTCGGCCTTCTATGGCCCGTACCGCGACGCCGTGGGATCGTCGAAGATGCTGACGGGCGACAAGAAGACCTATCAGATGGACTACGCCAACTCCGACGAGGCGCTGAAGGAGGTGGCGATGGACCTGTCAGAGGGCGCCGACGCCGTCATGGTCAAGCCGGGAATGCCCTACCTCGACATCGTGCGCCGTGTCTCCGAGACCTTCCGCGTGCCCACCTTCGCCTATCAGGTGTCGGGCGAATACGCGATGATGCAGGCCTCCATCGCCAACGGCTGGCTGGACGAAGACCGCGCCATTCTGGAGACCTTGCACGGGTTCAAACGCGCGGGTTGCGCGGGCGTCCTGACCTATTTCGCCCCCAAGGCCGCGCGCCTGCTGGGCGCATAGCTTGCTGGCAAAGGCGGCGGATCATAGGGTGACCTCATGTTGAGACGCACCCTGATCGGTCTGACCGTCGCCCTACTGTTGCCCGCCGCTGCCTTCGCGCAGGAGGCCGCGCCCACGCCCCTGCCCCGCGTGGTTATGGAGACGACGGCGGGCCGGATCGTGATCGAGGTCAATGACCGCGCCGCGCCCATCACCGGGGCCAACTTTTTGGCCTATGTGGATCAGCACCGGTTCGATGGAACCAGCTTCTACCGCGCCATGAAATCGGGTTCCGCAAACGGTCTGGTGCAGGGTGGGATCAACAACGCCCCCGCACGCTTGCTGCCGCCCATCGCCCATGAACCAACGACCGAGACAGGCCTCAGCCATGTTGACGGCGCCGTCTCGATGGCCCGTTACGATCCCGGCACGGCGACAGGCGACTTCTTCATCTCGGTCGGGGCCACGCCCTCCTATGACGCAGGCCGCCCCTTCTCCATCGACGCCTATGGCTTCGCCGTCTTCGGCAAGGTGGTCGAGGGCATGGACGTGGCCCGCGCCATGCTGAACGCCCCCACCTCTCCGACCGAGGGTGAAGGCTTCATGCGCGGCCAGATGCTGGAACCACGCATCACCATCATATCGGCCAAGCGTGAAAGCGCGCCCTAGCCCTTCTTGCGATCCTGCAAGCGGGCCGCAAGGCTGGAGGTGTCCCAGCGATTGCCACCCATGGCCTGGACCTCGGCATAGAACTGATCGACCAGCGCCGTCTGGCTCAAGATCGCGCCGTTCGTGCGCGCCTCGTCCAGCACCAGTCCCAGATCCTTGCGCATCCAGTCGACGGCGAAGCCGAACTCGAACTCGCCCTTCACCGCCGTCTTCCAGCGATTATCCATCTGCCAGCTTTGCGCTGCGCCCTTGGAAACAGCCTCATAAACGGCGTCGGTGTCCAGACCGGCGACCTGAGCAAAATGAACCGCCTCGGCCAATCCCTGCACAACACCGGCAATGGCGATCTGATTGACCATCTTGGTCAGTTGGCCGGCCCCCGTCGGCCCCATGTGCTTAATCGCCTTGGAATAGGATTGCAGCGCCGGTTCCGCCTTGGCCAAAGCCTCTGCATCGCCGCCCGCCATGACACTGAGTTGACCTTTATCGGCGCCCGCCTGACCGCCCGATACAGGCGCATCAACGAAATATCGCCCCCGCTCCGCCGCCAGCGCCGCCATTTCCCGCGCCACCTTGGCCGAGGTCGTGGTGTGATCCACAATCACCGCACCGTCCGCCAGGTGCGGCAGCGCCTCAGTCACAACAGTGCGCACGTCATCATCATTACCGACACAGAGGATGAACAGTTCGACGCCCTGAGCCGCCTCATTCACCGTCGTTGCGGAACTGCCGCCCGTCGCCGCCGCCCAGGCCCGCGCCTTGGCCGTCGTGCGGTTGAAGCCGGTCACATCGTGCCCCGCGTTGACCAAATGACGCGCCATCGGGCCGCCCATTACGCCCAAGCCGGCGAATGCGATTTTCATAATAGGCTCCCTTTTTAACCGCCCGGCCGATCTGCAGATTGACGCTGACGGCTGGCGTTAAGCCAGATCCTAAAACGGCTCAACCAGCACCCCAAGCCCCTAAACGACGACACCCCCGTCGCTTGTGCGGCGGGGGGTGTTGTTATCCTTGGGTGCGGGAGGGCGCTCCGTTCGAGGGTTTGAACCGCTCCGGGTTTCCCGGAGGCTCCAACTCCTGAGTAGGATGGAGCTCGATGAGCAAGACAACGAACAAGTTTGCACCTGAGGTCCGCGATCGAGCGGTTCGGATGGTGCTGGATCACGGCGTGGAGCACATCCGTCGCGCTGGGCGGCGATAGTTTCGGTGGCGAGCAAGATCGGCTGCTCGGCGCATACGCTGAACGAGTGGGTCAAGAAGGCGGAGGTGGACGCAGGTCGGCGCGCCGGCGTCCCGACCAACCTGGCCGAGAAGCTCAAGGCGCTGGAGCGGGAGAACCGCGAGCTCCGTCAGGCCAACGAGATTCTCCGCAAGGCGTCGGCCTATTTTGCGCAGGCGGAGCTCGACCGCCCGTTCAAGCGATGATCGCCTTCATCGACGATCACCGACAGGCCCACGGGGTCGAGCCGATCTGCAGGGTGCTGCCGATCGCCCCATCGACCTATCACGAGCATCTCGCCCGGCGCCGCGATCCGGCCCGGCGTCCGGCCCGGCTCCAGCGTGACGAAGCGCTCCGGCCCGAGGTGCTGCGCGTCTTCACCGAGAACTTCGGTGTTTACGGCGTGCGCAAGGTCTGGCGGCAGATGCGGCGTGAGAGGCTCCCCGTCGCCCGTTGCACGGTCCAGCGGCAGATGGGGGACCTGGGCCTCCAGGGCGTGATCCGCGGCAAGCCTGTGCGCACGACGTTCAGCGACAAGGCGACGCCGTGTCCGCTGGATCAGGTGAACCGGCAGTTCCAGGCGCCTGCGCCCAACCGGCTCTGGGTCTCGGATTTCACCTACGTCGCGACCTGGGCGGGCTTCGTCTATGTGGCCTTCGTAATCGACGTCTACGCCCGCTACATCGTGGGCTGGCGCGTCAGCCGGACGGCCCATGCCGCCTTCGTCCTCGACGCCCTGGAGCAGGCGATCCATGACCGTCGCCCCGTCCACGGCGGCGGCCTTATCCATCACAGCGATCGCGGCAGTCAGTATCTTTCGATCAAGTACACCGAGCGCCTGGCGGAGGCCGGCATCGAGCCTGCGGTGGGCAGCGTAGGCGACAGCTATGACAACGCCCTCGCCGAGACCATCAACGGTCTCTACAAAGCCGAGGTCATCCATCGACGCGTGCCGTGGCGCACCTTCGAAGCTGTCGAGTACGCCACGCTCGAATGGGTCGACTGGTTCAACAACCGACGCCTGCTCGAACCCATCGGCAACATCCCGCCCGCCGAGGCAGAGCAGCGTTACTACGCGGCGATGGAACACGTCCCCATCGCCGCATAACTTAAACCAAATAGCCTCCGGGAAACCCGGAGCGGTTCAGGGGCGTCAGCCTCGGCCACCTTCAGGCGAGCGCAGATCGACTCCGTTGAGATCAGCCAAAACACGGCCGACCGACTGCAGGTCTCACGGGCCTTCTATAACGGACGCGGCCGAGCCGAGGGCAAGAAGGTCGGATGGTTTGAGATCATCCGGGTAACAGGATGAAATTCCGTCTAGGCATGTTCACGGTGGTTGCAGTCGTAATGGCATCATGCTCGCCGCCAAACCGCCTATACGAGAGCGTCCCGTTCCCCACTTTCATGACGCTGACCTGCACACTCAAAGCCGTGCACAGCGGCGTCTTGAACCCGACATACTATCGAGATCGAGCGAAAGGTTCGCTGACCCTAGTGTTTCGCGATCTCATCACTCCCAACATCGTGATCAAAGGCCCCGCTGTGCATGGGTTTGCCCGGGTGCTTCCACGAGGCTTCCACGGCAGATTTGGGGAGCGAAATTTGGGCAAAGAAAACCCGCTATCCTATTGGAATAGCGGGCTAAATCTTGGGTGCGGGAGTAGGATTTGAACCTACGACCTTCAGGTTATGAGCCTGACGAGCTACCGGGCTGCTCCATCCCGCGGCAAAGCAGAGGTCGTTAAGGAAGAACGGTTCGAGAAGAGCCTTGATTAGGCTGGGCAATCATTCTGTCCGCCTGGTAGACCCGGCGGCGACCTACTCTCCCGCGCCTTAAGACGAAGTACCATTGGCTCTGGAGGGCTTAACGACCGAGTTCGGAATGGGATCGGGTGGGGAACCTCCGACATAGCCACCAGGTCAACGAGGCGGACAGAAGGATTGCAAATCCAAGCTCAAGCAGCGCTAGCGCGTTAGCTTGAACAAGGATGAAGAAGACATTGTCTTGGATTGCTTCGGTCAAGGAGCAATCATCGAATGAGTTTTGCTGAGAAACGATCAAACCGATCGGATTATTAGTACCAGTAAGCTTCATGGGTCGCCCCACTTCCACACCTGGCCTATCAACGTGGTAGTCTTCCACGATCCTCAGCGAAGCCTTGTTTTGAGGTTAGTTTCCCGCTTAGATGCTTT
>RCMZ01000246.1_pt1 | contig 33346 bp, 27 predicted proteins | sample 2041141 | NCBI WGS metagenome assembly RCMZ01 (sample SAMN09708263, study PRJNA481090) | Wastewater metagenome, whole genome shotgun sequencing project. | biome: sewage; isolation source: Davis station wastewater (DW) | place: Antarctica: Davis Station | collected 2010-03-01 | reverse complement strand
ACGCCACTTTTGCGCCCTCTCCGTGCAGAGGGGGTATTGCTGCCGAGTGCATGCCGCTGCCTGTGAAGCGCGGCAAATGCACTGCACTTTTTGGGGCGCTTAGACGGTGATGCCGGTTGGGGGCACCACGGCGCGTGGCCGCCCCTGGCCATCGATGGCGACGTACGTCAGCCGCGCTTCGGTGACTTTGACGTAACGACCTTGGTCGGAGAAGCGCTCGGCATAGACCTCCACCTGCACGGTGATCGAGGTGTTGCCCACCCGCGAGACCGATGCAAAAAACGACAGGATGTCGCCCACGCGGACGGGTTGCTTGAACACAAACTCGTTGACCGCCACAGTGGCCATGCGCCCCTGAATGTGGCGGGCCGGTAGTACCGACCCGGCCAAGTCGACCTGCGCCATCACCCAACCGCCAAAGATGTCGCCATTGCCATTGGTGTCGGCCGGCATGGGGATGACCTTGAGCACCAGTTCTTTGTCGGTGGGCAATGCAGCGGGTGGTGGGCTAAAAATGGCGGACATAGGCACAATCTCGACAATGTAGTGATGAAGGGGGTTGACCCCTTTGGGGTGAAACCGCCGGTCTCACTGCGTGGCGACCCCCTGCAAGGTCCACCTGGGCATCGACCGGGTCGGTAAGAAAAAACAACAACCACTGGAATTGTCCCCCATGCGCCACCACGGCGAAACCGCGCCCCCTGCTCCTGGCGGCACTGCGCCCGCTCACTCCGACTGGGCGACTCTTCACCGCCTTTTCCCCTATCTGTGGCGTTACAAGTGGCGCGTGGTCGCCGCCATCGTGTTCATGGTGGGCGCCAAGCTGGCCAACGTCAGTGTGCCGCTGCTCCTCAAGACGCTGGTGGACGCCATGAACTTCAAGCCGGGTGACCCTGCCACGGTGCTGGTGGTGCCCGTCGGGTTGCTGGTGGCCTATGGCGCCTTGCGCTTGTCCACCTCGCTTTTCACCGAGCTGCGCGAGCTGGTGTTTGCCAAGGCCACGCAGGGTGCTGCACGTTCGATTGCGCTGCAGACATTTCAGCACCTTCACGCGCTCAGCCTGCGGTTTCATCTGGAGCGGCAAACCGGCGGCATGACCCGCGACATAGAGCGCGGCGTGCGCGGGATCGAGTCGTTGATCTCATTCACTTTGTTCAACATCGGCGCCACGCTGATCGAAGTTGCGCTGGTGTTGTCGGTGCTGGCCGTCAAGTTCGATGCCTGGTTTGCCTGGATCACGCTGGCGGCGCTGGCGCTGTACATCACCTTCACGGTGCTGGTGACCGAGTGGCGCACCCAGTTTCGCCGTGAGGCCAACGAGTTCGACTCGGCCGCGCATACCAAGGCCGTCGATTCGCTGCTCAACTACGAAACGGTCAAATATTTCAACAACGAAAGTTTCGAAGCCGCCCGTTACGACGAGAGCCTGGAGCGCCTGCGCCGCGCGCGCCTCAAAAGCCAGACCACGCTGTCGCTGCTTAACACCGGCCAGCAGCTCATCATCGCCACCGGGCTGGTGGCCATGCTGTGGCGTGCCACGCAGGGCGTGGTCGATGGCCGTATGACGCTGGGCGACCTTGTCATGGTCAATGCTTTCATGATCCAGCTATACATCCCGCTCAATTTTCTGGGCGTGATCTACCGCGAGATCAAGCAAAGCCTGACGGATCTGGACAAGATGTTCACGTTGATGGACAAGGAGCGCGAGGTGGCCGATGCCCCCGGCGCGCAGCCGCTGGTGGGTCTTGACCAGCCCACTGTGCGTTTTGAGGACGTGTATTTTGCGTACGACTTGCGCAAAGGCAATGACCTCACCAGCGGGCGCCCCATCCTGCAGGGCATCAGCTTCGAGATCCCGGCGGGCAAAACCGTGGCCGTGGTCGGGCCGTCGGGTTCGGGCAAGTCCACGCTCGCGCGGCTGCTGTTTCGCTTTTACGATATCCAGCAGGGCCGCATCACCATCGCGGGGCAAGAGATTCGTGGCGTGACGCAGTCCAGCGTGCGCCAGGCGATCGGCATCGTGCCGCAAGACACCGTGCTGTTCAACGACACGGTGGCCTACAACATTGCCTATGGTCGCCCGGGCGCCAGCCAGGCCGAGGTGGAGGCCGCCGCACAGTCCGCGCGCATTCATGACTTCATCGCCAGCACCCCCAAGGGCTACGGCACCATGGTGGGCGAGCGGGGGCTCAAGCTGTCGGGTGGCGAAAAGCAGCGCGTGGCCATTGCCCGCACGCTGCTCAAGAATCCGCCCATCCTGATCTTCGACGAGGCCACGTCGGCGCTCGACTCTGCCAACGAACGCGCCATACAGGCCGAGCTGCAAAGCGTGGCGCAGAACAAGACCACGCTGGTGATTGCCCACCGCTTGTCTACGGTGGTGGATGCGCACGAGATTCTGGTCATGGATGCTGGCCGCATCATCGAGCGCGGTACGCATGCGCAATTGCTGGCCCAGCGCGGGCGCTATGCCAGCATGTGGTCGCTGCAGCAGGAGTCTCCCCCTGAGTCGCCTGCGGTGCCTTCCCCCTGAGGGGGCGACGGCCCTTGTTGCGGGGCGGCCCTTTCTGGCTGTCCGCGCGATGGCGCCGCGCCGGTTTTCCAGGATGGAGGCTGCTGTCGCAATCGGCTAAAAGCGCACATTGAACTCTCCGTCACCCGTTTCTTATTTCTCTCTGATCTACACAGCCCATGAAGCCCGTCCTGCTCGCCCTCATGTTCCTCTCTGACGACCACTGCGCCCAGTTGTCGCAGTCGTTCGATCTGATCTACGCGCCTGACGCAGCCCAGGCTACTGCGGCCATTGCCACGCATGGATCGCGCATTGCGGCGGTGCTGACCATTGGCTCCACCGGACTGAGCGCGGCGCAGATCGACGCGCTGCCCCAGCTGTCGCTCATTTGTGCGTTGGGCGCGGGCTACGAGAACATCGCGGTCGCGCACGCCAAGGCGCGGGGCATCGTGGTAGCCAACGGTGCGGGCACCAATGACGATTGTGTGGCCGACCACGCCTGGGGCCTGCTGATCGCGGCAGTGCGCGGTATTCCCAAGCTTGACAGCCTGACCCGCCGGGGCGTGTGGCGCACAGCCCTGCCGTTGCCGCCCAACGTGTCGCACAAGCGCCTGGGCATCATCGGCTTGGGCACCATCGGAAAAAAGATCGCCCAGCGCGCGCTGGGCTTTGAGATGGAGGTGGCCTATCACAACCGCACTGCGCGCCCCGATGTGCCTCACCGCTACTTTGCGGAGGTGACTGCGTTGGCGCAATGGGCTGATTTTTTGGTGGTGGCCACGCCCGGCGGTGCGGGAACGCGGCACCTGGTGAATGCCCAGGTACTTGATGCGCTGGGCCCGAACGGGTATGTGGTCAACATCGCGCGCGGCAGTGTCATTGACACCCAGGCGCTGGCCCAGGCCTTGCAAAGCGGCCGCATCGCAGGTGCGGGCCTGGATGTCTATGAAAGCGAACCCGCTCCTCCGGCCGAGTTGTTGGCGCTGGACACTGTGGTGCTCACACCCCATGTGGCCGGGTGGTCGCCTGAAGCGGTGCAGGCATCCGTCGACCGCTTTCTTGAAAACGCGCGCAGGCATTTTGCGGGGCAAGCGCCCGTCTCCCCGGTCTGACCGGAGAGGCGGCAGCGCGGGTGATCGGTCCCGATACGCGTTTTTTTGAAGGCCTGGCACCGGTCCTTGCCCCGGCGCTCAAGCCCCGCCCAGCACCTTGTACAGCGTAATGCGGTTGGTTTGCTCGGCCAGTTGCAGGCTCAGCAGCGTTTGTTGCGCGGCATACAGCGAGCGCTGTGCGTCCAGCACGCTCAGGTAGTTGTCTGCGCCGGCCTTGAATCGGGCTTGCGACAGCGCGTATACACGCTCTGTGGCGGCCAGCAGCGATGTCTGCGCGGTGAGCCGGTCGGTCAGGGTGGCGCGCTCTGCCAGTGCGTCGGCGGCTTCGCGGAAAGCGGTCTGAATCACTTTCTCATACTGGGCGAGGGCGATCTTCTGGTTGGCCTGGGCGACCGCAAGGTTGGCTTGGTTGCGGCCACCATCGAAGATAGGCAGGCGAATCTGTGGCACGAAGCTCCAGACCGTGTTGCCGCCACCAAACAACCCCGACAACTCGTTGCTTGCCGTGCCCAGGTTGGCCGTGAGCGAGATGCTGGGGAAGAAGGCGGCGCGCGCTGCGCCAATGTTGGCGTAGGTGGCCTGCAGACTGCGCTCGGCGGCCATCACGTCGGGGCGCGACAGCAAGACGCTTGACGGAATCTGCGCGGGCACCGCCAGCAATTGCAGCGCATCCTGCCGCAAGATCGCCACGGGGGCCGCGACTTGTGTCGCCCGCTCGCCGCGATGCGCTGGCTCTACGCGTTGTGTGGCGGGCGCGACGGTGACCGGGGCGCCTGTGGGCAGCAACGCGGCGGGCACAGGTGCCCCGACCAGCAACTGCAGTGCATTGCGGTCGCGGGCCACCTGGCTGGTGAATGTGGCGACATCGGCACGTGCGCTGTCCACCGTGGTCTGGTTTTGCGCCAGCACCAGGCCTGAGGTGCCCCCCAGACGGTACGTGCGCTCTGTCAGGGAATACGAGGCCTCGCGCGAGCGCAGGGTCTCCTGGGTCAGCGCGAGGCGCGCCTGATCGGCCGCCAGCGTTAGCCAGGCATTGGTTACCTCGGCCACCAGGCTCAGCTGCACACTGCGCTGGCTGTCGGTCACCCGCAGTACTTCTTGCAGGGCCGCGTCATTGAGATTGCGTACCCTGCCGAAAAAATCCAGCTCGTAGCTCGTCACGCCCAGTTGCGCGCTGTATTGCTCGCTGATCTGGGGGCGGCCTGCGGTGGTCAGGTCTGCGGCGGTGCGGGCCCGGCTGCCTTGCGCCGTGCCCGCCACCGAGGGCAGGCGGTCGGCGCGGCTCACGCCGTACTGGGCCTGTGCGCGCTCGATGGCCAGTACGGCGGCGCGCAGGTCGCGGTTGTTCTGCAACGACAGCGCGATGACGTCCCGCAACTGCGCGGACTGAACCACCGTATCCCACCTCAAAGGGGCATAGGTCTCTGTGGCGCCCGATGTGGTGGCCGCGTTGTCCAGCGTGTCAGGAACCGGTGCCGCTGGGCGGTCGTAGTGCGGTGCCAGGTTGGTGCAGCCGGCCAAAATCAACAGGGCACAGACAGGCGTCAGCACCACTTTGGTCATGCTGGCCAAGTGGTGGCGGCGGGCAGGGTGGGAGCTGCGTGTCATGCCTGTGCGTCCTCTGCGGCGGGTGGGTGTGGCGTTGTGGGTTGTGGTGGTGCAGGTTTGCGCTTGGTGACCCACGAGCGCACCAGCAGGAAGAACACGGGAACGAAGAAGAGCCCGAGCGTGGTGGATGCCACCATGCCACCCAGCACACCCGTGCCAATGGCCTGGCGGCCACCCGCGCCCGCGCCCGTGCCGATGGCCAAGGGCAACACACCGAAACCAAAAGCCAGCGACGTCATGAGGATGGGGCGCAGGCGCATGCGCACGGCTTCGACCGTGGCGTCATACAGGCTCTTGCCTTTGTCCTGCAGCTGCACCGCAAACTCCACGATCAGGATGGCGTTTTTGGACGCCAGGCCCACGGTGGTCAAAAGCCCCACCTGGAAGTACACGTCGTTGGCCATGCCGCGTGTGTACGTTGCCAATAGCGCGCCGATCACGCCCAGTGGCACCGCCAAAATGACCGAGAACGGCACGCTCCAGCTTTCATACAGGGCGGCAAGGCACAGAAAAACGAACAGGATCGACACCGCGTAAAGAAGGGGCGCCTGGGAGCCCGAGCGGCGCTCTTGCAGCGATGCACCCGTCCATTCGATGCCGATGCCCATGGGCAGATTTTTCATGATCTCTTCCACGGCTTTCATCGCGTCGCCCGAGCTTGCGCCCGCTGGGGTTTCCGCCTGCAGCTCCAGCGCGGGGCTGCCGTTGTATCGCATCAGCTGGGGCGGGCCACTGGTCCACGAGGTGCTGGAGAAGGTCGAAAACGGCACCATCTCGCCATTGCGGTTGCGCACCCCCCACTGGCCGATGTCCTGGGGCAGCATGCGATAGGGCGCATCCCCTTGCACATACACGCGTTTGACGCGGCCTTGGTGCACGAAGTCGTTCACATAGGTGCCGCCCATGGCGCTCGACAACACGCTGTTGATGTCGGCGGTGGACAAACCTTGCGCTGCGGCCTTGCGGTCATCGATGGTGACCTTGAGCTCTGAGGTGTTGTCGAAGTTGGTCGTGCGCACGTTGGCAAGCTGCGGGTATTGCTTTGAAAGCTCGATCAGCTGGTCTTTGGCTGCGGTGAGCGCGTCTTGACCGAGGCCGTTCAGATCCTTGAGCATGAAGTTGATGCCTGCGCTGGACCCCAGCCCCCGCACGGCGGGCGGCAGGGATACAAAAATGCGGGCGTCGCGGATGCGGGCGAGGTCTTTGGTGGCCTGGCGTGCAATCACTTCTGCCGACTGGCTGCGCAGTGGGCGCTCGCCCCACGGTTTGAGCCGGATGAACATGGTGCCGGAGTTCTGATTGCCGTTGTTGCCCGCGATGGAGTTCACGCGCAGCACTTCGGGGCGGGCCAGAAAATAGTCCTTGATTTCGTTGAGCACCACTCCCAGGCGCTCATCGGTGGCGCCCGACGGCAGCGTGATCGAAGCCGTGACGAATCCTTGGTCTTCATTGGGCAGAAAGGATGTAGGCAACACCTTGAACAGCATCGCCACGCCGGCCAGGATGGCCAGATAGATGATGACCACGCGGATGCTGCGCTTGAGCAGGCCGCCGACGGCGCGCTGGTAGCGGTTGGCGGTGCGATCAAAGCTGCGGTTGAACCACACGAAGAAGCGGTCGCTCAGGCCCAGCAGGCCGCGCCGGGGTGGCCCGTCGTGCGCTGCGTGGTGCCCTTTTTCAATCGGCTTGAGCAAGGTGGCGCACAGCGCTGGGGTCAGTGTCAGCGCCACAAACACCGACAAGGCCATGGCCGAGACGATGGTGATCGAAAACTGCCGGTAGATCACCCCGGTGGAGCCGGTGAAGAAGGCCATCGGGATAAAAACGGCCGACAAGGTCAGGCCAATGCCCACCAGCGCGGGCGTGATTTCTTTCATGGACTTGCGGGTGGCCTCTTTGGGGGACAGGCCTTCTTCGCTCATCACGCGCTCGACGTTTTCGACCACCACGATGGCATCGTCTACCAGCAGGCCAATGGCCAGCACCATGGCAAACATGGTGAGCATGTTGATCGAATAACCCAACGCCGAGAGCACCCCGAAGGTGCCCAGCAGCACCACGGGCACAGCAATGGCCGGGATCATCGTGGCGCGGAAGTTCTGCAGGAAGATGAACATCACGATCACCACCAGCAGCATGGCTTCGGCCAGCGTTTTGACGACCTCTTCGATAGAGGCGCGCACAAAAGGTGTGGAGTCGGAACTGATCACCCCGTTGATGCCATCCGGGAAGAAGGTCTGCAGCTCCTTCATCTTGCGGGCGATCGCATCGGCCACTTCCATGGCGTTGGCGCCGTCGGCCAGCACAATGCCAATACCGGCGCCAGGCTGGCCGTTCAGGCGGGATTTGATGGTGAGGTTGTCTGCCTCCAGTGCGACACGAGCCACGTCGCCCATGGTCACCACCGACCCATCCGTGCCCGACTTGAGAACGATATTTTCAAACTCTGGCACCGTCTGCAGCTTGGTGCGCGCCGTGATGGTGGCGTTGAGCATCTGCCCTGCAGGCGCGGGCTGCTGGCCGAGCTGCCCGGCCGAGACCTGTGCGTTCTGGGCGTTGAGCGCGGCGATCAGGTCGGACGGCATGAGCGCGTGTTTTTCCAGCTTGGCGGGGTCGATCCAGATGCGCATGGCATAGGAGGTGCCGAACACCGTCACGTCGCCCACGCCGTCCAGCCGGGCGATCACATCCACCACGTTGCTGGAGATGTAGTCGCCAATGGCCACTTGCGTCACGGTGGGGTCGGGCGATGTAAACACATAGGTGACCAGGTAGTCCTGGCCGCCCTTGTTCACAAAAACACCCCGGCTCTTGACGGCGTCGGGCAGGCGGTTCATGGCGGCCTGCAGCTTGTTTTGCACCTGCACCTGCGCCACGTCGATGTTGGCGCCGGGTGCGAAGGTCAGGGTGGTGCGCGAGCGCCCGGCGGAGTCACTGGTGGAGCCCATGTACAGCAGGCTGTCGATGCCCTTGAGCTGCTGCTCGATCACCTGCGTCACCGAGTTGTCCACCGTTTCGGCCGACGCGCCCGTGTAGGTGGTGTTGATCGTGACGCGGGGCGGCGCGATGTCGGGGTATTGCTCCAGTGGCAGGGTGAAGATGGACATCGCCCCCGCCAGCATGATGACGATGGACAGCACCCAGGCGAAGACTGGGCGGTTGATAAAAAACTGGGCCATGGATCAGACGGTGTGGGGTCGCGGGGCGGTCAAACGGGGCGGGTGCTTGGGGCGTCAGCGTTGGAGCCGCCTAGGGGCGTGCGGACGATGCGGCCGCAGAAGCCGCAGAAGCCGCAGGTGCTGCAACGGGCGCTGCCCGGTCGCGCGGTGGCACCACCTTGGGCTTGACCGTCTGGCCCACGCGGGCTTTCTGGAAACCGTCCACCATCACTTTTTCCCCGGCTTTGACGCCCGAGATCATCAGCCACCGGTTGCCCACGGCCTGGCCCAGCTCGATGGGGCGTTTGACGAGCTTGTTGTCATCGCCCACCACCTGCACACTCGGCTCCCCTGCCGGATTGCGGATCACGGCCTCTTGCGGAACCAGCAAGGCCTGGGGGGCCACGCTGGTCGCGAGCTGGGCGCGCACGTACATGCCGGGCAGCAAAAAGTGGTCCGGATTCGGGAACGTTGCGCGCAGGGTGATGGCGCCCGAGGTCGGGTTCACGGCCGTGCCGGTGAACTGCAGCGTGCCCTCCAGCGGGTAGGTCGATCCATCCTCCAGCACGAGCTTCACCTTGGCCTGTTTGGCATCCACGCGGGTGAATTGGCCCTCCGCCCACTGCTTGCGCAGTTGCAACAGGTCTGCGCTGGACTGCGTGATGTCCACGTAGATCGGGTCGAGCTGCTGAATGGTGGCCAGTGCCGTGGCCTGGTTGGCCGTGACCAGCGCGCCAGCCGTCACCGCCGACAACCCGATGCGCCCGGAGATCGGGGCGAGGATGCGCGTGTAGCGCATGTTAATGCGGGCTGCGTCCAGGGCGGCCTGCGCCACGGCAACGTCCGCTTGGGTCTGTTGCACCAGCGCCTGGCTTTCGTCGAAGACCTGGCGGCTGATCGCGTCGATCTCGACCAGCTCGGCATTGCGTTTGGCATTGACCTGGGCGGTGCGGGCGGTGGCCTGGGCCTTGGCCAGCACTGCCTGCGCGCTGGCCTGCGCCGCTTCGTACGTGGCGGGGTCCACCTGATACAGCGGCTGGTTGGCCTTGACCAACGAACCCTCGGTGAACTGGCGCTTTTGGATGATGCCGTTGATCTGCGGGCGGATGTCGGCGTTCTGGAACGCGGTGGTCCGGCCGGGCAGCGCCGTGCTCAGCGTCTGGTTTTCGGCGGCCAGCACCACCACGCCCACCGTGGGCTCGTTGCCCGCTTTGCCCGCCCCCGGCGGGGTGGATGGGTCTTTGCCCGAGCACGCGGCCAGCACGCTGATGCCAAGGGCCATGGCAAAGAGGCGTCCCCAGTGGCTTTGCCGCACGGCGGTCGGAACGGTGGGACGGATGGTTTGGGGGGGCGGCAACGTCAGCGAGCCCGCGTCAGCCGGGCGGCCGGTATTCAGAAGAAACGGCATGGGAAACGTGGAGTCTGTGTGGCTGGAATTTTGGGGGCGAAATGTGTACGCAAGATAAAGTTGGTTACGTTTATGTCCGCGCCGCTGGGTTTCTTGTGGGTGGTGGCGGCGCCACCACAGCGCCCGGCCAAGGGCATTGCCATTTATGTGGTCAAAAAGGCCTCTGGCGCTTATTGGATAAGCGCTATTAGCTATCAAAATAGAAGTATTTTTATCCATCGCCCCTTGTGAGATTCCATGGACTTAAAAGCCTTGCAGACCCGGTTGCGTGCCTTTGCGGCAGAGCGCGATTGGCAGCCGTTTCATACGCCGAAGAACCTGTCGGTGGCCCTCATGGTGGAGGCTGCGGAGCTGGCGGAAATTTTTCGGTGGATGACGCCTGAGCAATCGAGTGCCGCGCGGCACAATCCGGCGCTCACAGAGCCGATTGCCGACGAGGTGGCCGATGTGTTGTTGTACTTGCTGCAGTTGGCCGACCACGCGGGCGTGGACCTGGACGCCGCGGTGGAGCATAAACTGCGCAAAAACGCCATCAAACATCCGGTGCCACCAAAAAACGAATGAAATAGGCCTCAGGCGCTTATACATAAAGCGCTGATAGCTATTGAATAAGTAGCAATCGCTGGGCGGGCTTTGGCCATAAAAAAGCCCCGGCTCAGCGGGGCTTTTGGATGTGCCTGGTGGGCACTGGTGTTTGCGTTGGCTGTGCCTCGGGCTTTTACTTCTTGCGCGCAGCGATCGCCTTCTCGGCGGTGGTCACCAGGTCGGCGCCGATCTGGCTCTTCCACTTGTCGTACACCGGGCGGGTCGCCTTGACGAAGGCCTCACGTTCGGTGGGGCTCAGTTGCGTCACGGTGACGCCCAGCGCGCCAATGTCTTTGAGCAGGGGCTTGTCGGCTTCGACGACACCTTTGCGGGCGATGGCGATTTCTTCCTTGCCCGCGTCAATGGCCGCTTGTTTCACGATCTCGCGGTCTGCGGGTGTCCACGATGCCCAGATGTCTTTGTTGACGACAAAGATCAGCGGGTCGTTCACGTAGCCCCACAGCGTGATGTGCTTTTGCGCCACGCTGTGCAGCTTGGCAGCGGTGAAGATCGACAGGGGGTTTTCCTGGCCGTCCACCGCGCCGCTGGCGAAGGCGGGCTGCGCATCGGCCCAGCTCATCTGCGTGGGGTTGGCGCCCAGGGCGGTGAAGGTATCGAGGAACAGGGGCGAGCCCACCACGCGGATCTTCAGCCCCTTGAGGTCTGCAGGCGTCTTGATGGCGTGCTTGGAGTTGGAAATCTCGCGGTAGCCGTTTTCACCCCACGCCAGCGGCATCACGCCCGCCTTGTCCAGCGTCTGGAAAATCTGTTTGCCGACCTCGCCCTGCGTCACAGCATCCACTGCCGCGTAGTCGGGGAACAGGAAGGGCAGTGAGAACAGGTTCAGCTGCTTGACCTGGGGCGACCAGTTGATGGTGGAGCCCACGGCCATGTCGATCACGCCCTGGCGCAGCGCGGAGAATTCGCGCGTCTGGTCGCCCTGGATCAGCGAGACGCCGGGGTACAGCTTGATGTTGATGCGGCCGTTGGTGCGCTCACGCACCTTGTTGGCCCACAGCTCGCCGCCCTTGCCCCAGGGGAAGGCGGTGCCGAGCACGAGCGACATGCGGTATTCGCTCTTGTAGGCGGTTTGCGCCAGTGCGGCAGGTGCGGTGAAGGCGAGCGCTGCGGCGGCGGCAACGGCAGAGGTGAGGAATGTGCGCAATTTCATGGGTTGTCTCCTTTATTGGAAGTAGGGCGGGTGCCGGGAAAAAACAGGTTCGTCAAAAAATAGGGGCAGGGGCAGGCGCGCAGCGGGGGGGGTCAATACCCCAACCGGGTCGGCAGCCACATGGCCAGTGGCGGGAAGGCCACCACCAGCAGCATGGCCACGCACATGGCGGCGACCAGCCACACCACCCAGCGGGTGGTTTCTTCCATGCGCACGTTGGCGATTCGGCTGGAAACCATCAGATTCACCGCCATGGGGGGGGTGAACTGCCCGATGGCGACCGTCATGGTGAGCACCACACCAAACCACACCACATCCCAGTGGTAGTGCTGCATGATGGGCATCATCAGGGGCACGAAGATCAGGAAGATCGAGATGCCGTCGAGGAACATGCCCAGGATCAACAACAGCACGATCAGCAGGGTCAGCACGCCATACTCGCTCAGGCCCGACGAGACGATGGCGCGTGTGATGGGGTCGATCACACCCAGGGTGGACAGCGAGAACGCGAAGATGCCCGCCAGTGACACCACGACGAGGATCACGGCCGACAGCTCCCCCGATTCGCGCAGGATGGTGAACAGGTCGCGCACCTTGATCGTGCGGTGAATCACCATGCCGACGAACAACCCGTAGAAAACGGCCACCACGGCGGCTTCGGTGGGGGTGAACAGGCCGGCACGCATGCCACCCAAAATCAGCACGGGTGCCGCCAGGCCCCAGGAGGCCTCGCGAAGGCTCTTCCAGAAGGGGGGGCGGGGCAGACTGGCTTCCCGGGTGCCCATTTTGTGTTTGCGAGCAAGCCACACCGCCGGGATGATCAGCGCCAGCCCCGCGAGCACGCCGGGCACCATGCCCGCTGCAAACAGGGCGGGCACAGAAGCACCGGGCACCAGCACCGAGTAAACGATGAAGGCGACAGAGGGCGGAATCAGGATGTCGGTGGCAGCCGCGCCTGCGACCACGCTGGCAGAAAATGCTGCCGGGTAACCGGCGCTGGCCATGGCGGCGATCATCACCCCGCCCACGGCGGCGGCAGTGGCCGGCCCCGAGCCCGAGATGCCCCCCAGAAACATCGCCACACAGATGGCCACCAGCGGCAGCATGCCGGGGCCACGCCCCACGATCGACACGGCAAAGTTGACGAGTCGCAGTGCCACGCCCGAGCGGTCGAAGATTGAGCCCACCAGCACAAACATCGGGATGGCGAGCAACGGGTATTTGCCCAGGCCGGCGTAGAAGTTCTGGGGCACTGCCAGCAGGCCAAACCACTGGCTGTCGGCATTGGCCAGTGCGATGGCGGTGGCGCCCGCAAGACCCAGTGCGGCGCCAATGGGGACGCCCACGAACATCAGGCCCAGAAAGGCCACAAACAAAACGGTCGCGATCATTGGGGTGCGCCTGAAGTGCTGTTGTCTGCCGCGGCCGTGGTGCTGCCGCGCCGTATCAGGACGCCAATGGCCCGGCTGGCAATCAGCGCCGACAGCAGCGGCAGCCAGATCGAATACCACCACTGCGGCACGCCAATGCCGGGCGAGGTTTCGCCAAAACGGTAGTCGTCCCACACCACACGCACGCTGAGCACGGCGATGACGCCAAACAACAGCGCCACGGTGGCGGCGCCCAGCATGGCCAGGCGCTTGCTGCGCAATGGGGAGCCGCCCTCGGCAAAGTATTCGATGCGGATGTGCTGGTTGCGTGCCACGGCGGCAGAGCCGCCCACCAGCGCCAGCACGATCATCAGAAAGACGGAGATTTCTTCGGTCCAGGCAAACGAAGAGTTGGTGAAGTAGCGGACCAGCACATTGGCGAAGGTGATGAGCGCCAGTGACGCCATCACGATGACGGTGAGCCAGTCTTCAAGGCGCAGCGAGCGGGGCTCGGCCTCGGGGCTTGCCGCGCAGGGGGCTGCGTCGGCCGCAGGCCCTTGGGGGGATGAGGAGGACATTGGGGCAGGGAAGGAGAGGAAAACGAAAGATCATGGGGGTCGCCCTGCCCGGCAGTGTTGTGCACCGGGGGCTTCGACACAGAGCGCGGTGGCGCCGCTTTCCATTATGCGATGGGTTGTTATGCATGCACATCGTTGGGCGGGGCCGCGTGCTCTGTGTAAACCCTCATGACGCAGCCCTGCACGCCCTGGGGCGCGGGCGGATAATGCGGGCGATGGAAACCAAGTGGCTTGAAGATTTCGTCAGTCTTGCGGAAACGCGCAGCTTCAGCCGCTCCGCGCAGTTGCGGCATGTGACCCAGCCGGCTTTTTCGCGGCGCATCCAGGCGCTGGAAGGGTGGGCAGGCACCGATCTGGTGGACCGAAGCTCGTACCCCACCCGGCTCACGCCAGCCGGAAAAACGTTGTACGACCAGGCGCTGGAGATGTTGCAGGCGTTGCAAAACACCCGTGCCATGCTGCGGGCGCACACCAGTGCGGGCAAGGACATGATCGAGTTCGCGGTGCCCCACACGCTGGCGTTCACGTTCTTTCCGGCGTGGGTGTCCAGCCTGCACGACAAGTTCGGGCCATTCAAAAGCCGGCTGATTGCGCTCAATGTGCACGACGCCGTGATGCGGCTCGTAGAAGGCGGGTGCGACCTGCTGATCGCCTACCACCATCCCTCACAGCCCTTTCAGCTCGACGCCAACCGCTACGAGATGGTCAGCCTCGGGCAAGAGGTGTTGTCGCCCTATAGCAAAGCAGACGCCGACGGCCAGCCGATGTATCGCCTGCCCGGGCGCGCGGGCCATCCTTTGCCGTATTTGGGCTACGCGCCCGGTGCGTACCTGGGGCGGGTGACGGAGTTGATTCTCAAACAGTCGCAAACGGCCATTCACCTCGAACGGGTGTATGAAACCGACATGGCAGAAGGCCTCAAGGCGATGGCGCTGGAAGGCCATGGCCTGGCCTTTTTGCCCCACAGCGCGGTCAAGAAAGAACTGCGTTCGCGCCGACTGGTCAGTGCAGCCCCGGCCGATGCCGAGGGGCTGGAGATGACGATGGACGTGCGTGCCTACCGCGAAAAACCCAATGGCAAGGAGCAGCCCAAAGGCACGGCGCAGGCCCTTTGGAACTACCTCCAGGCGCAAGCAGGGTCATGCTAAGGGTAAATACGGACATAAACAGTTTGCATAGTTGTGCGCGCAAACGGCATTGGAAATCCCCCGGGGGGGAACGTACATTCACGCCCTAGCCGGATCGGTTGCAATGGTTGGGGCATGGCGGATAGCCATGGCACAAAGATTGCAGGTACGGTTCGTTCATTCATCAGGGCATCACATGACTATTCGGCACGGGGGATTCACCAGAGGCTTTGCGGCCCTGTGCTGTGTTGCGTCCCTGTCGGTGCAGGCTGGCGTGCTGGAGCGCGTGGCTGAAGGCGGCAAACTGGTGATCGCCTACCGTGAGTCGTCGGTGCCGTTTTCGTATGTCGACAGCAGTTCAGGGAAGCCAGTGGGTTATGCACTGGACCTGTGCCTGCGGATGGCAGAACTGGTGCGCAAAAAAACCGGCAAGAAAGACATGGGCGTCGATTTGGTGCCCGTCACCTCGGCCAATCGGGTCACCACGGTGGCACAAGGCAAGGCTGACATGGAGTGTGGCTCGACCACCAACAACGCAGAGCGGCGTGAGCAGGTCTCTTTTACGATTCCGCACTTCATCACGGGCGCGCGCCTGCTGGTCAAGTCCTCCAGCATCATTGACCGTGTGGAAGATCTCAATGGCAAAAAACTGGTGTCTACCAAAGGCTCCACACCGCTGAAAGCGGCCATCCAGATCAACCGCGAGCGACTGATGGGCATCACCATTCTGGAGGCGGCCGATCATGCCAAAGCCGTCGAGATGGTGGAAAAGGGCGAGGCCGATGCCTTTGTGATGGACGATGTGCTGCTGTACGGCCTGGCTGCTGGGCGGTCGGACCCCAAGGCGCTGAAGATCGTGGGGCGGTTCATGACCACCGAGCCTCTGGCGATCATGCTGCCCAAGGACGATCCTGAATTCAAGAAACTGGTCGATGATGAAATGCGCCGCCTCATCACAAGTCAGGAGATCTACCCGATCTATGACAAGTGGTTCGCCAAACCCATACCGCCTGGCAACACATCGCTAGGCCTTCCCGTCAGTTATTTGTTGCGCGACTTCTGGAAATACCCTAGTGATAAGGTGCCCTTCTAAGGTGCACCTGCCTGCACAATCACAATTCCCCCTGCTGGAGTCCACACGCACCGGTCATCCCCGGTGTGCGGCGGGCTTCAGAATTTTGTTTCCGTTTCACCCATAAGGAGATCATTCATATGAAAAAAAATCTACTCGCAATTGCGGTAATGGCCCTGGCCGCTGGCAGCGCGTTCGCGCAGGCCAACGACACTCTGGCCAAGATCAAGTCCTCAGGGAGCGTAACGATGGGTGTGCGCGAATCTTCGGGCGCATTGGCCTATACGCTGGGTGATGGCAAGTACGTCGGTTTCCATACCGAGATGGCCGAACGCATCCTCGCGGACATCCAGAAACAACTGGGTCTGGCCAAGCTGGACATCAAGCGCCAGCCCGTGACCTCGCAAAACCGTATTCCCCTGGTGACCAACGGCACGGTGGATCTGGAATGCGGCTCCACCACGAACGACGCCAACCGCCAAAAGGACGTGGCGTTCGCCATGACCACGTATGTGGAAGAAGTCCGTATCGCTACCAAGGCCAACTCCGGCATCACCGGTATCAAGGACTTGAATGGCAAGACGGTTGCCACCACTACTGGCACAACGTCGGTGCAGACGCTGCGCAAGAACAAGCGCGCTGAAGGCATCAACTTCAAGGACGTTCTGGGCAAGGACCACGCCGACAGCTTCTTGCTGCTCGAAACGGGCCGTGCCGACGCGTTTGTGATGGATGGCTCGATCCTGGCTGGCAACATCTCCAAGTCCAAGAACCCGAGCGACTTCAAGATTGTTGGCGAAGTGCTGTCCGTCGAGCCCATCGCCTGTATGCTGCGCAAGGATGACCCCGCCTTCAAGAAGGCTGTGGACGACAGCATCAAACGCCAGATCGCCGATGGCTCGCTGGCCAAGTCCTATGACAAGTGGTTCATGCAGCCGATTCCACCGGCCAACACCAAGGTCGGCCTGCCTTTGTCGGACGCCACCAAGGATGCATGGGCACACCCCAATGACAAGCCAAAGGAAGAGTACGCTGACAACAAGTAATTGACTGGTTGGCATCGCCCCTTCGGACCCTGTGTTCGAGGGGGCATTTTTGTTGGACCTTGAAAAGATTCTGCGATAAACGGACGAAGAAAAGGGGGCTCTTATGAGCTGGGATTGGCAGGTGTTTTGTGAAGACACCTTGGACAGAAAGGTCGTGCACGGCTGCTTTGGCAAAGGCGGCGAGGTCACTTACCTCGACTGGTTGATGTCGGCCTGGGGCTGGACCGTGTCCGTTTCGCTGCTGGCACTCGTGCTCGCGCTGGTGCTCGGATCTCTGATTGGTACGGTGCGTACGTTGCAAGACCGGCCATGGATCGTGCGCCTGGGCAATGCCTGGGTGGAGTTGTTTCGCAATATCCCGTTGTTGGTGCAGATTTTCTTGTGGTACCACGTGTTGCCCAGCCTGATTCCTGCGCTCAAGCAGGTTCCTGGTTTTGCGCTGGTGGTGCTGGCTTTGGGGTTTTTCACGTCGGCGCGTGTCGCCGAGCAGGTGCGTGCGGGTATTCAGGCCCTGCCACGGGGTCAGCGGTATGCCGGTCTGGCGATGGGTTTCACCACGTTTCAGACCTACCGCTATGTGCTGCTGCCCATGGCGTTTCGCATCATCATCCCGCCGCTGACCAGTGAGACGATGAACATCTTCAAGAACTCTTCCGTGGCGTTTGCCGTGTCGGTGGCTGAGCTCACGATGTTCGCCATGCAGGCACAGGAAGAAACCTCGCGCGGCGTGGAGGTCTACCTGGCGGTGACGGCGCTTTACGTTGTTTCGGCATTTGCCATCAACCGGATCATGGCCTTCATCGAGAAGCGCGTGCGTATTCCGGGTGTGGCCGCCTCGGCCAGTGTGGGCGGGGGGCACTGACATGATGAATCTCGACTTTTCGTTCTACAACTGGGACCTGATGAGCAACTTCGTGCTCAAGGGCCTTTACTTCAGCCTGATGCTCACGTTGATTGCGACGGTGGGCGGCGTGTTCTTTGGCACGCTGCTGGCACTGATGCGTCTGTCGGGCCGCAAGTGGCTGGATGTCCCCGCCACCATTTACGTCAACGGCATGCGCAGCATTCCGCTGGTGATGGTGATCTTGTGGTTCTTCCTGCTGGTGCCCGCCCTCATTGGCCGCCCTGTCGGTGCCGAAGTGTCGGCCATCGTCACGTTTATCGCGTTCGAGGCTGCGTACTTCAGCGAGATCATGCGGGCGGGTATCCAGTCGATTTCACGCGGTCAGGTGTATGCGGGGCAGGCGCTGGGCATGACCTACGGGCAGAACATGAAGCTTGTGGTGCTGCCCCAGGCGTTTCGGAACATGTTGCCGGTGCTGCTCACGCAGACCATCATCTTGTTTCAGGACACCTCGCTGGTGTATGCCATCGGCGCCTACGACATGCTCAAGGGCTTCGAGGTCGCCGGCAAGAACTTCGGCCGCCCCATCGAGGCCTATCTGGCCGCAGCGGTTCTGTATTTTGTGATGTGCTATGCGCTGTCGTGGATGGTCAAGCGCCTGCACCAGAAGATTGCCATCATCCGGTGATCCGAGAGATTGAGGAATAAAAAATGATTGAACTCAAAAACGTATCGAAGTGGTATGGCCCGGTGCAGGTGCTCAACGAGTGCTCTGCCACCATCACCAAGGGTGAAGTGGTCGTGGTGTGCGGTCCCTCGGGCTCGGGAAAATCCACGCTGATCAAGACCATCAACGCACTGGAGCCCTTCCAAAAGGGTGAAATTACCGTGGACGGCGTGGCTCTGCACGACCCCAAGACCGACCTGCCCAAGCTGCGCAGCCGTGTGGGCATGGTGTTTCAGCACTTTGAGCTGTTCCCGCACCTGTCTGTGACGGACAACCTGACCATCGCGCAGATCAAGGTGTTGGGCCGTAGCAAGGACGACGCCAAAAAGCGTGGCCTCAAGATGCTTGAACGTGTGGGCCTCACGGCACACAAGGACAAGTTCCCTGGCCAGCTCTCGGGCGGCCAGCAGCAGCGTGTGGCCATTGCGCGTGCTCTGAGCATGGACCCTATCGTGATGCTGTTCGACGAGCCCACGTCGGCGCTCGACCCCGAAATGGTCGGCGAAGTGCTGGACGTGATGGTGGGCCTGGCCAATGAAGGCATGACCATGATGTGCGTGACCCACGAAATGGGCTTTGCCCGCAAGGTGAGCAACCGCGTCATCTTCATGGACGTGGGCGGCAAGATCCTGGAAGACTGTTCCAAGGAAGACTTCTTCAACAACCCTGATGCACGCCAGCCACGCACCAAGGACTTCTTGAACAAGATCTTGCAGCATTGATTGATGGCAGGGGCTCGATGGCGCCCGCCAGTGGCTTGCGCCGCTGAGGCGCCTTTGCCTGCCCAGGCCACACCCAAAAAAAGCGCTCTTCGAAGCGCTTTTTTTTTGTGCCAGGCCATGGCCCACGCGCCGTGGCTTATGGCGTGCTTGTTTTGGCGGTGCTGGCCTTGCGAGCTGCGGGCGGGCTGTTTTCCTTGATGAGTTGTGATTCAAAGTCGGTCCACAACACGTCGCGGCGCTTCAGCGCCTCGGACACGGCTTCATGCCGCAGCTGGGCGACGGCCGACACCAACGCATTGCAGGCAAAAAAAGCGGCCGTGTACGAGTTGAACGGCGACGCATTGGAGGTGCGCACCTGAATGTGGTGGTGCGCCAGCTTCACCAGCGGCGCAGCGGGGCTGTCGGTGATGGCGAGCACCTGCGCGCCCGCTTCGCGAAAGCGCTGCGCGACCTGCATGGGCCCGCTGGCATAGCGGCGCACGCTAAAGGCCAGCAGCACATCGTCGGGCCGCACCCACAGCAATTGGTCGGTGGCATGCATGGCGCCCGCACCCAGTTCCTGCACGCCCGGGCGGCACATGTTCAGGTGCAGGGCGAGCCAGGCCCCCACCGGGGCGCTGTTGATTTGCCCCAGCACGAACACGCGGCCCGTGCACTGCGCCAGTTGTGTTGCCATGGCCTCAAAGGCCGCCATGTCCAGGCCGTCGCGGGTGGCGGTGATGTTGTGCTGGTCGTGCAGCAGGGCATCGTCCACACATTGCACCAGGCTGCGGTGCGTGCCCAGGGTGAGCGGTGCACGTTGCCCGGCGGTCTGCAGCAGGGCGGTGACTTCGGCCCGTGCCTCGCGCTGGGCCTCTGCGTAGCTGGCGTAACCCAGCTTGGCAAACAGCCGCACGACGGTCGAGGCGCTGGTGCCATTGCGAGCCGCCAGGGCGGTGGCTGATTCCAGCAGCGCATGGGGGTAGTCGCGCTCCAGGGCCTCGGCCAGGGCGTGCTCGCTGCCGGTCAGTTCGGCACTGTGGTGCTGCAGGCGCTCGGTCAATAGACCTTGTGTTTTTTGCAATGATAATTTCATTGTTGGATTTTTATGAAAAAATTATTGCAAACGTTTGCAACGCATGCAACGCATGCAACACTGGCATCTGCATTTTCAGCCCGCAATTCCGGTCGATTGAAAGACATTCATGCAGGATACTCTCCAAAACACGGCGCCGCAGGCGCACCTCGCCGCGATCGATTGGCTGGCGCAGCAGCAGCAGTCCATGCAAGACTTATTGCAAAAAGTGGTCAACATCGACAGTGGCAGCCGCGATGAGGCGGGTGTTACCGCCGTGGCGCATGCGCTGGCCGAGCGTTTGCAGGCCGCTGGCGTGCCGGTGCAGTTTGAATCGGTGCCGGGCTATGGCGTGCTGCTGCACGCTCAGATCAACGCGGCGGGCGAGGGGGCTCCTATTGTGCTGATGGGGCACATGGACACGGTGTTCCCTGCGGGCACGGTGGCCAAGCGCCCCTACCGCGAAGAAGCCGGGCGGGGCTATGGCCCGGGTGTGGCCGATATGAAGTCGGGTCTGGTGCTCAACGTGTTTGTGGCCGAGGCGTTTGCCCGCTGCGGCGGCTTGCGGGCACCGTTGCACTTGTTCTTCTCGTGCGACGAAGAGATTGGCTCGCCCGCCACGCGCGAGTTGATCATGGCCCGCATGCGGGGTGCGCGCGCTGTGTTCAATGCCGAGCCCGGCCGCGTCAGCGGCAACGTGGTCACCAGCCGCAAGGGATCGATGGTGGTCGAGTTTGAGGTCACGGGTGTGGCCGCCCACGCGGGTATCAACCATGCGGCAGGGGCCAGTGCCATCGAGGCCTTGGCCCGAAAGACCCTGGCGCTGCATGCACTGACCGACCCCGCCACGGGCGTCACCGCTAATGTGGGCGTGGTGCACGGCGGCATCGTGCCCAACATGGTCGCCCCGCATGCCAAGGCCGAGGTGGACATGCGCTTTACCTCCGACACCGACCCCGATGTGTTGCTGGAGCGCGTGCGCGCCATCGTCGAAGAAGAATCCGTGCCCCGCACCCAGGGCCGCATCACCGAAGCCCGCCGCACCATGCCCATGAAGCCCACGCCCGACGACCTGCTGGCGCTGTACCAGCAAGGCGCCCGGGCCCTGGGCTTTGAGGTGCAGGGCGAATTCACCGGCGGCGCCGCCGACAGCGGCCTCACCGCCTCGGTGGGCGTGCCCACGTTGTGCGCCACCGGCCCCGTGGGCGGCCACCCGCACACCGAGCGCGAGTACTGCGAGCTGGCCACCTTCGTGCCGCGCGCGCAGGCGGTAGCGCTTGCCGTGTTGGCGCACCCCTGATCCCTTCCATCCCTACCTTCAACCTACTGCTCCTCGATCGCCATGAACACACCTTCTCGCCGCCGCATCCTGACCACAGGCCTGGGCCTGGCTGGCCTCGCTTCGCTGCCCGCACTGGCACAAGACAAGTTTCCATCCCGCCCCATCACGCTGGTGGTGCCGTTCCCGCCCGGCGGCTCCGTGGACATCATGGCGCGCCAGTACTCAGAGCCGCTCGGGCGTTTGCTGGGTGTGCCCATCGTGGTGGAAAACCGCGCCGGCGCCGGGGGCTCGGTGGGCGCGCAATATGTGGCGCGTGCCAAGCCCGATAGCTACACGCTGGTGGTGTCGTCGCAAAGCAGCCACCTGGCCAATCCGCTCACGCAGCCCAAGATCGGCTACGACCCCGTCAAGGACTTTGAGAACATCGCTATCCTGGGCCGCCAGCCCAATGCCCTGGTGGTGCACAGCAGCCTGCCATTCAAGACGTTCAAAGAGTTCGTCGACTACGGCAAGAAGAACCCCGGCAAGCTCAACTATGGCAGCGGTGGCGTAGGCAGCATGGGCCAGCTCAACGTCGAAATGCTCAAGGCCGCCACTGGCGTGTTCACTACGCACATCCCTTACCGGGGCGGCTCACCGCTGATCACGGCCGTGTTGTCCAACGAGGTGCAGTTCATTTTGGACAACCTGGTCATCATGCTGCCGCACATCCAGGCGGGCAAAGTGCGTGCCTTGGCCGTGGCCGCCGACCAGCGCCTGCCCCAGTTGCCCGACGTGCCGACTTTCGCCGAAGTGGGCTACCCGCAGCTCAACCTCACGTCGTGGACAGGACTGGCCGCACCTGCAGGCACGCCCGACGCCATCGTTCAAACCCTGTACAAGGCCGTGCGCCAGGCCGCTGTGGCGCCCGCCATGGTGGCCAACCTCAAGGAGCGGGGCGTGATCCCACCTGAAGAGATGACGCCTGCCGCGTTCGAGAAGATGATGGCCGACCGGATGGTCAAGTTCGGCGAAGTCGTGCGCAAGGCGGGCATCACGGCCGAATAAAGGCTTGTTGCCGCATGGTTTTGGGTGTTTTTGGCTGCTGGCGCTTATTTATCAAGCGCTAGCAGCTATCGAAATAATAGTAATGGAGCCGATGGGAGAATGCTGACCATGACTGCCGCATCCCACACCACCCCCTCCACCGACGTTTTCACCCTCACCATCACCCGTCCGGACGACTGGCATCTGCACGTGCGCGACGGTGAGCCCCTGCACACCGTCGTGCCGCACACCGCCGCCCAGTTTGGCCGCGCCATCATCATGCCCAACCTGCGCCCGCCCGTGACCACGGCCGAGCAGGCCTTGGCGTACAAGCAGCGCATCCTGGCCGCCGTGCCCGCAGGCATGTCGTTTGAGCCGCTGATGACGCTCTACCTCACCGACAACCTGCCGCCCGATGAAATCGCGCGGGCCAAAGCCGCAGGCGTGGTGGCATGCAAGCTCTACCCCGCAGGCGCCACCACCAACAGCGACGCGGGCGTGACCGACCTGCGCAAGACTTACAAAACGCTCGAAGCCATGCAAAAGGCCGGCATGCTGCTGCTGGTGCATGGCGAGGTGACCAGCAGCGACATCGACCTGTTCGACCGCGAGGCCGTGTTCATCGAGCAGCAGCTCATCCCGCTGCGCCGCGACTTCCCTGAGCTGAAAATCGTCTTCGAGCACATCACCACCAAGGACGCGGCCGACTACGTGGCCAGCGCCGACCGCTTCACCGCCGCCACCATCACCGCGCACCACCTGCTGTACAACCGCAACGCCATCTTCATCGGCGGGGTGCGCCCGCACTACTACTGCTTGCCGGTGCTCAAGCGCGAAACGCACCGCGTGGCCCTGGTGCAAGCCGCCACCAGCGGCAGCAGCAAGTTCTTCTTGGGCACCGACAGCGCGCCACACCCCGCACACCTCAAAGAGCACGCCAGCGGTTGCGCAGGCTGCTACACGGCCCACGCGGCCATCGAGATGTATGCCGAAGCGTTCGACAACGCGGGTGCGCTCGACCAGCTCGAAGGCTTCGCCAGCTTCCACGGCCCCGACTTCTACAGCCTGCCGCGCAACACCACCACCATCACCCTGCGCCGCGAGTCGTGGACACCGCCCGACAGCTTTGCGTTTGGCGAAGCCGAACTCAAACCCCTGCGCGCGGGTGAAGCGCTGCCGTGGCGCCTGGTGTAACGCCAGGCCCGTTCGGCGCCATCGATTGGGCAGCGCCTTGGTTGGCCCTTGTGCGTGCTGCGGGTGAGCCGCTGGCGCAGCAGCTGCGCAGTGGCGGCTGTGCGGTCCACGTCGTGCTGCAGGCGGCTACCACCGAGGGGGCTCCCGTGGGTTTTGTTGCGCAGGGCGAACTGCCCAACGGCACCGCCTACGAGCAGCACATCTGGGACACCCGCTGTGTGCCCACGCGCGACAACCTGCACGACTTCTTCAACGGTCTGGTCTGGCTGCGGTTTCCGCACACCAAGCGCCGCCTGAACCAGTTGCAGGCCCAGGCGATCGCTGCCGACGGCGTGCAGGCCGCGCGGGGGGCGCTGCGTGATGCGCTCACCGTGTTCGACGAAAACGGCGCGGTGCTGCAGGCGCCCGACGCGCTGTGGGAGGCGCTGCGTGTGCGGGACTGGCAGCGGCTGTTCATCGACCTGCGCCCGCTGTGGTCACAGGCCCGCTTGTTGCTGTTCGGCCATGCGCTGCTGGAAAAGCTGGTGGAGCCGCGAAAACCCATGGTAGCGCACGTGTATCAAGCACCAGAAGCTATTGATTCCATAGCAAGCCTGGACGCCTGGCTGGCCCAGGCCGTGCAGCCGGGGCCGTGGGCCACCAAGCCTTTCACGCCGCTGCCTGTGCTGGGCGTCCCTGGCTGGTGGCCTGCCAATGCAGCGCCGGACTTCTATGCGGATGTGCAGGTGTTCCGGCCGTTGCGGGTGGCGTCCGGTTCCTAATTCCCGTCAACGCTTGTGTGATAAGGCCCTGGTGGGGGTTTGCACCTACCATAGCGCGATGAAATCGCGGCCATTGGGGGCTGTCATGGGTTGCCGAGAGCTGTCAAGAGCTGTCAAGGGCTCGCAGCGGCTCCGCAGCCCGGGGTTTGATGCTTGAAGCGCAGCCACCGGCCCCCATCTGAGCCAGCAAACATTCGTTGTTGTTTACCCCACGGAGAACCCAGTCCATGAAGCGGATCCTTTTGTTTGTGATGACCAACCTGGCCGTCGTTGTTGTGCTCGGGGTGGTGGCCAGCTTGCTGGGCGTCAACCGCTACCTCACGGCCAATGGCCTGAACCTCGGCGCGTTGTTGGGCTTTGCGCTCGTGATGGGCTTTGGCGGCGCGATCATCTCGCTGCTGATCAGCAAGCCCATGGCCAAGTGGACTTCGGGCGTGCGTGTGATCGACGGCTCTGGCTCACCCGACGAGCGCTGGATCGTCGACACCGTGCGCAAGTTCGCCACCGAAGCCAAGATCGGCATGCCCGAAGTGGGCATTTTCGAGGGCGACCCCAACGCGTTTGCCACGGGTGCGTTCAAGAACTCCGCACTGGTGGCGGTGTCCACCGGCCTGCTGCAAGGCATGACACGTGACGAGGTCGAGGCCGTGATCGGCCACGAGGTGGCCCACATCGCCAACGGCGACATGGTCACGATGACGCTGATCCAGGGCGTGATGAACACCTTCGTGGTGTTCCTGTCGCGGGTGATTGGCTATGCGGTGGACAGCTTCTTGAACAAGAACAATGAAAACCGCTCGGGCCCCGGCATCGGCTACTACGTGACCACCATCGTGCTCGACATCGTGCTGGGCTTTGTGGCCGCCATGATCGTGGCCTGGTTCAGCCGCCAGCGCGAGTTCCGCGCCGACGCGGGCGCCGCACAGTTGATGGGCCGCCGCCAGCCCATGATCAACGCCCTGGCCCGCCTGGGGGGCATGCACCCCGCCGAGCTGCCCAAGAGCATGGCTGCCATGGGCATTGCGGGGGGCATTGGCAAACTGTTCAGCACCCACCCGCCCATCGAAGAGCGCATTGCCGCGCTGCAAAACGCGCAGTAATGGGGATGGAGCCGGGCGGGGGTTGACGCCCGCCTCTGCCACCGAACACCCTCGGCCCCTGCCCGCAACGGCAGGGGCTTTGTTTTTGGTGCCGCTGGTGTGCCATTGGCGGTGGGTGCACGCGGCACAACTGCCGCACTCAGGGCCGCTTCATCACCTTCGTTACCTTCGCGTCGCCCTCGGCCGTTACGGCGCGTCAGCCTGTGATCGTGCCGGAGCCGGTGGCGCTGGGGGGGCGTCGCAGGAAGGTTGGGGCTGCGCTTTGGCGAGCAGAAAGTCGATGCAGGTGCGCACGGCCCGTGTCTGGTGGCGGTTGGGCAGGTACAGCAGGTACATGTGGGTGCCGAAGATGCTCAGCCGGTATTCGTCCAGCGTGGTGAGCACGTCGCCGGTGTCCAGCATGTCCTGCACCACGTAGTCCGGCACCAGGCCCACGCCCAGCCCGGCCAGAATGCCTTGGCGCAGGAACGGGAAGTGCTCCGAAATCATCGTCGGCTCCAGCAGAACCTCGTGGCGCTCGGTGCCCTGGTAGGCCGCCAGACGCAACTGGCGCCCTGTCACGCCCGCCGTGATCACGGGGCTGCTGCGCAGCGCGTGCAGCGTGCGCGGCAGGCCGTGGCGCTGCGCATAGTCGCGCGACGCGCAGGCCAGGTAGCGCACGTTGCCCAGGCTGCGTGCCACCAGCGATAGCGGCGGCTCTTGCACCACGCGAATGGCGATGTCCACCTCATCACGCAAGTTGTCGGCCCGGTTTTCAAACAGCACGTCCAGCACGATGCCGGGGTAGGTGCGTTTGAATTCGATCAGCCAGTCGCTCATCACGATCTGCCCGTAGCCGCTGGGCACGCTGATGCCCACGCGGCCTTGCAGACCCTGGCCCAGCGTGGTGATGGCCTCGCGGGCGGCCAGCATTTCGTTGTGGATGGTGCGTCCGTGTTCATAAAGCCGCAGCCCGATTTCTGTGGGCTCCACACGGCGCGTGGTGCGCTTGACCAGTTGCACGCCCACATCCTTTTCCAGCTTGGTGAGGTGGTAGCTCACGTTGGCGCGTGTCATCTTGAGCTTGCGCGCCGCCTGGCTCAGATTGCCGCTGTCGATGATCTCGACCAGCAGGGTCAGCGATTGGGAATCCATGGCGTAAAGGGCTTATTGTTTTAAATCATTTGACAGTCTGTCAATGATTCATGGGATTGTAAGAAATCATTGTCGCCGCAAGAATGGACGCCTCGCGTTCCATAACCACAATAGGAGACATGCGCATGACCTCTGAAGCCCTCGCTTCTGCCGTTCAATTGCACCAACAGGGCGATGTGCTGGTCGTCAGCGTCAACAACCCGCCCGTGAACGCTTTGAGCGCTGCGGTGCGCCAGGGGCTGCTGTCTGCGATGGAGCAGGCCGATGCGCGTGCCGAAGTGAAGGCGGTGCTGATCGTGGGCGAAGGCAAGGCCTTCATCGCGGGCGCGGACATTCGCGAATTCGGCAAACCGGCGGTGCCCCCGTCGCTGCCCGAGGTCTGCCAGCGCATCGAATCATGTTCCAAGCCCGTAGTGGTGGCCCTCCACGGCGCGGCGCTGGGCGGTGGGCTGGAGGTCGCCCTGGCGGCGCACTATCGCCTCGCTTTCCCCGCCGCTCAGCTGGGCTTGCCCGAGGTGAACCTGGGCCTGTTGCCGGGTTCTGGTGGCACGCAACGCGCGCCCCGCCTGATGGGCGTGCAGGCCGCGACCGAGCTGATGCTCAGTGGCAAGCCCTTGTCGGGCACGGCGGCGCTCAAGGCGGGTTTGGTGGATCAACTTGTGCAGGGCACCGACCCGGTGGCTGCCGGTGTCGCCTACGCGCAAGCGCTGGTGGCTGACAAGGCCCCGGTGCGGCCCACCAGTGCCGATCTGGGGCGCCTGGCCGACAAGGCGGCTGCGCAGGCCGCGCTGGATGCCCTGCGCGCACAAACCGCCAAAACTGCGCGGGGCCTGTTTTCGCCCCTGAAGATCATCGACTGCGTGCAGGCGGCGCTGGACCTGCCTTTTGCCGAGGCCATGCAGTTCGAGCGTGCCCAGTTCATGGCCTGCATCGACAGCCCGCAGCGCGCTGGACTCATCCACGTCTTTTTTGCAGAGCGTGAAGTGTCCAAGGTGCCAGAGGCCAAGGCGGCTGCACCACGCCCGGTGGCCACCATTGCCGTCATTGGCGGCGGCACCATGGGTGCGGGCATCACGGTGTCGGCACTGGATGCCGGCTTGCCCGTGACCATGATCGAGCGCGACGCAGAATCCATCGCCCGGGGCCGCGCCCATGTCGAGAAGGTCTATGACGGCCTCATCGCCAAGGGCCGCATGACGCCCGAGGCCAAGGCGGACATCCTGGCGCGCTACACCGGCAGCACGCGGTATGAAGACGTGGCCCACGCCGATCTGGTGATCGAGGCCGTGTTCGAGGACATCGAGGTCAAGAAAGCCGTGTTCCGCGAGCTCGACCGTGTCTGCAAGCCCGGTGCCGTGTTGGCGACCAACACCTCGTACCTGGACATCGACGCCATCGCAGCGGCCACCCGCCGCCCGCAAGACGTGATTGGCCTGCACTTTTTCAGCCCGGCCAACATCATGAAGCTGCTGGAGATCGTGGTGCCCGCCCAGGTCAGCGCCGACGTGGTGGCCACCGCCTTCGAGCTGGCCAAGAAGCTCAAGAAAGTGCCGGTGCGCGCAGGCGTGTGCGACGGCTTCATCGGCAACCGCATCCTGGCCGTCTACAAGCAGGCCGCCGACTTTCTGATGGAAGACGGCGCCAGCCCCTACGAGATCGACGCGGCCGTGCGCGGCTTTGGCTACCCCATGGGCCCGTTCCAGGTGACCGACCTGGCCGGGGGCGACATCGGTTGGGCCACGCGCAAGCGCCGCGCCGCCACGCGCGACCCGCAGGCCCGCTATGTGGAGATTGCCGACCGCATCTGCGAGCGCGGCTGGTTTGGGCAAAAAACCGGGCGGGGTTTTTACCTGTACCCGCAAGGCGCCCGCGTGGGCGAGCCCGACCCGGAAGTGCTGGCCATTGTGGATGCCGAACGCGCCAAAAAAGGCATCACGCCGCGCAGCTTCAGCGCCGACGAAATCCTGCGCCGCTACCTGGCCGCCATGGTCAACGAAGGGGCCAAGGTGGTGCAAGAGGGCATCGCCCTGCGGCCTTTGGATGTGGACGTGACCTTCCTGTCCGGCTACGGCTTTCCGCGCTACCGGGGTGGCCCGATGAAATACGCCGACATGGTGGGCCTGGACAAGATCCTGGCCGACCTGCGCGAGTTCGCGCAGGAAGACCCGGTGTTCTGGAAACCCGCGCCCCTGCTGGAAACGCTGGTGGCCGAAGGCCGCAATTTCGACAGCCTGAACAAGGCCGCCGCGCAGGCGTGACGGCGCAGGCCAAACGCTACAGGCCACAGGCCATCAAAAATGAGAGCGGCTAGCGCTTGATGAATAAGCACTTTAGGTACTTTTGTACGTGAAGTGCATGAATATCCAGCGCACGTAGCTCTCAAAAACAGAGCAACCTTTCCACCGAGACAAGAAAAGAGAGACACGCCATGCGCGAAGCCGTCATCGTTTCCACCGCCCGCACCCCATTGACCAAGTCGCACCGCGGCGAATTCAACGTCACCCCCGCCGCGCAACTGGCAGCGTTTTCCGTCAAGGCTGCGGTCGAGCGCTCGGGCGTGGACCCCGAGATGTTCGAGGACCTGGTGCTGGGCTGCGGCAACCCCGACGGGTTCCAGGGCCGCAACCTGGGCCGCCAGACGGTGCTGCGCGCCGGGCTGCCGCTGTCGATTGCGGGCACCACGGTCACGCGCTTTTGCGCGTCGGGCCTGCAGGCCATTGCCATCGCGGCGGGCCGCATCGTGGCCGAAGGCGTGCCTGCCATGCTCGCGGGGGGTGTTGAAACCATCTCGGGCATTCGTCCCGGCAACTCCTTGCCCACGGACCGGGACCCCTGGCTGGTCGAGCACAAGCCCGAACTGTTCATGGCCATGATCGACACCGCCGACGTGGTGGCCCACCGCTACGGCATCTCACGCCACGACCAGGACGCGTTCTCGCTGCAAAGCCAGCAGCGCACGGCCGCGGCGCAGGCGCGGGGCGTGTTCGACAACGAGATCATTGCCTGCGCCACGCGCATGGCCGAGAAGAACAAGGAGACGGGCGAAGTCACCTTGCGCGACGTGGTCGCCACGCAAGACAACTGCAACCGCCCCTCGACCACCTTGGAAGGCCTGCTCAAGCTCGAACCCGTGATGGGCGCGGGCCAATTCGTCACGGCGGGCAATGCCTCGCAGTTGTCGGACGGCTCCAGCGCCTGCGTGCTGATGGAGGCCAAAGAGGCCGAGCGCCTGGGCCTGCAACCGCTCGGCGCCTTCCGTGGCATGGCCGTGGCGGGGTGCGAGCCCGACGAAATGGGCATTGGCCCCGTGTTCGCGGTGCCCAAGCTGCTGGCCCGCCACGGGCTCAAGGTCGAGGACATCGACCTGTGGGAGCTGAACGAGGCGTTTGCCTCGCAGGCGCTGTATTGCCAGCGCACGCTGGGCATTCCGAACGAGCGGCTCAACGTCAACGGGGGCGGTATCTCCATCGGCCACCCGTTTGGCATGACGGGCGCACGCCTGGCCGGCCACATCTTGCTGGAAGGCCAGCGGCGCAAGGCCCAGAACCCCGCAGTGAAGTGGGGCGTGGTGACGATGTGCATCGCCGGCGGCATGGGCGCAGCCGGGTTGTTCGAGATTTATTGAAGAAGGCGACAGGGATACCATGGATCTGCAATTCACCCCCCAGGAGCAGGCTTTTCGCAGCGAGGTGCAGGCCTTTTTGAAAGACCACCTGCCCGCTGACCTGGCACACAAAACCAAGGCCGGCTTGCGCATGGACAAGGCCGACCTGGAGCGCTGGCATGCCATCTTGCATGCGCGCGGCTGGCTGGCCAACCACTGGCCCGAGCAATACGGCGGCCCGGGCTGGGGCGCGATTGAGAAGTTCATCTTCGAGAACGAATGCGCGTTGGCGGGTGCCCCGCGCACCGTGCCCTTTGGCGTGAACATGCTGGGCCCGGTGCTCATCAAATACGGCAACGAGGCGCAAAAGGCCTATTGGCTGCCGCGCATCCTGAACGGCGACGACTGGTGGTGCCAGGGGTACTCCGAGCCGGGCTCCGGTTCGGACCTGGCGTCGGTCAAGACCACGGCGGTGCGCGTGACCGACGCCACGGGTGACTACTACGTGGTCAATGGCCAAAAAACCTGGACCACGCTGGGCCAGCACGCCAACATGATCTTTTGCCTGGTGCGCACCAACCGCGAGGCCAAGGCCCAGGCTGGCATCAGCTTCTTGCTGGTGGACATGAACGCGCCCGGCGTGCAGGTGCGCCCCATCATCACGCTCGATGGCGAGCACGAGGTCAACGAGGTCTTCTTCACCGACGTGAAAGTGCCCGCCGAGAACCTGGTGGGTGAAGAGAACAAGGGCTGGACCTACGCCAAATACCTGCTGACCTACGAGCGCACCAACATCGCCGGCGTGGGGTTCTCGGTTGCGGCGCTGGAAAAGCTCAAGCAGGTGGCGGCCACGGTGCAGTGCAATGGCAAGCCATTGGCGCAGGACCCACTGTTTGCTGCCCGCCTGGCCAAGGTCGAGATCGACCTCGAAAACATGAAAACCACCAACCTGCGCGTGATTGCTGCTGTGGCAGGCGGCGGTGTGCCGGGCGCGGAAAGCTCCATGCTCAAGATCCGTGGCACCGAGATCCGCCAGGAGATTCTGTCGCTCACGCGCCGCGCGATGGGGCCCTATGCACTGCCCTTCATCGAAGAGGCACTGCACGCGGGCCATGAGGACGAGGCGGTGGGGCCGGACGGCGCTGCGGCCGCGGCCGCGAATTACTTCAACTACCGCAAGCTGTCGATTTTTGGCGGCTCCAATGAAATCCAGAAAAACATCATCTCCAAGATGATCCTGGGACTGTGAGGGCGAAGCCATGAACTTTGTGCACACCGAAGACCGCCGCATGCTGGCGGACACCTTGAACCGTTTTGTCAGCGAGCAGTACGGCACAGAGCACCGCAACCGTCTGGCCTATGGCGAGCAGGGCCACAGCCCCGCGTTGTATCGCCAGTTTGCCGACCTGGGCACCATTGGCGCGTTGTTTGCCGAGGCCGATGGCGGTTTTGGCGGTGCGGGGTTTGATGTCAGCGTGGTGTTTGAATGCCTGGGCCGTGCCCTGGTGGCCGAGCCCCTGTTGGGCGCGCTCATGGTGGGCCGCGCCGTGGCACAGCAAGGCAATGCCGCGCAAAAAGAGGCCGTGTTGCCCCCGCTGATGGCCGGTGAAGCCGTAGCCGCCTTGGCCCACGACGAGCCCGGCAGCCACTATGAGCTGACCCGCGTGACCACCACCGCACGCCGCATGGGTGAGGGCTGGGTGATCGATGGCGCCAAGGGCGTGGCCCTGTTTGGTGCGCAGGCGGACTGGCTGCTCGTGTCGGCGCGCACGGCCGGGGGGGCTTTGGATGCGCACGGCATCTCGCTCTTTCTGGTGCCAGGCAACGCCCAGGGCCTGACCCGCCGCAGCCTGGGGCGCGTCGATGGGGGGCGCGTGGGCGAACTTGTGTTTGAGAACGTGGCCGTTGGTGCCGACGCGCTGCTGGGCGCGCAGGGCGAGGGCGCCGCGCTGCTGGAGCGGGCCGTGGGCTGGGGGCTGCTGGCGCTGTGTGCCGAAGCCGTGGGCGCGATGGATGTCGCCAAACAGTACACGCTCGAATACCTGCAAACCCGCCAGCAGTTCGGTGTGCCGATCGGCAGCTTTCAGGCCCTGCAGCATCGCATGGCCGACCTGCTGCTGGAGGTGGAGCAGGCGCGCTCGGCGGTGATCAACGCCGCCGCAGCCGTCGACAGCGACGACCGCGTGGCGCGTGAGCGCGCGCTGTCGGCCGCCAAATACAGCATTGGCCGCATCGGCACGCTGGTGGCGGAGGAAAGCATCCAGATGCACGGCGGCATTGGCATGACGTGGGAGCTGCCGCTGGCGCACTACGCCAAGCGGCTGGTCATGATCGACCACCAGTTGGGTGACGAAGACCATCACCTGGCGCGCTACATGGCGCTGGGCGCGGCAGTGTGAACCCGAGGACGCATCGATGACTGATACATCCACGGTGTTGCTGCAGCGGCGTGAAGGTGCTGTGCTGGTGCTCAGCCACAACAACACGGCAGCGCGCAATGCCCTGTCGCCTGCTTACTATGCCGCGCTCACACAGGCGCTGGAGGCGGCGCAGACCGACCCGACTGTGGGCGCGATCGTGCTCACGGGTGAAGGCGGGCACTTTTGTGCAGGCGGGGACTTGCGCCAATTGGCGCTGCGCCGCGAATTGCCCATCGAAGCGCGGCTTGCCAAGCTCGAAGGCCTGCACGATCTCATCCGCGCCGTCAGCGGCTGCACCAAGCCGGTCATCGCCGCCGTAGAGGGGGCTGCTGCCGGGGCCGGGCTGTCGCTGGCGCTGGCCTGCGACATGCTGGTTGCCGCGCGCAATGCCGTTTTTTCGGTCGCCTATGTCAAGGTGGGGCTGACGCCCGATGGCGGTGCCACCGCATTCCTGGCCGAGTTTGTTTCGCGCCAGGTGCTGACGGAGCTGTGCCTGACGGGCGAACGCATTTCGGGCGAGCGCTTGCACGCTTTGGGCGCCGTCAACCGGCTGTCTGAGCCGGGCGAGGCCCTGGCGGGCGCGCTCGCGTTGGCTGCCAGCGTGGCCAACGGGCCGCAGCAAGCCATGGCCCGCATCAAGGCGCTGTGCCGCCAGGCACCGCAGGCGTCGCTGCCAGAGCAATTGGAGAGCGAGGCCCAGTTCATGGTGCTGTCGCAAGCCACCGAAGAGT